>Ga0315287_10001716_pt1 | contig 20487 bp, 19 predicted proteins | sample YL17G11_0_MG_FD_205037 | JGI IMG/M metagenome (GOLD analysis project Ga0315287, IMG submission 205037) | Sediment microbial communities from Yellowstone Lake, YNP, Wyoming, USA - YL17G11_0 | ecosystem: Environmental > Aquatic > Freshwater > Lake > Sediment | place: USA: Wyoming | collected...
CCCCAGGCCGAGATCCCATCCACTCCCAGATCCGTGGCAAGGATTTCCCGTTCCGGGGACATTGTGCGGCGCGCCTCCTTGCGCATGCGCTGGAGGAAATAACCTATGCCTTCAAAACCCTTTCTTCGAACAAATCTGATGAACACCTTTTCCGACGCCTCCTTGATCGCGCGGAGCATTTCGATATCGATCTTGGAATATGCAGCCCAAAGGAGAGCCATGGATGCTTCTTCCTTCAGATAGGCTTCATTATGGGCATCCGCTGCGGACAGGCATCCGACATAGGAACTGAGATGAGCAAGGCGTGTGACAATCTCCTCCGCTTTGAGAAAGACCTTTTCCCATTGACCGGCATTTTTGGCGGAAAGAGGCGGAAGGGCAGAGGCCTTTTTGCTCACGAGCCTCATGTCCTTTTCGAGAGCGGCTTTGAACGCCCTCATCTCAGGACCATCGAACTCTGGAAAAAAGGCGGTTAAATCCCAGTTCATTTTTTCAACTCTCCTTTATAATGCATTTTATCCGGAATCACGCCCCGCACACCGCCCGCAGGATCAGGCGTATCGCCCTCGCGGCGAGGGATGAGGTGGATGTGCGAGTGAAAGATCGTCTGACCCGCAGCCTTGCCGATGTTCACCCCCACATTGAATCCCTGGATGGTCATATCCTCCTCCAGGAGTTTCTTTCGATGAAAATTTATAATCTCCTCCATGGCAATCCGTTCCATGCTCGTGAGATCGAAGAAATCCTCCACATGCCGCCTGGGCAGAATCAGGGTATGCCCCCTGGCTACGGGATATTCATCCCAAAGGGCAAACGCCAACTCATTCTTAAAGAGAACATCGCCCCTATCGCATTTCCTGCAAAACGCACAATCCGGGTTCAATACGGAATCCTTCAAAGGAGAAGGGGGCTTGAGATCCTTTTGGGGACTCACGGATCTTGTCATGCACAGGGTATGAGAAAAGGATTCAAATCCCATCTTTTTCCAAAAGGAGCATCCGATTCTGTTTGCTGCCACCACGCGTAATTCTATTCTGCTCACCCCGCGGGAATCAAACCATTCTAAAATTCTCTGGAGCATTCTTTCGCCTATGCCTTTACGGCGGTAAGAATCCCGCACAGCCATATCGCAGATATACCCATAGGTTTCATTCAGAAACACAGGAGTGTACTTATTGAGACGGGAGATGGCATACCCCAGGACATTCTCCCGGGAAAGGGCTGCGAGAACCAGCGCCTCGGGGGAGTTCATCATCTCCCGCAGGAAACTTTCAAAGTGAATATGACCATTCAGGCTTCGGGCCAGGAAGGGATCGATCGCGGAATGATAATCCATGAATACCTTCCACATATCCACAATCGGGAGGATATGGGATTCCCGGGCAGGAATAATTTCCATGATTTCGCCTTTTCCGAACACGAGAGTGATGGATGGAGCCAAAGTCGGATGATTCGAATCAGGTGGACTTTTCAAATTCCCTGATTTTCTCGATGCGGCGACTATGGCGCCCCCCCTCAAACTCTGTGTTCATCCATATCTCCACAAATTTCAGAAGATCTTTTTCCGGAAATTCCCTTGCCCCGAGGCACAGTACCCTGGAGTCATGATGTTTCCTGGTAATGGCAGCGGTTTTTTCGCTGTACACCAGGGCTGCGTGAATGCCGGGGAATTTATTCGCCACGATGCACATCCCGATTCCATTGGTGCATATAAGAATAGCCCGGTCGTTCTTTCCGTCCACAACGCTCTTTACTGCAGGGATGGCATAATCGGGATAATCGCATGATCCGGAATCATGGCTTCCGAAATCCTGGACAGAATGACTCTCCTGTTCGAGCAACTCTTTTATCTTGATCTTGGCCTCATATCCAGCATGGTCATTCGCTAAAGCGATTTTCATTTTCAGCCAGCCTCCAAAAATTTTGAAAGGGAATCCTAATTCCCCCTGGAAGAAATATGCAAACAGAAAAAACACATGTAAATCAATCATATGAAAATCTATCCCAGGATGCGAGATCAATTCACTGGATCAAGATTATTGACAAACGGGGAGGGCTGGTATATGCGAAAGAGAAATATTTTCCCGTGAGAATGCCGGGAGGAGCAAAAAATTCCCTGGAGGCGACTTTATGAGCGGTTTTGGTCTCAATCGAGCGGAAGTTATTACCCTTCTTGAGAAGCATATTAAAACCGAAAATCTGAACAAACACACTCTTGCCACTGAGGCGGTGATGCGGAAGATTGCCCAGCGGCTGAACGAGGATCCGGACATGTGGGGACTTGTCGGCCTGGCGCATGATATCGACTTTGACGAAACAAAGGATACGCCGGAAAGGCACACGCTGGTTGGCGCGGAAATCCTTCGCTCCCACGGTGTGCCTGAGGAATATGTCAAAGCCATTGTCAGTCATAATGAGAAGACGCCGGGATGGACGCCGCGGAGCTCCCCGCTCGAGCACGGCCTCGCTGCGAGCGAAGCGATCACAGGCCTGGTGGTCGCCACAGCGCTCGTGATGCCGGATAAAAAACTTGCGAGCGTGAAGCCTTCCTCAGTGAAGAAACGCATGGGTCAAACGGCTTTTGCCCGCAATGTGGATCGAAACGCCATTCTGGAATGTGAAAAAATCGGCGTTCCCATCGAGGACTTCTGCACTCTCGCTGTGGAAGCCATGCAGGGCATCAGTTCAGAACTCGGTCTTTAGATAAAGGAGTTGATATGATCGAACGAACCCTCGTTATTTTGAAGCCGGATGCAGTCAGAAGGAAATTGCTCGGCGAAATTCTTTCACGGTATGAAAGAAAAGGATTCGACATAATCGGGATGAGGATCCTCTTTCTCTCCGAAGATCTGGTGAACAAACTCTATAAAGAGCACATAGGCAGGGATTATTTCCCGCCTTACAAGGAATTTATCATGAGCGGAGCGGTGGCTGCGGTTGTGATCCAGGGAGAGAATGCGATCGAGGCCGTGCGCAGGATCAATGGAGCGACCAATCCCCAGGAGGCAGATCCGGGAACCATTCGGGGGGATTATGGATTCCTGACTCGATATAATCTTGTTCATGGCTCGGATAATCAAGGGCGGGCAGAACTGGAATTAAACCTGCTTTTCCCTGAATTGGAATAACATTCCGGAAAAAGACAGGTTGCCTTTTATCAAATTTGGGAATTGATCCTTTATGGCGCTGATAACCGATGAAGCGTTTGTGATCACAAGCTCGGAGTGGAGGGAAACCTCCCTCATTATCCGATGCTATACCAGGGAACATGGGAAACTCGGTATCATTGCCAAAGGGATCAGGCGCCCCAAAACCAGGATCGGTTCCCCCCTTGAAACCTTTTCCCATGTGGAAATCGTGTTCTTTCTCAAGCCAGGCGCGGATCTTGCCACCCTGAAAGAGGCGGACACCCTGGATTATTATCCGATGATCCGAAAAGATCTGGTGCGGTTCGGCCTTGCCTCGTTCTTTTTCGAAATCCTCGACAGCGGCGTGGAAGCGCATGAAAGACATCCGGCGCTGTACACCTTGATCTCGCATTTTCTGAGCGCACTCAACAGGGAGGATCTTCCTCCGGAAAGTGTCAGTCCTTATTTCCTTTTTCTCGCCGGGGAGCTGGGTTTTTCCCCAAGGCTGGACAAATGCGCCCTGTGCCCATCATTAGACAACCTCCTCTTTTTCGATCCGGGCCAGGGAAGGACCGTATGCAGCGGATGCAAAGGAAAAGGGAGAGATCTTATCCCCCTTCCGAAAATCCTGCGGGAAGAGATGATCAAAGCCCTTTCGCAGGAACAGGGAAGAAAGGAATTCGAGCCCTGGCCGAGGGAGATGGTCCCCTCCTTTTTTTTCCTGATAGAGCGGTTTATTGAATATCACCTGGAAAAAAGGCTCAAGTCCGCGGATTTTTTACTGAAGCAGATCGCGGAAACTTAGGAAATGCGGAGAGATTCTATCCATTTGGGATCGCTACTTGAAGGAATGAGACTTTCAAAATCCGATGAATCGCCTTTCCTGACGCGCACCTTTGCATGGACATTGTCCCGCTCCCTGCTGTAACGGCATGTGATGGCTGCGGCGAGATTAATCAGATCATCCGTCGCCTTTCCCCGCAGGATCGAAAGCGGGCTTCCGCCGCCCTCGGCTTCGAGGAGCACATCCGTTTCAAGGGCAAGGTTGGCGAGAATGCGGTTTTCCCGCTCGTCGCGTCCCACAATCAGCCTGGTATGAGGATCCAGGCGAAAATGCCGGCCCAGTTTCAGGAGCTGGATACTGTTCAAGTCCGAAACGCCGTGAGAAAAAAGATCGCGGAGACGGGCGGAAAAGCGGGGATCTGTGAGCAGGCATCCGCCTGCCGGAGTCAGATATTCATCAAGGCCAAACTTTTCCGCAAGTTTGAATTGCTCCTTGCGTGAGCGGCCGGAGAGAGAGAGCAGCCTGGTTCTGTCCACGAGCCCCATTTTTTCCGGGATTGTCGGTTCCAGGAGAAGAGCGGACATGGGCCGGAGAAGATACCCCTCCAGCCCGGACTGCTTTTCGATCATCCGGAGAGTGTACATCTTCTGGGACATGGGCCTCTGGCCTTCCACTTCGCCGGTAAAGACAAACTGGGCGTCCTCCTCCTTAATGAGATCCCCAGCCTTGCGCAGGAAATAGATATGGCAGTCAATGCAGGGATTTATATGCGCGCCGTAATTCCATTTCGGATTCTTGATGAGTTCGATATATTCCTCGCCAAGATACAGGGGGCGATATTCAAATCCCAGCTTTTTCGCCTGTCTTTGTACAATGTTCCCTTCCCCGGGATCCTGTGCAGGGGCTTGTGAGAATGGGGTAATGAAATGCAGTCCAATCACTTCAATCCCCTGGTCCAGTATAAGTTTCGCAGAGAGGAGGCTGTCCAGACCGCCGGAAACAAGGCCTACAGCCTTTATAGATTTTTTATTCTCCATATATGATCATTTCTTTTTCTTCTTTGGGAAATAACCGAAGAACCGGAGTTCGTTCTCTTTCCTGGTCCAGTTTTTCCTGACCTTGACCCAGAGTTCCAGGAACACGGGACGACCCACAAGGGTTTCAATATCCGGCCGTGCCAGGCTGCCGATTTTTTTCAGCATCTGCCCTCCGGCGCCGATTATCATACCCTTCTGCGACTCCCGTTCCACATAAATCACCGCCCGGATAAAGTCCTTGTCCTCTGTCCTTTCCTTGAATTCCTCCACCTGAACAGCCACACAGTAAGGCAGTTCCTGGCCCAGGAGTTCAAAGACCTTCTCCCGCACGATCTCAGCGGAAAGGAACCGGAGATCGCGATCGGAAACCTGCTCCGGATCATAATACAGGGGACCTTCAGGAATGTAAGCGAGCGTCCTTTCAATGAGATAAGGAATATTATCGCCCCTCCGGGCAGAGATTCCGATCACCTCCGCATACTCGGCAACCCTTGCCTGGGGATTGTAAGCAGAGGGATCGAATGGCGCAGAAAAGCGGTCAATCTTGTTCGCCAGGAGGAAAATGGGAGATTTGGCGGAGCTTATAAGTTCCCTGACAGCCGGGGTTTCAGGTTTGGTATCAGTGACATCTGTTATATGATAAACGAGATCTACTTCTTTTACCGCCTGGGAAGCGGAATTGATCAGGCAGCGGTTGAGAAGGTTTTTCGGTTCGATAAGCCCGGGCGTATCCACAAAGATAATCTGGTAATGATCCCTCGAAAGGATGCCGAGGATTGTATCCCGGGTGGTCTGGGGCTTGGGTGATACGATGGCGATCTTCTCCCCAATAAGGCGGTTCAGGAGCGTGGATTTGCCTGCATTCGGTTTGCCGACAATGGCGACAAAACCGGATTTGAATCCCTGATTTTGGGAATGATCTGGCTTCATAAATAAACTTTAAAAAATTCCCTTTTTCTCGAATTGCTCCATCCATCGTTGCTGGAGCGAAAACATTTCACGGCGTTCCTTTGGTTTTTGATCGTCAAAATGCAGAAGGTGAAGAAAACCATGAACAAGGAGCAGGGCGATTTCCTTTTTCATGGGATGCTCCTGTTCTTTTGCCTGCCGGGCTGCAGATTCCAGGGAAATGACGATATCCCCCAGGGGAGTGGGTTCATCCGAAGGTTCCTTTCCCTTTTTCTCCTCGAGCATGGGGAAGCTCAGGACATCCGTAGGGCGATCCAATTTCCGGTGCTTTTTATTCATTGCGCGGATCTGGTCATCATCCACAAAAAGAATGCTCAGCTGGGGATTTTGAAATGGGTATTGTTCGAGTAAATCCCCGATAATTCGTAAGGTCAAATAACGGAGCTGCAGAGCGGGGATCAATTTTTTCATCGACCGGTTGCGAAAGAAGATTTCCATTTTCTAATCCTCTTTTCTAAGGGATAAAGACTTCATATTTATTTCTATTTATACAGGGAAGCGTCAATAGTTAAATCTTATGGCAGACTTTGGCGCTTTGTCCGCAATCAAAATTTCCGATGCTGGATGCTTGATCCTTGATATTGGATGAGTGCCCGACTTAATTTATCATTTTGGATCAGGAGATCCAAGTATCAGGAACATAATTTCCCCTCCTATTTACGTTTATTACATAGTACGACCCCAATTTTTTTTTATCCTTTTCCTTGTTGAAGTGAGCATCTGTGTTGAGGCAGATAGGGGGCATATTTGTGGAAAATAAGGAACAAAAGGATTGGAAAACAATGTTTCGATTTGAACTCCTGAAAAAGGACGCAAAGAGCGGGGCACGGCGGGGGCGGATTCATACCTCACGCGGTACGATCGAGACTCCGGTGTTCATGCCCGTTGGGACACAGGGCACGGTGAAATCCATCCTTCCCGAGGAACTCATTGACATGGGAGCGGAGATCATCCTTGCCAATACCTTTCACCTGTATCTGCGTCCGGGGGATGGGGTGATACATGAACTGGGCGGGCTTCATAAATTCATGCACTGGGAGCGGCCTATCCTCACGGATAGCGGCGGATTCCAGGTGTTTTCCCTCGCATCGCTGAATAAAATCACGGAGGAGGGCGTGGAGTTCAAATCGCCTGTGGATGGTTCCACGCACCTCTTGACTCCGGAAAAGGTGATCCAGATCCAGCGGAACCTCGGATCCGACATCATGATGGCGCTGGATGAATGTCCTCCGCCGGATGTGACGCGGGAGTATGCGGAAAAGTCCACGGATCTTACCCTGCGATGGCTTGAGCGGTGTGTGGCTGAATACAGGCACAACAGGGAGGAGAAGGAGCAGGTTCTTTTTGGGATCGTGCAGGGCGGATTTTTCGGGGATCTCAGGCGCAAGTCTGCGGAGAGCGCCATAGCTTTCGATCTTCCGGGATATTCCATCGGGGGACTCAGCGTGGGAGAGGAAAAGGGCAAGACATACGAGATGCTGGAGGTCAGCTGTTCCCTTCTTCCTGAGGATCGGCCGCGGTATCTGATGGGCGTGGGAACACCCGGGGATTTCCTCCTCGCAGTGGAGCGCGGGGTGGACATGTTCGACTGCGTTCTTCCGACGCGCAACGCCCGGAACGGCACTCTTCTTACGAATGAGGGAATCCTGCGAATCCGGAATGCGGAGTATCGAAATGATCCCAGTCCTGCAAGCGAGTCCTGCGGGTGTTACACCTGCCGGAACTTTTCCCGCGCATACCTGAGGCATCTTTATTATGCGAAGGAGATTCTTTCGAGCCATCTGAACACGATTCATAATCTTTTTTTCATGTTCGATTTCATGCGGCGGCTGAGAAAGGCGATCGAGGAGGATCGGTTTCAGGAATTTGCATCTGATGTCGGATCGAAATATTCGGGTAATGAATGATTATAGACAAGCAATGGTTGCTCTTTGAAAAAGGAATTGCGCTACGAAAATTCAGACAAAAAATACTTGATTCAAAAAGCGGGACATGAAACCTATACATGTTATTCAAACATGGTATTCTGAATAGGATACTGAAAAAAATATCCAAGAACACAAGAGGAGAGAAGGCATGAACCTTTTCCCCCAGGCGCTCTTCAATGTCATCAAAGCAGGGAACATGACCCTGACGTTTTGTCTCTGGGATTCCTGCAGGTTGACGAAGGGGAATTCTTATCTGGTGGAGAATCTGGGAAGGATCCTGATCAAGGAGGCGAAAAGGGTCCCTGTGTCTTCCATCACGGAGGCGGAGGCAAAACGCGCAGGGTATGAGAACGTGGAAAAGATCCTCTCCCATTTCCAAAAGAAAAAGCCGGATCTGGATCCGCAGAGGGATTCCTGCTTTCGTATTGAGTTTCAGTATCTTGCCTTCGAGGACAGGCGAAGACCCGAAAAACCCTCCCGTCCCCTCTCCCCCCATATCCTGGATAAATATTGTGAACGGCTGAAGCGGATGGACCGTCGCGCCCAGGGGATCACATTTTCCGCCATTCTGAAAGAAATGTCCAAATCCCCCTTTAATAAAATGACACATCTCATTGATCATTTTCAATGTGAGTTCACGGAGATGAAGAGGAAGATGTACCGCCTGAGCGAGGAGCAACTCATCGAGATGGACCCGCGGAAACGCTATCAGCTGACCTCCCGTGGGCGCCAATTGATCGAGTACCTGGAATCCAAACTCCATCGACAGCCAAAATCGTGAAATGTGATAAAAATTGATCCTCCTCCCCAGATTACGCAGGGAATAAAGAAAAATCTGAGGTCCCGTCTTAAGCGCATATCAGGTGGCTTATGAAGGTTCTCCATGCAACGTATCGGTTCGGGGAGCATATCATCGGAGGGGCTGAGAAATACCTCTGGAATCTCTCCCTGCATCTTGCCGGCCGCGGAGTGGATGTCACCATTGCCACCACTCAAGCAGGACAGTTCCGCGAGCCCACACGGTTTAATGTGTTCTGGGATGAGGGATCCCCCGAAAAAGAGGAGAGATGCTCCGGTCTCCGGATCCTTCGCTTTCCATTCCGCAATCTTCCCAAATGGCTGGCTGCCCTTTACGCGATCCCCCTCCAGCGCCGGTTTGACAGCGAGGAATGGACATTCGAGCCTCCCCGCATCATGCCCGCAAACGAAGGAATCCTCGGCCGGGGATGGTATTTCGAGGAACAGATCGGAACAAGAATCCAAAGGTGGATCGGCCAGAAGGCGGAGGTTTTTATCCAGGATGAAAATGTGTGGGAAATCGGATTTTCGGGACAATGTCCCTGGGGGAATATGGGGGAGGTGTTCGCCAATGGCCGGAGAATCGGGGAATTTTCGACTGATAAAAACATTAAATACTATTCCTTTAAACTGCCTGAACCTGGAAACAACGTCATAATAGAAATACAGCTCAAAAGAACCAAAAGGCCGTGGAGGGATCTACGCCAACTGGGGATGATCGTGTTTGAGATTGTGTACCAGGCTGGCGCCCGAACGGAAAAAATCCCTCTTCACAGGCACTACATGGGTGAATCTCATAAAAATCCCGGCTCGCTTCTGGATTGGTATGAAAGGCGGGCATACGCAAGACCGGATAAATTCAGCCGGTGGTTTGATCTGTGCCGGGGACCCGTTTCACCCGCGCTTGTCCGATTTCTCAAAACCCATGCAAAGGACTATGATTTGATCCTGGGCCACAATCTTCCCTTTTTCACTCTCCGTGAGGCGGTTCTTGCAGGAGAAAAGGCCGGTATTGCCACAGCCGCTCTGCCGCTTGCGCACCTTGAGGATGATTATTATCACTGGAAACATTATTATGATGCCCTGGCAAGGACGGACATCGTGTTTGCCCTTTCCGATTATTCCCGCGATATTTTCCGAAACCGGTTTCACGCCAATGCCCACACCCTGGGCGGAGGGGTGGATCTCCAGGAGTTCCAAAACACTTTGATTGACGGGAGAAGGTTTCGGAAGGAATACAATCTCGGGGACATGCCCCTTGTGCTTTTCGTGGGGCGCAAATCTTATCCCAAACGGTATGACGCTTTGATCCGCGCGGTGCGGCTTGTGAATAAAACACGGCTTTGCAGGCTTGTCATGATCGGTCCTGATGAAAACCGCCAGCCTGTGGAGCCGGAGGATGCCTTGTACCTCGGAGAACAGCCGCGCCGGACCGTGCTGGATGCATACGATGCCTGCGATGTGTTTGCAATGCTGAGCGGATCGGAGAGTTTCGGCATGGTTTTTACCGAGGCATGGATGCGCGCCAAGCCCGTGATCGGTTATAAATACTGCGGCGCTGTTGCGTCGCTAATCGACGATGGGGAAAACGGTTTTCTCTGCGACAGGGAGGAAGATGCGGCGCAAAGGATCCTCCGGATCCTGGATGATCCTTCGCTTTCGAGACGGCTTGGAGAAGCAGGCAGGCGGAAGACGCTTGCAAGCTTCACCTGGGACATTATCTCCGAAAAAGCCGTGCGCCATTATGAAGAGGCGATCGAGAAAAAGAAAAAACAAACCGCTATTTAAGTCTTAAACTCGTAACCCGTCTTTGAGATATCCTCAGGGCTGTCCAGATTCATAAGGATCCCGGGGTCCTGCACCGGGAGGTCGATAACAGCCTCGGGATGGTCAAAGAGAATGTTTTTCACCCCCTCCGGCTTTGCGGGAGCAAGATCCTGGATTTCCCGGAAAAATACCCTGGGGAAAATGGCCGGATGTCCGGGTCTGTCCTCATACGTGGGAATGATAACCTTGGGGGGAAAGAGGAGGTGCATTTCAACAATACGACGATAGGTGTCCTCTTTAATCAAGGGATGATCCGCCAGACAAAGAAGAATGCCGGTAATCTCCTGGGGGATGATTCTCATGGCGAGATGAAGGGAATAGAGTTGCCCGAGATCCTGCTTTTCATTTGAAATGAGATCGAATTGGGGAAGAGCCAGGGATTGAATCAGGGAGCGATGTTGTTCATTAAACACGATAATTCCGGGAAAATAAACGCCGGAATTTTCCAATCTTGAGGCGATGATTTCGAGGAAGGTCCTGCCTTCCAATTTCATATAAGGTTTGGGGGCGCCCATCCTTTTCGATTCGCCGGCAGCCAATATCACAGGGATAACTTTCAATGATTCACCCTTATTGTCCGTAAATGATACAGAATGTTTGTTTGTCTTTCAAACAATCCTGCATTTATCGCAACCTTTAAAACTAGAGATAACTTCTTATCAAGTAATAATCAGAGCCGGAAAATCAAGGAAAAAGTTATAAAAAAATATTGGTAAGGATTGGGGTCAATCTACCAAGCTAATACCAAGTAAGGATTGGGGTCAATCTACCAAGCTAATACCAATTAATTTTATTAAATATATCTTGATATACTTTGAATAATCTGAATTATATTTAATACATAGATTTTCTCAAAAGAGTCCCACGAAATGGCCAGACTTTCTCGTATTAATCTCCCCTTTTGCCTCTATCATGTGACATCGCGCACCAATTCTGGCGATGTTGCTTTTACGAATCCGAAGGAGATAAACAAATTTCTTGTGTATCTTGCAAAATATGCAGATATCTTCGCATTTCGTATTCATGCGTGGTGTCTCTTGCCCAATCACTTTCATTTGCTCATGGAAAGCACTGGAGAAGAAGGATTATCCGAGCTTATGAGACGCCTTCTCACTGCTTATACGATTTATTACAACCGTCGCCATCAGAGACACGGGCACCTCTTCCAAGGACGATTCAATAGTTATGTTGTGGATAAGGCGGACTATTTCCTCGAGGTTTCCCGTTATATCCATTTGAATCCGGCAAGAAATGAAAAACCATCTGATCCGGAAACGTATTTGGGATCAAGTTTCAGATACTACTTAAGAGGACATGGTCCGGCATTTTTATACATGACCGAGATACTGTCCCGATTTCCCGGAGGCTTGAATGATTACGTTCATTTCGTTCATGAAGGTCTTGAAAAGGATGCCGGGCTTCTGCCTGTCAGTCGTCGAAGATTTGTTGGGGATCCTGATTTCGCGCAAAGATTCATAAAAAGAATCAAATCTTATGAAAGCAAGCGGCAGAATCGGGAGAAGCCTGGAGAATCTGCCGTCAATCAAGAAGAGGATCAGGCGGATTCAATCATCGCCGGCATCAGCCCAAAATTCGGATTCAATGTTGAACAGATCAAAACAGGCGTAAGATCAAGGGGGAAACTGGGAAGGGTTCGCAAGTTGTGCATGGCTGAAATACGAAACAAATTGCCTTGGACATATAAAAAGATCGGGGAATATTTTCATGTCCATTCTGTTTATGCGGTTCAATATAATATCAACGCGATCAATACTGAGCATGAAAAATCAATAAGGGAAAAATAAAGTGAGTTTATTGGTATTAGCTTGGTAGATTGACCCCAAAGCTTTTATAGAGGAAAGGAAGAAAATCAGGTATGAAGTTTGATCTTATTATCCGGAACGGGACCCTGGCGACTGCGATGGAGCGGTACCAGGCGGACCTGGGGATCATCGGGGAGCAGATTGCCGCGATTGGAACCTGTCTGCCCTCAGATCCGGGGTGTGAAGAGATTGATGCGACAAACAGGTATGTGATGCCTGGAGGGATTGACGTTCATGTGCATTTTCAGCTGCCATTATGCGGCACTGTAAGCGCGGATGACTTTATCACAGGCACGAGGGCAGCAGCGTGCGGCGGTGTGACAACCGTGATTGACTTTGCAAACCAGGATCCGAACAAGGGGCTTCTGGCAGGGATCAAGGCGCGCAGGAAGGAGGCGGAGGGCCGCGTATGCGTGGATTATGCCCTGCATTCCGTGATTGCAAAATGGAACGAGACGATCAAAGAGGAGATGGAAGAAGTCATTGCCTTCGGCATTCCCACATTCAAGATGTTCATGATTTATGAATCCGAGGGATTGCAATCGGACGATGCCGCGATTTTCTCCGCGCTGGAAGCATCGGGCGAAAACGGCGCGCGGATCATGGTTCATGCGGAAAGCGAAAAGGTGATGAATCTCCTCATCAGAAAATACCTGGCGAAAAAGGGGGAAGTGGGGGCTTATGGCCATGCCCTGTCCCGGCCGAATTTCATCGAATCCGAGGCGGTAGAGCGGGCGATCACCTGGGCAGAGGCAACCGGCGGAAGGCTGTACATTGTCCACATGTCCACAGGCGAGGCCGCGGAAATCACGCACCATGCGCGCCACAGGGGCGTGAATGTGTATGCGGAAACATGTCCACAGTACCTGCTTCTGGACGATGAGCTGTTCAAGGACAGGGAACGGGGTCATTTGTATGCCACATGTCCCCAGCTGAAGAAAAAGGCGGATCAGGAGCGGCTCTGGAGGGGGCTGGTGGAAGGGGACCTCGCGGTTGTGTCCACAGACACCTGCACCTTCAATACAAAGCAAAAAGCCGTGTGGAACGGCGATTTCACCAAAATCCCTTATGGTCTGCCGGGTGTGGAAACGCTCCTCCCCTCCATCTATACCTATGGGGTGCTTGCGGAACGGTTTGACTTGAATTATTTCGTGTCCCTGATCAGCACCAATCCTGCAAAGCTCATGGGGCTGTATCCGCAGAAGGGAACCCTCGCCATCGGCTCTGATGCGGACATTATCATTATGGATCCCAGGAAATCCAGGGCTATTGATTATAAGAACATGGAAACAAACTGCGACTGGTCTCCATACCAGGGAATGGAGATGTTCGGTTTTCCCGATATCACCATCTGCCGTGGGAAAGTGATTGTGAAAGGGGGAAAATTCGTGGGAAAGGAAGGGTACGGAAAATTCCTCAAGCGGAGGCCGGGTGGAGAGATTTGAGGTTAGGGCTGGCCTGTCCTCCATAGTCCCGCGACGGAGGAGCGGGACGAGGGAGGATGATGGTGTGAGTGCGATATGGGAAAGATCAATACAATTCCCAATCCGTGACGACCGTTGGCGTCTGGGTGGCTGTAGCAGTTGGTGTAGGCGTTGGCATAGGTGTAGGGGTAGGTGTAGGGGAAGCGCCAAGGTATCTGAACCGCAGGGCATCGGCAATGATCATCTCGGAACCGGTGGTGTTTCCATAGATGCTGACATAGACCCTTCCTTTGTTGAATGAATAGGCGCTGCCATCCGCAACTCCATCTACATTCACATTCCAGCCGCTTGAGCCGGTTTGTTGAGTGGCTGTGGAATTCCGCGTGGTTCCTGTGGAATCCACAAACCTGTACTGAACGCCCCGGCCGAGATTGGTTTGCTCCAAGCGGATCCAACCGTCAATTGCCCACTTCCCAGCGCTGGGGATGTCCACAACCCACACGACGTAATCATCCATGGGATAGCTGCCGGCGGCGAAATACCGGGCGCTTCCGTTATACAGGGTGACTGAGGGAGAATAGGCGGTGGTGGCCCAGCTCCCTTTGTCATCGTAATCCAGGGATGTGGGTTCGGAGTCCACAATGACCTCGGTTACAGAGCTGGAAGGTTCAGTAACGGGGGGTTTGGTCTCCTTGGGGGACGTGTTGACGCGAACGAAACGCACAGCTGCGGGATTCATCCGATCGCCCGAGCCGCTGGTGGTTTGTGTGGAGCTGTCAAACTCAATATAATGACCCTGGCCGGAGGTGAAATTCATGGTGGCGCACTGGGTCCATTTGTCTCCGCAATTTGCCTGGGTGAGGTCGAACAGTGAGGTGGACACTCCGCCGCCGTCATTTTTCCGAACCGTAATACCGGGCGCATTGGCGCTGGAATAGTTAAAGCAGGTGACATACACCTTATAAGATCCGGAAGCCAGAGCGGAGGGGGTAAACCGGGCTTTGTCATTCTTTCCGTCCGAGGGAATGGAGAACCTGGAACCAATCCCCGGTGTACACCCGGAGGCAAGACTATGGGAGGAGCTGTTTGAGAATATCCCCGAGACCTCGGAATAATCTCCGACATTTTTTCCGCCTGAGCGTGTTTCGATGATATATTCGCCGCCTGTTGTCACAGTGACAGGTCCCGCTGTTGCGAAAGCCTCATTGTTCCAATTGTCGTAAGCCGCAGCGGCATAATAAAACGAACCAGCCGGGGCGGAAACATCGTCGAAGGAGAAGGAAGAACGGGAGGATGACAGGTCCCACCATTCCATGACCATATTGGAGAAATAGGGTTTCACAGGATTTGTGGTGTCGCGGAACAGGCGGTAATGCACGGGCAGATCGCCGTCTCCTGCGGCCGAGGGTCTGTTAAAGGCGATTTTCGGGACACCGGAAACGAGGGAAACGGACAGGGAGGCCGGGGCATTCGGCGGGGCGCTTTCTTCGGATTTATGGGGAATGGCTGGGAGAGGCGCCCAGTCGTCCATGGGACCGCCGGGATTGAAGAGATTCTGGGCATGTTCGTCAGCGGGTGTGCCATCCACAAAGAGAGAGCCGTAATCAAAGAAATTGAATCCGTCCGGAGGGCGGCTGTTCGAGCGGATGCCAGTCACGGCAGTCGCATTCTCATTGGGATCGGTCAGGAGATAATCTCCCATCGCGCACACAAACGGCCGCGTGTTCTTGTCGCCGTGCTGATCCAGTTTTGCCATATAGAAATTATAGTCGTCTTCTGTTCCGGCAACAGTGTTGGAATAGCAACCGCCATGACACACGTCAATCGCGCCATGGGCGACCCACCAGTTATATCCCTGGCCCAGGAGTTCGACCGAGTCATCGAAATTGACCAGGAAGGCGGAGACCTCCACCCAGGGCTTTTCGAGCATGGTTTGGGAATGAATACGCTGGACCAGCTGGGAGATATGGTCGCGGCGCCAGGCCTTGTAAACCTCATCCAGTTCACCCGAGGGATTCTGGGTGTCATAATCCCAACCTGTTTCCGCCTTGAACCGGGCTTTTGCCACAGGATCATACCCGGAATCGGTACCCAGAAGACGGATATAATCGAAATGAATGCCGTCAATATCATAATTCCGGACAATGTCCATGAACACATTATAGAGGTGATCCTGGACAGAGGGAATGCCTGGATCCAGCGGGGCATCATCCGCATAGGTATATGTGACGCCGGCTTTATTTTCCGTGATCCAGGCTGGATGGGCGTTATACACATGATTCGGACTGGAGGGAGGAGTGGCACTGTGCCATGTGTTGAATGTAGTGAGCCAGGCATGCACCTCTCTCCGGGGTGAGGCATTATGGCATTTATCAATAAAATATTGAAGCGTATCAAAATCGCCCGGGCTGATGGTGTATAATTCCCCGCGAGGCTCGTTATTGGGAAAGGTGGAATCTTCCCTGTTGGGGTAATAATAAGCATCTCCGCGGCCCCTGACCTCGACAAAAACGGCATTCACATTATGGGACAGGGCCTCGGAAATAATGGTGTCGCAATTGGTCTTGGTATTGACATCAAAGGTGGCTGCATAAAAGGCGCGGAGTTCAGGCGGATCCACGCTCCACGCGTGGAGTGAAAGGACTAAAACAAGGATCACAAATCCAAATTTTCTCATCGCTTCGTCTCCTTTCAAAAAGAATGGTGTAAAGAGAGGATTAATATATTCTATTAGGCTGTGTGCGATAATTGTTTTTTTGAATAATTGAGGGGGCAAACCCCATTCCTGGATACACTATTCAGCGGTGTTTGACCCCGGATCATTCAAAAATGACTCAATTCAATACAAAAATCTCAATTATCGCACACAGCCTAAAATGAACAGATATAAATCCCAAAATAAAAAGGTCAATAGTTTTCCGATTTTCCCATTAACACAATATTGGGACGAGTTATTTTCCACGGGAGACGTTCAAAAAGTGGTTGCATGAAAGGCAGGGAGCAATTATGATTCATTATTATTTATTGCAATAGAAGTTTTATGGTTTTTCAGGGATAGAAATTCATGCAGCAATTATGGGGTCTTTTTAGAAATTTCGGCCTGACGGATGCGGTGGATGTGCTGGTGATGACCGGGCTCTTCTTCTTTATTCTCTCCATGCTCAAGGAGACCAGGTCCTTTGTCGCCTTGCGAGGTCTGGCAGCCCTGATCCTGGTCGCTTTTGCGAGTTATATCCTTGCCAGGATGCTGCGACTTTCCGGCGTGGCGTATATTTTAGGCAACGCCTGGATCATTATCATCCTGATTTTTCTCATTGTGTTTCAGTACGACTTTAAAAAAGCCCTGACAGATCTGGGCCAGATGCGCATCTTCCGCGCGATCTTCAAGCAAAGCAGGGAGCACCTGGAGGAGCTGGCGAATGCGGTGGAAGTGATGTCGCTGCGGAAAACCGGCGCCATCATCGCCATTGAACGCCGGAATCCGCTCCGGATATATGTCGGAACAGGCACCCTGATTGACTCCATGGTCACGTCGGAACTGATCCGCACCATCTTTACCAATCTGACCCCGCTCCATGACGGCGCGGTGATCATCATCAACAACCGAATCGCAGCAGCAGGTTGCATCCTCCCCCTGACGGATAGTCCGGATATGAGCAAGGAACTGGGCACGCGCCACCGGGCCGCGCTTGGACTCTCGGAAGAAACCGACGCGGCTGTCATCGTTGTGTCCGAGGAAACAGGGACTATTTCCCTTGCGGTGAACGGAAAGATTCACAGGGGGCTGACGCCGGAAAAGATCCGGGAACAACTGATCCGACTTCTCGACATTACACCGGAGGAAACGGAGACACATGACACGGCCTAAAATCACATCGGACATCATCCTTTTCATTGTGTCCCTGTTCATCGCCCTTGCGGTATGGCTTGTGGCCCGGCAAAGCGATTTTGAGAACCAGATTCTGTCCGCCCGGGTAGCGCCTGAAGGAACGCCGGACACCATGGAAATCAAGATGGACCCTCCGACCATCAATGTGTCCATTCAATATCCCAAAACCTATGATTATCTCATCCATCCTGAGGCATTCACCATTGTCCTCAAAGGGATCAGGGAAAACCTGGCAGGCACAGGCGATTTTATGTACACACCCTTCAATATCACCCTTCGCAACGTGGCGATGCATGACCTGCCTTCCACGGTTCGTCCCACCGCCCTGAGCCAGGATCTGGTTACTGTCGGCGCCCGGCTCTACACCCGCCAGGCCAGGATCATTGCAGCCAGGACCGGCAAACCTGCGGATGGCTATCGCCTGATCCAGGATCCGATTCGCGTGGAACCCGAACTGGTGGTTGTCACCGGCTCTACCAGCATCCTTTATCCTCCGGGCAGTTCCCCCCAGGCCCCTCTTATTCTGGAGACGGAACCTGTTCCCATGGAGGGGAGAAAAGAAAGCTCCTTCGTCATTGTGAATGTCCCTCTGCCCAAAGGTATCAAATATGTGAAGGATGATAAACTCCACGTCCAGGTGCAGGAGAATCTCTCCGTGCGGGTACATATTGTCATAGGCGAAGAAGAGAGGCAGAAGACGATCACGGATGTCCCGATTGTTATCAAGGCGTTTTCCGAGAATATGACGCCCGTGTATTCCCCCGGCATCGCCAGTGTCACAGTGGAGGCGCCCCTCAGCATGCTGAAGGACATCACCCGGGAATCATTCATGTTTATCCCGCGGCTTCCCCTGGAGGAAAGAGCAGGATACAAGGCAGATATCGCCCTGGACGCCAGATTTTCCGATAAAATTCCGCCCTCCATCAGGGATAAGGCGAGCATCATATCCTACACGCCTGATGTGATTCATATTGAGATTGTACAGAGAGGAGACCAGGCGGAACAGGAGGAACAGGGAGAAAGGACGCTTCCCTCCCCCACCCAAAAACCATAAAGGAGAGATCTCATTATGACTATTCTATGTGTGAACATTGATCATGTGGCGACCCTGCGGGAGGCGCGAAAGATCGCAGAACCGGATCCGGTGGCTGCAGCACTCCTGTGCGAGCTGGCAGGAGCTTCAGGCATCACCCTGCATGTGCGGGAGGACAGGCGCCATGCAAAAGAGCGGGATCTGGAGATCCTGATGCAAACCGCGAAGACGCGGGTGAACCTGGAAATGGCAGCCACGGAGGACATGCTCAAGATAGCGATAAAGCACCATCCCCACCAGGTGACGCTGGTGCCGGAGCGACGGGAGGAGGTGACCACGGAGGGCGGGCTGGATGTGGCGGGTCACCTGGGCAAAGTCAAAGCCATCACGCAAGCGCTGCAGGATGCCGGGATCCGCGTGAGCCTGTTTATTCACCCGGACGAAGGGCAGATTGCAGCGTCAGCGGACACGGGAGCGGAGTTTGTGGAGCTTCATACAGGGAGCTATTGCAACGCCCGGGAGGAAGAAGCGCAGAAGCGGGAGCTGGACCGCCTTATCCTGGGAGCGAAGGCGGCGCAGGATCTGGGTTTGCGTGTGAATGCGGGACATGGACTCAATTACCGGAACGTGAAGCCGGTTGCTGCCATTTATGGGATGGAGGAGCTGAATATCGGGCACAGCATCATCAGTCATGCGGTATTTGTCGGGCTGGAGAGGGCGGTGAAGGAGATGATCGAACTGATCCGGGAGGCTTCCCCCGGGTAACGCAGATCAAAATCTATCATATTCCTTGAATACAAGATAATATCTATCCAAAGAAAAAAGGGCGATTTTCCGTCGCCCTTTTCATATTGGCATCAATCAATAGACTATCAATACACAGACCAGTCGGCAATACCGCTTGTGAGGGTGGCTCCGTCAATACCGAATACCAGGACATTATTCTGTCCACCATGAGAGATGAAGAGATAGGAATCGGATCCGAAAAGGCCCACACAGGAATCCCGGGGATCTATGACATTATCTGCGGATCCGAGGGATTTAAACAGCGCCTTTGTCGATTGGTTGTAGATATCAAGTGTTCTTGCCCCAGGAGTTATGACATTCGCCCAGCAGATATAGGTGGCGCTGGTGTAATTCCATGCATAAATCCCGCTTGCAGCCTGAGAGGAAAAACCGGTTCCATCGATCCATGTGGACGCAGCGTAACTAGTAAGATCCCCTGCCGTGCCGCCGATAAATTCATCGATTCCATCCAGACCGGCAACAGCGGTTCGTGAAACGTAGATGGAGTTACCCACAATACACACATCACGTCCATATGCATGCGCGCCTGAAAGATAAGATGGGGTGTCGTAACCTGAGAGATCGAGATTTACATCGAAAAGACCGGAACCTGTCTGGGTCAGAAGGAGATCAGGATCCAAACCCCATATAGCGCAACCGGCATTTCTGTGAGTTGAATTCTCGTCCACAAGGGAGGCGAGCTTGGTGCCGGAGGAATTATATTTCACGACACAGTGACCGGAGCCGGTATCGCCGCTTGCAAATACATCCCCGGTTGCTGGATTTACCGCAATTCCCTGAAGACCGCGCCCCGTTGCCCATGTCGCCTCGGTACTGACATCAGCGAATACGGAAACCGTTGGGGAAGCGGTGTTAGCATTTGTAATCTTCAGAACCTTTCTGTCGATAAAAGTAACGACATAAAGATTTCCATTATGAAAGGCAATTCCGGTCGTAAAACTTCCACTAACGGATGTATCGATCGCTTGCAGATAGCTTATGGTTTGTGCAAACAAGCTACCCGTAACACAGAAAAGCACCATAATCCATACAATACTTTT
>Ga0315287_10001718_pt1 | contig 20477 bp, 13 predicted proteins | sample YL17G11_0_MG_FD_205037 | JGI IMG/M metagenome (GOLD analysis project Ga0315287, IMG submission 205037) | Sediment microbial communities from Yellowstone Lake, YNP, Wyoming, USA - YL17G11_0 | ecosystem: Environmental > Aquatic > Freshwater > Lake > Sediment | place: USA: Wyoming | collected...
CGAGAGGGAGAGGCGAGAGAGCAGCGAGGTGAGTTTTTTCTTTCTTCTCCTTTCTCCGTCCCTCTCTTTCTTCCTCTTCTCTTGAAAACTTCACAACTCGAAAAAACGCAACCTCACCGGTCAGGTAGTCGCGCGGCTGGCCCACGTCCATCCAGTACCCGGGGAGCGTGAACGCGAACAGCTTCCTGTCCGCCGCCACGGCCGGGAACGTCTCCTTCTCGATCGACGTCGGCCTGTTCTCGATCCTCCCCAAGACTTCCGGGCTGAGGCAGTAGATCCCGGCGTTGATGCGGTCGCCGACGAAGACCTGCGGCTTCTCGACGAAGCGCTCGACGCGGTCCTCGGCGTCGACGACGACGACGCCTAAAAAAGTTGGATTGATTTTTTTTTTGAAAAGAGTCGAGGTCGTGTGAGCTTTTTCCATCTTTTTAAGCTCTTCGTTCCCTCTTCTTCTTCTTCTCATTCTTCTTCTTCTCTCCCCCCCCCCCTTTTCCTCCCTCAAACGCACCATACTTGGACGGGTCCTCGACCTTTGTCACCAGCACGGTCGCCTCGGCCTTCTTGGCCCGGTGGAACTCGAGCATCTCCTTCAGAGGAAAGTCGCAGATGACGTCCGAGTTGAGCACGAAGAACGGGTCGTCGCTGCCGTCGCCGTTGGGGGCGAGGATGGCGCGCGCGAGGCCGAGGGGGCCCGCGGTGCCCATCGGCTCGTCCTCCTGCGAGCAGGTGATCTTGATGTGGAGCTTGGCCTCCCACTCCTTGAGGAAGTCCATCATGACCTTTGAAAGGAGAAGAAGGTTGAGTTTTTTTTTTTTTTTAAAGAGAGGGAGAGGGAAAGGGTGAGGTGAGGTCAAGGTTGAAAATTTGACCAAGGCTCGTTCGCGCCCTTCGAGGCAGAGCCAAAGGAGGCGAGGAGAAAGAGACTGAACAGCAAAAAAGAAGGCGCGCCTTCCCCTTCCCGTCGTTCCCTGCTCAATCCGCGCTCCAGCGGGCTCTTGCAAGCGCCTCCGAACAGAGTGCGGAAGGAAATGCGGTGAAAACAGGAGCAAAGAGCAAGCAAGAAAGAGGCAATTGGCTGGGAGCGAGTGAGCAAACGAGAGAGGGCCGCGGTTGCCCCTCGTTTTTTCCTCGTTTTTTTTCCCTTGCAATGTCGCTCTCTCTTCTCTTCCGCAAAATCTCACCTGGGGCTGGTAGTTGATCGCCAGCACAACCTCATCGACGCCAGCGTTCTTGAGGGCCTGTTTTGGGGGAGTGATTGAGTGGAGAGAGCGTGGAGAGGCGACGTGAGAAGGGGGAAGCGAAATCTTGTCTCTTATTCTGTTTTTGTTTTTCGGGAGAAGCCAACTAACTCGATCGATTCTTTCCAGTGCCAACGGCGCCCTCTGTGGTGCATCTCGTGCTCCCCACTTCGGCTTGCTGGCATCAGAAGGACGCGATCTTTACTTTCGCGCAAAGGAAAAACGGAAAGAACACTCGGAAGGGGGCGAAATCAACGGAGGGATCTCGCGTTCCAACAGAGAGCGCGCTTCGAGGCGGGGAAAAGCATCGATGGTCTTGTGCAGCTGGTGTCTTTTTCGTGATTCCCGCCTCGCCGCGTTTCAATCTCCCTCATACCTGGATCTGGTGGATGATCATCGGCAGGTTTGCGAACTCGACGATGGGCTTGGGGACCGTGAGCGTCAGCGGGCGCAGGCGCGTCCCGAAGCCGCCGACGAGAATGAGAGCTCGGACCATGTTTCTTTTCGAGGGGGATTGGGGTGGGGAGGAGGAGTCTGAGGGAGAAGCTGGGGGGATGCTTAGAGAGAGTGTCGGCGCTCCGAGCGGAAGACAAAGGGGGCTGAAGGGAGACGAGAGAGGCGAGTTATGAGAGAGAGAGAGAAAGGGGGAGAGAGAGAAAGGGAGAGAGAGAAGAAAGGGAGGGAAAAAACTCGCTCGCACTCTTCTCGACCTCGACCTCCTCTTTCTCCCCGCTGTCCTCTCGGCCCGGCGCTCGAAAGGGTCACCCCCAGTCTCGACATCCGCCTCTTTTCGAGCATTTGCAGAGAACGAAAAAGTGAAGAAGACGAACCCGAAAGGGAAAGAGAGGAAAAAAAAAGAGTTTTTCTTCAACACAGCCACAGCGGCCTTGCCCCGAGTGCCGCGGCCTCGGCCGCAACCTCGACGCGCCCGCCACCGCCTCCCCCGCCCCTCTTGGCCAGCACCTCCGCGATCGCCCACCGCCGCGCCTGCCCGCCAATCTCGGCCAGGTCCAGACCTAAGCTTCCGGCCTGCGCGACGAGGGGAGAGAGGTCGTCGGCGACGGACGGCGGGGGCCTCCTCCCGGCGAAGCGCGCGACGAGCGCCGCCGCGATGGACGGAGCAGCAGCCGCGGCAGCCGCGGCAGCCGCGGCGGCAGCAGAAGACAGGGCGCCCCTCTCGTCGCCGCTCCTGTTCCCGAGCGCGGCCGCGAACGCCCAGTCGTCCGCCCTCCTGGGCGCGACCCCTCCCAGGCCCCCCGCCATCGAGCCCTCCCTGCTGGCCCTCATCAGTGCGTCGGCGGCGACGAGGCCGAAGTACCGCGACCTCTGGACGTGCGGGTTCTCGATCGAGACGCCGCCGCCCCACTCCTCGAGCCAGGGGGCGCGCGGGGCCCAGCGAGAGGAGGAGGGCGAGGCGGCAGCAGCGGGAGCAGAAGAGGAGGACGAGGCGGCAGCAGCGGGAGCAGAGGAGGAAGACGAAGCGGCAGCAGCGGCGGTGGCAGCAGCAGCAGCATCCGAAGAAGGCGCAGCGGCGGCGGCGGGGGGGGCAGGCGCGGGGGGCCCCGAGGGCGCCGCCGCGGTCGCGGCCGCCGCCGCCGCCGCAGGGGCCGCCGCCCTCCTCAGCGCGACCCGGACGCCGCCCCACTCCCCCTTCGGCCTCCGAGCGACGAGCCTCGCCTTCCTCTCCCCTCCGTCTTCGCCGCCGCTCTCGGGGTCCAGGAGGCACCACCTGTCGAGGTACTGCAGGGAGTGACCCCAGTGGTGCTGGTGGCGGTGGTGGCCGCCGCGGCGGAAGCCGGAGGGAGAAGAAGAGCTCTCGGTCTCGCCTCCGCCGCCGCCGCCGCTTCCGCCGCTTCCGCTTCCGCCGCTTCCGCTTCCGCCGCCCTCCCTCCCCGGCCCTCCCTCGTCCCCCTTCCACCGCGACGGCTCGGTCGAGAGCCTCACTCCGCCACCAAAGTCCAGCTCGAACCAGAACGCCACGGCCGTGAGCTCCCCCTTGGCGCGAGCGTCGAGGGTCAGAGGGAGACCGCCGCCGCCGCCGGCTCGTCTCTTCTTGTCCTTCCTCTTCTTCTCGTTCTCTCCTCCGTCGACCTCGGCCTCCTCTTCTTCCTCGTCCTCGTCCTCCTCGGAGAGCCCGAAGGCGCCCTCCCACGCCCTGGCCCTGGAGGTCAGCAGGCGCAGACCCGGCTCGGTCTCCAGGTCGACGGTCTGGGCCGAGGGCCTCCAGCGGTACCTGTCGAGGGCAGAGAGGTCGGAGAGGAGCGGCGGGGGGAGCGGCGGCGGAGGCTTTTCGCCGCCGCCGCCACCGCCGCCGCCGCCGGGGTCGCCGCCGAGGCCTCCGCCGCCGCTCCCGCCCTCGCCGCCGCCGCCGCCGACGGCGCCGCACTTCGCCTCGACCCCGGCGCACCACAGCGTCCCCCTCGCCGGAACCACCGCGGCCAGGCCCCTCGGAGCCAGGAACGGGGACCTCCTCGTGGAGGCGGCGCGGGCGAGCGCCTCGGCGCCGGCGCCGAGCAGCGCGGCGTCAAAGGCGTCGAGGGCCAGGACGTTGATCGCCTCGCCGCCTCCCCCGCTCCTCCGACCCTGGCTCCCTCCCCCTTCGAGGACCTTGACGACCCGCGCGAAGCCGCTGGCGGCCACGAGGCGCCTCGCGACCGCGGCGGTGGAGGGCAAGGGCTCGGACACGACCACGGAGTCGGCCCCGGCCGCGGCGGCGGCCACCGCGACGGCCGCGCCGCCGCCGCCGCCGCCGTCGGCGCTCGAGGCCCCGCCCTCGACGAGAACGTTCGCGAAGCCGTCCCGCTCCCTGGCGCAGGCCACCGCCGCTTTCAATCCTTTGAAGTAGCAGAGGAGCTTGCGGGTGTCCCTGAAGGCCGCGAAGGGGCCCTGGGGGAACGCGAGGTCCGGGAGGCAGCGGTAGAGGTACGGGGAGGAGCGCGACGGCGGCGCGGCCCTTCGCCCCGCCTCCTCCTCGTCTTCCCCGACGAGGGCGGCCTTGACCTCGATCCGCGCGGTGTTGTGCCTGGCCCTGAGGACGAGGCGGGTGCCGGGAAGGACCGAGAGGCCCCCCTCGAGCCAGTGGACCGTGGGGTGGAGGTGGCGGTGGCGGGGGGGGCTCTCCCGCCGCTGCCGCCGCCGGCGTCGCCCTCGGGGAGGAGCGGGGGGAGGAGGAGAAGGGAAGCCGGCGACCCCTCCTCCTTCGGCGTCCTCGCCCTCTTTCTCCTCCTCCTCCTCCTCCTCCTCGTCGTCGTCGTCGTCGTCGTCGTCCCCCTCGTCGTCGTCCTCCTTGTCGTCGTCGGGACCGCTGCTCAGCCGAGCCCCTCCGTCTCCGAGGTCGAGCTCGTGCCAGACGACGACGGCGTTGGCGACGCCCGGGGCCGTCGCGGCGACCTCGATGACGGAAGAGAAGGAGGAGGGAGAAGGAGGAGGCCGGGCCCCGCCGTCGCCGGCGCCGAGGGCCCCCTCCCCCTCCGACTCCCCCTCCCCCTCCGACTCCCCCTCCCCCTCCCCCTCTCCGTCTTCCTCTCCGCCCCCGCTCAGGGCCAGCGCCCTGAAGTCGAGGTCGAGCACCCGGATACTTCCCGAGAGCCTCCTCCAGGCCCCGGGGGCCAGCGGCGCCCCGCAGGAGAACCCGCCGGGACTCCAGCGGCGCGCGTCGAGCGCCTCGCGGAGCGCCGACCGGTCGAAGACCGCCGCCGCCTCGTCCTCCTCCTCCTCTCTTTCCCCCTCCCGCGCCGCCGCTCGTCCCCCTCCCCCTCCTCCTCGGCGAGAGGAGAAGGCCGGCTCGCAGCTGGAGATCTGCGCGAGGCAGGCGAAGACGGCGGCGGCGCGGGGGACGATAAGGGGGAGCGGGGAGGGGCTGGGAGGAGGGGCTGCCGTCTCCCTCCGTCCCCGCTGCTGCTCGCCGCCGTCGCCGCCGCCCTCCAGCTCCTCCTCGCCGCCCCCCTCCCGCTCCTCCTCCTCTTCCTCTCGGACGGCCAGCTCTGCCAAGGCGTGCCTCAGCGCTGGGACGATGCCCCCGGAGAGGAGACCGTCGTCGACGAGCCCGGCGGCGACGACGACGTTGGCGCAGATCGGCGGGAGCGAAGGAGAAGAAGAGGCGAAAGGGGCGAGGGCGGCAGCGGCGGCGGCGGCGGCGGCGGAGGAGGACGGCGACGGCGAGGAGACGCCGCCGCTCCCACCTCCGGCCCCCCCCCTCACCCTCCCGTCGGCCCCCACCTGGTCGGCCCTCGCGTGGAGCACCCTGACGATCGAGGCGTCGAAGCCGTTGGCGTCGAGAACGTCGCGGGCCGAGTCGGCCAGATAGGCCCAGCGCTCGACCAGCGCGGCGCGGCCGCGGGGCAGCGGCCGAGGGCGGGGGAGGGGGGGGCGCGCCGCCGCCGCCGCCGCCGCGCCCGCGGCCTCTCCCTGCTCCTCCTCCTCCTCCTCCTCCCCTCCTCCCGCCATCGCTTCCGCCGCGGCCACCACCCCCTCCGCGGCCAGCGCCCCGGAGAACACCCCGCCGCCGAGGTCGAGCAGCGCGGGCTCAAGCCCGCGCCCCGCGGCGACCTCGAGCACCGCGGCCCGGACCGCGGCCCGCAGGCGGCGGAGCCGGGCGGCGTCGCCGACGGCGGCGAGCGCGCGCGCCGGCGCGGCCTCGTCGCAGCGGACGACGGCGAAGGAGTGCGCGTCCCTGACCGCGGCGTCGCGCGAGGCGCAGCCGGGCGTCAGCAGGGCGAGGGGGCAGGCGCGGAAGGCGGAGCAGAGTCGCTCGTGCCTGCGGAGGACGAGGGCGTCGGCGGCGAGGGAGGCCAGGGAGGAGGGAGACGCGGGAGAGGGAGAGGGGGAGGGGGAGGGAGAGGGGGAGGGGGAGGGAGAGGGGGAGGAGAGGGGAGGAGCAGGGGAGGGCGGCGAGGTGCCGCCGTCGCCGCGGCTGCTGCCGTCGGCGCCTTCCTCCTCCTCCCCCCCCCCGGTCGCTGTCATCTCCGCCGCGACTGCTGCTTTTTCTTCTCTCATCCCCCTGACAGCGGCCTCGGCCTCCCGGGCCAGGCCGGCGTCCCCGGGGAAGAGGCTCAGCCCGGCGTCGGAGGTCGCGAGGGCCTCCTCGAACCTCGACAGCGCGCTGAGCGCCGCGGCCTCGGCGGCCAGGGCGCGGGCGAGCGAGGAGGGGGAGGAGGGGCCGCCGCCGCCGCCGCCGCCGCTTCGGCTTCGGAGCAGTCTGAGCGCTTCCCACGCGTCCTCGAGGGCCTCTCCGGGACGGGAGAGGCGCAGGAGGACGAGGGCGCGGTTGCTGTCGAGAGGGAGGGTTTGGGTTCCTCTTCGCGTCAGTTTTTTTTTCGAGGGCAGGAGAGGACGCCGACGAGACGAAGAAAACGAAAAAAAAAAAACCGCCGCGTTTTCCTCTCTCTCACCAGAAGCAGACGTGAAGGTCCCTGTGCACCACGCCGCGCCTCCTCGCCGCCCCGATCGCCGCAGAGTAGCCCCCCAGAGCCCCCTCGAGGTCTCCCGCGCGGTGGAGGGCGGCGGCGCTCGAGTGCAGCGAGGCGAGCGACGACGACGGAGGAGGCGGAGAGGAGCTGGAGGAGGAGTTGAGGAGGGAGGAGCGCCGCTGCTCCTGCTGCTGCTGCTGCTGCGGCAGCGGCGCCTGGCCCCTCTTCGCGGTGGCCGCGGGGAAATCATCTGCTGCAGATGAGGAAGTGGAGCCGGCAGCGCCTCCTCTGCTGCTGCTGCTGCTGCTGTCCTTTGGCGGCGAGCTCGCACGTGTCGCCGGGGGCACGTTTTCGGTCGTCATTTTCGTTCTTTTTTTGGGAAGAAGTCTTCTTCAAGAAGAGAGTGAAGTCGAACGAAGAAAAAAAAAGTTCGAAGTCGATAAGAAACGTCGTCCTCGAAAAATTCATTCTTCACCCCGTCTCTCTCGTTCGCAGCGAAGAAACCGAATCTGTCGACAGTCGCTCTCTCTGTCTCTCTCTCTCCCTCTCTAGCTAGCGAAACTATGCAGGCGACGCTCCAAGCACGCGCAGGCGCGGCCTCCTCCGTCCGAGGAGCCGCTTCATCATCTCGCCGCTCCTTGACGACGGTGGCTGTCCTTCGTTCGCCCGTCGCTGCTGCTCCGTCGTCGCCCAGGCGCTTCGTTCCGGCTCTCTCTCCTTCCACGCGCAGGCCCGTGCCTTCTTTTGTCGACGGAGGCGTCGCCGTTGGGGCGAGGGTGAGTGAATCGGGAGGGAAGGAGGGAAAGGGAGCGAGAAGAGAGTTGAAGACAGCGATCTGCTGCTCAGCTTCTCATTCCGCCATCTGAATTCTTAGTTCCCTAGCGGAGTTCCAAGAGCAAACGCTCACGTTTACGCTCGCCCACTGTATACACCACCACCCACAGGATGTCGTCCGTCGTGGTCTCTTTGGTCTGGGACTGCCGGAGCTGGCTGTTATCGCCGGCGTCGCGGCGCTGATTTTCGGTGAGGATTTTTTTCTTCTTCTTTAGAGAGAGGAAAAAACGGCGACGCAGCAAAAAACTCGACCGCTGCTCTTCTCACTGCTTCTCCTTCTTCTCCACCTCCACTTGAACAAACCCAAACAGGCCCGTCCAAGCTCCCCTCGCTGGGGAAGGAGCTCGGAAAGACCGTCAAGAGCTTCCAGACTGCCGCCAAGGTGAGAGAGCTGAGAGTCTGATAGATTGAGGGAGAGGGGGAAGAGAGAGCTTGCGTTTGGTTTTTTCGACCTCTGCGTGCCGCCGCCCAAACGTTTTCCTTTCCAAACTCACTCCTTCTCTCTCTCTCTCTCTCTCTCTCTTTCTACCCTTCGACAGGAATTTGAATCCGAGCTCAAGACCGCGACCTCCGACGACGAGGAGAAAGCAGAGGACAAGAAGGCGGAATAGAGAAGAGTGATTAAACTTGTAAAGATGAAACGGAGGAGAAAGATGATTTGATGATGGAGGCCGAGGTCGGGTTTTTTAGTTTCGTCGTCTTCAAAATTTCACTTTGTTCAAAGCCTGTTTTTCTTTCCGTTTCTCTCTTCAGGACTCGAAATGGATTTCCCGCGAAGCAGCTGGGCGGCTTCCTCGAGCGTCTCCGCTGCTCTGGCAGCGCCGCTGTCCTGCCGTCTGGCGAGGAAGGCGCTGCTCTTGCAGCGGAAAGTCGGCGACGATGATGTTGCTCAAAGGAGGAATCTTGGCTTGACGTCGATGCCTCGTCGCCGCCGGTTCCTCCTCGCTCCTCCTCGCGCTGCTTCCTCCTCGTCCAATTCTGACGAGCCGGCAATCGCAGGAGGCGCTAAAGACGGGCATCATCTCGAAATGTCTCCTCGGCGAGACGAAAAGAGCAGAGAAGAGAGGCGCGACGAGGAGCAATCGGCGCGAAGCAGTACTCAGCAGCAGTCCTTCACCGCCGTCGCTGCCGCCGCGCTCGTCGTGTTGTCGTCCCTCTCGTCGCCCTTCTTCTTCCTCTTCCCGCCTCCGGCCCAGGCTTCCGCTGGCGGCGACGCGCTCATGACCTTCAACAAGCGCGCGGACGCGGCCGCGGACGCGGTCGCCGGAGTCCTGCTGGGGGCCTTGCCGAAAATCAAGAGCGGTAGCCTTTCTTCTTCTTCTTCTTCTTCTTCGAGCTCGTCGTCGCCAGCCGCCGCCGAGAGGGAAGCCGCGGCCGCGGCCTCGGCCGCGGCCGCGGCGGCGCTCCTCAAGGAGGTCAGGGACGTCGTCGCGCTCAACTACCTCGACACGAGGAGCGACGGCGGGAGGGGAGTCAGCGCTTCCTCCTCCTCCTCTTCGAGCGGAGGCAGCAGCGGCAGGTTCGACCTGGCGGCCTGGGACGCCGCGGTCGAGGCCGAGCTCACGGGAGGCGGCGGCGGCGGCCGCCGCGGGCTCTTTGGCGCCGGGACGAAAAAGGGCGGCAATGTGCTCAAGGACGTCCCCGCGGCCCGCCGCGCCGCCAGGCGCCTCCTCGCCTTCTCGCTCCCGGACCCTTACTCGCGCTTCCTGTCCCCCGAGGAGTTTGCTGCGATGAGCCGCTATGACATCACGGGCGTCGGGCTCAACCTCGGGTCCGCGGACGAGTACGAGCGCAAGGTCGGGGAGAGGCCGCCCGGGGCGGCAGCAGCCCCGAGCAGCTCGGGCCCTTCTTCTTCTTCTTCTTTTTCTTCTTCTGCAAGCTCTTCTTCGAGACCTTCCTCGAGCCCTCCTTCGAGCCCTCCGTCGAGGAACGACTCGAATCCCTCGATCGGGGTCTGGGTGATCGGCGTCATCCGCGGATCGCCCGCCGACGCCGCCGGCGTGCAGCAGGGGGACAGGGTCGTCTCCGTCGACGGCAGGGTCATCGATCCCTCCAAGGAGAGCGCGTTTGACGTGGCCTCGAGGATCCAGGGGGCCGGGGTCGCCGAGGCGGCGGCAGAGGAAAGCGGGAGGGGCGGCGGCGGGGCGGCGGCGGCGGCGGCGAAGACCTCGGCTGCGGCGACGGGGAAGAAAAGCGCCAAGTCCCTGTTCTCCTCCTTCCCGCTCCTGTCTTCTTCGTCCTCCTCCTCCTCCGGGGGCAACCCCACCCGCAAGCTCTCGCTGGACGTCCTCAGGCGATCGGACGGCTCGCGCTCCCGCGTCGTGATGGAGGCGCCCGTGGCCCCCGCGGCGGTCTCGCCGGTGAGCTTCAAGCTGCTGGTCGAGGAAGGAAACGGAGGGGGAGGCGGAGGAGGAGGAGGAGGAAGGGGAGGGGGCGAGGGGGGAGCCTCGAAGATCGGCGTCATCAAGCTCGACTCCTTCAACGCTCGGGCAAGGTCTGACGCCGCCGCCGCCGTCTCCGAGCTGCTGAGCAAAGGGGCCGACTCCTTCGTTCTGGACTTGCGGGGCAACAGGGGCGGGCTCGTCTCGGAGGGGGCCGAGGTCGCGGCGCTGTTTCTGGACAAGGGGTCGACCGTCGCGACGACGCTCGGGCGCGCGCCGCTGCTCGACGACGACGCGATCGGAGGAGGAGCAGCAGCCTCTCTTCCTTCTTCTCTAGCAGCAGCAGCAGCAGCAACCCCGTCCCCCCATCGAGCAACGAAGACGACCACGCGCACGCTCTCCACGACGGCACAGCCGCTGGTGCCGCCCGGAGCGGCGCGGCTGACCGTCCTCGTCGACGAGAGGACGGCCTCGGCGGGCGAGATCGTCGCGGGCGCGCTGCGTGACAACTGCCGCGCGCCGCTCGTCGCGGTCTACCCCGCGGGGGCGGCGGGAGCGGCCCCCTCGGGGCCCTTTCTGCGCACCTACGGCAAGGGGCTCATCCAGTCGGTCTACGAGCTCGGGGACGGGTCGGGGCTCGTGCTGACGGTCGGGAAGTACTTCACGCCGAGCGGGACCGACCTCGACAGGGAGGGGCTTGCCGCCGACCTCCAGGTGGTCGGAGGAGGGTCCTCACCTGGCCCCGGCGGCAGCAGCAGGGCCGCCGGCGTGCCGCCGCGGGCGGAGGCGGAGGCGGTGCTGGACGCTTGCTTGCGGGGGAGGGGAGGAGGGGAGGGACTGTAAGGAAAAGCGGAGAAGGGAAGGAAAAAGAAAGGGATGAAAGCGGATGGGTGGAAAACAAAAATCGGTTTCAGCAAAAAAAATCAAAATAAAAAATCAATGAAAATGCTCTCTCTTCTGCTCTCTCATCTCTCTCCCTCTCTTTTTACCTCCTCCCCCTCCTCCGCACCCAACAAGCCACCACCCAACCACCCGCTACCACCACCACAAGTGCACCCACGGCAATCGCAGCAAGCGCCTCTGTGTTCAGATTCAGACCATTCGTCGGGCGCCCCTCGAAAGAAAGTGCGCACGCCGCGGGCTCGCCCTCGTTGCCTGCGGCATCGACCGCGAGGGCCTGCAGCGCCCAGAGACCGTGCCTCGGTGCCATGAACGCCCCGCTGCAGGGGAAAAATGATGAAGACGACGAGGAAGGGGAGAGAGAGGAAGCGGAGCTGCTGTCGCGAGCAGATACAGCTGCGGCCGTCGCCGTAGCCGTCGCCGTCGCCGTCTCCGTCTCCGTCTCCGTCTCCGTCGCCGTCTCCGTCGCCGTCGCCGTCGCCGCCGTTTTCTCTCTCGTCTTCCCTCCGATCGAGGCCGCCACCCCGTTCCGGAACAGCAGCGCCTCCCTTCCTGGAAGCGAAGGAGAAGGGGAACCATGGCGGACTCCGTCGCTGCTCAGCAGGCCGTCTTCGCTCCCGAAGCCGCCGCCGCCGCTGCCGCTCATGCCGGCGTCCTATTTTTTTTTGGGAACCCTCGAAGAAAAAAGGCACAGAGACTCTCTTGTCAGTCTTTGAGAAGGAGAAGAAGAAGTAGACGAAAAACAGGTCGAGGCCAGGCCTCTCGCTCGCGGCAGACCGGCCTCTCGCTCGCGGCAGACCGGCCTCTCGCTCGCGGCAGACCGGCCTCTCGCTCGCGGCAGAGTGAGTTTTTTTTCAAAAGTGCATCCTTTCGTTAAAAGAAAGGCGAAAGGAGCACAAGGGCCGCCTCCCTCCCTCCCTCCCTCCCCTTCTCTCTCCTCACCGGAATCGGCACCAGCAGTACCGGTGCCGCGTTCTCGCCCCACGGCACGAGCCTGCAGCGCGCCCCGGCGACCCCGGACCCCACCGCGCCGTCGTCGGCCCCCGCGACGGTCGGGGCGAAGCGGAACGCGCTGGAGGGGCTGCCCCTGAACGCGAAGGCGCAGGGCATGACGCCCAGGGAGCGCAGCAGGGCGAGGTCGGCCTGCGTTTGCGAGTTTTTTTTTTTTGTTGTCGAGAAGGGTTTTTCTCTTCTTTTCTCGAGTTTTTCGTCCAAAGAACCTCGCCCCCCCCCCGGATAAAAAAACGTTTTCCCCCTCAAAGAAACTCACCTCGTTCGCGACCCCAAACGTCACATCCACGGGCTCCAGCTGCGTCGAATTGACCTCCCCTCCTCGCAGCGTCGTCTGCGCGTGCAGCGCCATCGAGGTGACGTTGGGGGCCAGGGAGTCGAGCACGAAGGAGGCCGAGGCGGGGGCGCCCCTCCCGTTGAACGCCGCCGCCGCCTCGGGCGCGAGCGTCGCGCCCCCCGCCTCCGCCGCCGCCTCCGCCGCGGCCCGCTGCGCCAGCGCCGCGGCGTCCGACTCCGCGGCGACCCTCAGCACGTACGACCCGTCGACCATCGCGGCGAAGTCTAGCCTGTGAGGGCTCGAGCACGGCAGCCACAGCGAGCCGTCGCCGGCCGGGCCCTGCAGCGAGCAGGCGAAGCGGTCGGCCGCGGGCGAGGCGCCCGCGAGCGAGAGCGGGACGTCGAAGGCGGCGGGCGCGCCGGCCCTCCTCGCCGCCGCCGCGGAGAAGACCCTGGGGGGGAACGCGTCGATCCTCGCCTGGGGCAGCAGCGCGGCGGCGTCCGCGGGGGCCGGGGCCTCGCCGAGCGCTAGCTGCGTCGCCGCGGCGAGGTCGCCGGGCGAGGAGGCCGAGGCGCCGCCGCTCCCGCCGGCGTCGACGACGACGCCGACCTGGAACAGGTAGAGCGTCCCGCCGCCGGGCAGGTCCGAGTACGTCTTGGGGCTCGAGCAGGGCTGGAGGGCCGAGGCGACCGTCGAGAAGGAGACCGTGGAGGAGTTCCAGGCCAAGAGGCTGCACTCGAAGGCGTCGGCCGGAGCGGAAGTGGACGCGGAGGTCGAAGAAGAAGCAGACGAGGCGGAAACAGCAGCAGCAGCAGCAGCAGCAGCAGCAGCAGCGAAAACTCGCCGCCGCCGCCGACGCGCAACCGCTTCCTCGTCCCCCGGGTCTGCCTCGAACGAGAACGTCGCAGAGTACCTCGCCGTCGCGCTCGCTGAAGGCGACAGCGATGGCGACGGCGAAGGGCCCGGAGCAGGAGCGGCAGCCCCGCCGCCGCCGCCGCCGCCGCCGCCGCCGCCGTCGCCCCCCCCCTCCACTGCTCGCTCCGCCTTGACGAGCTTCGCGTGCCTCGGCAGCCGCACGCTCCAGCTCGCCGAGGTCGACGTCGCGCTCGAGTCGCTGCTGGACCGCTGCTCGTTGCCCGCGGCGTCCCTGGCCCGCACGGAGAAGATCCAGGTCCCTGTGCCGAGCCCCCCGTAGCCCACGGGCGAGGAGCACGGCTCCCACGCGCCGAGCGCCGAGGCGCCGAGGAGGATGACCGGAGCCGCTGCTGCCACCGGCGTCGTTTCGTTTGTTGCCGCCGCCGCCGCCGCCGTCGTCTCACCTCCCGCGCTCAAAGCCCGCTCCAGCCTGCACTCGAAGCTCACCGCGGAGGCCTCCCCGGCGGCGGCCCCGAACGCGAACACGGCCCCTCGGCGGGCAGAGCGCATCGGGGCCTCCCTGCCGACGATCTCGGCCGTCGGCGCCGCGGTGTCGACGGCGAACGACGCCGACGTCACGCCGCCGCCACCGCTGCCGGTGCTCCCCCCGACCGCGGAGTTGCGCACGGAGAAGGTGTACCCTCCGTCGGGGAGGGAGCGGAACTCCAGGGGCGACGAGCAGCGGGTCCAGGCGAAGAGCGGCGGCGGGGAGGTGGCGCCCGTCCTCGCGACGGACAGCCTGCACTCGAAGGGCGACGAGGAGGCGTCCGCGGCGGCGGCTTTCGCGGCGTTCGCCGCGGGTAGAGGACCAGCGGCGGCAGTCGATGCGGCGGGCGGGGACGACGACAGCAAGGGCGCCTCGAAGGCGAAGGAGACCGTCGAGACGTTTCCCAGCGGCGGCGGGCTCCGCGTGATCGCCGGCCGCAGCCTCGGCGCCGAGGCGCACTCTCCTCCGCCGACGGCACCGTCGGAGACGGGGACGAGCCTCGGCGGGAGCCCCGAGCGCGCCCTGGCGGCCGCCGCGGCGCCGTACACGGTCAGCGCGAACGGCTGCGACCCGCCCAGGGGCAGGGAGCGGCCCCTGACCACGATCGAGACGGGGCCGCCCAGCGTCGAGGCCGGGGAGGCCCCGAAAAAGGCGTCCGGCGCGAACACGCGCTCGACGTTGTTGGCCGAGTCGCGCACGGCGCCGCCGTTGCCCAGCAGGGTCGCGCCCCCTCCCGGCAGCGTCACCTCGAGGTCGAGGTCGTTGACGAGCGCGGAGGCCGCCGCGGGCGAGGGCGGGCGGTCCGTCCAGGCGAGCGTGACGACGAGCGGCGACGGGGGCTGGGGGCCCGCCGCCGCCGCGGGGCTCGCGGCGTGCTCGAGGCAGAAGCGGACGGCGCCCCCCTCGGAGACCGTGACATTGTCGGCGAACGCCAGTCCCCAGGAGGGGGAGGAGCCGCTGGCGGAGGGAGGGGAGGAGGCGAAGGGAGGGAAGGGCAGGGAGCGGCCCAGGTGGAGTCTGCCGTGGCCCTGCCTCGCGGACGGAGGCTTTTGAGAGAAAGGGAAAAGTATGAGAGAGAGAGAGAGAGAGAGAGAGAGAGAGAGAGAGAGAGAGAGAGAGAGAGAGAGAGAGAGAGAGAGAGAGGAGTGAGTTTTTCTTCCTCCCTCTTCTTAAAAATTAAGAAAAAAACCCACTTTCCCCCTTTCTTTTCTTCGAAACTCACCGGGTCGAGCGGCAGCAGGTCGAACGCCGCGTCCGCCGCCGAGTAGGAGCTCGAGCTCGAGGGCGGAGCCGGCGCGAGGCCGCGCATGGGGGCCGCCCCCCCAATCAGGACGGCTCGCAGCAGCGCCGAGGTGGGCTCGAAGCCCTCCGAGGCGTTGGCCGAGGGGCCGAGGGCCGAGGCGCCCGAGCTGCTCGGGCTGCTCCCGCGCCACCACCCCTGCAGGAAGTACTGCCGCGCGAGCAGCGCCGCCCCCGCGACGACGGGCGTCGCCATCGACGTGCCCCTGTCCGCCCCGGCCCCGCAGTTCCCCGTCGAGGGGTCGCCGTCGCTGAAGGCCGAGGCGGTGGTCCCCGGCGCGGCGAGGTCGGGCTTGACCCTGTTGTCCGGCGTGGGGCCGCCCGAGGAGAAGTACGCGATCGAGTCGCTCCGCGGCAGCGGGTAGAACGCGGGGGCGGGGGCGGAGGAGCCGCCCGGGCCGCCGCCGCTCGCGACCGAGCCGGGGGGCGCGGCGCCCGCCGCGAGGCGGAGCAGGTCGCGCGAGAAGGAGGCGCGCAGCCGCTGCCCGGCCAGCAGCGCCGCAGCCAGGTCCTCGCCCGAGCGCCTCGAGACCGCGGCCGTCGGCGCGAGCGGCGCAGAGCCCGGGGGGCTCGTCCCGGTCATCCTGAGGGCGCCTCCGGGGCCGCTGTTGGCGATCAGCAGGGCCGCGGCCCCCGCCGCGGCGGCGTTGGCCGCCTTGGCGGAGAAGGAGCACTTGCCCCTCCACGCAAGGACGACGGCGCCGAGGGCCGCGGGGGAGGGAGAGGCGGGGGAGGCGCTGCCGCTCGCGTTCCCGTTCCTGAGCGGGGAGCAGGCGTCGATCGGGTCCGCGGCGACCACGGCCCAGTCCCCGGAGGCCGAGGCCGCGAGCGCGGTCAGCGGGGGGAGGCCCCCGACGGTCCCGACGCCGCTACCGGCCCCCGGAGAAGCGCCCCCGTCGGAGAACACCGCCGCGACGGCGCGGTGCGCGCGCCTCGCCTGGTTGGCGCCCGCGGCCCCCCCCGAGACCGCCGCGACCAGCAGCTCCCCCGGTACCCTCTCCCGCGCGACCTCCTCCCTCTCGGGCGAGCCCTCGAACGGCTCGGTCAGCGTGGCGGCGACGGCCAGGCAGTTCTTCGCCACGGCGGGGCTCGAGACCGTGCCGACGGCGTTGCCGGCGTTTGAGGCAGCGGCGCCGACGTCGCCGGCCCCGGCGTTTCCGGCGGCGACCACGGGGAGGAAGGTGGGCTTCAGCCATGCGAAGCGGTCGAAGTCGGCGGCCATGTCGTCGTAGGCGGTGGCGTCGGAGCCCCAGGAGTCTGAGTGGACGCGGGCGCCGCTGGGCGTTTTTTTTTTTTTTTGTGTGTGTGTGTATCGCCGAGAGGTCAAGTTGAAGAGGTCGAGTTTTTCCCCCCCCATTTTCTCTTCACAAAAAAAAAGCCCCATCTCACCGATTATAATGGTAGGGGAAGTAATCAGCGACCAGGTCCACGGGAACGGAGAGCTCCCCGCCGCTCCCGGCCCCGATGTCGGTGAAGGCGAGCTTGGCCGCCGGCGCCATCCCCTCGAACCGGCGAGAGGCGGGGACGACGCCGCCGCCGCTGCCGGCGAGGTCTTCCGCCGCGACGAGGTTTCCCAGCGACGCCGACGAGCCCACCGCCGACCCCGCGCAGTGCGTCCCGTGCCCGGACCCGTCAACGGCATCCCCCGAGAGCGCCCTGTAGTAGCTCAGCTTGCGGTGGGTCGCAGAGGCGAAGAAGCGGGTTCCGTCCCTCTCTGCGAACGACAACGGGAGCTGTTTGAGCGCCGTCGTCGTCGTCGTCGGAGGAGGAGGAGGAGAAGAAGAGGGCGGCGGGGGCACGGGGGGCTGCAGCTCCGGGTCGACGAACAGGCAGTGGTCGACGTCGAGACCCGTGTCGCCCATGCCCAGCACCTGCCCTTGGCCCCTGAGGCCCGCCTCCCAGAGCGGGAAGGCCCCCGGCAGCGACGAGGCCAGGAGGGCCGCCGCCTCCGCCGCCGCCGAGGGGGGGGAGGAGCCGCCCGGGGGCAACAGGCCGGGAGGGACGAGCCCGGACTGGGACAGCCCGGCGGCGACGGCGTTCCTCGAGCGGGGTCTGGCCCGCGGGGACACCCAGTGGGAGGCGGCGGAGCGGGAGGCCCAGGACTTGACGAGGGCCTCGGCGAGGAGGACGGGAGGGCCAGGGGAGGCGGGGGAGGGGGCGTCGGGCGGCGACGAGCTCGGGGCGGCGGCGGCGGCGTCGACGGCGGCGAGCAGCGGGACCGAGACGACCAGCCTGTCCCTCGCAGCGCCCACGACGGAGCAGCGCGGCCGGGAAGCGAGCGTCGGCGTCGGAATGGGCCGCAGAAAAAACAGCGTCGCCCTCGAGCAGACGCCGTCGAGCGACCCGCTCCAGCTCTCGGCCGCCGCCGCCGCCGGCGCGTACGCGGCCGGGCCGCCGCCGCCTCCTCCCGGGGCCTTCGGGAGCAGCGCGGGGAAGGAGACGACGAGGTCGATCGTCGGGACGAGGAGGTCGTCACCGTCGCCCCCCGAGAATGACGAGCCGGAGAGGTAGACGAAGGGCGCCGCGGCGCGAGGGACCCGCGAGAGCGAGGAGGCCGCCGCAGCGGCGGCGGCGGCCGAAGGAGAAGCGTCGTCGTCGTCGGCGGGCTCTCCTTGCTCCGTCGCTGCCGCCGCCTCGGCGAGCATCTCGCGCCCGGCCTCGAGGAGAGGCTGCCACTCGGGAGCGACCTTCATCTCGGGCTCGTACGTCGAGATCCAGGAGACCGCTGTGGAACGTGGCGGAGGAGGGCAAGAGAGAGCAAGAGAGAGAGGAGAGAGGAAGCAGGTGAGAGAGAGAGGGTGGGAGAGGCAGTTTTTTTTTGAGGTTTTCCCCCGTTTCTTTCGCTGACCGCTTTGGTCAAAAGGAGGAAAAAAAAGAGCCCCCCCCCAAAGAGAAAGACCTCTCACCTTGATCCTTCTCCAGTTCGTCGAGCGCCTCCTCCGTGAGCCCTACGGCCAGCAGGGCGTCGTCAGGGAGCGAGTCAGAGACGGCGCCTCCGACCCTTTCGATGGCCGCGACGGCGGCGGCGGACGGGGAGAGAAGAGCGGAAGAAGAAGAAGGAGGAGGAGAGGGAGCGGAGGGGCCTTTCCCGCCGAAGGAGACGATGGCTTGCGCTCCTCGGGAGAGTGGGCCCCAGCGCTCGTCTCGGGGGTCCGGAGAGGGAGGCGCAGGGATGCTGGCATGGGAGTTTCCATCTTCCTCTTCGAGCAGCAAGCGAGGGAAAGGGAAGAGGCGTTTGGAGCGCCCCACTCCGCCGGCGGCGGCGCTCCCGGGCCCGACCTCGAGTGACCGCAGCCGGACGACTGAGAAGGGAGGCGCCGTCGCCTCTGTTCCCTGCCGCTCCGCCCTCGCCTTTGGGAAGCAAGAGGAAGTGAGCAGCAGGAAGAAGGTCACGAGCGAGAGGTGCGGCGGCGTGGGGTCGTGGCCGCTGCGCCGGAACAGGCGGCGCGTCATCCTCGGAGGGTCAAAGGGAAGAGAAGGAAAAATGAAGGAGATTTTTTTTTCTTCTCCGCCGACGAGACTACTCTTTTCGCGCGTTTTTTCTTTGACGCATTTCTTTCAAAAAATACGTCGCGCATTCTCTTCTCTCCTTTTTCTTCAGCGACCATGAAACTCTCCCCCAGCGGCGTGACGGTGCGCGAGAGACTTATTTGTCAGCGAGACGGAGAGAGACTGAAGAAAAATGACCCCAAGGCGCTCTCAGTCGCCTGCCTGCGGTTGAGATAGGAAGCAATTGAGCATCGAGCAAAAACCCTTTTTCTGCTGCTTCCCTCTCTCTCTCTCTCTCTCTCGTGCGTCGACCCGACGTTTCCTTCCCGCAACTGACGCGACGCACAACAGTTTTCCCCAGTCTTGGGGAGCTCAGGCTGCGAAAAAAAAAGAAACAAAGGAGAAGGATAGAAAAGAAAATGCCTTTTTCCCTCGAGAGCTGTTCCCCGTTTCGTTCCCGACGGTACTTCTCCTCCCAACCTCGACCTCCTCCCTCTTTCTTCATCTCTCTCTCAGGCCCTCCTCCCGCCCCTGTTCCTGCTCCTCGCCACCGTCCTCTCCTCCTCGAGCCCCTGCTCGGCCTCTTCTGCCCTCCGCGTCGAGGGCAGCGGCAGGATCCGCAACGGCGCCCTCAAGAGGGACCGGGAGGGAAGAGAGATGGACGCGCACGACGGCACCGTGGTCCGGTTTGAAGCGGGCGGGCCCTACTACATGTACAGGTGCGGCGGTGCCGTCTTTTGTCTTTTTTTTCCTTTTTATTTTGTTGCTCCAGAGTAAAAAAAGCTTACAAAAAAAAACATGAAAATTTCGTCAAAAAAACAATAACAAAAAAAAACCTCTCTTCTCAGCATGGAGTACGGCCGAGACGCCCAGTCCGCCTTCAGCGACTTCAACCCCGACCCTCCGATCGCCGGCCTCGTCTCTCAGAACCCGGGCGGTCACGCCAACGCCTCGCTTTGTGATACTCTCGCCCCAATCAACGGGCAGGCCGGGACCCGCTTCGACCACAACGTCTCGGTCTGGAGCAGCCCGGACCTCTCGGACGGCAGCTGGGAGCTCGTGCGCAGGGAGGGGCTGCCGCTCGCCGAGAGGCCCCTGGGGCTCTACTACAGGCCCAAAGTGATCTTCAACGCGCTCACGGGGAAATACGTGCTGTGGTAAGAGGGAAGGGAGCGAGAGAGAGAGAGAGAGAGGCAAAAAGAGGAAAACAGCGAAAAATCAAGCGTTGTTCAGCCCCTCCCTTTTTACCTTTCTCACGCCTCTCTCTCTCTCTCTCTCTCTCTCTCTCCTCTCTCTACCCCCCCCCCCCCTCCTCCCCTCTCTCTCCCCGTCCTCCCTCTCTCTTCCCCCCCCACCCTCTGTTTTCCTCCCGCTTTTCAAAACCTGCTGCAGGGGCTACTACTGCTCCACCGCAGTCCAGACGGGTCCCAAACAGAACTGCGTCTATTATAATGCGGTCTCGCCTTCCCCGGGGGGGCCCTTCCAGGTCGCGACGGCCAACGCGTCGATCGACGGCACGTCCAACGCAGACGACTTTGATATCTTTGTCGACGAAAATGACGGGTCGGGTCACATCGTCTACGACCAAAACCTCGCGTCGCTGCGCGTCGCGCCGCTGGCCCCCGACTTCCTGGCCTTCGACGTGAGCGTGCCCCCCTCGGTGCTCGTCGAGGGGAACTACGAGGCCCCCGCGGTCTTCAAGCGCAAGGGTGTTTTCTACTTTCTGTACGGCTGGATCGTCTGCTTCGGAGCCCGGTGAGAGACGCTTGACGTTTTTCGAGAGAGAAAGCAAAAGAGAGAGAGAAGAGAAAGAGAGCGAGCGAGAGAGGAAAAAGCTCACCTTTTTTCCCTCTCTTCCAAAAAAACAGCGGCGCCGGCGTCTCCGTCAAGACCTCCACCACCGGCATCATGGGCCCCTACTCCCCCGTGGCCTACGACGTCGGGTGCCGCGGGGACTCCTACTCCCCGGACGGGCCCTGCTACGGCACGCTGCTCGCGCAGCAGGCCTGGGTGACGAAGGTGGGGACGTGCGGCGCCGACGAGCAGTTTCTGTGGGTCGGGGACCAGTGGCTGTCCGTCGGGAGCAACCCCAAGACCTTTGGGAACAGCAGGCAGGCGTGGGTGCCGCTTTCGTTCGACGATTCCGTGTCGCCGCCGAGGATACAGAAGCAGGTAACGAATGAGAGTGAGAGAGAGAGAGAGAGAGAGAGAGAGAGAGAGAGAGAGAGAGAGAGAGAA
>Ga0315287_10001719_pt1 | contig 20475 bp, 10 predicted proteins | sample YL17G11_0_MG_FD_205037 | JGI IMG/M metagenome (GOLD analysis project Ga0315287, IMG submission 205037) | Sediment microbial communities from Yellowstone Lake, YNP, Wyoming, USA - YL17G11_0 | ecosystem: Environmental > Aquatic > Freshwater > Lake > Sediment | place: USA: Wyoming | collected...
GACTGTAGGCCCCATGTGGACGGGCATTTTCGCAGACCCCGAGTTGTGCGCCAGGCTCTCCGAGACGCTTGCCGAGACGGGGTTTGGGGAGAGGTTAAAGGCTGTGAAGCTCGCCGACACCGTTGGCGCCGAACAGTCGGTGACAGTCCCGTACTACGACCTCCACGTGATGTGCAGCAAGCTTAAGGTTCCTGCCAGGGGCATGGCCGAAGTGGAAGCAGAAATCAAGTCAGGTGGGGGGGTCTTTACCAGGACGCACTTCAACGACACCGGATTCAGGACGAACCTGCCGGCGGATTCATTCGCCGCGGCCTTGAAGCAGTGAAGGCATGTCCGCGACAGAGGCTATTATGTCTTCGACGCCGTTTTCCCTGAAGTCTTCCGGGTATCCTCCGCCGGAGAGGACCGCTATGAAGCCGCATCCCGCGTCAAGGGCGCACCTGGCGTCTATGACGCTGTCGCCGATGTAGATGGCGTCCCCTGCCCGGATCCCCAGTCCCTCGCACACCTGGGTCAGCGCCCTCGGGTCGGGTTTGTTGTACCGGAGGTCGTCCCTCCCCCAGACGCGCTTGAAGAGGCTGTTGCCGAACCCCGCCTTCTCCATGGCCGGCTTAAGCGTCCGGACCCCCCTTGAACTCATCAAGGCCAGCGTGTAGTCGCCCGACAGGGAGTCCAAAGCATCCCGGACGCCGGGGATGGCGTCCATCCTCTCGGCCGACTGATTGTAGTGCCTTGTGAACTCGCGGGGGTCGAGGCCCGGCCAGAACGACCTGATGATGTCATCCCATGCGCGCCCCACCTCTCTGGTGAACTGTCGGTGGGTTATCGGCGGCAAGCCCATAGCCGACACGGCCCGCTGGTATTCCGCCCATATGCTCGTTATGCTGTCGACCAATGTGCCGTCGAAGTCGAAAACCAACGCCTCAGCCATGTCTTAAATATGCCCCCCCGCATTAATATCTTTCAGGTGGACTTGAACGTGGCCTGGTTCGGGTGGCTGTGCATACCGTGAACTCTTTATCATCCTGGTGCCTTGGGGGAGTTGCTTGACTCAGGTCTCCGGGTTATGCGGCGGAGAAGGCCGCGTTTGGATTTATGCGTTAAATTTAATGTCCCGCCGGGAAGGTTTAATTAATCCATTAGCTTATTAGTAACATCCGATGGAGACGGGTTTGTATTGGGATGATACGCTAGAACTGCTGGGGAATGCGCTAACCATAGTCGTGTCGTTGGTTGCCGTATTTTATTGGGTGAGGTTGTTCAAGGGCATATCGATAACCGGTAAAAGCGACAGGGGATGGCTTTGGGTGTTCATGGCCGTTCTCATGACGCTATTGCTTAATGTTTCGAGCATGTTTTTGGCGATCGGCAGCGGAGGCATATTCGGAGTGGAGAGGCTGGTCATCCTCGACAGCCGCACTCTCGGCTTATTTGCGATAGTGACAAGGGCGGCAATGGCGATTCTCCTTGCTATTGGCGCACACATACTCCACAGGGGGATTGACGCTAGAACGGGCAAAAAGTACGTATTCGCACCCGTAGAGCCTAAGATAGAGGACTTAAGCGCTGGAAAGTCGAGGCATGAGCTGATGCCTGGAGAAAGCTATCTTATAGGCGGAAGATTAAGTGATGGCGATGGAACGAACAGCCACCGGCATGAGGATGGCATAGACGTTTTCGCCGACATCCTTAAGCACGGGAGGATGGGATTTGCAGCCACGCGCAGGATGCCCGAGAAGATAAGGCAGGAGTACGGGCTTCTAAAGACCCCCATGGTCTGGCTCACAAGGGAGCACAGTATACCGGACAGCATACAGCCAACCGAGTTGACCGACCTATCCCACATAATAAAGGAGTTAATCCGAAAGGAGGCCGGGATAGTGGTCCTACTCGAGGGCGTCGAATACCTCATACTCTACAACACCTTTAACGACGTTCTGAAGGTGATTCAGGGCATAGACGATGTCGTTTCCATGAACAACGCCACATTCATTGTCACGTTAGACCCTTCTGCGATTACCGAGCAGCAATACCACCTCCTGTCTAGGGAATTAACTGTCTACAACCCAAAAATCAATGGAACATCTTGAATCGGACTTCTCCATACGCTCCGACGAGGCTGAGGAGTTGGCCCTTGGCTTCAAATGCCGCGGCAGCGACGCTCTAAGGCATGATGATGTGAGAGACAGGCTCGCCTCAGGCGGCTATAAGCCGAGGATGCTCGCGCCTGAAACATCAAGTGCGTGCTTCCTTGCGGGAGATTGTTCATCGGCTGTCAGGGAGCTCAGGTACAATGCCTTATGGGCGGCCCATGCAGTCGCAGTATATGCGATTTTCGACGGTGGGGAGCACCGTGATATGCTCGCAGGCTACGGTAGCATACCCTACGGCAGCCTCAGGTACTCCAACTACGCGGGGCTCGGTGAGATAGTCCCATACGGCGACGTTGAAGCGCGCTCCGGCGCCGCGAGGGCCTGCTTCGAGTATGAATCCATGGTAAAGGCTTACCGGGAACTTGAATCAGAGGGCTTGAAGCCGGACATCATGCTATTTGACGGGAGCCTGTACACTAGCAGGAGGAGCCTGGAATCGGCGGGTGACCAGAACAAGGAGGCAGCCCTAGCAGCAAAGGCGTTGACGGAAGCGGCAGGTCTCGGTAGGGCTGTAGGCATGGTGGAGGACAGCCATGCCACGGATATGGCTCATGAGCTCGGATATGATTTCACCGACCTCCTGCTTATAGATGTCGCGCTTAAGCCCGGAGAATACGTGGCCGACGTGAGGGAAGGCGTAAGCATATGCTACCTCAAGCTTCCGGGCAAACCGCTCCCGCACCTGCCGTCCGGGATAAGCCATCCTCTGACGGTGAGGTGGGAGTTCGGGTACGCAGGCTATGTGAAGGACCTTAACCTACTCGCTGGAATATGGCTGCGCGAAGACGACATCCTGCACCCGCAACTGTACCCCCTGAGGATAGCAGACCACCTGACGAGGAGGGTGAGGGCCCGCGGCATACTCGACGAGGTCGAGTCGCGCCTCCTCCTTGAGCGGAAATACAGGGAGCTCAGGGAAGGGTGATAATGCGCCCGGGTTCGGGGGGAGCCTCATCTGAGCAGGATATTTTTCGGCAGGTTTTTTACGGAGGGGATGACGTTTTTCGCCCCGGCCTTGATGAAATCCGTTCTTTTTGTGCCCCCAGTCAATACGCCGATAAAGTGTGCGCCGCCTTTTTTTGAGGCAGTATAGTCTATAAGATTATCCCCCACGTAGACCAGCTCTTTTGGCCGGATGCGTAATTTTTTACACACCAATATTAGCCCTTCCGGGCTTGGTTTCTGCGTTGGGACCTCCTTACGCCCGATTATGAGTTTAATGAGGCTCAGGTCGACGTTGTTGTCCAGTAGGTGTTTCCTGACCATACGACGCTCCCTGGCCGTCACAATTCCAATCTTGTATCTCCGTTCAACGGCCTCCAGTGCCGAATTAACGCCAGGGAACGTCTTTATTTCCTCGTTTTCTGGCCTGTACCGTCTGAGGAACTCGTCTGCATCGGCTTCGGGGTAGTGGTTTAGGATGAAATCCCGCCACGTGAGTTCCCCCCTATGATAGAAGTCCGCCAGGGGTATCGGCCTAAGCTTCATAGTCTTTGAGACCCGGACATTCTCCTTGTGGACAGCCTTCATAGAGTCCACGAGAGTCCCGTCAAAGTCGAAACAAACAGCCCGTATCATTATTGTTCAGACAACAGTATTGGAAATTTGAGCTAATGAAGGGGGGAGGGCATCTGAGGGTTTATATTCGAGACGGGATAATTCTTATCCTATGAAGGTCAGCGTCCACCTGTACGCCATAGAGACCGGCAAGCCGATAGTCGTCCTCAACGGCGAGGACATGAAGGAGCTCGGAGTCCACATCGGCGACAGGGTCAGGATAACAAAGGACGGGAAGGCGGCCGTGACCGCGATAATAGACGCCACGACGTCGCTCGTCGGCGCCGGGGAGATGGCGGTCTTCGAGGACGTCAAGGAGGTCCTGGACCTCGACGCTGGCGAGGAGGTGGACATCAAGCCCGCATCGAGGCCGAAATCGATAGAGTTCATAAAGAAGAAGCTGCAGGGCCAGCACCTCCACGGCCACGAGATGACCTCCATAGTCCAGGACATCGTGGAGAACAACCTCTCCGATATAGAGCTGACGGCCCTTATGGTTGCCGCCTACATTAACGGCTACGACACAGACGAGACTGTGGCGCTCACGCAGGCCATGGTGGAGACCGGCGAGCAGATAGACTTCGGCCCTGACACGGTGGACAAACACTGCATCGGCGGCGTCGCAGGGAACAGGACGACCATGCTCCTCGTCCCCATAATGGCGGCCGCCGGCCTCACGATGCCTAAGACGAGCTCCAGGGCGATTACGTCCCCCGCCGGGACTGCGGACACCATGGAGGTCCTGGCGAACGTGGAGTTCACGATACCCGAGCTGAAGGAGATTGTCAAGAAGACGGGCGGCTTCATAGTCTGGGGCGGCGCCGTAAACCTCGCCCCGGCAGACGACAAGATAATCCGCATCGAATACCCGCTGTCCATAGACCCTGAAGGCCAGGTCCTGGCGAGCGTCATGGCCAAGAAGAAGAGCGTGGGCTCGAACTACCTTGTCATAGACATACCGTACGGCAAAGGCGCTAAAATCGACGACTTAAACAACGCCCACGACCTGGCGAGGAAGTTCATACAGCTTGGGGCGCGCCTGGACATCAAGACCAAATGCCTCGTCACCGACGGCAGCGCCCCCATTGGCCGCGGCATAGGACCCGCCCTGGAGGCGAGGGACATACTCTGGTGCCTTGACGGGAAGGGGCCGATGGACTTGACGAACAAGAGCATAGACCTGGCTGCCGCGCTCTTGGAGCTGACTGGGAAGGTCCGGCTCGGGGAGGGCCGGGGCGTCGCCGAGAACATGCTCGCAAGCGGCAAAGCGAAGCAGAAGATGCTGGAGATAATAGAAGAGCAGGGCGGGGACGGCAGGATTAAGCCGGCCGACGTGCCCATCGGCGACAAGACATTCGACATCCTCTCCGACAGGACAGGCCGCGTCCACAGCGCTGACAGCAAACTCATCTCGAAGGTCGCCAGGACGGCCGGAGCCCCGAAGGACAAGGGAGCCGGCATCTACCTCCACGCATGCGTCGGAGACAGCGTCAAGAAAGGCGACAAACTCTACACAATACACGCGATGAGCGAAACCAAACTCGACGAGGCCATAAAACTCGCGCAGCAGATAGCCCCGATTCGCGTCGGCGGACTGATACTAGAGGAGGTCGTGTAACCCGCTAGTCACCCTTCGTCAGGGATTCGAAATATGCTGTCCTAATCCTCGCGCCTATCTCATTGAGGTCGGCTGCGAGATTCTTGTACTCGTGTTGGGTGAGTGAGGCTACAAGCCTGCTGGCTCCGGCATCGAGGCCGCCCGTGTCGCCGCCCCGGCGCCGTATCTCATTTATCATCGCCTGATGCCTGGCGACAATGGCTTCGAATTGGGGGTATAGCAGGGCGTCGGATTCTCCTGAGCGGCGTTCCCGCTCGACGGCCTTATGGAGGGCATCCTCCGCCCGACGCATCTCATCCTCCTTCTTCCTGATTGCCGTCTCCCTATCCAATGCCCGGAGATACCTCATGCTCTCAGATTCGGCGGTTATGGTATCTACCGCCTTTCTCTGAGCATCCTCTAGACTAGCCTTCGCCGTCTCTGCATCAAATTCCTGCAGTGGGGGCGGTGAACCATCTGATGGTTGTGACTGGCGGGTAGATGCCCCCCCAGTCTGTGACGGAGGCGTGAGCTCCGGGGTTATTTCCCCTTGAGTGATGCTGCCCCCCCCACCCCGTAAAGCGTCTATCGCGCCCTTATAGTCCTTCGATGCTATTTTGCCCCTGGCTTGGGACAGCGCGGATAATATCTCCGTCTTCCTCTGCTCTCTTTCTTTTGGCGGTGCCGGGGAGCTAATGAGACCTTTTTCCAGGGATTGTATGTCGCGCTCCGCCTCGTTCACCAGGACTTGCGCATGGTTCTCAAGCTCGGTGTTGGCAAGAGCCATCGAGTACTCGCTATTCACCTCGGCCGCTATGACGAGGACGTTGTCCAGCGCTGACACGAAATCCCTCCCCGTATAGTGGCTGACGGCCGTGTTATACCCGTCTTTAAGCTTGGTTAATGCTGACCTCCCCCTCGCCCCCCCGTATTGGCCGATGGCGATGAGCTTTTCATGGACTTCGTCGAGTATGGACTTGACCTCAAGGCTTATGTCCCCGTGGCTCACATCAGAGTACGCGTCCCTGATGAGCTTTTTCTCGTCTTCCGTCTTGTCGTTCATGCTCATCTTCAGCTCCGCAAGACGCCTCAGTTTGTCGATGCACTCGGGACACAAGTCATCTGCCATCTTTGGACACCTCACGCTTAGGCCTCAGGAACCATTTACCGCAATTTGGGTTAGAACACTGTACCAACTCCATCTCTACCCCCTTCTTCATCTGCCCCCCATGGTTTGCTTCCATCAACCGCTTAAGCTCGTCATCGCTTTTTAGGGTGGTTGTGAGGCCGCCTATCTCTTCAGGCGGGACGGCCTTAAGCCCGTTCCCGTCGAAGCCGGGCCCGGAACCCTTTAGGACGAGGCGACCCTTATCATCGACGCCAACGATTGTGCTCTTGGAGCCGTCGCTGCTGACCACATCTGTGCCCTTAAACGCTTCGAGGGACCTCTTGGTTGCTGAAGCCTGCTCCGGAGACTGGGTTGGCGGGGTACCGGCTGCCGGAAGCAGCGGCGGAGGCTTTAGGAACACTGCGTCTTGAGCCCCGGGCTTCAGGCCGCCTACGGGTTCAACCACCGGCTCTGGTTCGTCGGGCCTGCGCCTGCTCGCCGGCTTACCGCCCGGCAGTGATGACGCCTTCGCTGGATCGGGTTCCGGCACAGGCCCCCGGGCTCCATCCGCCTTTGCCTTGCCTGCTTCGGCTTCCCGCTTTGACTGTAAATCGTTGATTTCCTGCTCAATCTGCAGCCTTTGCTCCTGCAGTCTCTTTATCTCCTCCTTCAAGCTGTTCTCCCAGTTTAGGGCTGCTTCCCTGTTCCTTGCTTCGGTGTCTGCCCTGGCCTTTTCGAGCCATTCCGCGTGAGCCTTCGCCCGCTCATCCCGCTCCTTGCGCTCCTTCTCGACTGCCTCGATGTGTTGTTTCGCCGCCTCCGTATTCCGCTCGGCAGTGGCCTTCCTCGCCCCCTCAAGGTGTTCGGCTATGCGTTTCTCGCGCTCTAGGCTTTCGGCGCGCTCCCGCTTCACCGCCTCGTCCCTCAGGTTCGCGGCCTCCCTGTTCCTCGCCTCGGTTTCCGAGCGGGATTTATCGAGGTGCGCCTGGATTCTGCCGCTCTGCTCTGTGACCTTCGCCCGCTCGGCCTCGAACGCCTGTTCGCGCAGCCTGGCAGCCTCCTGGTTCCTTGCGATGGTGGCGTCGCGGGATGCCTTCAGGTGTTCCTCGATGGCCTTGCCGCGCTCCAGTCGCTCGGCGCGCTCCCTCTCCACGACCTTCTGCCATTCTTCGGCAGCCTTGGCGTTGCGGGCGACGGTCTCGGCCTTAGCCGTCTCCAACCACTCCGCGTGCGCCTTCTCCCGCTCTGCCCTTGCAGCGCGCTCCTTCTCGACCGCTTCGCCGCGTAGTTTTCCGGCTTCTATGTTCCTGGCCTCGGTCTCGGCCCTGGCCTTGATGAGCCATGCCTCATTGTCCTTGGCGCGCTCTATAGCAACTTTATGCTCCTTGTCGACTGCCTCCAGATGTGACTGCGCCCCCTGGGTGTTGCGTTCGGCGGTCGCCTTCCTCGCAGCATCAAGATGCTCGGTTATTCGCTTCTCCCGCTCTGTGTTCTCGAGCCGCTCCTTCGCCACCGCCTCCGCATGGAGTTCCCCTGCCCTGACATTCCTGGCCGCTGTTTCCGCGCGGGCCTTCCCCAACCATTCGGCGTGGTCCTTCTCCCGCTCGAGCGCAGCGGCCCTCTCTTTCTGCACGGCCTCGATGTGCAACTGAGCCGCCTGGGCGTTGCGCTCGGCGGTCGCCTTCCTCGCAGCATCAAGATGGTCGGTTATGCGTTTGTCGCGCTCGACACGCTCTAGCCGCTCCTTGGCGACAACTTCCGCTTGGAGGCGGGCGGCTTCGGCGTTCCGCTCGAGGGTGGCCTTCCTGGAGGCTTCAAGTTGAGCTGCAATTTCCCGTTCGCGCTCGACGCTAGCCTTAGACGATAACTGGGCGTTCTCGCCCTGCAGCTCTGCCTTCTTTGCGTTCAACGCCTCCCGCTCAGCCTTGAGTCTGGCTACTGTTTCGTCTATGCTTCTCTGCGGCGGCGTTATAGCCTGCTTCGTAGACTGCTCCGGCGCCTTTATGGTGGGCCCGGCCTTCTGTGTCGCGGCCGACTGCTTAGCCTGAGTAGGCGCTTGCGTTTTGATGGATTGCCCGGCCTTTAATGATGGTGCCGGTGCATGAACCTTAACCTGGGTCTGCGACCCGATTGTTGGCTGGTTTACCCGCTGGCCTGGTTTGGCCGCTGTGACGCCGGGCTTCGCCGCGGCATCCCTCCTGAGCGACTCGAAGCTCCCGGACACTGTAGTGACCTGCGGCCGTTTGCCCTGGAGTACACGCATCTGTTCGGCGGACACGCTCTGCCTTTGCTGCTCAACGGTTTTCTGCTGCTTCAGGGCATTGTAGTCGCCGCCTCTTGTGCCGGCTTCGGCGGACGCGCCGCCGCCAAGGAGTATGGCGCCGGATAATATCGTTAACCCCGTCATCTTCTTCAGGCCTCTGGTGATGCGGCTGCCGGTTCCTGGCTGCTCTGCGGCCTTATCGGGAGTCGGCTGTTGGCGGCCAGGCAGCGATGCGGTAGGCTGCGCCGAGCCTGCGGTGACATCGGGGCTTACCCCGCTTTTCTGCCAGAATTCGCTAGGTTGGATTTGGCTTGCTAGGCCGGGGTTGCTGGCGTATATCTCTGCGATGTTCCTCGCCTTCACCTGCCCGGAATCTAGTTTTTGCATGTAATCCTGCACGGTCCGAGAATTGTATATGTCGGGCATGTTCCGCTGGAAGATTTCTCTCTGACCGCTCTCTGTGGACAGGAGATACCTCCAGTTCGGGTTGTTGTGGTCCAGGAAAGCCGTCTCTGACTTGTAGGGCCCATTGATGGAGTCGGCCTTCGTGAAGGACGTGTTAAGTATGTCGAAGTGACTTGGCATCCTCTCCGTCGCGGAGCCGTCCTCCTTCCAGCGCATCCAGCCGTTGGGGTTCCTGAACCCCATCTCGGAATGCCTGCGGAGGTTCTCTACCTCCTGTTCGCTGAACGACGGGAATATCTTCCTAAGCTCGGCAGACGAGTACCGCTCGCTGTTGCCGTGCCCGCTCGTCCACCCCTTGAGGGAGAGTTCCATGCTCGCGAACCTGTTCCTCTGCAGGTCGTCGCTGAGGCTCTGCGACTGTATCTGGACGACCTTCATCTTCTCGTCGGCTATCTGGCCGGCCAACCCGCCGACGTAGCCGAGGCCCCCTGCGACTGTGCCGAGGCCGGGCATGACGAGTGTGCCTTTCGCCAGGGCTTCGCCTAACCCTACCGCCCCGTCTGAGTAGGACCCTGTGGCTTGGGCACCCTCTTGGTAGCCCGCGTATGCGGCGAATCCAGCCCCCATCGCCTTCCCAGCGATGGGTCCTGCCTTTGCTGCAACCCCTGGCGCGAACTTCTGTATCCCGGCTGCGACACCCTGTTGCGCAAGGCCTAAACCTGCCATTTGCGCTGTGCTTACCCCTAGGTTCTTGGCTATCTGGGATGCGTCCAATTCCTTTCCTCGCAGCACATCGCCCATAACGTCAATTGCCTCGAATCTCATTGCGGATCCGGTGGTTGATTTCGCGAATGAGCCCGCGGACTTCAATGCTTGTCTAATGTTTGAGGCAACCAGCCCCGAAACCTTTCCGGTTGCGTACTCCTTAAGTTGGGTGTCCGTTAAACCGCCGTAGTTTTTCGTGAACTCGTCTATGGTGCGCGTGTTAAGGAGTATATGGGATGTCGGCGCCTGCCCTAATGTGCCGTCCATCCGTCGTACAGTCTCCACCGCCTTTGATATCTCTTCTGCGTACGCCTGCCTTTGGGCTGGCGTAGCATTCGGCTCGTAATAGTCTATGTAGTACGTTTTCAGCGAATTTTCGACGGTCGCCCAGTTGCGCCTTCCTGCGGCGATGTCGCCTCGGAATGAGTGGATTTCTGATAGCACGTTGTTTATGCCACTTCTTCTTCCGACGACAGTGTCTATCCTATGGAGTTCCTCGTGTGCGTCAGCCGCGCCTCTCTGGGAGGTGAACTTTAATCCGGTTGATCCGAGCGGCCCTTGGAAGTTGTCCCCTGGGAGGGCTACGCCGTCCGCTCCCTTCAACTTCAGCCTAGCCATGACATTCTCGCCTGCTGGCCCACCGGACCAGTTGCCGTCGGGGACGACCACTATACCTGGGACGCGGTAGGGGACTCCAGTCTTATTCATGTATGCCTCGTATTCAGGGGTCAGGGCGGTCCTGTATGTGGCGCCGGCGAGCTTCTCTGGGGGCATGTCATAGCCGCCCTTCTTAAGTTCTTGTGAAAGCCACTCCCTGGTGCGAAGGTTTACTGCAGGGTCTTGTGAGTTAAGCCCAGACAGCATCTGATTTGATTCCTTGACTGCTTGGCTTATCGTATCGGCACGCCACTGGAATACAGTCCCCCTAATCTGCTGGTCTGTGTATTTGGCATATTCAGGGTACAATTTCCTGAAAGCGCCCATGTCCCTCTCCCTCACTTGGGCTTGGTACTTCTGGAAAGCCTCGGGGCTTGAGCCGGGTAGTGGAGGCAGGAGAGGCTTCCTGCCCGGCAGCTCCGTATCCGGGTGGGCTTCTTGCTTCGGCACCTGTACCGCCCTAGCCTCCTTCCGCCTGGCGATTATTGCCTCCGTCCTCTTCAGGTTCTCGCCGACGGCGGCTTGGGAGCTCTTGCCTTTCAGGATTTCCTCGGTTTGCGCGTGGAATTGCCTGGTGTCTACGCTGCTTTTCAGGACGTTCCTGAGCCGCCTATACGCCTGCTCGTCTGAGAGGCCCTCCTTATCCTTCAGGTGTTTGAACAGCCTCTCCGAGTCGTCTACCGCCCCGGAAACGTTCGCCGCGGTCTGGTTCTTCTGGGCTTCATTGAGGCCTGCGGACCAGTCCGGCAGGTATGAGCTCATGAGCTGGCCTTTAAGGGATTTCCAGGTTTTTTCTCCGCCCTCAATCTGCCTTGTGCTTGCGAGTATCTCGGACAACGCACGGTCTCCGCGGATTCTTTCCGATGAATAGGGGTCATAGCGGTGTTCACGCTCATGCTTTTTGACGCCTACTGCGTCTGCGTCTTTAACTAGGATTATCCCGGCTCCCGAAAGCCTGCCATGCTGTGCCGGGACGCTGACCCCCCGGGACTGGTCCAGCTTCCCCGGTTCCATGCGCTTGCGGATGACCTTGTATCTCGTCTCCGACAGCGAATGCCCGCGGCCGTTCGCCCTCGAGTTCATGTTATTGTACGCGTCGTCGTCGGTGAAGTATATCGCCCCGTATTCCTGGTCGAATCTGGCGTGGGCGAACTCACCTCCCTTGAAGCGGCGTATGTCATCCTTCCTGTAGCCGTACTTCTCGTTCAAGCCCTCGGCAAGCCATCTGCGGGATTCCCGCGCGACCTCCGGGTTCTCCGAGTTCAGCCCAGCCAGCTTGTCGTCCACGCTGCTTATCCTCTGCCGCCTCGTCCGGGTAGCCTGCAGTATTGTCGGCCTCGAGCCTGCTGGCTCAGGAGCCTTCGGGGGCCTCGGCGGCCTGACTTTTTCCTTCAGGTAGTCCTCCGGGGACTGACCGGTTACTCTCGGAGCTATTTCCGCACGTCCAAGGAGGCTGGTTGGGTCACGCTGGAAGAGGCGGTTGACGCCACCGACGGAGTCCGCCATGCCGAGTACCTCGCGTCTGACGTTATCACGTGTCTTTTCTCCCCCTTCACCGGGCCACATCTGGTTGAGCTTGGACTCGAATTTATTCGCCTCCTTCGCCGCCTCCCCCCACACCTTGTCGTCCGTGGAGGTCGCCCGGAGTTTGTTGTATTCCTGGAGCCTTGCCGCATGCCGCTTGTTCTCCAGTTCGATTTTTTCCGCGTACCGGCGAGCCTTCATCTCGTCCTCGGTGCCAGGCTGCCTGTCGACCCCCTGGTAGTTTGGTATTGTCGGCGAGATGGCCGGGGCTCTAGCCGGAGGCTCACCGCCCGCGGCCACTGGCGCGCCGACCTGCGGCATCGGAGCGACGGGAGGCTTCATCGGCCCTTGAGTCTGGATTTTCACGCCAGCGCCTTGCATCGGCTTCTGAGGCGCGCCCTGGCCGGGAGTCTGGGCTTCGGAAGTCGCGTTGACGGCTGGCGGAATCTGCCGCCCGAGCGTGCCAGACCTATCCCCCCCAACAGGTATTATAGATGTTCCACCGCCGGAGACTCCTGACGACGTTGACGCGATGAGCGTCGAATCGGACGGGGCCGCCTGACCGGCGGATGCTGATTGGGCCGGGGCCGCGAGGCCTGCTTGCGGCTGAGGCTGCTGTGGCTGCCTCATGGTTGACGGGGGAGCTCCGGGTTGTGAGGTCGCTTGGCCGGCAGCCGTTTGGCCGCCGCTTGGAACAGCGGCTGTAGGCGATGATGCTGCTTGGGGGGAGCCTGGCGCAGGAGACAAAGACTGTGGAGAGGCCGCCTGCTGTAGGGCTCTTCCAGCCCCGATTGCCCCGACCCCTGCAAGCACGGGGGCTGTCGCGGCGTTGATTGACGTGCCGGCTGCCGGCGCCGAGCCGCCTGTTCCAGGTGTGCCGGTGATGCCTGCGGAGGACATGGATGATCTTGGGCCTACGCGTCCGCCGGAGAATGGGGATCGTCCGCCGGTGAAGGGGGTTCCTGGCTCCCCCATCTGGGTGGAGGGTGAGTCCGGGACCTGTCCCTGCGGGCCTGGGGCGCCGCCAACGTGGTCGCCTACCAGCCTTTGGATGGTGAACAGTTGCGCGGACGTTGTGGCTGCCGTGGCCACGCTGCCTGAGCGCATCCAGGTCCCAAGGAACCTGGTCATCTGGGTTACGGGTCTGACCCCCGCCACGGTTATCAGTGAGCCTATCCACCCCATCATCTGCATGCCTATCATGGGCGCCAGGAGGACTCCGAGGTAGGCGGCCAGCATCAGTATGAAGTCGAGGAGCGTTGGCGAGTACGCGGTGTTCGCGAGCATGAGGCCGACGCAAAGGAAGAGCGTCTGGAGTATCTGAACCATGAAGAGGAGTATCGTGAACTTCCAGAGCCTCGTCCCGATGCCGCGCATTGAGAAGAGCGGGTTCGGTATGTCCGTGAAGTACATGAAGAGGGTGAGGGGGAAGAGGCATGCCATCACGTAGACGAGGAAGTACCGGTATGCCGCAATCGGCGCCGCTATTGCTGTGACTATGAGGAAGAACAGCATGGTGCAGCAGTACTTGGCTTCGGTGAACGTGAAGACTACGGTGGACACCGTGGTGACGGACGACTTCGACAGGGCGGTCTGTATGAGGGTGCCGCATATGTCCCGGACTAGGTCCAGCATGAACTGGAATATCGGGGGCGCAAGCGAGACTAGTATCATGCCGACGAACACGCGGATGAACATGTCCTTCGCGTTCACCCTCCCCTGCGGTGAGCCGGACATGAATATCAGGTATATGCCTATGGAGATGATGGCGAGGGCGTAGAAGAGCTGCAGCATCTCCATTATCTTGACGTTAACCTTCCGGATGCCCTGGTCCTCGGGCATGCTGAAGAGGACCTGGCCGCCGTCTATCAGGTTTATCTTGTATGCGGGGCATGCGCCGCCCGGGGCGTAGACGCACGGGTTGATTTGCGTGAACACCCAGATTGGCGTGAGCGTCACCTCCAGTATGGTTTCTGAGACCAGTTCCACGAAGGCTTTCACTGCCTCGAAGACTAGGAGGTTCCACAGGTTGACGCCCCAAATCTGCCCCCAGACGGGGGTTGCGATAAGGAGGAGGACGAGCGCTGTCGCTAGCTTGCGTGCGACGCCTTTGCGGCCGTTCAGTGCCTCATCCTGTGAATCCGCCATCAACCACCTCCCTGGCCTGGTTTCTGTTTGGCCATGGAGTCAACGAGGGCGTACCTTTGCGCCCGGTTAACGTCATTGTTCGCTCTCGCCAGGTATTCGCCCTGGTCTGAAACGCCAGCCCAGTTCTTCTTGGCCGCATCTGAGTATGCGAGGTATGCTGCGTGATACCGCACGTTCTGGCTGCTCATCTTGGCCTTGACGGCCCCGCCTGCCAGCGCATCCTTTGCAGCCGTCAGGTACGGCTCCCTTTCACTCTGGTTGAGTCCGGAGTACACCTGCCACGCAAGAGCCTCGCCGTCGCCGACGTCGGAGTATGCGCTGTCGCGCCTGTCGCGTGCGGATTGGAGGTTTGTCTTAGCTGCCCCGACATTCTTGTCCCATTCCCCCGCGTCATGGCCGAATAGCTTCTTTTGGTCCGCGGAGATTCCGTCCCATGAGTTGCCCATCAGGGCCGCCATGTCCCCGGAGGGTACGTTCTTCCAGCCGGGGTTGTTCATGTCCTTGGATTCGAACGCCGCCTTCGCTGCGGTTTCGCTCTTCTCTTTTCCGGTTAAGGCGCCCGATAACTCCTCCCTTGCCTTTGAAACAGCGTCCAATGACAGGTCCTGCGGAGTCGAGGCATAAAGCCCCATAAGGCCGGTTTCCGTGATGGACGTCTGGACGGCCTGTGGCTTCGCATCGTCGGCGTATCTCCCGTTGGCTTTGTTCTTGGCCTGCTCGGCCTTGTTCCAGGCTTTCGGGTCGGATGAGCCCTCGTACTCCTTCTTCCAACCCATCTTCTTCTTCATCGCGTCCGGCGTCGCCTCCCATATGTCATTGCGGTCCAAGAGGACCGCACTGCGGCCGGCGTCCAGCGCCTCCGCTTTCGCGAGCTTGTCGTTGGCTCCGCCTTTGCCGTCTGAGCCGAGTTGCGCCCGACGCCCTTCTGACGTGCCCGCCCACGCCTTGTCGGCGGTGATGTCGCTTGAGCGCTGGTAGAATTCGTGCGCCCTGTCGACAGCGTTGTCACGGTTTTTCTTGTCGGCTGCTGGGTCAGGTTTTGCTGGGTCTGGTTCCTGGTATCCGAACGACTTCAGTTCCCGGTCTGTGAGGGCAGCGCCGACCTGGTCTTTGGATAGTTTGCCGCCGTTCTTGCCTTCCGCCTCCATCAACTTGTCCTGTATCGGCTTGCGTTCCTGCGCCTTCGCGCGGATGTTGTTGCGCGCCTCCTCGTCTGCGGCGACGCGCTCGCCCATCTTCTTGAACATCCTTGTGCTGGTGCCCATCCCGACTGCGGCCACAGCCATCAGCCCGAGGCCGACCACCGGCGCCATAGGCAGCAGGAGAAGAGCAACCGGAAGACCGAGTTTCGCCCCGATTATGGCGGCCTTCATCGCCGGGGGCGTCCCCCCCCCTGGCTTGTAGCCTTTGTACATGTCTGCTGCGGTGCTCGCAAGGTCGCCTGAAATGCCCTTCACGCTAAGCCAGCCGTAGTTGAACATGGTCTTGCCGGTTGCCGGGTCATTCTCGTAGCGGCCTGTCATCTTCCAGGCGATGTTCCCTAGGCTCTTGCCTATAGGGTAGTCGGCTATGCTTCCGCGGAGCATACCCCTCAGCATGTAGCCTGCGGGAGGCAATAGGAACTTTGCGTTGGCGGCAAACCCGGCGGCCGCCCATCTAACAGCTTTAATCCCACTTGATTCGGCGTAGCGTTGCCCGTAATACTGCTGGGATGACATGTATTCAGGCGGCGTCCCCTTCTCCACAGGGTCGCCGAAGAATACTCTGTTTCCGCGCTCCCCCATAGGGATGCCACGGTCAAATACGCCTCCGCCGTCCTTACCGGTCGCCCTTTCGCCGTCGCCGAAGCCGCTTGACGAATAGGTTGGCTTAGACCCTGAGGCTGCAAGATGTTCCGCCGAAGCCTTCCGGGCACCCTCGGAGTACGGCGGCGGAGGCTGAGCCGCCCCGGCGCCAAGCGGGCCCTCACCCCTTGACGGAATCTGGTAACCGGCGGCCGAAGCCTCCGAGGCCTGCGTCCTAGAAGACAGCTGTTCGGCGCGCATCGCCGCAGAGGTTAATGCCGCGGCGCCCTGACCCTGTATCATGCTGCCGATGAACACCAGCCTCGGATTGCCCATAGTCTGGCCAGCGTAGATGAAGGCTGCTCCCGCGAGGCCGGTCATGTTGGCTATCATCATCGGGCTGAATCCAATCATACAGAATGCGACGAGCGCTGCCATAGAGCTCGTCAACGCCATGCCTAGGGTGGTTGCGGTGTCAAGGAAGGCCCTGGACAGGACCATGAATATCGCCATCGGTATGGGCAGGAAAATCCACGTCAGCGTGAGCTTCATCAGCTTGTTGCCCATGCCCCTGAGGTAGTCGAACGACATGCAGAATACCGTGAACGGGAATATTCCGCCGAATACCAGGACGACGTCAAAGCGGATGGCCAATATGATGTAGGGGAGGATTATCGCAGCCACTAGCATGAGAACGATAGGCCATATGAGCGCGACCCCGACACCGCCGGTGGCGACGAGTATCAGCGCTATTATGCTGCCGCCGACGGCGACTCCGGGGAGCCCGGACTTGAGGAACCCGGTTATCGGGTCCCAGTTTATAGGCACAATCCTTGAACCAGCGTACTGCACACCCAGTATCTGGTCGAGGAGGAAGTTGTTCAGGTCAAGGAGTATGTCGAATATCTGCAGGGAGAGGCCGCATGCTATCATGCCGACTATCAGGTAGGTGAGTTGCGTTTTCACCATCGCGCGGATGTTTGGGGATATGGACGCCCAGACGTAGTATATCCCAGTCAGGATTATGAGGAGGGCATAGAGGGGTATCAGGAGATTGAATATCGTCGGGGCCAGGAACTGCCTTATGACAGGGTGCTTGGAGTCCAGGTCATATATCATCACAGGCACGACCCCCAGGAACTTGCTCCTCTTCCCGTAGAGGAGTCCCATGAAAATCCCCTTGTAGACCTTGATGCCGCTGAGAGAGTGGAGCACGGTGTCGCCGCCTTTTGCGACTATGACCTTCCCAGACTGGTCTTTCGCGTTATCCGTGTCCTTTGCGCTCCTCTGGTTCATTTCCTCCCCTGTGAGGGGATTCTCGTTGCCTTGGGCCTGAGCTGAGAGAGAGTACTGTGACAATATGAGCGCGGACGCGACATAGACGAGTAAAACGCGTTTTAGTAGCTTACCATTCACCATGCCATTTAGAATTGGGTTTTGCATATATTTAAGGGGGTTTCCGACGGTTACGAGGTTATTTTTTTACGTTTTATTGACTTGAGGGTAATGTAGTTCACGGTAGCGTCATAATGGCTTCTGACAGGTGCCAGACAGGCATCAAAGGATTCGACGAGCTGGTGGGCGGCGGCCTCCCGAGGGGGAGGACGATACTGGTTAACGGCTCATGCGGGACCGGCAAGACCGTGTTCTCTACGCAGTTCCTCTACAATGGGGCGGTGCATTACGGCGAGCCCGGGATATACGTGATGCTTGAGCAGGATGTCGGCGAATTCAAGGAGGACATGGCGGGTTTCGGCCTTAACCTCCAGAAGCTGCAGGCCGAGGGGAAAGTGATTATAATAAACGCCAGCCTCGCGAAGAGGGAGGGGGGGAACTTCCTGGAGCTTAAGTCCGAGACGCACGACATAAGCCCGGATATGGCCTCCGTTGACAAGATATGCGATGTTATACGGGAGGCGGCGACGAAGATTAAGGCAAAGAGGGCGGTCATAGACAGCCTCAGCTCGATGACGATAACCTTCGACGACACGCAGGCTTTGAGGAGGGTTGTGCTAGACCTGAATTACACGCTGAAGAAGATAGGCCTCACAACGCTCATCATCTCCGACGAGATAGCCGGCGACGTGACGGAAGCCGCCCAGAAGTACGTAGTCGACGGTGTTCTGACGCTCAGGTATGTGACGGTCGGGCCCGACCCCGGCAGGACGCTGGTGATAGACAAGATGCGCAAGACGCGCCACAGCGAGAACATACACGCGCTAAAGTTCACAAAGGATGGCATTGAGATTCAGAAGGAGTAATGCGATGGAGGGCACCGCATACTTCCTGCTCTTGGCTTGCGCGTTAGCCGCCTTACCGCTAGCCTCGGCTCAGGCCAGCCAAGTGCCGCGGCAACAGCAACTCGTCCCACTTGAACCGCCGCAGGCAGGGGACCAGTACGCCAGCGATGTTGGGAGGGCCATAGCCAGATACTTCTGCCTTGACCTCCGGGACGGAAGCCGCTGTAGGATACAACAGGCCTGGGACAGCCGCCTCCAGGGGGTCTGCTGCTCGGGCGTTTGCGCGTTCGGTGCCGTGAAATGCGTCCCGGGCGAACAGGCCAGGCCCCAATACGACCTCTACGGTATGTTTGAGAAGTTCGCGTGCAACGGCGTCCAAGAAGGCCAGGACTGCAGCATACCCGAGAAATTGTCAGCCGTCACCGGATACAGGCTCTCCGGGAAATGCTGCCGCGGCCGCTGCAGGCTCGGCTTCACGGACTGCGGAAGCTTCTGCGGCGACGGCCTTTGCACTGACGGGGAGATGGCTGACGGGAACTGCATGGAAGACTGCGGCGGGGGCGGACAGCCACCTGACCTGGGCGGCACTGACATCGAGGGCAGGCTTAAGGACATGGAGGCGCTCGCCTGCCTGGGCGTAAGGGATGAACAGGCCTGCAACCTCCCGAAGGAACTGGAAAACACCTTCAGGCTGACCGGAGTCTGCTGCGGAGGAAGATGCGCGTACAGGAAGACTCAATGCGAGAAGTTACCGGTGGCGGCGAAGCCCGACCTCGTTGTGACCGCCATCAACGTGAACCCGAAATTATATGGCGTAGACGAGCCTGTGAACGTGACCGTCGAAGTCAAGAACGTTGGGGAAGGCTTGGTGAATGCCAGCTTCTGGGTGAGGCTGAGGGTGGAGGACCGCTCCGGAAGGGACGTTGCCGACTTTGACAGGGAGGTCAATGGTTCAACGGCATCCGGAACCAGGACTGAACCCCTTTTTCAGGAGGTATCGTGCCCTGCCGATGCGAACCCGTGCACCCTGAAGGCTGACGTGGACCAGGGCAGCGGCCGCATGCCCGCCAGGATGGACTTGGTGGATGAAACCAACGAGGAAAACAACTTCGCCGCCGTCGGCTTCAACGCCAGGGAGAAACCCAGGGGGCCCGCTTGCGGTGACGGAATATGCTCGGATGGGGAGAGGTGCGACCTGGACTGCGCAGGCGACACTCCGGCGGACAACACACGGAATATTGCCATCGCTGCCGCGGCCTTGTTGACGCTTGCCCTGGCCGCGTACCTCCTCTTAAGGATGCGTAATGCCAAGCCGCAAGCCCGGAAGGCCGTCGAGGACTCATCTGTGGAGGAGTTGATGAGGCAGAAGGATGAGATAGAGAAGATGCTTGACATCGCGAAGGCGAAGTACCACAGGAGGGAGCTTGACGAGGAGAGCTTCAGGGAGATAGTCAGGGACAACCAGAAGAGGATAATAGAGCTTGAACTCAAAATCAGGGTTAACAGGCCATTCGATTAGGCGAATACAGCGCCTTAAAGGGCGCTGTATGCTTGAAGTGTCGGCACATGATAGGTCGCTAATCTGCGGCATAAAGCCAAATTATGTCGACTCTTCAATCAAAGCTCACTATCTTGGCGGAGCCCCCTTGGCCGCCGCCCCACCACCGTATGCCGTATCTCCTCCCCTTGAGCGTGAGCGTGCTCGCGCAGGTCATGTCGAAATCCGAGTTGAATGTAGGAGACGACGCGCGCAACTTCACCCCGCCCACCGCCAGCCCCGAGACCATGAAGTACACTCCATCGGCTGTGACGTTCACACCTCCATCCACTATGAACGTCGAAGCCTTATCATAGACCATAATGTCCCGGAAACAGTACCTGTCGCCCCCATGGCGGCCGTAGTCCGCGGAATCTTCCAGGGCGTAGATGAGGGCGCGTCCGCCGCCGAGGCGCGTGTCAAGGACGCCGTACTCGAGGGTCCGCCAGTATCCGATGCCGCCTTCCGGAACGTCGACTAGCACGGTCTCGTTGCCCCTTGTAAGCCGCAGTTTAACGGCGCCGGAGAGCAGGTTGTCAAGGCTTATGTTGTATCCCGCATACGTCCTTGTCGACAGCCCGCCGCCCATGGTGAGCGGCATGCCGCCGTACGGGGTCTCTTCCTTAACCTGCTCGCTCTCCTTCAAGCCCAGAGTAAGGTCGCCGCTCCCCCCGGTTATCGTCACCTCGACCCCGTCAATCAGCGCCTTGTCCACAAACTCCAGCCGATCCCAGTAG
>Ga0315287_10001720_pt1 | contig 20474 bp, 18 predicted proteins | sample YL17G11_0_MG_FD_205037 | JGI IMG/M metagenome (GOLD analysis project Ga0315287, IMG submission 205037) | Sediment microbial communities from Yellowstone Lake, YNP, Wyoming, USA - YL17G11_0 | ecosystem: Environmental > Aquatic > Freshwater > Lake > Sediment | place: USA: Wyoming | collected...
AAGCACGAGTCCGAGGTCAGCGAAGACGGCCTGCCGCGCAAAGTCTCCCTGGAGATCAAGGCGGTGGCGATCGGGGCCATCACACGGCCTGCCGGCGCGATGGCACTGGGTGGCTTGGCAACCTTTGCCGGCTTCCTGGGTGCCACCCGCAATGGCCGCGGCCTTGTGTTGCACATCACGGCGCTGAATCCCGCTTCGACCGCCTAGCCTTCAGCAACCTGTTCGTTTTCAAGATTCTCAGGAGATCACACTATGCCCCCGCCACGTGGTAAAGGCCGGTTCTCGAAGGACCGCAAACCCAAGCGCAACCAGCAGTCACTGCTGTTTCGCCGCAAGCGCTTCTGCCGCTTCACCGTCGCCGGTGTCGAGCAGATCGACTACAAGGATGTCGATACGCTGCGCGATTTCGTCGGTGAAAACGGCAAGATCACGCCGGCCCGCCTGACCGGGACTCGCGCGTTCTTCCAACGCCAGTTGACGACCGCGATCAAGCGCGCTCGCTTCCTGGCGCTGCTGCCATACAGCGACCAGCACAAGGGTTGAGGAGCGCCACATGCAAGTCATCCTGCTGGAAAAAGTCGCCAACCTCGGCAACCTCGGTGACGTCGTCAAGGTCAAGGACGGTTTCGCCCGCAATTTCCTGATCCCGACGCGGCAAGCACGTCGTGCCACCGAGGCGGCCATCAAGGAGTTCGAGACCAAACGCGCCGAACTGGAGAAAGTGGCCGGCGACAAGCTCGCCGCCGCGCAAGCCTTGGCCGAGAAGATGAACGGCAAGAGCGTATCGATCTCGCAGAAGGCCGGTGTCGACGGTCGGCTGTTCGGATCGGTCACCAACGCCGACATCTCCAACGGCCTGAAGAAGCTCGGTTTCGACGTGGCCAAGTCGGGCATCCGTATGCCGCATGGCCCGATCAAGGCGGTGGGCGAGCAGACGATCACGATTTCGCTGCACACTGATGTGCAGGCCGACGTGAATGTCGTGGTCGTAGGCGAAGTCGACTGATCGGGCATCGTCGCTGTGCGCAACGGGCCGGCACTGCCGGCCCTTTTCATTGGTCGCGCGGCTTGTACCGCGATGTCCCCTGCCCATCCACAGCCTTACCCACAGCGCGATGACTGCCCCAGCCTTATCATCGACCGCACACGATGTCAGCCGTCTTTTCCACCCGTGACAGCAGCGCACTGCGCGACGACGAGGTCGCGCGCCTGCGAGTACCACCGCACTCGATCGAGGCCGAGCAAAGCGTGCTCGGCGGCTTGTTGCTCGACAACAGTGCCTGGGACCGCGCCGGCGATCTGCTGAGCGACTCCGACTTCTACCGCTACGAGCACCGGGCAATCTATGGCGCCGTCGGCGCTCTCGTCAACGCCAGCAAACCGGCCGACGTGATCACCGTCTACGAGCAGCTGCAAAGCCGCGGCAAGGCAGAAGAGTGCGGCGGCATCGCTTATCTCAACGCGCTCGCGCAAAGCGTGCCGAGCGCGGCCAACCTGCGTCGCTACGCCGAGATCGTTCGCGAGCGTGCGGTGCTCAGGAAGCTCATCGAAGCCAGCGATGAGATCGCCACCAACGCCTTCAACCCGCAGGGGCGGGCGGTGAGCCAGATCCTCGACGAGGCCGAGGGCCGCATCTTCAAGATCGGCGAAGAAGGCTCGCGCACCAAGCAGGGCTTCCAGAGCATGGACCAGTTGGTCGTGCAACTGATCGACCGCGTCACCGAATTGCACGAGAACGGTGCTGAGGAGGTCACCGGCGTGCGCACCGGTTTCTATGACCTCGACCGCTTGACGGCCGGTCTGCAGGCCGGCGACCTGATCGTGCTGGCCGCGAGACCGTCGATGGGCAAGACCGCATTCGCCCTGAACATCGCCGAAAACGTGGCCGTCAACGAAGGCCTACCGGTGGCGGTGTTTTCGATGGAAATGGGCGCATCGCAACTGGCGCTGCGCATGGTCGGCTCGCTCGGTCGAATCAACCAAAGCAACCTGCGTACCGGGAAACTGGGCGACGACGAATGGGGGCGCTTGAGCGAAGCGGTGGACAAACTCAAGAACGCCGATGTGTTCATCGACGAAACAGCGGCGCTCAACTCGGCCGAACTGCGTGCGCGGGCCCGGCGCCAGGCGCGCCAGTGCGGCAAGCTCGGGCTGGTGGTGGTGGACTACCTGCAGCTGATGAGCGGCAGCAGTTCGAGTGACGAGAACCGCGCCACCGAGATCGGCGAAATCTCGCGCGGCTTGAAGGCACTGGCCAAGGAATTGCAGTGCCCGGTGATCGCGTTGTCGCAGTTGAACCGCAGCGTCGAATCCCGCCCTGACAAACGGCCGATGATGAGCGACCTGCGCGAGTCGGGTGCGATCGAGCAGGACGCCGACATCATCATGTTCATCTACCGTGACGACTACTACAACAAGGAAAGCAAGGAGCCTGGCGTCGCGGAGATCGGTATCGCCAAGCAGCGCAACGGGCCGACCGGCACGGTCAAGCTGACTTTCCTCAAACCGCTAACCCGCTTCGAGAACCTGGCGCCTGGCAGCGTCGGAAGCCACCCATACTGACCACGGCGGGGAAGCTTGCGTTTGGCGGCAGACTGTATATATTTACAGTATGCGTACCGATCAACCGACACAGCAGCGAGGGCCTGCCGCGACGCTGGTGTTCATGCCACGAGCCAGTGTCAAGGGCCGTGGCACGGTCTGGGCAATCGAACATCGGTTTACGAGTGAGCGCCATCAATCGGTCGATGACGGTTGGGGCTCGCTCGAGCAGGCGGCACGCGAGGAGGTGGCCACGCCGGCCACGCAGATCATCGAGCAGCGGGTCAAGGCCATCCTGTCGGGCAACGACTCGCCCGACATCCCGTTCGATCTCTCGATCAATCCCTACCGGGGCTGTGAGCATGGCTGCGTCTACTGCTTCGCGCGACCGACGCACAGTTACCTCAACCTCTCACCCGGGCTGGATTTCGAGACCAAGATCGTTGCCAAGGTCAATGCGGCAGAACGATTGCGTGAGGCATTGCATGCGCGCAGCTACGAGCCTCTGCCGCTGAACATCGGCTCGGCGACCGATGCTTACCAACCGGCCGAGCGACGCCTTGGCATCACGCGCTCGTTGATCGATGTTCTGGCCGAATATCGCCATGCGTTCTCGATCATTACCAAGTCGTCCGGCATCGAGCGCGACATCGATTTGCTGGGCCCGTTGGCCCGGGACCGCTTGGCCGCTGTGTATGTCTCGATGCCAACCTTGGATCCCGCTCTGGCCCGTGTCATGGAGCCGCGCGCGACCGCGCCAGAGCGGCGCCTGCGCACCATCGAGCGACTGGCTGAGGCGGGCATTCCAGTGGGGGTGAGCGTCTCGCCGGTGATTCCGTTCCTCAACGAACCCGAACTCGAACGCATCCTCGAGCGCGCCCGCGATGCCGGGGCGACGACGGCGTTTTCGACGGTGCTGCGCCTACCGTGGGAAGTCAACCCGCTGTTCCAGCAATGGCTGCAAACGCATTTCCCCGACCGCGCCGCGCGCGTGATGGCGCGCGTGCGTGACCTGCGAGGCGGCCGCGACAACGACAGCCACTTCCGACAACGCATGAGCGGGCAGGGCGCGTGGGCCCAACTGCTGTCGCAGCGCTTCGAGAAGGCTGCACAACGGCTGGGTCTGGATCGCGAACGCATTGCACTCGACCTGTCGCAGTTTCGTCGACCGACGGGCAACATGTCGGCGCCGGTCCAATCAACGCTGTTTTGACGCCGCGCGTTGCGACTCGGCTCGTTGCCGACGCCAGGAAGCCGACGATCCAGACGATGCGTGACCGCCGCGGGCCTACTTGAACAGGTCCTTGACCCGGTCGGTCCAGCTCTTGGCATCGGGCGAGTGGCGTTCGCCGCCCTTCCTCAGCGATTCGTCGAGTTCGCGCAAGAGTTTCTTCTGCTGCTCGGTGAGCTTGATCGGCGTCTCGACCGAGACGTGGCAGTACAGGTCACCCGGGTAGCTCGAGCGCAGGCCCTTGATGCCTTTGCCACGCAGGCGGAAGGTCTTGCCGTGCTGGGTGCCCTCGGGCAGTTCGATCTCGACCTTGCCGGCCAAGGTGGGCACCTCGATGGCGCCACCGAGCGCGACGGTGGTCACGCCGACCGGCACCGTGCAGTGCAGATCGTCGCCATCGCGCTCAAAGATATTGTGCTGCGCGACGCGGATCTCGATATACAGGTCGCCGGCCGGGCCGCCGTTGCTGCCCGGCTCGCCGTTGCCGGCAGAGCGGATGCGCATGCCTTCGCTGATGCCGGCGGGGATCTTCACCTCCAGCGTCTTCTGCTTCTTCAGCTTGCCGGCGCCGTGGCAGGCGGCGCAGGGCTCGGGGATGACCTTGCCGGCGCCGCGACATTGCGGGCAGGTCTGCTGGATGCTGAAGAAGCCCTGGCGCAGGTGTACCGTGCCATTGCCGCTGCACTGCGGGCAGGTTTTCGCGCTGGTACCCGCCTTGGCGCCCGTGCCATGGCAGGTTTCGCAGCTTTCCCAGCTTGGGATGCGGATCTGCGTGTCCTTGCCGCGCGCAGCTTCCTCGAGCGTGATTTCGAGGGCGTAGGACAGGTCGGCGCCGCGGAAGACCTGCTGCCCGCCGCCGCGTCGGCCGCCGGCAGCTCCTGCTGCGCCGCCAAAGATGTCGCCGAAGATGTCGCCAAAGGCCTCGGCAAATCCACCAAACCCCTCTTGCCCCGGCCCGCCGCGAAAGCCACCCATGTTCGGGTCGACGCCGGCGTGGCCATACTGGTCATAGGCGGCACGCTTTTGCGCGTCGGAGAGCATCTCGTAGGCCTCCTTGGCCTCCTTGAATTTTTCCTCCGACGCTTTGGCCCCGTCACCCTGGTTGCGGTCGGGGTGATGCTTCATGGCCAGCTTGCGGTAGGCCTTCTTGATGTCGTCCTCGGTGGCGTTTTTCGGCACGCCGAGGATGTCGTAGTAGTCGCGCTTGGCCATGAACGCTCTCAATGCAACACAAACAGAACCGCCGCGTTGAGCTGCGGGCAAGGGCCGTCAGCTCGAACGCGGCGCGATATCGCAGCGGGCCAGCGGCCCGCCAGCGACATCACTTCCTGACTTCCTTGAACTCGGCATCCACCACGTTGTCATCGGCCGGCGCATCCGCCTTGGCGGCTGACGGCTGCGGTGGTTCGCCGGCACTCGCACCCTGCGCCGCAGCGGCCTTTTGCACATCGGCGTACATCTTCTCCGACAACTTGTGGCTGGCGGCCATCATGGCATCGGTCTTGGTTTCGATGGTCGCCTTGTCGTCACCTTTCAGCGCTTCCTCGACGTCCTTGATGGTGGCTTCGATCTTGCCCTTTTCTTCGTCATTGAGCTCCTTGCCGTGCTCGGCCAGGCTCTTCTTCACGCTGTGCATCATCGCGTCGGCGTGGTTGCGTGCCTGCACGAGTTCGAGCTTCTTGTGATCCTCGGCCGCGTTGAGCTCGGCGTCCTTGACCATCTTCTGGATCTCGTCCTCGGACAGGCCCGAGTTGGCCTTGATGGTGATCTTGTTTTCCTTGCCGGTGCCCTTGTCCTTGGCGTGCACGTGCAGGATGCCGTTGGCGTCGATGTCGAAGGCGACCTCGATCTGCGGCAGGCCGCGGGCGGCCGGCGGAATGCCTTCGAGGTTGAACTCGCCCAGGCTCTTGTTGCCTGCGGCCATCTCGCGCTCGCCCTGGTAGACCTTGATCGTCACGGCCGGCTGGTTGTCGTCGGCGGTCGAAAACACCTGCGAGAACTTGGTCGGGATGGTGGTGTTCTTCTTGATCATCTTGGTCATCACGCCGCCCAGTGTCTCGATGCCCAGCGACAGCGGGGTCACGTCGAGCAGCAGCACGTCCTTGCGATCGCCGCCCAGCACCTGACCCTGGATCGCGGCACCCACCGCGACGGCCTCGTCGGGATTGACGTCCTTGCGCGGTTCCTTGCCGAAGAACTCCTTGACCTTCTCCTGCACCTTGGGCATGCGTGACATGCCACCGACCAGGATCACGTCGTCGATTTCGGTCAGCTTGACGCCCGCATCCTTGACCGCGATGCGGCAGGGCTCCATCGTGCGCTCGATCAACTCGTCGACCAGCGACTCCAGCTTGGCCCGCGTGAGTTTGATATTCAGGTGCCGTGGACCCGTCGCGTCGGCCGTGATGTACGGCAGGTTGACGTCGGTCTGGGTCGAGTTCGAGAGTTCGATCTTGGCTTTCTCGGCAGCTTCCTTCAGGCGCTGCAGGGCCAGCACGTCCTTCGTCAGATCGACGCCCTGGTCTTTCTTGAACTCGGTGACGATGTAATCGATGATGCGTTGGTCGAAGTCCTCGCCGCCGAGGAACGTGTCGCCGTTGGTCGACAGCACCTCGAACTGCATTTCGCCGTCGACATCGGCGATCTCGATGATCGAGATGTCGAAGGTGCCGCCGCCGAGGTCGAACACGGCGATCTTGCGGTCGCCCTTGCCATGCTTGTCCAGGCCGAAGGCCAGCGCGGCGGCGGTCGGCTCATTGATGATGCGTTTGACGTCCAGGCCGGCGATGCGGCCAGCGTCCTTGGTGGCTTGGCGCTGGCTGTCGTTGAAGTAGGCCGGCACCGTGATCACCGCTTCGGTGACTTCCTCACCGAGGTAGTCCTCGGCGGTCTTTTTCATCTTGCGCAGCACTTCAGCACTGATTTGCGGCGGCGCCAGCTTCTTGCCGCGCACCTCGATCCAGGCGTCGCCGTTGTCGGCGGCAGAGATCTTGTAGGGCATCAGGTCGATGTCCTTCTGCACTTCCTTCTCGGTGAACTTGCGGCCAATCAACCGCTTGGCCGCGTAGACCGTGTTTTTCGGGTTGGTGACGGCCTGCCGTTTTGCGGAGGCCCCGACGAGGATTTCACCGTCGTCCTGGTAGGCAATGATCGACGGCGTGGTGCGCGCACCCTCGCTGTTCTCGATCACCTTGGTGGTGTTGCCTTCCATGATGGCCACGCACGAGTTGGTCGTGCCCAGGTCGATGCCGATGATCTTGCCCATGTTCCATGCTCCTGAAAGAGAAATCCGTTGATCTTCGAGTTGTGGATAAGTTGGCCGCTTTCAAGCCTGCCTTGACCCCACTTCGGCTTTACTTGGGTGCCGTCACCGTGACCAATGCGGGCCGCAGCACGCGGTCGCTGATCAGGTAACCCCGCTGCAGCACGGACACCACGGTGTTGGCGTCCTGCTCGGCCGGCACGACGCTGATCGCCTGGTGGTGCCGCGGATCGAACTTGGTGCCCGCGGGCGGTGCGATTTCAACCACCTTGTTGCGCTCCAGCGCCGCGCTCAGCTGGCGCAATGTGGCGTGCACGCCTTCGAGCACCTGAGCGGTCGCCGCATCGGGCTGGGCGATCGCAGCCTGCAGGCTGTCCATCACCGGCAGCAGGCTGTCGGCGAACGACTCGACCGCGTACTTGCGGGCCTTGGACATCTCTTCGTCGGCGCGGCGGCGGGTGTTCTCTGCCTCGGCACGGGCGCGCAGGAAAGCGTCGTTGACTTCCGTAAAGCGGGCTTGCAACTCGGACAACTGCGTCTCGGCGCTGGTTTCGGGCTGCACGCCGGCGTCCGCTGCAGGTTCGGCAGGGATGGCGATATTGGGGTGGCTCTCCGAGGTGGTCATGGTCGCAGGCAACAAGAAGCACGGGCTCGCGTGCAGGTGGGGACCATTCCCGCGGCTTCAAGAGGGGCATTGCGCGATTCGCCGTGCGACCAAGGGGCTGGCCGCGACGGAAGGCTCAGTCGCGCTTGTCGTCGATCGAGGCGCTCCAGCGTTGCCACTGCACCTGGGTACGCTCGAGCTCACGGCGGTCGCGCTTCGTGGGTCGACCTTGGTCGATGAACTGGGCCGGCTCGGGTGCCAGGCGCCGTGCTTCGGCCGCATGCCGACGCTCGGCCAGGCTCGTGGCGGTCTCTTCATAGAGCGCCTGCGCCACGGGTGCCGGGCCGCGGTGGATCGACAAGGCCCGAATCACGACCGTTCGCCTCAGACCACCGTCCAGTCGCAGCACCAGCGTGTCACCGGCATTCAATTCTCGTGCCGGCTTGGCCGAGCGGCCGTTGACGTCGATTCGGCCGCGCTCGACGGCTTCGGCTGCCAACGAACGGGTCTTGTAAAAGCGCGCGGCCCAAAGCCACTTGTCCAGGCGTACGCGATCGTCGGAGTCAGCCATAGGCGCCCATTATCGCGAGCCGGACATCCGCACTTGTCCTAGGTAATTGCCCCGAGCCAGTGCCGACGCAGCACGGCATGATCGCAACAGCCCGCAACCTCGCCCTACGGAGTCCCGCTCATGCGCCGCGTTACCTTCCTCAAGTCCCTGGCCACGTTGGCCGCCGCCGGTTGCCTGCCGTTCGCCGCGCGCGCTGCGGCCGCCAACCTGAAGATGATGATCCCGGCCAACCCTGGAGGCGGCTGGGACGCCACCGGTCGCGCGCTGGGCAAGGCCTTGCAGGATGCGGGCGCGGCCGCCAGCGTCAGCTACGACAACAAGGGCGGCGCCGCCGGTGCCCTGGGCCTGGCGCAGTTCGTCAATGCCAGCAAGGGCGATCCGAACGCCTTGATGGTGATGGGCGCGGTGATGCTTGGCGGCATCATCACAGGCAAGCCTCCGGTAAGCCTGTCGCAGGCGACGCCGATTGCACGACTGACCAGCGAGTACAACGTCTTCGTGTTGCCGGCAGGCTCGCCACTGAAGACCATGAAGGACGTGGTCGAGCAGATGAAGAGGGACCCCGGGAGCGTGAAGTGGGGCGGCGGTTCGCGGGGCTCCACAGAACACATCGCCGCGGCAATGATCGCCCGAGCCGTCGGCGTCGATCCGGCCAAGATCAACTATGTGGCCTTCCGCGGCGGTGGCGAGGCCACGGCAGCCGTTCTCGGCGGCAACGTCACCGTCGGCGGCAGTGGGTACAGCGAGTTTGCGGAGTACATCACCACGGGCAAGATGCGCGCACTGGCGGTGACCTCCGACAAGCGCCTGAAGGGCGTCGACGTGCCGACCTTGAAGGAGCAGGGCATCGATGTCGTGATCGGCAATTGGCGCGGCGTTTACGGCGCGCCAGGCATCACGGCGGAGCAGCGCAAGACGTTGACCGGGCTGATCGTGCAAGCCACCACGAGCAAGGCCTGGGCCGAATCGCTCGAGAAGAACAGTTGGACCGCGGCGCTGATGACCGGCAGCGACTTCGACAAATTCGTCGACGACGAGTTTGCCAGCCTGCGCGCGGTGATGGCCAAGTCGGGAATGATCTGATCATGCCTTCGCGCGCCGCCCAGACCGCGGTGGGCGCGGGCGTGTCGGCAGTCGGCGGCTTGCTGGCTGGCGGCGCCATTGGCATTTCTGGAGAAGCCGGTTATGGCGGCGTCGGGCCCAACTTCCTGCCCTGGGTCGTGGCGGCCTTCCTTCTCGTTTGTGGCGGCTTCCTCGTATGGGAGGCAGCGAGCGGCGGCTTTCGTGCGATGGACGAACCCGAGGGAGCCGCCGAGGGCCATTGGCCGGGCTTTGCATGGGTCTCGGCCGGCTTATTGGCCAACGCGGCATTGATCACGACGATTGGTTTCGTGCTCAGCTGCGGGCTGTGCTTCGCCCTCGCGGTGCGTGGGTTCAGGTCGGCAGAGCGCCAGCCCGGTGGCGGGTTGCGCGGTTGGTTGACGTCGACGGCAACCGGCGTTGCCATCGCGGCGCCGGTGTATTGGATGTTCACGCAGTTGCTGGCGATCAACCTGCCCGGCCTGACCTCGACGGGGTGGCTGTGACGGACATCCTCGGCCTGCTGTGGCAAGGCTTTCAGACGGCGGGCACGCCGATCAACCTGCTGTGGGCCTTGCTCGGCTGCACCTTGGGCACCGCCGTGGGCGTGCTGCCCGGCATTGGGCCGGCAACCGCCGTGGCGATGCTGCTGCCGATCACCCTGAAGGTCGACCCGACCGCGTCGATGATCTTCTTTGCCGGCATCTATTACGGCGCAATGTATGGCGGCTCGACGACCTCGATCCTGCTCAACACCCCTGGCGAGGCCGGTTCGATGGTGACGGCGCTCGAAGGCAACAAGATGGCCAAGAACGGCCGCGCCGGGGCGGCGTTGGCCACGGCGGCGATCGGCTCGTTCGTTGCCGGCACGATCGCCACCGTGGTGGTCACACTGTTCGCGCCGCTGGTGGCCGCGTATGCAGTCAGGCTCGGACCGCCCGAGTATTTCCTGCTGATGCTGCTGGCGTTTTGCACCGTCAGTGCCGTGCTCGGCAAGAGCACGCTGCGTGGATTGACCTCGCTGTTCGTCGGCCTGGCGATGGGTTTGGTCGGCTTGGATCAGATTTCCGGCCAGGCACGCTACACCGGCGGCGTGCCCGAGTTCATGGACGGGCTCGAGGTGGTGCTGATCGCCGTCGGCTTGTTCGCCGTCGCGGAAGCTTTGTACGCCGTGCTCTACCAGGGCCGCCAGGTCGAGACGCAAAACCGGTTGTCAAAGGTCCACATGACCGGCAGCGATTGGCGGCGCTCCTGGCCGGCTTGGCTGCGTGCGACGGCGATCGGCGTTCCCTTCGGTTGCATTCCGGCAGGTGGCAGCGAGATCCCGACCTTCCTGAGCTATGCGACCGAGAAGAAGCTTTCCAAGCACAAGGAAGAGTTCGGCGCGGTTGGTGCGATCGAGGGCGTCGCTGGCCCCGAGGCGGCCAACAATGCCGCCATCACTGCCACGCTGATTCCGCTGCTGACGCTCGGCATCCCGACCTCCAACACCACCGCGATCCTGCTCGGCGCATTCCAGAACTACGGCATCCAGCCGGGGCCGCAGCTGTTCGAAAAGAACGGCGCGCTGGTCTGGGCGCTGATCGCTTCGCTGTACATCGGCAACGTGATGCTGCTGATCCTGAACCTGCCGCTGGTCGGCCTTTGGGTCAAACTGTTGAAGCTGCCCAAGGCGCCGCTGTATGCCGGCATCCTGATCTTTGCCACCGTCGGGGTCTACGGCATGCGCCAGTCGGCGTTCGACCTGGTGCTGCTGTACGCGATCGGCCTCCTGGGGGTGGTGATGCGGCGCTTCGACTTTCCCTCCGCCCCCGTGGTTGTCGGCATGATCCTCGGGCCGCTGGCCGAAGCGCAGCTGCGCAACGCGATGTCGATCGGCGAAGGCAAGTGGACGGTTTTTGTCGAACGACCGATGTCATTGGTCTTGTTGTTGGTGGTGGCTGCAGTGCTGGTGTTGCCGCGGGCAGCCAAGCTGCTGCGCCGACGCGCAGCGGCATAGCTCAGTCTTTGGCACCCATCGCCAGCGCGCGAGTGCGCTGCGCGCTCAATGGCGCCGCTTGGGCAGCCAACGTGCTCGGCCAACCTTGCAGGTGGCGGGTCGCAATCGCAGCCAGCGCCGCGATCCACTCGTGCTGGTCATTCAGGCAGGCGATGTAATGGAAGACCTCGCCACCGGCGGCCAGGTAGGCGCTGCGCGCTTCCTGGTCGATCTCCTCAAGCGTTTCGAGGCAGTCGGCGGTGAATCCGGGGCACATCACATCGACGCGTTTGATGCCCTGCGTGGCCAGCGCCACCAAAGTCGGTTCGGTGTAGGGCGTCAGCCACTTGGCCTTTCCGAAGCGGCTCTGGAAGGTGACCAGCAGCTCTTGCTTGGCCAGACCGAGGCGTTCGCCCAGCAAACGGGCCGTGAGGTGACATTCGCAGTGGTAAGGGTCGCCCAATTGGAGCGAGCGCTCAGGAACACCGTGAAAGCTCAAGACCAGGCGCTCGCCGCGTCCATGCAACAGCCAATGGCTGCGCACACGTTCGACCAGCGCGTCGATATAGCCAGCGTCGTCGTGGTAGTGGTTGACCAGGCGCAGCTCGGGTTGGCGCCGCTGCCTGGCCATCCAGGCCATCACGGCGTCGTTGACGCTGGCGGTTGTGGCGGCGGCGTACTGGGGGTACAGCGGCAGCACCAGGATGCGGGTGGCGTTGGCGGCTTTGAGCTCATCGAGAACGCTGGCGATCGACGGATTGCCATAGCGCATGGCATGGCGAACCAGCAGCGCCGACGTCGGGTGGCCGCGTTCGCCAAGGTAGCCCTTCAGGAGCGTGGCTTGTTTGGCCGTCCAGACCGCCAGCGGCGATCCGCCCGCGGCCCAAACGCTGGCGTACTTGGCGGCCGACTTGGCCGGCCGCAGGCGCAGGATCACTCCGTGCAGGATCAACCACCATAGCCAGCGCGGGATCTCGACCACCCGCGGGTCGCTGAGGAATTCACCCAGGTAACGGCGCAGCGCCGCGGGCGTCGGCGCGTCGGGCGTGCCCAGGTTGACCAGCAACACCGCCGTCAGCGGCGGTGTTCCATGGGGCAGTGCAGGTTCGGGCTGAAATTTCATGGCCACCGATTGTCGGCGATGACCGCAGACCCCCGCGCTGCAGAGGGTTCAATCCGCTTCGGCTGGATCGTAGGGTTGGGTGTCGGCCAGATGCACGACTTCGAAACGCACCGCCGCCGACGTCGGGTCGGCCGGCGAGCCGCCCAGGCCGATCAGACCACTGCCATGCAAGGTGCAGGTGCCGCGGCGCAGGCTGACGACTTCCTCTTCGCTGGCAAAGCGCACGTAAGTGCCGTTGTAGCTCAGGTCGGCCAGAGAGAACACCCCGCCGTGCCAATCCAGCCGCGCGTGCTGACGCGACACGCGCGAGTCGTCGACGCAGAATGAACTCTGCGGGCTGCGCCCGAGCACTACCGGCAACCGCAGGCTCGAAAAGACGCGGTTCATGCGTTGCCAGATGAGGCGGATGCCATCGGGCTCCGCAGCCGGCTCAACCGCGCCGAACGCCGTCACAACGACATCGGTGCTGGCACGCTTGCCACCGAGCAGGTGCACATGCACCGGCTCGGCGCGGCCGCGCAGGTGCATCCAATCGAGGCTGCGAAAGCGCACCTGCTGCTCTCGCGGCAGGCCGCCAAAGACCTCGTCGGTGAGCAGGATCTCGTTGTCACCGGCATGGTCCAGCAGCCGGGCAGCGACGTTGACCGCGTCGCCGAAACAGTCACCACCCATCTCGACGATTTCGCCACGCGCCAGTGCCATCTGCAGGCGCAATCCGCGCAGCCCCGCCGAGGCGCCGTGCGCACTGCCGCGCGTGACCAGCAGTTCGAGCGAGTCCTGCATCTGAGCGGCAGCCTGCAATGCGGGTGCCGAGGCTTCGAATACGGCCATCAGGCCGTCGCCGAGTGTCTTGACCACCTGGCCGCCGCGCTCGACGACGCTCTTGCCCAACTCGCTCACCGTGTGCGTGACGACCGACGTCGCCTCGGCATTGCCCAGGCGTTCGAACAATGACGTGCTGCCACGCAGATCGGCAAACAGGACGGTGCGCTCGGCGATGCGGGTCATGGCATCAGTGGTTCAGGCAGGAGGGGCACGGTGATATCCGTGCCCGCTGCTCCGTCAAAGGTTGTCGAGATAGGTTCTGAGTTTGTCAGAGCGGCTGGGGTGCTTCAACTTGCGGATTGCCTTGGCTTCGATCTGTCGGATTCGCTCGCGCGTGACATCGAACTGCTTACCGACCTCTTCGAGCGTGTGGTCGGTGCTCATTTCGATGCCAAAGCGCATGCGCAGCACCTTCGCTTCACGCGGCGTCAGGCTGTCGAGAATGTCCTTCACCACATCGCGCAGACCAGCCTGCATCGCCGCATCGACAGGCGCGACATTGTTGGTGTCCTCGATGAAGTCGCCCAGGTGCGAATCGTCGTCGTCGCCGATGGGTGTTTCCATGGAAATCGGCTCCTTGGCGATCTTCATGATCTTGCGGATCTTGTCCTCGGGGATCTCCATCTTTTCGGCCAGCGTCGGCGCATCGGGCTCGTAGCCGAACTCCTGCAAATGCTGGCGCGAGATGCGGTTCATCTTGTTGATGGTCTCGATCATGTGCACAGGGATGCGGATCGTGCGCGCCTGGTCGGCAATGCTCCTTGTGATCGCCTGCCGGATCCACCAGGTGGCGTAGGTCGAGAACTTGTAGCCACGCCGGTATTCGAACTTGTCCACCGCTTTCATCAGTCCGATATTGCCCTCTTGAATCAGGTCGAGGAACTGCAAGCCGCGGTTGGTGTACTTCTTGGCGATCGAGATCACCAGGCGCAGATTGGCCTCGATCATCTCCTTCTTGGCGTCACGCGACGACTTCTCGCCGGCATTCATCTTCTTGTTGATCTGCTTCAGGTCTTCCAGCGGCACCACCGCACGCGACTGCAGATCGATCAGTTTCTGCTGCAGCTCCTGCACCGCGGGCAGGTTGCGTGCCAGCACGATGCTGTACCCCTTGCTGGCAGCGATCTCCTTCTCGGCCCACTTCAGGTTCATCGAGTTGGGCGGAAAAGTCTTGATGAAGTGGTCTTGGGGCATGCCGCACTTGTCGACCACGATCTTGCGCAACTCGCGCTCGTAGCGCCGCACATCGTCGACCTGCGAGCGCAAGATGTGGCACAGGCGCTCGATCGTCTTGACCGTGAAGCGAATGCTCATGATCTCGGCGCTGACTGCCATCTGCGCACGGTTGTACGACGGCGATTGATAGCCGTCCTTCTCGTACGACTTGCGCATCTTGTCGAAATGCGTGCTGAGCGCATCGAACTTCACCAGGGCTGCGTTCTTCAGCTCCTCGAGCTTCTTGGTCAGCGCTCGGCTGCCGCCCTGGCCGTCGTCATCGTCCTCTTCATCGAACTCGTCGAAATCTTCTTCGGCCACGTAATCGTCGGCCTCGTCTTCGGCCACGAAGCCGTCGACCGCCTCCGAAATCGTCATCTCGCCGGCACGAATCTTCGCTGCCAGAGCGAGGATTTCGGCGATGGTGGTCGGCGAGGCGCTGATCGCCTGCATCATGTACTGCAAGCCGCCTTCGATACGCTTGGCGATCTCGATTTCGCCCTCGCGCGTCAGCAACTCGACGGTGCCCATCTCGCGCATGTACATGCGAACCGGGTCGGTCGTGCGGCCAAACTCCGAGTCCACGGTCGACAGCGCCGCCTCGGCGGCCTCCTCGGCTTCTTCTTCCGTCGCCGTGGTCGTTGTGCCGCCGGCAATCAGCAACGTGGCCGCGTCCGGTGCCTGCTCATAGACCGCGATGCCCATGTCGTTCAACATCGACACGATGGCTTCGAGAATTTCGTTGTCGACCAGCTTCTCGGGCAGGTGGTCGTTGATCTCCTGATGCGTCAGGAAACCGCGCGTCTTGCCCATCTTGATGAGCGTCTTGAGCTCCTGGCGGCGCTTGGCGACTTCCTCTTCGGTGAGCTGCGTCTCGTCGAGACCGAACTCACGCATCAGTGCGCGCTCCTTGGCACGCGAGACTTTCATGCGCAGCGGCTTGGCCTTGGCCTTGCTCTCGCTGTCATCGACGACCTCGCCCTCGACCTCGGCTTCGACCTCGGCCTCGATGTCGACGAAATCCTCGTCGCGCACGTCTTCCTTCTTGCCGACCGGTCCGGCCTTGCCCTTGGCGACCTTCTTGGTCTTCAAGTCCTCAGCCACCTTCGCTGCCGCTTTACTGGCTGGCTTGGCGGGCGCGGCTTTGGCGGCGGGTTTGCCTGCAGGTTTGGCTACAGGCTTTGCCGGCACCGGTTTGGCCGCGGGCTTCTTGGCGGCTGGCTTGTGAGCCGGCGTGGGTTTGGCGCTGGCCTTGGCCGGCGTAACGGGCTTGGCGGCGGTCTTCTTGGGGGTCATGCAGATCCTCGCGGGAAGTCTTGGAGCGGCTCTCAATGATTCTTGATGTCAGCGTGCCGAATGGTCGGCCCTGCGTACATCAACACTCGCTGGCGGTCTCGCGGGCAGCGCGATACAACCTGCGGCTGAGCCAATCGGGCAGGGCGCAATCGTCCAGCGGGCAAGCTGGCGTGACGTGTTCGCGGGGCAGTCCTTGCGGGTGAGGTTGGCCGATGTATGTACCCGTGTCGCGGGTGGCCGGGGCCCGGAGGTGCTGCTGTCACTCTTGCCGTCGCAACAACAAACCCGTAATTATCGTCGAAGCCGGCAACAGCGTCAAAGTGCAATCGTCACCGCGTCGCGTCGGTACCTGGACCGAGGCGGTGCTTGAGTTGACGCATGCGCTCAAACAGACGCTGAAAAGTCTCGCGTGCGACCGGATCGGTGGCCACAACCTCTGCCAGTTCACGCTGCTGTGCTCCGAGTACCTCGAGCAGGCGACCATCCACCAGACGGCGCAGGTCGGTGAAATCGGCGTCGCTATCGTCTCGGTCGTCGGCCCATTGCGCCACCGCGGTTTGCAACGGTTCGTTGGCCCCCAGCGCGGCACGCAGCGCTGCCCAGGGCCGCACGCCATGCTCCATCAAATCGCTCTCCAGCCAAGCGATCAGCGCGCCGTGCGGCGCCGGCAGACCATGCAGCAGCTCATGGTCCTCAGCGGTCAGTCGATCCCACCACGACGCCTGCATCAGCAGGAGTTGCACGATACGGTCTTCGGGCCGTCGTGGCGCACGGCGGGTCGCGGCTTGACCACCGCGGCGTGGTGCTCGGATGACATCGAGGCCTGCCGAATAGGTGCCTGGCGAGGGCGATGCCGTGGGCCGTGTCCATTGCCCCTGCAACTCACCGTCAGGCAACCCTGCCGTGCGGCCCAGTTCCATCAACATCTGGCGCTTCAAAGCCCCCTCCGGCAACGCGTTCCATAGGGGTCTCGCCTGGGTGATGAAGCGCGCCCGGCCTTCGGGCGTGCCAAGATCACAGCCCTCGCGCGCGACCGCCGCCACCTGGCGCGACAAAGGCAATGCCTGGGCTACGAAGCGCTCGAACGCGGCGGCGCCCTCGGCCCGGATGAAGGAATCGGGGTCGTGCTCTGGCGGCAGGAACAAGAAACGTATCGTGCGCAGATCCGTCACGTGTGGCAGGGCCGCCTCGAGGGCTCGAGTGGCCGCGCGCTGGCCGGCGGCGTCGCCATCGAAGCTGAAGACCACCGAATCGGTGAAGCGGAACAGCTTGCGCACATGCTCATCAGTGCATGCCGTGCCGAGCGTGGCCACCGCATTGTCGAAGCCCGACTGCGCCAGCGCCACCACGTCCATGTAGCCCTCGACCACCAACGCGTAACCCCGCGCGCGGATCCCGCCGCGCGACTCGAACAAGCCGTACAGCTCCCGGCCCTTGACGAACAGCGGCGTCTCGGGCGAGTTGAGGTACTTGGGCTCGCCGTGGTCGAGCACGCGGCCACCGAAACCGATGGTCTCGCCCTGCACCGAACGAATCGGAAACATGATGCGATCGCGAAAACGGTCGTAGCGCTTCTGTTGCGCGTCAGCGTCCCCATGCACAATGACCAGGCCCGACTCGACCAACAGCGGCTCGTCGTACTGCGCAAAGGCGCTGGCCAGCGGTCGCCACCCCTGCGGCGCATAGCCGATACCGAAACGCGCGGCGATCTCGCCGGTCAGGCCACGTCCCTTGAGGTAGTCGACGGCCCTCGGGCTGGCCTTGAGTTGCTTGCGGTAGTGTTCGCCGGCGCGAGTCAGGACGTCGGCCAGCGTCGCCTGGCGAGCCTTGGCCTGCGCGGCCTGGTGCCGCTCATCGTCGCTGCGTGTGTCGTCGGGTACCGTCAGCCCGACCTGCTGCGCCAGATCGGCGACTGCATCGCGAAAGCTCGCGCCCGTGTGTTCCGTGAGGAACCGGATTGCGTCACCCGATGCACCGCAGCCGAAGCAGTAATAGAACTGTTTGCTCGTGCTGACCGAAAAACTCGGCGACTTTTCGCCATGAAACGGGCACAGGCCCATCAGGTTGGCGCCACCCTTTTTCAGCTGTACATGCCGGCCCACGACATCGGCGATGTCGACACGCGACAGCAACTCGGCGACAAAGCCCGGCGGAATCATCGAGCGAGTCTAGCGAACGCGCGCCACCGCGAGGCGGTTTGGTACGCCAACTGGCAGCCGCCCAAGCGGCGGTGACCGGTTGGCGGTTCAAGCCTGTTCGTGCAAGAGTCGCTGCGGTGCCCGAACCGCAGCTCCGGGCAAGTGCGCCGACCGTCAGACCGCAAAGTCCGTCAGTTTCTTGCCCGCGGCCAGGGCTGCCTTCAGCCAACGCGGCTGCAAACCGCGGCCGCTCCAGGTTTCGCCAGAGGCCTTGTTGCGGTACTTGGCTGCCACCTTGGCGCCTGCGCGGGCCTGCTTGGCCGGACGCGCATTCAGGTCGGCTGCCACCAGCCCATATTCAGCCATCAGTGTCTTGACTTGCGAGATCGCCTTTTGCCGCTCGTCGCGCTGGGTTTGCGCAATCTGCTTTTCAAGCGCTGCTTTTTGTGCCAACAGGTCGGTCAAATTTGGCATGGCAGTAATCCTCAGGGTTGGGGTGCCGAAAATATAGCACCAAGTCCCGGCGAGTTACTTATAGCCGACGCGGTCGAGCATTTGCTGGATCTTGACCTGGTTCATTCCAACGACCGAAACGGGAATGGTTTCGCTCTTGAACGGCCCCAGCGTCTGAAGCGCAGGGTTCGCCACCTTGAGGCTGGCGACGACGGGCCATTCGTTATTGCCATCTGCGAAGTAGAGCTGAGCTTCGTCGCTGACCAGGTACTCCAGGAAGCGCAGCGCCCCATCGCGGTTCTTCGCATTGCGCGCCACCGCTGCGCCCGCAATATTCACATGCGTGCCGAAACTGTCTTGGTTCGGGAACACCACCCCGACCTTGTCGATGGCGGCTTTGTCTTGTGGTTTTTCGGACCGCATCAAGCGCGCCAAGTAATAGGTATTGGTCAAGGCGATGCCACATTCTCCGCTGGCAACGCCGAGAATCTGATCGGTATCTCCGCCCTTCGGTGCCCGTGCCATGTTGTCCACCAAGCCCTTGAGCCAGGTTTCGGTCGCCCGGGGTCCGAGATGTTCCTGCATGGCGCCGAACAGCGACAGGTTGTAGGGATGCGAACCCGAGCGGGTGCACAGCCTGCCCTTGTTCTTGGGCTCGGCCAGCTCTTCGTAGGTATCGACGTCCTCGCGTTTGACCTTGGCCTTGTTGAAGACGATGACCCGCGCTCGGGTTGACAGGCCAAACCATTCGGAGCCCAGGCCGCTGTCCTTGCCGCGCAGCTGTACGGGGACGCGCGTCTCGAGAATCTTGCTCCTGACCGGCTGGAACAAGCCATCGACTTCGGCGCGCCACAGGCGTGATGCGTCGACCAGCAAGATCACGTCGGCCGGGCTGGCGCGGCCTTCGCTGCTCAGTCTGGCGAGGATGCCAGCATCGTCGGCATCGACGCGGTTGACCTTGATGCCAGTTGCCTTGGTGAAGTTCTCGTACAGGGCCTCATCGGTCTGGTAGTGACGCGCCGAGTACAGGTTCAGGGTCGGTTGCTGGGCGAGGGCAGGCGTGGCGAGCAGCAAGGCCAGGCAAGCGGCGGCAATCGGGCGGGGCAGCGGCATCGGAAAGCTCCTTGGCAGGGAATGGATGCCAAGCAGCTTAGCACAGTCAATGAGAATGATTCTTGTTTGATGTCTTCCTCAGGCCGCGGGAGGCACGTAGCCAGCCGGCTTGTCACCGCCATCGCCAAAGAAGTATTGCTCCATCTGCCGCGCCAAGTACTGCCTGGCGCGCGCATCCGCCAGATTCAGCCGGTTTTCGTTGACCAACATCGTTTGGTGCTTCTTCCACATCTCGAAGGCTTCCTTGCTGATGTTGTCGTAGATGCGCTTGCCAAGCTCGCCCGGGTAGGGCGGATAGACCAGGCCTTCGGCTTCTCTTTTCAGGTAGACGCACTGCACCATTCGGGTCATGTCGGGGCTCCGTTGTGGATCATTTGAGAGGTTTGACCAGGACCTGTGAGCGCCGGTCCGAGTTGTATTTGCGCTTGCGGGCCTCGGGCAGCCAGTCCGCGTCGGTGACCTGGAAGCCGCGCTTGATGAACCAGTGCATCGTGCGCGTGGTCAGCACGAAGATACTGGCCAAGCCCATCGCGCGCGCACGCTGCTCGACGCGCTTGAGGATGCGCTCGCCATCCCCCTGGCCCTGAACCTGCGGGCTGACGGTCAGCGCCGCCATTTCAGCCGTCTGGGCCTCGGGGTAGGGGTACAGAGCGGCACAGCCGAAGATCACACCGTCGTGCTCGATGACGCTGTAGTTGGCGATGTCGCGTTCGATCTCGGTGCGCTCTCTGCGCACCAGCGTGCCATCGCGCTCGAAGGGTTCGATCAACTGCAGGATACCGCCGACATCGTCGCTCGTCGCCTCGCGCAGGCTCTCGAGCTTTTCGTCGACGACCATCGTGCCGATGCCGTCGTGGGTGTAGACCTCCTGCAGCAACGCACCATCGATGCCGAAGGGCAGGATGTGCGAACGCTCGACCCCTTCGCGACAGGCCTTCACGCAATGCCGCAGGTAGAACGCCACATCGCTCGGTTGGGTCGGCGCAGGCAGGCTGGTCAGCAGGCGCTCGGCATCGGCCAGCGCCAGCTCGGTGTCGATGGCGC
>Ga0315287_10001721_pt1 | contig 20467 bp, 20 predicted proteins | sample YL17G11_0_MG_FD_205037 | JGI IMG/M metagenome (GOLD analysis project Ga0315287, IMG submission 205037) | Sediment microbial communities from Yellowstone Lake, YNP, Wyoming, USA - YL17G11_0 | ecosystem: Environmental > Aquatic > Freshwater > Lake > Sediment | place: USA: Wyoming | collected...
CATCGATCCGTCTGGACATACGGCGGACCACCGTATCGTCGGCCCAAGGACACGACCGTCCTGGAAATCGCCACCGGCACCCGCCCGGTCCACGCCTCACGGCCGACGATCAGCATCCCGTGTTCGACAGGGCCTGGCCCTGGGGACCTGGCTGTCCCTCGTCCTGGTCGACACCACCCACCAGCGGGCCCCTTCCCGCCGCACGTACTGGCCGCCGTAATCGTTCACGACCAGCACGGGCGGCGGGATGCCGTCGGGGCGGTGAGGATCTCGGCCACGATCGGATGGACGCACGCCTGTTCGCTCCGCTCGGGTGCAAGGATCTGTCCATGACGCCGCAACGCATCGTGCGCATCGCGCTGGCCATCCTCGCCTTCATCGGGCTGCAGGTCGGCCTGTGGGCCGCATTCGCCCCGCAATCGTTCTACGACGACTTCCCGGGGGCCGGGCGAATCTGGGTCAGTGTCGACGGCCCCTACAACCAGCACCTCGTGCGGGACGTCGGGGCCCTGAACCTGGCCCTCGCCGTGGTGGCGATCGTGGCCCTGGTGACCCTGAACCGGGCCGTGGTCCTCGCCGCCGGGGGAGCGTGGCTGGCCTACGGCCTCCCGCACCTGACCTACCACCTGCGCCACCTCGACCCGCTGGACAGCGCCGACCAGGTCGCCGTGCCCCTGAGCCTGCTGCTGTCGGTCGTGGTGGCCGGCATGGTCCTCTGGACGGCCTGGCGCAACCCGGGGGAGGCCTTCTCCTGAGAGGGATCCCGCTTCCAGGCGTAACTTTACATAACGAGGATTACCGGCGGCCGGAGGCCTCAACGGTCGGCCACCGGACGCAGCTGCAGGCCCGCCAGGGGGATGCAGGCCTCCACCAGGTGCTCCAGGGCGGCCCGTACGTCGTCCGGACCTGCTGCCTCGGCCAGGTCGCCCTCGACGTCCTCCAGGGCCGCCGTGAGCGCGTACTGGGCATCGGCCAGCCCCTCGAGGGCGTCCTCCCGCACGATGACCTCGCCGTCGGCCAGCCCGTGGCCGGTCGCCAGGCGACGGGCCCGGTAGGCGCCCTGTCGGCACGCCGGCCGACAGAACTGCCGGGGACGCCCCGGACCAGGACGCGGGGCCACCGGGGCTCGGCACCACCGGCACTGCTGTCCCCCGGCCTTTTCCGTCACGTGACGAAACTAGCGGGTTCCGGACGCTCCGCCTGGTGATCCGCTCGGGCGGGAGCGGACGCGACGGATGCGCCGACCCGCGAGGCCGAAACCACCCAGCAGGGCCACGAACGCGACCCAGGTCCGGGTGCCGCCGCTGGACCCGTCGTCGTCCTCGAGCGGTGTGCGGGCCGCGGCCACCACCCCGTCGACATCCTCGGGGGCGTCCCTTTCGGCGGCGTCGGTGTCCTGGCCGCCGGGGTCGGTACCCCGCTCCCCCACCGCGGTGGTCGCGGGGGCCACGGTCGTCGAGGAAGCGCCCGGTGGGGTGGCGTCCGACGGCGTACCGGCGGCATCACCCGACGTCGGCCCGCCCGTCGGCGTGCCGCCCCCGTTGCCCCCGTTGCCGCTCGTCCCGCCGTCGCCTCCACCACCACCACCACCGTTCCCTCCCGGGCGGGGCGTGGTCGTGGTCGGGGGTGGCTGCAGCGGGCAGACCGAGGCGAAGGACCGGAAGCCCGGGCCGGAGCCCGAGCCCCAGCGCCAGCCCTCGACGTCGCCGTCGGTGACCTGGGTGCCGCCGGCCCCGGCCGGGGAGTAGGTGAAGCCCCCGGCGCCGGCGTCGGCCCGGTAGTAGGCCCAGTAGTTGGGGGCCTGACAGGTCAGGCAGGAGCTGTCGGCGGGACAGCCCACCCCGTTCAGGCCGCAGACGGCACCGCCGTTGCCCGAGAAGGCCCGGACGACTGGCGCCAGCCCCGCCGCCTGGAGCGCGGCGAGGCCGCTGATGGCGTCGCCGGCGAAGGTCACGCACCGGGTGACGACGCCCGAGCCGGTGTCGACCACGATGGCCGCCCGGTTCACTGTCTGGGCCTCCGGCGCCGGGGCGCTGAAAGCCGACCCGACCATGCCGGCCACCGCCAGGGAACCCACGAGGGCCCCGACGGCGGCGGCCCGGACGGTTCGGGACACGATCACGGGAACGGCGAGAAGAGGGTCGTCGGCGGGAGCAGGGGCACGCCCTGGGGCCAGGCCTCAGGCGTGGCCACCAGGTTGAACATCCACTGGGCGAGCTGGGCCCGCTTCACGTTGCCGTCGCCCCGGAAGGTGCCGTCCTCGAAGCCGAGCACGATCCCGTTGGCCTGCGCCCAGGTGACCGCGTCCCCGAACCAGGCCGAGGGCCCGACATCGGTGAGGCCGTGGGCAGCCAGGTTGCTCACATCCGGCGAACCGGCCGCGGCATAGAGCCAGGACACCGCTTGGGCCCGGTTGAGCTTCACCCGCGGACGGAACTGGCTCCCGAAGCCCTGGGCGATCGTCCCGTTCGGGGCGCTACCGACGAAGTCCACCCCGCGCTCGTACCAGGCGCCGTCGGGCACATCGGTGTAGGGGTTGGGGTCGCCTCCGAGGTCCCCGAACACCTCGTTCAGCCAACTGGCGGCTTGCGACCGCCGCACGTTCCCGGAGGGCTGGAGGCCACCCGCGACCCCGGCCACGATGCCGGTGTCGTCGACCCAGCGGGCCCCGTCGTCGTACCACGCCCCGGCGGGCACGTCGGAGTAGGTCGACTCGGGCAGGCAGCGGCGCTCATCCGGGGACCCCGCAGCCAGGGGCAGCCAGTCGGCGGACGCGTCGTCCAAGAAGAGGGCCTGGAGGGCCTGGCTGGTCGCGAAGGTGCTTACCCCGAAGCCGTCGTTCGGACTCACGAACCGCCCGTCGTCACCGGGGTCGGGCTGACCGGCGGCCAACTGCTGGTCCTGCAGCCAGGCGACCGGGTCGTGGCCCAAGTCGTCCAGGCCACTGCCCAGCGCAGTCACCGCCAGCATGGCCAGGGCCGTGGCGTTGGGGTCCGGCGACCCGAACGACAGCCAGGATCCCTCGTCCTCGACGGGGGTCGTGACCTGACCGTCGACGACGAAGGCCGCCGCTGCCTCCAGGACCGGGTCGGTCGGATCCACGCCGGCGGCGACGAGCGCCATGACCGCAAAGCCGGTCGTGTCCATGTCGGCGCCGTTGGGCCCTGCCGGATCGGCGTCGTAGCTCCAGCCCCCGCCCACGGTCTTCGCGGCCTCGCAAATGGCCTGGAGGTCGGTCTGGTGGACGTTCTCGCCCCGTCCGGCCTCAGCCATGCGGCCGAAGACGAAGGAGTTGAACACCGCCGGAGCGATCGAGTCGAGACCCGCGGTCAGGTCGACCGGGTCGCCATCGACCGCGGGGTCGAACGCGACGGGATCGAGACCCAGGGGCAGGGCGACCTGCAGGATGAGCTTGGCCTGCTGCCCGGCCGCCGGCGGGCCCACGGTCCCCGGCGGGGGCAAGGGGTTCGGCAGCGTTCCGTCCAACCAGGTGTCGATCCAGTCGAGGGCCGAAAGGCCGCCGGGGTCGGTGACGACGGCTTCGACGGCAGCCCGCGCCGCCGCCTCGTCCCAGTCCGGGGTGGTCTGGGCGTCGGCCGCAATGGCCAGGATGGCGTCCGGGGTCTCGAAGCCGGGGAAGCCCGCCAGCTCGAAGCCGCCGTCGGCCCGTTGTTGGTCGGTCAACCAGGTGATGCCGTCCGCCGTCACCTGATCGGCACCGGCCGAGGGGGCGACCGCGCCGACGACCAGGGCCGAGACGAGGGAGCCGATCAAGATCGGCCGAAGAGCACGCATGCCACTACCTCCGTGGGGCCCCGTTCCGCGGGGAGCCCTCATGGGGGGCCACTCCCTGGGTGGCTCCCGAAACGGGCATCGGCGAACCGACGGGAGTGGCGGGCATCCTGGCTCGCGACCCGAGGGCCGCTCACAGTTGCGGGTCAGCGTCGGTCTCGCACCGACTTCCCCCACCCCGGCGGTGTTGCTGCCGGGACCGCCCACGACCTCCGAGCCGTTGGGCGACCGCTCCGTGGAGCACGGTAGGCCGGGCCCGACCGAAGCGTCAACCGACCCGCGAAGAGGCGGGCACGGGCGCCCCGCGGCATCCTCTTGCCGTTGAGCACCGTCCCCCGCTTCCACGCCGTGACCTGGCTGGCCTGGGCCCTGGCTGCCGTGGTGATCGTGCAGCTGGCCTCCAGCCCCCTGTACGTCACGCTGGTCCTGGCCGCCAGCGCCCTCGTGGCCGGCGCCCACCGCATCAGCTCGACCGGGGCCTTCCGGCTGCTGGTAGGTGCCGGGATCGTCATGGCCCTCATCCGGGTCGCGCTCACCGCGCTGACCACCCACGCCGTGGGCACGGTGCTGTTCACCCTGCCCGAGGCCACCCTGCCCCGCCTTCTCGGCGGCTTCACCGTCGGCGGCACGATCGAGAAGGAGGTCGTCCTCCAGTCCCTGGCCGAGGGCTACGCCATCGTCGCCCTCCTCGGTGTCTTCGGGGCCTTCAACAGCGTGGTGTCCCACCACGAGCTGCTGGGCAGCGCGCCCCGGGCCTTCCACGAGGCGGGGCTCGTGGTGACCATCGCCGCCGCTTTCGTGCCGTCGACGGTGACCTCGTGGCAGGGGGCCCGGGAGGCGGACCGGGCCCGGACCGGCGGGATCGTTCGGCGCCGCGGTCGCCTGGTCCGCACGGTCGTCCCGGTCCTCGAGACGGGGATGGAGCGCTCGCTCCGCCTCGCCGACTCCATGGACTCCCGGGGCTTCGCCCGCCATCCGCCCGGACCGGCCGACACCGCCTCGGCGTGGGGCGCCCTGCTCGCCCTGATGAGCCTGGCGGGCTCCTTCGTCGCCCTCGTGGGCCGACGCTCGACCCTGGCCGCCGTCCTGGCCACGACGGGCGCCGTCCTGCTGGTGGCCTCCGTCGTCCTGGCCTCGAGAGCCTCGCCCCGCCGGCGCTACCGCCCCCGGGCCCTCACGGGCGAGGACCTCTTGATCATGGCCACCTCGGCGCTGGCCCTGACCCTGGTGGCCATTGCCGCGGCCGGCGGCGAGGGGTCCCTGAGCTGGTCCGCCAGCCCCCTTCGCTCGCCTGACCTGGCTCCACTCCCGGCGGTGGGGATCCTCCTGCTCGCCGTGCCCGCCCTCCTGCCCACCCGCCCCGTCCCCGACGAGGAGTCGGAGGCCCGGACGACAGCGGACAACGCCAGGACGGCCCAGCCGGTGGCGTCGTGAGCGCGGTCGTCACCTTCGCCGGGGTGGCGTTCGCCTACGCCGACCAGGACCCGGCCCTCGTCGACATCGATCTCACGGTGGCCGCAGGCGATGTGCTCTTGGTCGTCGGGCCCTCCGGGTCGGGCAAGAGCACCCTGTTGCGGGCCGTGAACGGCCTCGTCCCCCATGCCACCGGTGGCCACTTTCGGGGATCGGTCACCGTCGCCGGACGCAGCACCCGCGATCACCGACCCCGCGACCTGGCCGACAGCGTCGGTTTCGTCCACCAGGACCCCGAGGCCCAGTTCGTCGTCGACGAGGTGGAGCACGACATCGCCTTCGCCCTCGAGAACCTCGGGATGGAGCCCGCCGCCATGCGTCGACGGGTCGAGGAGGTGCTCGACGCCCTGGGCATCGCCCACCTCCGCCACCGCTCCCCCACCACGCTGTCCGGTGGCGAGCGCCAGCGGGCGGCGGTCGCCGGCGCCCTGGCCGCCGCGCCCGACGTCCTCGTGCTGGACGAGCCCACCAGCGAGCTCGACCCCCAGGGGGCCGACGACGTGCTCGCCGCGGTCACCCGGCTGAACGCCGACTTGGGCACCACGATCCTGCTGGCCGAGCACCGCCTCGAGCGGGCCGCCCCGATGGCCGATCTGGCCGTCGGCATCGACCGGGGCCGGCTGCGCGGGCCGGAGGCCGTCCCCGCCCTCCTCGCCGACTACGAGGGGGCGCCTCCGGTGACCCACCTCGGCCACCTGCTCGGCTGGATCCCTCCCCCACTGACCGTGCGTGACGCCCGCCGCCTGGCCCGCGACACCGTGCTCCCCGAGCCCCCGGACCGCGCCGAGGTGCCGACGCCGGGCGACGTGCTCGTGGGAGCCCGGGGCGTGCGGGTCCGGCTGGGCCACCATCCCGCCCTGCGGGGGGTCGACCTCGAGGTCGGCCGGGGTGAGGTCGTGGCCATGCTCGGCCGGAACGGCTCGGGCAAGACGACGTTGCTGCGGGCCCTGGCCGGCCTGCTCGAGATCGACGGGGGCCACGTCGACACCCTGGCCCGGGTGGCCTACCTGCCCCAGGACCCCAACGCCCTGTTGTTCGCCCCCACCGTGCGGGCCGAGCTGGAGCACACTCTGCACCTGCTGGCCCGGCGGGATCCCGAGGCCGTCACCACCTGGCTCGACCGCCTGGGCCTCACCGACCTGGCCGACCGCCATCCCCGGTCGCTGTCGGCGGGTCAGCGCCAGCGGGTCGCCATCGGGGCGGTGGCCGTGGGCGGCGCCGACGTCCTGCTCCTGGACGAGCCCACGCGGGGCATCGACCCGCCGTCGGCGGGCGCGCTGGAGCAGGCCGTGGCCGACCATGCCGCGGGGGGCGGTGCGGTGGTCCTGGCCACCCACGACGTAGAGCTGGCAGCCCGCTGCGCCACGCGGGCCGTGGTCCTCGGCGACGGCGACGTGGTGGCCTCGGGGGCCGCCCGGGACGTCCTGGCCGGCTCCCTCTTCGCCCCGCAGGTACTACGGGTCCTGCCTCCCTACCTGACCGTCGCCGAGGTGGCGGGGGCGCTGGGCCGATGACCGCCCTGCCCCTGCCCCGGGCCCGTCCGGCCGGCCCGCCCGCCGCCCTCTTCTACCTGCTGCTGGTGGCGGTCGGGCTGGCGGCGTTCCTGTACCCGTTCTGGATCCCGGCCGAGACCGCCTTCGCCGAGGCCCACGCCGCCGACGCCCCCTTCGTCGCCGCCGGGGTCGGCCTGCTGGCGGTGCTGGCCATCGCCCTCGAGGTCCGCCGGGGCACGACGACCGGGGCCACCATCGCCGTGCTCGCCGTGCTGTCGGCCATGGCCGGCGTCCTCCGCCTCGTGGACCTCCCCGGCGGCGGCTCGGGGATCTTCTTCCTGATCGTGCTGGCCGGGGCGGCCTACGGCCCCCGCTTCGGCCTCCTGCTCGGCCTGGGGGCCATGAGCACCTCCGCCCTCCTCACCGGCGGCATGGGCCCCTGGCTCCCCTTCCAGATGCTGGCCTTGGCCTGGATGGGCGCCGGCGCCGGCTTCGTCGGGCACGTCACCCGCCGACTGCCGGTGTCGGCCGAGGTCGTGGCCCTGGCCGCCTACGGCTGGGTCTGGGGCTTCGTGTACGGGGCCATCATGAACATCTGGTTCTGGCCGTACCTGGCCGGCCAGGGGGCGCTGGCCTGGGAGCCGGGCCTCGGCTTCCACGGAACGCTCGAGCGCTACTGGCGCTTCTACGCGGTGACCTCGTTGGCCTGGGACGCGGCGGCCGCGCTGACCAACGCCATCCTCATCCTGCTGACCGGTCGGGTCGCCCTGCGCACGTTCCGCCGCTTCGAGGCCCGTCTGGCGGGCCCGGAGGACTTCGGGTCAGCTCGCCGCTGAACCGCCGCGCATGATGCGCACGCCGCCGCCCACGCCGACCACGCCGATGGCCGCCAGCACGATGAGGGAGGGCGCGAAGGGGAGGCCGCCGCTCTCGGGGGCGCAGGCGTCGCCCGCCCGTCCCAGGGGGAGCCAGCGCCCGCTCAGGGCGTGGACGGCGTCGCTGGTCACCCGCACCGGGTTGTCGCCGTCGAAGCTGCCGTCCTCGTGCTGGAGGGCGATCAGGGCGGGCACCGGGGCCGTCGCGTCGGCGTCGACGCCGACCTCGCTCAGCCAGCAGCTGCCGGCGGGATCGTGACCGTCGGCCTGAATGGCCCGGATGGCCCCGGCCGTAGCCGACGCCGAGCGGTCGCCATGGGTGTCGGGCCACGCCCCGCTGCGGTCCCGGGTCTCACCCACGAAGGCCATCGCCGCCGGGATCGCCCCGCTCGTCGTGTCCGCGCCGACCAGGGCCAGGAGGTCGACCGCGGCGCCGGTCGTGACCAGATCGACCGTGTCGGCTTGGGCGTCGCCCTCGGCGTTCCAGCCCCCGTTCTCCTGCTGCGCGGCCACGATCTCGTCCACCAGGCCCTCCGGCAGCTCGGCCCCGGCGGCGACCAGCGCGATGGCCAGTTCGATCCGGGACCCGAAGGGGGTGTCCTCGTCCTCCAGCCAGTCCCGGGCCGAGCCGGTCAGATCACCCAGCGGCCCCTCCTCCCCGGCCTCCAGGCCCACCGGAAGGGCGACCCGGGTGATGAGCCGGGCGGTCACCTGCGGGTCGTCGACCCGGCGGGCGATGCGGCGCACGGCGTCCAGGGGGGTGTTGCCGTCCTCGGAGACCTCGCTCTCGACCCGTTCCAGGGCCGGGCGGTTGCCCCAGGCCTGCTCGGTCTGGGCCGACTCGGCCAGCGCGAGGACGACGTCGGGCGTCCCCGCCCCGGCCAGGAAGCCGTCGAAACCGCCGTCGGGCTGCTGCCGGCGGGCCAACCAGCGCACGGCCGAGGTCACCGCTTCGTCCGCCGTCGGCCCGGTGTCCTCGGCGGCGGCGAAGGCGGTTGTGGCCGGCCCGAGCCCCACCAGCGCGGTCGCCGCCAGCGCGGCGATCAACGGTCGCATCACCGGTGCCCATCGGCCGCGGCCCGGCCGAATGGAGCGGGAGCCGCCCTAGTTCCCTCCGACCACAGAATGTAGGCTGATGATGACAATGCGTCGTGGGCGGAACCTCCCGGCGGGACGGTCGGCTCGATGAAGGACCGTCGCCTCCGCTTTGATCCCACGACCGCTCGCGCCGCCGGACGACTGAGCTCGGTGCTCCTGGCCGGCCTGGGGTTGGCCCTCGCCGGGCTCTGCCTGGTCATCGACGCGCCCGGGGTGGACGCCGATCTCGGGCTGATGGCCGCCGGCGGGCTCGGCCTCGTCGCCCTCCTGGCCTGGTTCCTGCCCTGGGCCCGCCTGGGCCGCTGGGCCCTGCTGGTGCTCCCGGTCCTCACCACGGCCGGCCTGGTGGGCCTGGACCGGCTCACCGACCTCTCCTCGGCCCCCCAGAGCCTGGCCTTCTACCCCACGGCCTGGTTCGTCCTCCTGACCTGGATCGGCCTGACTCAGGCCCGGGGCCTGACCCTGCTGGCCGCCCCGTTCGTGGCCGCCGCCGGCGTAGCCGTGGCCCTGCCCGAGGACAGCGTGATCCCCCTGGCCATGGTCGCCGTGGTCGTGCCGGCCGCGACCCTCATCGGCGAGGCCATGGCCTGGGCCCTCTCGGGCGTCCGCATGGGCCAGCGCATCGAGCGGCGCAGGGAAGCCGACATCCGGGCCCTGGCCGGTCAGGTGTCGGTCCTGCGGGCCGGGCGCAGCACCCTGGAGGAGATCGCCGACGTGCTGGCCCGCCTGGCCCACGAGGTCTTCCACGGCGAGCACGTCAACGTCGTGCTGTCCGACCAGGACGGCAACCTCGTCCCCGCCTCCTACGGCGCCCAGGGCTCGCCCCCGGCGGCCGAGGTGGCCGAGCTCATCGGCGAGACCATCGAGGCCGAGGAGGTCCGGCTGGTCGCCGAGAACGGCACCACCCTGCTGATCATCCCCCTCCTGGGCGAATCCGAGATCGGTGGCGCCGTGGTCATCCGCCAGCCCAGGACCGGCGACGACCCCTTCACCCAGCAGCTGGCCGTCCTCTTCGCCTCCCAGGCCGGTCCCGCTCTGGAGCAGTTCCGGGTCATCGGCAAGTTGTCCGAGGACCTGCGCCGCGACGAGAAGCTCGGCATCGGCAACAGCCGCCACGCCACGGCGCTGGTGCAGAGCCTCACGCCCGGCGACGCCGTCGTCTTCATCGACATGGACGACTTCGGCAGGATCAACAAGGAACTCAGCTTCGCCCACGGCGACCGCTACCTGCGGGAGTTCTCCGACCTGCTCAGCTCCAGTGTGCGGGACTCCGACCTCACGGCCCGCCCCGGCGGCGACGAGTTCATCTTCATCGCCCGCCACGCCGAGTTCGACGCCCTCCCGGTGGCCAACCGACTGCTGCAGGCCTGGCGGGAGTCGGGCGACGGCGAGCGGAGCTTCAGCGCCGGCGTGGCCATCCACAACGGCAACGACCTGCCCGAGCAGACCCTGGACCACGCCGACGAAGCCGTGCGCCGGGCCAAGAAGCAGGGCAAGAACCAGGTCTGCCTCTACCCCAACGGCGGCTGGCTGGGCGAGCCCTGTCACCACCGCGACGGCCGCGGCTGGTGAACGCCGGCTCGCGGGACGACCGGACATCACCCGGCCCCTCCCCCGCAGGGTGGGCCGGGAGCTCGTCGGGCGATCGTTCCGGGCGACGGGGGCGACCCGCCGCCGGACCCCACGTCCCCGTGGTTGCCTCGGCCGGTCAGTCCGGCAGCGTGGCGGTGAGGCTCAGGAGCACGCCGTGGGCGCCATCGCCGGAGACGAGCACGTTGCCGATGTAGGTGTCGGTCTCGAAGACCAGCGTGCCGATGTAGCCCTGGCCGCTGCCGTCCTCGTCGTCGAGGAGGACCGTGAAGCCGGCCTCGGCCAAGGCGTCCCGGTAGAAGTCCAGGACGGCGGCCGGGTCCTCGTCGACGATCGTGTAGTCGACCGCCAGGCGCAACTCGCCCGCGACCCGGCCCACCGAGCCGGTCTCGACCTCGGCCCCCTCCGGCACCGGGAAGCTCCGGGGAAACTCCTCGGGCACGGCGCCCGGCTGGGTGACGACGTCGGGCTCGGTCGTCGACGTGGTGGCCCCGGGATCGGGCCGGCCGTCGGCGTCGGTGGGGACGGTCACGTCGTCCTCGAAGGTCACGCCGGGATCGAGCGTCGTGGTCTCCGTCGACGCCGAACCCGTCGAGTCGCCGTCGTCCCCGCCGCAGCCGGCCAGCAGGCCGATCAGCGGGACGAGGGCCAGCCAGGGCCTACGCATCGGCATAGGCCTGGACGGGCGGGCACTCGCACTGCAGGTTGCGGTCGCCGTAGCCCTGGTCGATGCGGCCGACGGGGGCCCAGTACTTCCGGCGGCGGAGCGAGGGCACCGGGTAGGCCGCCGTCTCCCGGCTGTAGGGCCGGGACCAGTCGTCGGCCACCACGTCCTCGGCCGTGTGCGGGGCGTGGCGCAGGGGGCTGTCCTCCACCGGCCACTCCCCCGCCGCCACCCGGTCGATCTCGGTCCGGATGGCGATCATGGCGTTACAGAACCGGTCCAGCTCGGCCTGGTTCTCGGACTCGGTGGGCTCGACCATGAGCGTGCCCACCACAGGGAACGACAGGGTCGGGGCGTGGAATCCGTAGTCGATCAGGCGCTTGGCCACGTCCTCGGCGGTGACGCCGGTGTCCTTGGTCAGGCCCCGCAGGTCGAGGATGCACTCGTGGGCCACGAAGCCCCCGCCCCCGGTGTAGAGCACCGGGAAGTGATCCTTCAGGCGGGTGGCCACGTAGTTGGCGTTGAGCACCGCGACCTCGGTGGCCCGGCGCAGCCCGTCGGGGCCCATCAGGGCGATGTAGGCCCACGAGATGGGCAGGATCCCCGCCGAGCCCCAGGGCGCGGCCGCCACCGGGCCCGGACCGGTCACGGGGCCCGCCTCGGGGACCACCGGGTGCCCGGGGAGGAACGGGGCCAGGTGCTTCCGCACGGCCACCGGCCCCACACCCGGTCCGCCACCGCCGTGGGGGATGCAGAACGTCTTGTGCAGGTTGAGGTGCGACACGTCGGCCCCGAACTTGCCGGGGCGGGCGATGCCGACCATGGCGTTCAGGTTCGCCCCGTCCAGGTACACCTGTCCGCCGGCGTCGTGGACGGCGGCGCAGACGTCGCCGATGCGCTCCTCGAACACGCCGTGGGTCGAGGGGTAGGTGACCATGAGGGCGGCCAGGGCCTCCCTGTGCTCGGCCACCTTGGCGTGCAGGTCGTCGAGGTCGACGTTGCCGTCGGCGTCACAGGCCACGACCACGACCCGCAGGCCGGCCATCACCGCCGAGGCGGCGTTGGTGCCGTGGGCCGAGGACGGGATGAGGCAGACGTCCCGGTGGGCGTCGCCCCGCTGACGGTGGAAGTCCCGGATGGCCAGCAGGCCGGCCAGTTCGCCCTGGGAGCCGGCGTTGGGCTGGACCGACACGGCGTCGTAGCCGGTGATCTCGGCCAGCCAGGCCTCGAGATCGGTGATCAGCTCCCGGTAGCCCTCGGCCTGGTCCAGGGGGGCGAAGGGATGCAGGGCGCCGAACTCCGGCCAGGTCACCGGGATCATCTCGGTGGTGGCGTTGAGCTTCATGGTGCAGGAGCCCAACGGGATCATCGACCGGTCCAGGGCGATGTCCTTGTCCGCCAGCGAGTGCACATAGCGGAGGAACTCGGTCTCCGACCGGTACCGGTGGAACACCGGATGGGTCAGGAAGGCACTGGTCCGGCGCAGCCCAGGGGGCAGAGCGGCGGACAGGGCCGACTCCGCCGTGACCCCCCCATAGGTCGTCTCGACCCCGAAGGCGGTCCAGACGGCCTCCACCTGGGCGGGGGTCGTGGTCTCGTCGAAGGCGATGCCGACCCGGTCGGCGTCGAGCAGGCGCAGGTTGATCCCCGCCCCGGCGGCCGCGGCCACGACCTCGGCCGCCCGGCCCGGGACCACGGCGGTGACCGTGTCGAAGAAGTGCTCGTGCTCGAGGCCGATCCCGGCCCCGGCCAGGCCGGCGGCCAGGCGGACGGCCCGCTCGTGGACCTGCTCCGCGATGGCGGTCAGTCCGTCGGGGCCGTGGTACACGGCGTACATCGACGCCATCACGGCCAGGAGCACCTGGGCGGTGCAGATGTTGCTGGTGGCCTTCTCCCGGCGGATGTGCTGCTCCCGGGTCTGCAGGGCCAGGCGGTGGGCCGGCCGGCCGGCCTCGTCGACCGAGACGCCGACCAGGCGGCCGGGCATCGACCGGGCGTGGGCCTGCCGGACACCCATGTAGGCGGCGTGGGGTCCTCCGTAGCCCAGGGGTACGCCGAAACGCTGGCTGGAGCCGACCACCACGTCGGCCCCGGCGGCGCCCGGGGCCTCCAGCACCGTCAGGGCCAGCAGGTCGGCGGCCACGACGACCAGGCCGCCCTGCCCGTGGACCTGCGCCACGATGGGGGCCAGGTCGCGGATGCCGCCGCTGGTGCCCGGGTACTGGACGAGCACGCCGTAGGCGTCGATGCCCGACAGCGCGGTCACCGGGTCGCCCACGATGACCTTGATGCCCAGGGGCTCGGCCCGGGTGGCCACCACCTGAATGGTCTGGGGGTGACACTCGGCGTCCACGAAGAAGGTGGCGGACTCCTGCTTGGTGACCCGGCGACACAGGGCCATGGCCTCGGCCGCGGCGGTGGCCTCGTCCAGGAGAGAGGCGTTGGCCAGGTCCATCCCGGTGAGGTCGGTGATCATGGTCTGGAAGTTCAGGAGGGCCTCGAGGCGGCCCTGGGAGATCTCGGGCTGGTACGGCGTGTAGGCCGTGTACCAGGCCGGGTTCTCCAGGACGTTGCGCAGGATGACCGTCGGGGTGAGCGTCCCCGAGTAGCCCATGCCCAGCATCGACACGGCCACCTGGTTGCGGTCGGCGTAGACCCGCAGGCGGGCCAGGATCTCGTCCTCGGTACCGGCCTCGGGCAGGGCCAGACGGGTGTCCTGGCGGATGCCGGCGGGTACCGCGGCGTCCACCAGGGCCTCCAGGGAGGCGACGCCGACCGTGGCCAGCATGGCCTCGATCTCGTCGGCCCCCGGGCCGAGGTGGCGGTGGGCGAAAGGCGGGATCACGTTGCTCCCGTCCAGAACGGTGGGGTGACGACCTCGGCGGGCAGGTGGCGACCCCGCACGTCCACTGCGACCCGGGCACCGGGCTCGAGGTCGGGGTGGAGGAAGGCCAGGGCGATGCCCCGATCGAGCATCGGCGAGAAGTTGCCGCTGGTCACGGTGCCGACGACGGTGTCGCCGTCGACCACCGACTGGTCGGCCCGGGGCGGGCGCCTGCCGTCGAGCAGCAGGCCCCGCAGTCGACGGCTCGGTCCGGCGGCCTTCTCGGCCTCCAGCGCGGCCCGGCCTCGGAAGTCGCCCTTGTCCCAGCCCACGACCCAGCCCAACCCCGCCTGCAGCGGGGTGATGCCCGGGCCCAACTCGTGGCCGTGCAGGGGCAGGCCGGCCTCCAGGCGCAGCGTGTCCCGGGCGCCCAGGCCGGCAGGGGTGACGCCGGTCGCCAGGACCGCGTCCCAGCAGGCGACGGCGTGCTCGGCGGGCACGGCGATCTCGACCCCGTCCTCGCCCGTGTACCCGGTTCCGGCCACGGTGATCGCCACGCCGTCCAGGGCCATCTCCACCACCCGGCGGTGGGCGACCTCGGCCACCACGGGCGAGAGGGCCTGCAGGCGCTCCCGGGTATCCGGGCCTTGGACGGCGATGACGGCCCGGGTCGGGGTGACGTCGAGGCCGCCGATGGCGGCCACCACGCCGGCCGTGTTGGAGGCGTTGGCCATGACGTCGAAGCGGTCCTCGCCCAGCCACCACACGATGATGTCGTCGAGCACCGAGGCGTCCTCGGCGTCGAGCAGGTGGGTGTACTGGGTCTGTCCGGGCTCGATCTTGTCGAGGTCGGCGGTGAGGGTCGTCTGCAGGCGGTCCTTTGACCCGGCCCCGGTCACCCGAACCGTGCCCAGGTGGCTGACGTCGAAGGCGACGGCACCCGTCCGGCAGGCCTTGTGCTCGCTGATCGTGCCGTCGGCGTAGTTCAGGGGCATGTCCCAACCCCCGAACGGGACCATCTTGGCCCCGAGGACGCGATGCGCGGCATCCAGGGGCGAGAGCCGGAGATTCACCCCGAGATTCTAGGGACCGGTCAGGGCCGATCTACGCGGCGGAGTCGATGCCGTACTTGACGGCCAGGTTCTGCCAGTCCCTGCGGTAGAGGATCATCACGTTGACCCCCGGGTAGCGCTCGCGCAGCTCACGGATCTTGCGGTTCTTCTTGGTGACCAATCGCTGCTTGAGGGTGGTCAACTCGATGTAGAGGTCGAGGTCGGGCAGGTAGAAGTCGGGGCTGAAGGCCTCGCTCGGGTGCCCGTCAGCGTTCTCGTGGAGCACGAAGGTGCGGGGCTCGTAGCGCCACTCGACGTCGTAGAAGTCCAGGACCCGGGCGAAGTCCCGCTCAGAGGGGTGGGCGAAGTCCACCGACTCGTGGGGCGCCCCGACGCTCACTGCTCGGCGGCCACCTCGGTGGCCGCTGTGGCTTGCGCAGCCGGTGCCTCGGGGAACAGCTGCACGATGGCGGCGTCGACCTCTTCGACCACGCCGGAGAGGGGCAGGATGTTGAGCACGCCCTGGCCGTTGCGCACCAGGTCGATCATCTCCTCGCCGTCCCGGGTGAGCACGGTGTGGTCGCCGCTGATCACCAGGTTGGCGCTGGCCGGGTCCTCGCCGAGCTGGTCGCGCAGGTAGGTGAAGACCTCCCGCACCAGGTCGAGGCGGATGCCGGCGTCGAGCAGGCTCTTGATCACCTTGAGCTCGAGCAGGTCCTGGTAGGAGTACTTGCGCCGGCTGCCGCTGCCCGCGGCGTCGGCCAGGGACGGTCGGACCAGGTCGGTCCGCGCCCAGTAATCCAGCTGTCGGTAGCTGATGCCGACGATCTCGGCCGCCTTCTTGCCCCCGTAGCCGACGTGGCTCGGGAACATCTCCTGCTGTCCGGTCATGTGGTGGTTTCCTCTCGAGGCGCCCGCCCCCGTCACAACCGCGTAGTTACGTGGTTGTGACGCCGCTCACAGTACGCCCGACCTGAGGTCGAGGTCAACGATCACTGCCGATCAGCCTATGAGGGTCCGCAGTTCATCGAGCTGGGGGCCCGTGCCGATGGCGATGAGCACGTCGCCGCCCTTCAGAATGCTCTCGGGCGTCGGGTTGGTGGCGAAGCGACCCTCGGCGCCCCGGATGGCCAGCACCAGGGCCCCGGTGCGGTCCCGGACCTGTGCCTGCCGCAGGCTCTGCCGCGCCAGCGGCGAGGTCTCGGGCACGGTGATGTCGGCCAGGCGGAACTCGAGGCTGCCGTCGTGCATGACGACGTCCAGGAAGTCGGCCACGTTCGGGGCCAGGGCCAGGGCAGCGATCCGGCCCCCGCCGATCTGCTGGGGGTTGACCACCCGGTCGGCGCCGGCCTGGCGCAGCTTGGCCTCGTTGGCCTCGTCCCGCACCCGGCTGACGATGAACAGTTCGGGACGCCGGTCGCGGGCGCTCAGGGTGATGAAGAGGTTGGCGGCGTCGCTGTCGACCGCGGTCACCAGGGTGGCCGCCCGCTCCAACCCGGCGGCGGTCATCACCTCGTCCTCGGTGGCGTCACCGCACACCGACAGCCCGGTCACGGCGTCACACCGCTCGGGGTCGGCCTCCACCACGACCACCTCCACGCCGGCCCCGCTCAGGTGCCGCTCGATGGAGCGACCCACGCGCCCCCAGCCGCAGAGGATGACGTGGCCCGAGAGCTCGTCGATGGTCCGTTGCATGCGTCGCCTCCCGAAGCGCTCGGTGAGCCGGCCCTCGACCACCGACTCCAACAACACCGATGCGGTGTACAGCGCCACCCCGACCCCGGTCAGGATCAAGACCATGGTGAACACCCGGAACCCGGTGGACGGGTCGTCCGGCAGCTCCCGGAAGCCCACCGTCGAGATGGTGGTGACAGTCTGATAGAGGGCGTCGAGCGGATCCAGGCCGAGGACCAGGTAACCGCTCGTGCCGATGACGATGACGGCCAGCAGCAGGCCGCAGCCCAGCTGCACCCGGCGCCAGGGGTCGCCCGACGGTGCGATCAGGACGCGAAGTCCTCGGGGTCGATGTTGTCGATGAAGCGGCGGAACTCTTCGACGACCTCTTCTTCGGGCTGGGCCTCTTCCCGCACCGTGTAGCCGACCTCGTCGAGCACCGACTCCTCGGCGAAGATCGGCGAGCCCGTGCGGACGGCCAGCGCGATGGCGTCGGAGGGCCGGCTGGAGAGCTGGTACTTCTCCCCACCCTGCTGGAGGTGCAGCTCCGCGAAGAAGGTGCTGTCCTGCAGGTCGGTCACCACGACCCGCTCGAGGGTCACCCCGACCTCGTCGAGCAGGTTCTTCAGCAGGTCGTGGGTCATGGGCCGGGGCGTCGGCACCTGCTCCAGGGCGAAGGCGATGGCCGTGGCCTCCGGGGCGCCGATGAAGATGGGCAGCATCCGGCAGTCCCCCTCGGTCTCGCGCAACAGCACGATGGGGGTGTTGGTGGGCAGCTCCACCCGGACCCCGACCAGTTCCATCTCCACCATGCCGACAACCTACCTACGGATAGAGGTCGCCGACGTAGGCGTCGGGGTCGGCCGCGAGGGTGTCCAGGTCGCCCGCCGCCACCAGCTCCAGGTTGCGGTAGCGGCCCCGGAAGTCCAGGCCGTAGCCGACCAGGAACTCGTCGCCGATTTCGAAGCCCACGTAGGCCAGGGGCTGGGGGACGATGCGCCGGGCCCGCTTGTCGAACAGCGTGCAGACCTCCAGCGACGCCGGGGCGCGGGCCTTGAGCTGGGCCAGCAGGTACGCCAGGGTCAGGCCGGTGTCGACCACGTCTTCGACCAGCACGACCTCTCGATCGGCCAGGTCGGTGCCGAGGTCCTTGGTCAGGCGCACCCGTCCGCTGTCGGGGGCGTAGGACGAGATGCCCAGGAAGTCGATCTCGACCGGGATCGTGAGGTGGCGGACGAGGTCGGCCAGGAACAGCACGCTGCCTTTGAGCACGGCCACCAGGAGCACACCGTCGGGGTGGGCCTCGCTGATCTCCCGGCCCAGCCGGGCGTTGGCGGCCCGGAGGTCGTCGGCCTCGTGGAGGACCCGGGCGGCCGGCTTCAAAGGGGCCCGAGCTGGTCCCTCAGGGAGCGACGCAGCAGGGAAGCTCGCATCTGATCGCCCAGAGAACAGAGCTCCCCCACCAGCTCGAAGGCCTGGCGGCGGGCGGCGGCATCGCGCTGGCGGACCATGGGGCTGGCCAGCTGCTCGAGGAAGCCGGCTTCGCGGTCGGCCGACATCTTGTACATGCGCAGGTGGCGGGCTTCGACGCCGTGGCGCTCGAACGCGGCGGCCAGGCGGGCCACCACGAGGGCCTCGTCGTCGTAGAGCACGGCCGAACCGACCTGCCGGCCGGCCAGGAGCCCGAACTTGGTGAGCTCGGCGATGGCGTCACCGCTGAGGCCGGTGGCCGCGGCCAGCTCCTCGACGGTGAGGCTGACGCCGGTCACGCCGGTGTCCAGGGCCCGGACCGGTCGCTCCTCGACCACGACGGGCACCGGGGGCGCGGGCAGGTGTTCCACGGCGGTCAGGGCGGGGGCGGCGGGTGGGGCGGGTTGAGGGGGTGGAGGGTCCTCGTCCTGCCACGCCCCCGAGTCGATGCGCTGGCGGATGACCTTGAGAGGCAGGTAGTTCTCCCGCTGCTGGCGCAGGATCCAACGCAGGCAGGCGACGTCGCCGTCGTAGAACTTGCGGTACCCCGAAGGGGTCCGCTCCGGGTCGATCAGCCCCTCCTTCTCGAGGAAGCGGATCTTGGAGATGGTGACGTCGGGGAACTCCTCCTGCAGGAGGGCCAGGACCTCACCGATCGAATGGTGACCTTCGGGGCTCATGGCGGTCAGACCACGCCGGCCACGAGGAAGTGGAGCTTGTACTTGCCCACCTGGAGGACGTCACCGTGCACGAGGGGGGACTCCTCGATGCGCTCCCGGTTGACGTAGGTCCCGTTCAGCGAGCCCGCGTCACGGACCCGGTACCCGTCGCCCTCGCGGATGATCTCGGCGTGCCGGCGCGACACCGTGATGTCGTCCAGGAAGATGTCGCTGTTGGGGTGACGGCCGGCGGTCGTGCTGGCCAGGTCCAACAGGATCCGGGAGCCGGCGGCCTCGCCCCGTGTCACCACGAGGACCCCGGTGCCCACGGAGACGTCGGACAGGTCGACTTCGACCTCGGGGACGGGCGTCTCCGCCGCTTCGGGCTCGACGGTCACCCCCGGGGTGAACGTCAGCGTGGTCGGATCCCGATCCTCGCCCAGCCGGGTCCCACAGGACGAGCAGAAGCGCGAACCGACGGTGTTCCCGTGGCCACAGGACGGACAGGTCACCCTCGACACGGGCTCACTCCTCGGTGAGGTCCCGGTAGGCCGCCGCGTCCATCAGACCCTCGTGGGCCGCGGCGTCGACAGGCTCCAGCACGCAGATCCAACCGTCCCCGTAGGGGTCCTCGTTGATGCGCTCCGGGCTGTCGGACAGGTCGACGTTGACTTCGACGATGGTCCCGGCCAGCGGGGCGTAGACGTCGGAGACGGACTTGGTGGACTCGACCTCGCTGAAGCTCTCGTCGAGCTTCACCGTCGTGCCCACCTCGGGCAGTTCGATGAAGACCACGTCGCCGAGTGCGTCCTGGGCGTAGTCGGTGATGCCCACCCGCACCCGGTCGCCCTCGAGGCGGGCCCACTCGTGGTCCTTGGAGTAACGGAGATCCTCGGGGACGTTCATCACCGCGAACCTACCCTCGTTCGCGTCATCGGATCATCTGACGGATCCGGCGGGCGTACTCCTCGGCCAGCTGGCGGGCGGCGAGGTCGCTGTCGGCTTCGGCCCACACGTTGGTCACCGGCTCCTCGGGGTCGGGCCAGGCCAGGACCCAACCCCCCTCGTGACGGACCTTCACCCCGTCCACGAGGACGACCTCACGGTCGCCGCTGCGCTCCATCAGCGTGCGCATGACCGTGCCCTTCTGCTCCCAGGGGGTGACCACCGACTCCCGGACGAGATGGCGGTCGGGCAGGCCCGCCACCACCTCGGACAGACGGACGTCTCGCCGGGCCAGTAGCTCGAGGATCTTGACCAGCATGGCGGCGGCGTCGAAGGCGGCCAGGAACTCGGGGACGACGTAGCCGCCATCCAGGCCCGCGGCGAAGACCACGTTCTCCTCCCCCGCCGCCTCCATGATCGCCGCGGGGGCCAGCTTCGTCGGCCGGACGCGACCACCATGACGCTCGACCGCCGCCTCGGCGTGCACACTGGCGGCGACGGGCAGGGCCACGTCGCGACCGGCCATGTCGTCGCCCAGCAACGAGAGCAGGACGAGCAGGGTGCTGGTGTCGTCGAGGACCCGGCCGGTGTCGTCGATCAGGGTCAGTTGCTCGCCACCCGGATCGAGCACGGCGCCGAGGCGGGCCCCCGAGGTCCGCACCAGGCCCGCCACCTGTTCGGCGTGACGACCGCGTTCGAAGGCCAGGATCCCGGCGGTCGACACGTACGGGTTGACGGCCAGCACCTCGATGCCCAGCTTGGACAGCAGGTTCGGCATCACGAAGGCGGTGGTGCCGTAGCCGTAGTCGATGACGACCTTGAACGCCGCGGCCCGCACGGCCCGGACGTCGATGCAGG
>Ga0315287_10001725_pt1 | contig 20428 bp, 12 predicted proteins | sample YL17G11_0_MG_FD_205037 | JGI IMG/M metagenome (GOLD analysis project Ga0315287, IMG submission 205037) | Sediment microbial communities from Yellowstone Lake, YNP, Wyoming, USA - YL17G11_0 | ecosystem: Environmental > Aquatic > Freshwater > Lake > Sediment | place: USA: Wyoming | collected...
CTTCATCTGCAACGGCGACGAGGGCGACCCCGGCGCCTTCATGGACGCCTCGATCATGGACGGCGACCCGCACGCCGTGCTCGAGGGCATGATCATCGGCGGCTACGCCATCGGCGCCCGCGAAGGCTACATCTACGTGCGCGCCGAGTACCCCCTGGCCGTCCGCCGCCTCAAGCTGGCGATCGCCGCTGCCGAAGAGCGCGGTTTTCTCGGCGAGGGTATCTTCGGCGCCGACTGGAGCTTCCATGTGCACATCAAGGAGGGCGCCGGCGCCTTCGTCTGCGGCGAAGAAACAGCTCTGATCGGCAGTATCGAGGGGCAACGCGGCATGCCGCGCACGCGCCCGCCGTTCCCGGCCGTCTCGGGTTTGTGGGGCAAGCCGACCAACATCAACAACGTCGAGACGTTGTCCAACATCCCCTGGATCGTGACGCACGGCGCCGAGGCCTACGCCGCCCTCGGGGTCGAGACGAGCCGCGGCACCAAGGCCTTCTCGCTGGCCGGCAAGATCGTCAACGGCGGCCTCGCCGAGGTGCCGATGGGTTCGACCCTGCGCCACCTCATCTTCAATGTCGGCGGCGGTGTCCAGGACGGCCGCGAGTTCAAGGCCGTGCAGCTCGGCGGTCCTTCGGGAGGCTGCATACCGGCAAGCCTGCTCGACACGCCTGTCGACTACGAGAGCCTCGCCAAAACGGGCGCCATCGTGGGCTCTGGCGGCATGGTCGTGGTCGACGACACCACCTGCATGATCGACCTGGCGCGTTTCTTCCTGCAGTTCACCCAGAACGAGAGCTGCGGCAAGTGCGTGCCCTGCCGGCTGGGCACCAAGCGCATGCTCGAGGTGCTCGACCGCATCATCGCCGGCGAGGGTCGCGAGGGCGATATCGCCCTGCTCGAAGAGCTTTCAGGCTACATCATCGAGGGCTCGCTCTGCGCCCTGGGTGGTACAGCCCCCAACCCCGTGCTGACGACCATCAAGTACTTCCGCGAAGAATACGAGGCGCACGTCAACGACAGGACCTGTCCGGCCGGCAAGTGCAAGGCTCTTATCACCTACTGGATCGACGAGGACAACTGCACCGGCTGCACTCTGTGCGCCAAGAAGTGCCCGGTCGAGTGCATCAGCGGCGAGAAGAAGCAACTGCACGTCATCGACCAGGCGGCCTGCATCAAGTGCGACACCTGCCGACAGGTGTGCAAGTTCGACGCTGTCGTCGTGCGCTCGGGTGTCGAGCAGCCGGCGACCGCCACCAGGGAAGCATAGCGACGATATGGCGACGACGATCGACAACACGAGCGGCTCCCCCAAGGCTCCGGCCCCGCGCGACGGCATGGACATGATCAGCCTGACGATCGACGATCAGGAGGTCTCCTGCGAGCGCGGCGAGACCATCCTCGAGGCGGCCCAGCGCCTCGGCATCCACATCCCGACGCTTTGCCACGAGCCGCGCCTGCCGTCCACGGCGGCCTGCCGTGTCTGCGTGGTCGAGGTCGAGGGGGCCCGCAAGGCGGTCCCGAGCTGTTCGACCCTCGCCGCCGACGGCATGGTCGTGCGCACCGGCACCGACAAGGTGCGCGGTATGCGTCACCTCTATCTCGAGCTCTTGCTCAGCGACCACAACTCCTTCTGCACGCCGCCCTGCCGCGACGCCTGTCCGACGCACATCAAGATCCCGCAGTTCCTCGACTACATCGCCCACGGCGACTACAAGAACGGGGTGCGCAAGCTGCGCGAGGACCTGCCCTTCCCGGCCATCTTGGGGCGCGTCTGTCCGCGACCCTGCGAGGGTCCGTGCCGGCGCCAGCTCGTCGAGCACCCGATCACGATCTGCTGGCTGCACCGCTTCATGGCCGACCAGACACGCGCCGACGAACAGACCGGCGAGCTGCTCCTGCCGGTCGAGCCCAAGCCAGACACGGGCAAGAACATCGCCATCGTCGGCGGCGGCCCGGCCGGTCTCGCCTGCGCCTTCTACGCCCGCCTCGAGGGCCACGATGTCAAGGTGTTCGAGGCGCTGCCACACGTGGGCGGCATGCTGCGCTACGGCATCCCCAGCTACCGGCTGCCGCGCGACGTGGTCGACGAAGAGACCAACATGCTGTGGCGCCTGGGCGTTGAACTCGAGGTCAACACTCGCTTGGGGGTCGACTTCCAGCTCGACGATCTGACGAGCGAATACGACGCCGTCTTCCTGGCGCTGGGAGCCTTCAACTCCAACGATATGGGGATCCCCGGAGAAGACGCCGACGGCGTCGTCACGGCGGTCGACTTCCTGGGTGAACTCGAGCTCAAGGGCGACGTTCACGTGGGCCACAGGGTCACGGTCATCGGTGGCGGCTTCACCGCCATGGATGCCTGCCGCACCTCGATCCGCAAGGGTGCCAACGAGGTCACCTGCGTGTACCGGCGCTCGCGCAAGGAGATGCCGGCTCATCACACCGAGGTCGACGAGGCCGAAGAAGAGGGCGTCAAGCTCGAACTGCTGGTGGCCCCCGTGCGCGTCGTCAGCGACGAGGCCGGCAAGGTCATCGGCATCGAGGTGCAGCGCATGGAGCTCGGCGAGCCCGACGCCTCGGGTCGCCGCCGGCCGGTGCCGGTCGAAGGTTCCGAGTCGATCATCGAGTGCGACCAGGTGATCACCGCCATCGGTCAGTATCCGAACCTCGACGGCACCAGCGAAGAGCAGGGCGTCAAACGCACCCGGTGGCGTACCGTCGCGGTCGACGAGTTCACCCTGCAGACCGCTGACCCACGGGTCTTCGCCGGCGGCGACGTGGTCCTCGGCGCGCAGACCGTGATCCAGGCGGTCGCCCAGGGCAAGAAGGCGGCTTGGAGCATCGACGCGTATCTCCGTGGTGCCCCCATGGACGAGGTCTCGCGGGAGCTCGTCGAGCTGCGCGCGACGCCGTTCTTCAGCGCCATGTCCAAGAAGACCGACCTCGACCCGGCCATCGCGCGCCTGGCCGAGATCCCGCCGGTCTTCATCGACATGACGACCGACGTGTCGCATCCCGCGCCGCCGGCCGACATGCCCAAGTGCTCTCCCGAGGCCCGGAAGACCAATTTCGACCAGATCGAGCAGGGCTTCACTGAAGAAGAGGCCCGCCGTGGCGCCGAGTTGTGTCTCGACTGCTACTGTCCGGCCAACGGCACGTGCGATCTGCAGCGCTACGGCATCGAGTACGAGGTCTTCGAGAATCGCTTCCACGGCGAGGCTGCCCACGACTACCCGGCCGACTTCCGCCACGACTTCATCATGCGAGAGCCCAACCGCTGCATCAACTGCCTGCGTTGCGTGCGCGTCTGTCGCATGGAGGTCGGGGCGAGTTGCTACGACTCCATGGGCCGCGGCTGGGACACCATCGTCTCGACGCCCGACAACATGCCCCTGCAGATGGTCGGCTGCGTCTCCTGTGGCAAGTGCGCCGAGACCTGTCCCACGGGCTCCATCGAGACCAACCCGCGCCGTCTCGGCAGCTACGACCTCGACGAGAGCCGCTGCATCTTCTGCGGCGAGTGCGTCGAGGTCTGTCCTTACGACGCCCTCGAGCAGACCGACTTCTTCGAGTTGGCCGACTACAGTCGCACCGCGCTTGCCGGCGAGTCGCTCTTCGTGCGCGGCGCCAAGGCTGCTGATCCGCTGCGTGAGTCGCTCAAGGACCTGGTGCCCCACGTGCTCGACGCCGAGCTAGGCGCCGGCTGGCAGTGGACGCCGATCGAGAGTGACCCCGTCGACCTCGACGAGTTCGATAAGGAGGACGCATGACCGGCGGGACCTGGTACTGGGTGCTGTTCGGCCTCTGCGCCGCCTGGGTGATCGTCTGCGGCATCGGGGTGGTGGCGCTGCGCAACATCGTCCATTCCGCGGTGTCCATGGTCTTCTGTTTCCTCGGCGTCGCCTTCATCTACGTGTTGCTCAACGCCGAGTTGCTGGCGGTCATCCAGATCCTCATCTACGTGGGCGCCATCTCGGTCGTGATCCTTTTCGGGATCATGCTGACCGAGCATCCGCGTGGGCGGCTGGGGCTGTTCTTCAACCGGCAGAGCATCTTCGTGCTGCCGCTGGTGGTGGCGACCATGCTGGGCTTCGTCGCCCTGGCCGTCTCGGCCAAATTGCCGCCCAGCGGCTCGGAGTCGCACAATCCGGCGCTTGAAGTCCTGTCCAAGGCGCTGTTCAACGAATACGTGTATCCGTTCGAGCTGGTCTCGGTCGTGCTGCTCGCGGCGATGGTCGGCGCCATCCTGCTCGCCCGGAGAGAGGACTAGAGCCCGTGAAGCCCGTCGACTGGTATCTCGCCTTGGCGATCATCCTGTTCTGCATCGGCGCTTACGGCGTGCTGGCGCGGCGCAACATCATCCTGGTCGTCATGAGTCTCGAACTCATGCTCAACGCCGTGAACATCGCCCTGGTGGCGTTCGCCAACTTCATGCCGACGGCGTCGCCACGTGGTACCTACTTCGTCCTGTTCGTGATCACCCTCGCGGCCGCCGAGGTCACGGTGGGCCTGGCGATCGTCATCGCCAACTACCGCAACCGGCGTTCGGTCCAGACCGACGACTACGACGAGCTGAAGGGCTAGCGGCGCCATGAACGACACCCCCATCAAGGTCGCCGTCACCCTCATCCCGGTGCTGCCGCTGCTCGGCTTCCTCATCACGCTGCTGCTGGGCAAGCGGTTCTTCGGCAAGCGCGCCGACGTGGTGGCCGTGGTCGCCGTGACGGCCTCGTGGGTGCTGAGCATGTACGTCTTTGCGCGCGTCTTCGGTCATCTCGACGTGCTCAAGGAGAACCGTGGCGAGGCGCTCGACTTCAACCTCTTCACCTGGGTCACCGCCGGCACCTTCACCGTGCAGTGGGGCTACCTTGTCGACTCGCTCACGGCCGTCATGCTGCTGGTGGTCGGCACCATCGGCATGCTGGTGCACTACTACTCGATCGGCTACATGAAGGGCGACGGCGGCTACTACCGCTTCTTCGCCTATCTCAACCTCTTCATGTTCGCCATGTTCGTGCTCATCCTGGCCAACAACTACCTGCTGGTCTTCCTGGGCTGGGAAGGCGTGGGCCTCTGTTCGTACCTGCTCATCGCCTTCTGGTTCAAGAAGAAGAGCGCCTCGCAGGCCGGCAAGAAGGCGTTCCTGGTCAACCGCGTGGGCGACTGGGGCTTCACCCTGGGCATCTTCCTCGTGTTCACCACGTTCGGCTCGCTGCAGTTCGCCGACGTGTTCGCCAAGGCGGGCGAGGCCGGCACCGCGACCGTCACCGCGATCTGCCTGCTGCTCTTCGTCGGCGCGGTGGGCAAGAGCGCCCAGTTCCCGCTGCATGTCTGGCTCCCCGACGCCATGGAGGGCCCCACCCCGGTCAGCGCCCTCATCCACGCCGCGACCATGGTCAACGCCGGCGTCTACATGGTGGCGCGCTCCTACCCGCTCTTCATCCACTCCCATACGGCGATGCTCGTGGTGATGATCATCGGCACCTTCACGGCGATCTACGCGGCCCTCATCGCGCTCACACAGACCGACATCAAACGGGTGATCGCCTACTCGACCCTGTCGTCGCTGGGCTTCATGTTCATGGCGCTCGGCGCCGGGGCCTGGGTGGCCGCCATCTTCTACCTGCTGGCGCACGGCTTCTTCAAGGGCCTGCTGTTCCTCGACTCGGGATCGGTGATCCACGCGATGTCGGGCGAACAGGACATGCGGAAGATGGGCGGCTTGCGCAAGAAGCTGCCGATCACCTTCTGGACGATGCTGATCGGCGCCATGGCGATGGCCGGCATCCCGCTGCTCTCGGGGTTCTGGGCCAAAGACGAGATCCTCGCCGTCGACTTCGTGCAGCACTACTACGTCGTCTGGGCGGTCGGGATCATCACCGCGCTTGTGACGGCGATCTACATGGGTCGCCTGATGTTCCTCACCTTCTGGGGTGAGAGCCGCGCCACCGAAGAGGTCAAGGGCCACATCCACGAGTCACCGGCGACGATGACCGTGCCGCTGATTATCCTGGCGGTGCCGGCGGCGCTCACCGGCCTGCTGACCGGGTGGCCGCCCGACGAGGGCTGGATCCATGGCTTCCTCGAGCCGATCTTCTACGACGTCGAGAGCGAGGCGTTCGCATGGGCAGGCGTCGGCGGCTTCCTGATGCTCGTCTCCACCGTGGTCGTCATGGTCGGCGTCTATCTCGCCTACCTCATGTACCACAAGCGGCGCGAGCTGCCCGGACGCGTCGTGACGCGCTTCCCGTGGGCATACAAGGCTTCGCTCAACAAGTTCTACATGGACGAGGTCTACGAGAAGGTCGTGATCCGTCCCACGATCGCCGGCGCCGGCTGGCTGTCGGCGGTCTTCGACGTGAAGGTCATCGACGGCGCCGTCAACGGCATCGCCAAGCTGTGGGGAGCGTTCGGCGCCGCCCTGCGCCCGCTGCAGACCGGTCGCGCTCAGAACTACGCTGCAGCCGTCTTTGCGGCTCTCGTCGCGTTCGTCATCATCGCCAGGATCTGGGGGGCCTAGATGGGCTGGCACTCACAGATCGGCTTTCCGATCCTCTCGGTGATCACCTTCCTGCCGGTGGCAGGTGTGCTGCTCATCGTGCTGTTCGGCAAGGGCCGGCCGCTGTTCTACAAGGTCACGTCTCTCATGGTCACCCTGGCCGCCTTCGCCCTGTCGGTGTGGATGCTGCTGGTCTTCAGACAGCGCGACCCGCTCATGCAGTTCACCGAAGACGTCGTGTGGGTCAAGCGCTTCAACATCCACTACAGCATGGGCATCGACGGCATCTCGGCCCTGCTCATCTTCCTGACCACGCTGCTGGGCGCCATCGTCATCGTGGCGAGCTGGTACTACGTCAAGGATCGCGAGCGCGGCTTCTTTGCCACGCTGTTGCTTCTTCAGACCGGCATGATCGGTGTCTTCTGCGCCACCGACATCGTCCTCTTCTACGTCTTCTGGGAGGTCATGCTCGTCCCCATGTACTTCCTCATCGGTATCTGGGGCGGCCCGCGCAAGGTCTACGCGGCGATCAAGTTCTTCCTGTTCACGCTGGTCGGCAGCCTGCTCATGCTGGTCGCCATCGTGGTCGTGGTGTACTACGCCAAGGGGCTGCCGGTCACGGCCAGCGGACTGTCTGAGGCGGGCGGTTTCACCTTCAACATCGGGGAGCTGTCCCGGCAGGTCTATCCGTACCACATCCAGTTCTGGGCGTTCCTGGCGTTCTTCCTCGCCTTCGCCATCAAGGTGCCCATGTGGCCACTGCACACGTGGTTGCCCGACGCCCATGTGGAGGCGCCGACCGCCGGCTCAGTGATCCTCGCCGGCGTGCTGCTCAAGATGGGCGGCTACGGCATGCTGCGCTTCTGCCTGCCCATGTTCCCCGACGCCGCGGTCGACTTCGTGCCCGTGGTCGTCGCCCTGTCGGTCATCGCCATCATCTACGGCGCCCTGGTCTCGTTGCGGCAGAAAGACCTCAAGAAGCTGGTCGCCTACTCGAGCGTCAGTCACATGGGCTTCGTCACGCTGGGCATCTTCGTCGCCATCGCGGTGGCCGACAACGCCGCCGCCATGGAAGGCGCCATCCTCGTCATGCTCAGCCACGGCTTCCTCACCGGCGCCCTGTTCCTTCTGGTCGGCTTCCTCTACGAACGCACCCACACCCGCCAGATCGCCGAGATGAGCGGGCTGGCCACCCCGCTGCCGATCCTGGCCGGGTTCTTCCTGTTCTTCACGCTCGGGTCGCTGGGCCTGCCCGGACTGAGCGGGTTCGTGGGCGAGTTCCTCAGCCTGTTGGGGCTGTTCCAGTACTCGCACTGGGTCGCCGGAGTGGCGGCCGTGGGCGTGATCCTGGCCGCCTGCTACCTGCTCTGGATGTTCCAGCGGGTGCTGTTCAACGATCGTGGCGACAGCGATTACTTCCCCCGGGAGGGCCTGCGCGACTTCGGCGCCCGGGAGATCGGCTCGCTGCTGCCTCTCGTGGTGTTCGCCGTCTGGCTGGGTGTGTACCCAAACACCTTCCTCGACTTCCTGCACGTGCCGGTGCAGCACATCATCGACCAGGTCGCGCCCTCGTTCGCGCGTGGACACGGCCAGTCGCTGGCTGAGGTCTTCACCACCATCCGGGGGCTGCTCTAGATGAACAACTCGGTCGCTCTGCTGCTGCCGCTCCTGATCGTCGTCGCCACGGGTCTCGTGGTGTTGCTCGTCGACGCCTTCGTCTCGAGAAGCCGCGCGGCGCTCGCCTGGCTGGCGGCCGGGGGACTCATGGTCGCCGCCGGGGCGGCACTCGGGCAATGGCTCGCCTGGAACGGCGGCTGGGCCATCTGGCGCGTCTTCACCGGCGAGCTGGTCGCGGCCGAACGCGACCCCGAGCTGGGTTTCAACGGCATGGTCGCCTTCGACAAGTACAGCCTGTTCTTCACGCTGTTGTTCTGCCTTGTCGGCGTGCTCACCATCATGCTGTCCGACGGCTATCTGCAGCGGCATCGCATGAAGACCGGCGAGTTCTACGCCCTCCTCCTGTTCGTGATCAGTGGCATGATCGGCATGGCGCTGGCCAACGATCTCATCGCGCTCTTCGTGGCGTTCGAACTCATGTCGCTGCCCACGTACGTGCTGGCCGGCTCGCTGCTTCAGGACAGGCGTTCGGGTGAGGCCGCCCTCAAGTACTTCGTCAACGGCGCCTTCGCATCGGCGATCCTGCTCTTTGGTCTTGCCTTGCTGTACGGCCTGACGGGCTCGACCACCTATCAGGCCATCGGTGAACAACTGGCCAGGATCGACGTCGGCGACGGGCTTTCGATCCTGGCGCTGGTGATGATCTGCACGGGCTTCGGATTCAAGGTCGCGGCGGTGCCGCTGCACGGGTGGGCGCCAGATGTCTACGAGGGAGCACCGACGCCGGTCACCGCCTTCATGTCGGTCGGCATCAAGGCGGGCGCCTTCGCCGGTGTTGTGCGTCTGTTCGACGTGGCTCTCTCTCCCGGCTGGGAGGTCTGGTCGACGGTACTCATCGTCCTGGCGGTGCTGTCCATGATCGTCGGCAACGTACTGGCACTGCCGCAGCGCAATCTCAAGCGCATGCTCGCCTACTCGAGCATCGCCCACGCCGGCTACCTGCTGCTCGGCGTCATCGCCATCGGCGAAGACGGGCTGCAGCAGGCGTCTTCGGCGGTCCTCTTCTATCTCGTCGCCTACGCGTTCATGAACCTCGGCGCCTTCGGCGTCCTGGTGCTCATCCGCAACCGGCGTCCGTTCGCCTACACACTCGATGAGATCGCCGGGCTGGGCCGCTCCATGCCCGTGCTCGCGCTGGCCATGACCGTCTTCATGCTGTCGCTCACCGGCGTACCGCCGATGGCCGGCTTCTGGGGCAAGTTCTACCTCTTCACGGCGCTGGTCGATGCCCACCTCACCTGGCTGGCCATCGTTGCCGTGATCATGAGCACCGTCTCGGCCTTCTACTATCTGCGCGTCGTCTGGTACCTCTTCTTCCGCGAGCCGGAAGGGGCGGTCGTCGAGCTCGAGCCCAGCGAGGCCGGCGCGACCTGGGCGGTCACCCTGTCGGCGCTGGGTGTCCTGCTCGTGGGCCTTTACCCCGAGCCGCTCATCCGCTTCGCGCAAGAGGCGATCAAGGGTATCTTCGCAGGCTGACGGTCGCCGTCGGCCCCTCGTGTAGACTCTGCTCGTGAGTGTCCTGTCGCCCGCTGCCGGAAGGGAGAGTCAACCTGTGCGCATCCTGTTCCTGGGCGATATCTTCGGTCAGCCCGGCCGTAACGCCGTCATCCGTCGCCTTCCGCACCTGGCCGACGAACGGGCCATCGACTTCACGATCGCCAATGGCGAGAACGCCGCCAACGGCGCCGGGATCACCTCCAAGATAGCCATCCGGCTTCTTGCCGCCGGGATCGACGTGCTCACGACCGGCAACCACGTGTGGCGCCAGCGCGAGGTCTACCCGTTCCTCTCGGCCAGCGACAGGATCGTGAGACCGGCCAACTTCCCCGCCGGGGATCCCGGTCGCGGGTTGACGGTGCAGACTGCGCGCGACGGCGACGCAGTCGCCGTGCTCAACCTGATGGGAAATGTCTTCATGGACTCGGGTGTCTCCCCGTTCCGCATCGTGGACGGGCTCATCGATGATGCGTCATCGCTTGCCGAGACCATCATCGTCGACCTGCACGCCGAGGCGACCAGCGAGAAGGTCGCCATGGCGCGCTACCTCGACGGCCGCGTTACGGCGGTGCTGGGCACCCACACGCACGTGCAGACCGCTGACGAGCGCGTGTCGGCCAAAGGCACGGCGGCGATCACCGATGTGGGTATGTGCGGCCCGCACGACTCGGTGATCGGCGTGCGCGGCGAGATCATCCTGCAACGGTTTCTCACCGAGCTTCCGGCGCAGTTCGAGGTGGCCGACGGCGACGTGCGCCTCAATGGCGTGATCATCACCTGTGAAGGCGGGCGGGCGACGGCGATCGAGCGTTTCCAAGAGGCATCCTGAGCTCGCCGGGGGGGAGCGGCAGAGCGATGCCGTGGTTCAGCGGTCGAGATCGCGGATAGAACCCCAGTCGACTGGCAGGGGACGAAGCGCCGGTGTCGCCGCTCAAGAGGCGCGACGGCGCCCCGCGTGTGATCACTTCGCGTCGTCAGTTCAGTAAACACTTATGTGACCGGGCACTTGTGCTACCGGGCTCCACGTGTATTCATTTGAGTAAACACTTGTCGATGCCGATAGGGGTCTTGTGGGCGACGGTGCGGTAACAGAGCAATCTCAGCAGTTCCAGGCCATCGAGGCGCCGAGCGCGAGCTGGCAGGCCGAGCGTGAACGCACGCCCGGATCGGTGCGCGTGGGCGCCACGGTGGCCTCTGACGCGGTGGCGCTCGTCGCATCGGCTCTTGCCGCAGCGGCGCTGGCGGTCACCCTCGAGCGGGTCCCGGTCTTCGAGCGGCTGTACGCAGTCTTCCCGGCGTCGGCGACCGGTCATGCGCTCCTCTTCGTAGCGCTGATCCCCTACTGGCTCTTCATGCTCTATGCCTTCGGGCTCTACCGCGAACCCGGGCGGAGCATCGGAGGGTCCGGCATGGCGACGGGGCTCGACGGCCTTACGGCGCTCACCGTGGGGAGCTGGTTCGCCCTCGTCGTTCTGATCGCCGCCATGGGTCCAGAGGCGCCGGTCGCCGGGCTCATCGTCTTCTGGATGCTCGCTATCGTGGTCACCCCCGGCCTGCGCTGGACCTCCAAGGCCCTGTTCTGGTGGAGACCGGCGTTCGCCGAGCGTACGGTGATCGTCGGCGCCGGATCGGTGGGCAATCTGCTGGCTCAGAAGATCGCCAAACATCCTGAGTTTCGCGTTCGGCTTCTGGGCTTCATCGACGACGGCAAGCCGGTGCGCAGCGGCGGGCCCACCTTCCCCGTGATCGGCTCGCTCGATGATCTCGGCCAGGTCATCGAGCAGAAGAAAGTCTCGCGAGTGATCGTCGCTTTCTCGCGTGCGCGGCATCCGGAGATCCTCAACGTGGTGCGCACCTGCGCCGAGTACGGCGTGAAGGTCAACATCGTGCCGCGTCTGTTCGAAGTCGTGAGCAGCCGGGCCGGGGTCGACGATGTGGAGGGCATCCCGCTGCTCGACATCGGACCGGTCGAGCTGGGCCGCTTCAACGTGCTGGTGAAGCGCGTCTTCGATCTCATCTTCGGCAGCCTGCTCCTGCTGGTCGCGTCGCCCATCCTGGTGGCCACTGCGATCGCCATCAAGATCGATTCGCGTGGTCCGGTCTTCTTCCGCCAGGAGCGCATGGGCCGCCGCGGCGCGCCGTTCCGGATCCTCAAGTTCCGTTCCATGACGGCCGGCGCCGAGAAGCTGCGACATGAGCTTGATGACCAGAACGAGTACTCCGGGCCGATGTTCAAGATCAGGGCCGACCCGCGCATCACGCGCACTGGGTCGTTCATCCGCCGCTGGAGTATCGACGAGTTGCCCCAGCTCTTCAACGTGATGACCGGCGATATGAGCCTGGTCGGGCCTCGCCCGCTGTGGGTCGAAGAGGCTCGGCAGTGCCGCGGCTGGACCCGTAAGCGGCTCGAGATCACCCCCGGCATCACGGGGCTCTGGCAGGTGCTGGGTCGCAGCAGCATCCCGTTCGACGAGATGGTCAAGCTCGACTACGTGTACGTCACCGGCTGGAGCCTGAGCTGGGATATCAAGCTTCTTCTCGAGACCGTCCCCGCGGTGCTCGCCAAGCGCGGCGCCTACTGAGTCTGTGGTCGTGACGACGGTGGCGACCGGGAAGGCTGCCGTGCTCTGAGACATCACCACAGCTCCGGCAGCATGTTCGTGGCGTTCTCGTCCTGGCGCCGGCGCTGAAAGTCTGCCGCTGAGCACTACGGCAGAGCTCCACCAGAAGGCCCCCTTCGCGTCAGTGCGCCCGGGGACGCAAGGCACTCTGCTTCGCAGCCGACGTCTGCGGACGCCCGCCGCGCCGCAACCCCCAGTCCTTGGCGTGGTGGATGAGGCCTGCCACCAGACCGTCGGTCTCTCGACGAAGCTGCAGGTCACGAAGATCGATGACTCTCCGGGGAACCTTGGCAGGCATCCGGGAAGCCTCGGTTCCGGGACGGTCCTCGTATTTGTAGGCCGTGACTCGGTCGAAGCGAATTGCTCGAAGTAGGGCGCGAGTGTCCTCGAAATCCTGCTTGGACTCGCCGGGGAAGCCTATGAGCACGTGCGTTTCCAGAGCGCTGTCGGGGCAGGCGGCTCGGACGGCAAGCAATGCCTCCTTCGCAGCGTGCGCCGTGTGGCCCCTGCGCATGGACTCCAGAATGCGCTCGCTTCCTGACTGAAGCGGCACGAGAATGAAGCGAATCCTTGATTGGTTGTCGGCCAAAAGCGGGATGAGGGAAGACTGATAGGCCACTAGCCACCTGGCATCGAAGTCCAGCAGGGTAAGGCCGAAGTCATCGGGACGCCTCAGGATGCCCTCCAGGAGGTCCACGATGGCTATGCCGAGATCTTGCCCATAGGCGCCCAGATCCTGCGCAATGAGCGTGAACTCCGTGAATCCTGCGCGTAGGCCTGTGTCAAGCTCCGCCAGTACCCGATCCAAGGGTTTGGACTTCAGCGGACCGCAGGCGAACTTGATGGCGCAGTAGGTGCACTCGCCCATGCATCCGTGTGCCACTCTGAGGCTGAAGACACCGGCCGGCTTGGCATCAGTGGCCTGATGCGTGCCGGCGGTGCGCGCGACCCACGCCCCCATGCCACAGGCGCTGATCGCCCGGCGAAGACCCGAGCGGACAGACACCTCGCGTCCGCGGCGTTCCTCATCACTGAAGCAGTGCGAGGCGCGGTCGAGGCAGGGCTCGATGTGGTTGGGGTCGTCGACGTCGTCGAAGAGGACGGTCGCGTCGATGAGGGCATCAAGGTCGCTGGCGTCCTTTGGCGCGACTACGTCTGCATCGAATGTCTCGCGAAGGAGCTCCTCATTGATGCCGGCCAGACAGCCCACGATCAGGAGTCTCGAGCCTTGCTTGCGTCGCCGATCCGTCGACTCCAGAAGCTGCATGCTCTGATCCTCGGATGCCTTGCAGAAGCCACACGACGTTACTGCGACCAGGTCGGCTTGCTCGATCGAGTCAGAGACAGTCCAGCCGTTGGCGCGGAAGTAATCGAACAGGCGAGCGGTGTCGACCTGCGCTCTCGGGCAGCCAAGCCCGAAGGCGATGCAGACGGTGCCATGAGCTTTGCTTGCCTGAGTCACTTCGGCTCCTTGCGCGGTCGGCCATCACAGGTATTCGGCGGCCGCACTGACGGACTTGAATCCACACGATACCGCAGAAGCGCGGGACGTTCTAGCGCACCTCGCCTGCGCTCGCGCGCCGTCAGGCCCGGCGACGGTGACCGAGTATCCGCGCATACGCCTGGAGGAGTCCCGGCGCCTGATGCCGCCACTCGAGTTCCTCTTCCATTCGCCGGGCCCCGGCCCGTCCCATCGTGGCGCAAGCTTCCCGGTCGTCCACGGAATTCAGGATCTTACGCGCGAAATCGGCTTCGTCGTTCGGCAGCGCGTACAGGCTCGCGTCGGCGGCCGAGCGACGGCCTTCCTTGAGGTCGAACTGGACGACCGCTTTGCCAAGCGACATGTATTCGAGGATCTTGTTCATCGTAGATGAGTCGTTGAACGGGTTCTTGGGGTCGGGGTTCACGCACACATCACAGGTGCTCAACCGGCGTATGAGCTCTTCGTCGGGTACGCGTCCGGGGAACTCGACGTAGTCGGCAAGGCCGAGTTCGTGGGTCATCTCCTGGAGCGATGCGAAGCTGGGGCCGGCGCCGATGAGCATGAAAGAGATGTCCCTGCGGTTGTTGACCCTGACGATCAGGTCGATGGCGCGCAGCAAGTGATCGAGACCCTCCTGCGGACCCATGACTCCGACGTAGCCGACAAGGTGCGGTCGACCCCGACGGAACCCGGGCTCGGGCTCGGTCGGGCGAAAGCGCTGAAGGTCCGGGGCGCTACGCACGACGAACACGTCGGAGGGACGCTTGCGGCCGCGCCCGAGGGCGATGTCCCGGTACGACTCGTTGGTCGAGATCACGACGTTGGCCGTGGCGAACGTCAGTCGTTCGGCAAGGCGCGTGACGGCGTAGCCCCAGTCGCGCCGCCCGAACTTCGCCTCGTAGAGCTCGGGCATGATGTCATGCTGGTCGAAGATCACGCGCGCCCCGCGACGGATCTTGTACCAGCCGGCGACGAGGAAGAGCAGGTCTGGCGGGTTGCAGATGTGGACCACGTCGAAGGGTCGCTGGCGCCAGATGCGTCGTGCGAGGCGAAACTGGCTTCGCACAGCGGCTGCGTATTCGCGCAGATACCCGCTGAGACCCCGTCCTTCGGCCGGCAAGTCGTGCCTGTAGATGCGGACGCCCTCAAGGACCTCGTAGTGAGCTTCGAACCCCTTGCCGGTCGGGCAGATGATGGCGACCTCCCAGCCGGCGGCGTGGAGCGTCGTCGCTTCCATCCACACCCTGCGGTCGAAGGGCGACGGGAGGTTCTCGACGACGATGAGGACGCTACCAGGCGATGCCATCGTACTCGAAGCGCTGCGGTCGTTCGGCGTACAGGCCGGCGAGGTCGACCACCCGCCGGTCGGCCGGCGCCCGATCCAGAGCCTGTCGGAACTGCTCCTGGGGGTGGGTCACGACCACGGACTCTGCCCACGCGACGGCGTCGTTCGGATCGTCGACAAGCAGGTGCTCGAAGTGTGGGATGTGCTCGCGGATGTACTCGAGGTTGGTGCCCATGAGGCGCGCCTTGTTGACGTCTGGCGCGTAGATGCGGATCTCGCAGCCCTCGCCCAGGAGCCGTTTGACGAGAGGGACGGCCGGGCTTTCGCGGAGGTCGTCCGTGTTCGCTTTGAACGCCAACCCGAAAACGGTGACGCGCTTCGGCCTGGTCGCCAGCACGAGATCGACCGCCGCCTCGATCTGAGCTTCATTCGACAGAGAGAGCGCCGCCAGGATGGGCAGATGGACGCCCATCTCTTGACCGAAGTAGAGGAGCGCTCGAACGTCTTTGGGCAGGCAGGAGCCTCCGTACGCGAAGCCTGGCTTCATGTAGACCGGCGAGACATTCAGCTTCGTGTCTCTGGTGATGATGTCCATCACGACGCGGCCGTCGACGCCGAAGGACTTCGCCACGCGCCCGACTTCATTGGCGAAACCGATCTTCGCGGCGTGCCAGCAGTTCGCCACGTACTTCACCATCTCAGAGACCTCAGGCGTCACGACGACGAAGGGGGCGTCGACCGAAGAGTAAAGTTGCCGCAACGCCTCCTCGGCACGTTCGCTCGTGGTGCCGATGATGGTCAGGCTGGGCCGTTCGAAGTCGGCGATCGCCGAGCCTTCGCGAAGGAATTCCGGATTGAAGGCGAAGGCCACGTCGACGTCTCCTGCGCGCCCGGTGGCGATATCAGCGCAGTGAGCAAGAGTGCCGGGAGGGACGGTGCTACGCAAGATCACTACGTGCGGCATCCCCTTGGCTGCGATAGCGTCACCGATCTCCCCGGAGACTCTGTACACATGGTCGAGGAAGGGCGCTCCCCGGTCCGAAGACGGCGTGCCCACGGCGATCAGCGATACCTCGCTTTCGCTGACTGCGAACCGGGCGTCGGTCGTGGCCCGGATCCGGCCGTTGTCCACCCCGTCCCGTAGCAGATTCGCGAGGCCCGGCTCGACGATGGGTGACCGACCCGCCTTGACCATCTCGACCTTGGCCGGGTTCACGTCCACGCCGATGACGTCGTGGCCTTCGTGGGCGAGGCAGGCAAGGGTGACCACACCCACGTAGCCCAATCCGAAGATACTGACTCTCATCGGATCACCCGCAGGGTGTGCTCGAGGTGCACCGGCAGAGTGAGCCGTGCGCTGCCAACCAATGTCGTCGTCTCCTGTCTCCGATTGAATCGGCTCGAGTACCAGCCCCCATCTGAGCTGCCGACGGCCAGGCGCCACTCCATGGACTGAGCAAGCTCAAGCGACAGACTGTGGTGCTTGCCCACGATATCGCAGGTGTGCGCGCCGAGGTGCGCGCTGCAGTCTGGGGCTAGGTGCAGACGCCATTCAACGGCATGAATACCCGTGCCAGCAAGTCCATCATCGACGGTGAGCGCTCCTGCGTCGAGAACAAGCCTGCGCTTGTGGGTGACGGGGTTCGAGAGACGTTCATAGCCATCGTGGCTCGCCTGGAGCACGGCGCCATGGTCTGTCGGGCGCCATTCGTGCACCGTGACGCGAGCTTTTCTTGTCCAAAGGAACGGGCCGGCGGCCACGGACTGGTCGAGACCGTCGATAGTCACCGTGTTGTGTGCGCGTGTGCCGCGGAAGTACGCGCGGGCCTCCGGGTCATAGTGGTAGCAGAACGTGCCCGGGTCGACGAGCAGCTGTTCATCGCCGACCGTCAGGACGAATGACAGGGCGTCCGCATGGCCGTGGGCGGCGATGTTGAGGTAGCCGAGCTCGCCGGCATCGGCCAGACAGATCACATCCCCCGCTTGATCCGACGAGGCGAGCACATACAGTCCCGCATCGGCGAAGGCATGAGAGCCGACAAGAGGTGCGGAACGCGGGTCGGCCCCGGCTGTCGTCAGTCGCTGTTCGGCGTGCAGACCGGAGAGGAGGATCTCGGCTGCCAGCCGGGAGCCCCCGGAAGGAGAAAGCCCGTGGCCGGCCTCTCCCAGCCAGGCCGCCGTCACGACGGTCAAGCGCTCGAGCACTTCGGCGCCGCCACCGGGGAGGCCGACAGCCTGGCCGTCGTCGCTGTCACCGAACATCGGCTGCAGATCGCCAGGCCCGGTGAGAGCTCTGGCCGCCGCCACGGAACGCTTCAGTCGGTCGCGGTACTCATCGGTAAAAGGCCGCCCTGCGCGCTCGCCTTCGAGCGCCGCAAGCTCGAGCAGTTCCGTGGTGAAGAGGTGGTAGCCGAAGGCCTGTTCGCGGTGAACGCCCGAGTCGTAGAACTGGCGCCTGCTCTCCTCGTGGAGACTACGACGTGCGGTTCGCTCCCAGGCCGCTGACTCACGAAACAGTGGCCATTCGACGGTCGAGATGAAGAGCCCGGTCATCTCGCCGACGAGGTGGTTGTTCGCCGACGAACCGAATGAATGCAGCTCGGCGATCATCCATTGATGGCGGTAGATGGCGGGCCAAAGGCGGCCGCGCTCGCCAAAGAGGGAATCTGCTTCAGGGCTGCCCGCCAGGAATCGCGACACCCACACCCACGAGATGAGACGCAGTCCCAATTCCAAGGGGCTGGCCCAGTTGACGCCAAGGGGGAAGGGGTTCTGGTCAAGCCACGAGTCGAGCTGCTTTCGGACGAAGGCGGCGAAACGCTCCTCGCCGGTCAACGCATAGGCCAGCGCGACGGTGGTCAGGTGCTGATGGCGGTTGAGCTCCCAGACGTTGCGCGCGTTGCCGGCGATCCGCCGGTCGCGGTAGTCGAGGGTCGGACCGAAGTGCAAGGGTGCTGTCAGCCCGCTCTGGGGATCACGGTGCCAGTCCACGTCGCCGACAGAGAACGTCTGGTCCAGCGCCGCGAATCTACCCCCGAGCAGTTCTTCGGCGTGTTCGACGACAGCCTGGACGCCGTCGTGATCACGTGCCGCGTGAAGCCGGTAGGCGCTCTTGCCAGGTTCACGCACGAACCGCGGCGCCGGCCATGCTCGCTTGCGCCTCCATACCGCAAATCGAACGCGATCACGTAGCCTCAAAGCCATTTCGCCGGCAGACATCATCTGCAGCCGACGGAACAGCCACGTCACGTGGGCCCGCGGGTGCTGCGAGCTCTCTCTGTCAATCGGCACGGTCTGCGTCCTAACTGATCGGATCGAGCCGCCGCATCGTGCTCCCGTACGTCGCGATCGATGTCATCGAGGAGGCGCTCTCAGTGTCAATCCGTACGGCCGACCCCGCTGGAGGCCATCGTGCCGAGGGCACCTCGCCACGAGTGCCGGATTCATCGCTGTGGCTTGGGACTTTCGCTGGCGCTCGGCTGGATCCATTTCAACAAGCTTATCAGCGAGCCCGAGTCGAGTCTCGCAGGGTGGAGCGGAAAGCCCAGATGTGAGAGCCTACGAGCATCGGGCGCAGACTCCCCGGGGGCGGATCGCCTCCGCTGCCTCACGCTCATGGACGCGTCTCAACACCATGCGACCACTGCCTCAGGCTGTTGCCAGATTCGTTAACGCATTTTCGTGCGTAGCGAGTGTTACAAAGTGTACAATACGCGAGCATGATCGATTCATGCCGGGGTGGGCGCCTGCTATGTCTAGCCATGTTCTGCTTCACGAGCATACGCGTGGCGGAGTTCGCGCTCAGGACAACGGTACATTCTCCGACCTTGAAGAGATGAGCATACTGGGGCGGGCTGTCGCGTTTGCCCGGGCGAGCGCGGGGCGTTTGGCCCGCTGCATCTAGCGTTGACGATCAGGAGCGTGCGACTATGGAGAGAGTTGGGCACCCCACAGTGATTCCCGAGCGCTTGGGAAGGTGGTCCACTCTCAGGAGCCGGTCCGCGGTGGCCGGCAGGCGAGGTACCCGGCCCCGGCGGCGACAGGTGCGTCGACCAAGTCTGACTCGCATTTCTATTGGGCTCTTCGTTCTGGCGCTTCTGTCAGCCGGCTGGCTGGCATTTATCACGACCGCGCCGGCTCTGGCCTTGGGGAAGAGGGTCTTGATCGTGGCACCTCATCCCGACGATGACATCCTCTATGGAGCAGGTGTCGCCGCGAATGCTTTGGCCGCCGGTGACACCGTGAAGATCGTCTACATGACGAACGGGGACTACACGGGAACGGACGTCGGCCTGCTTCGACAGGACCGTGCCGTCTCAGCCCAGACGAGCTTCATCGGCACCTCAGAGGATGACCTGATCTTCCTCGGCTATCCCGACAACTACCTCGGCGACATCTACTGGAATTACCCCGGTTCCGCCTACCTAACGACGGAATGGGACCAGTCGGAGACCTATGGTGTGCGCGGCTTGGAAAATCGCACCTGGCATAAGTATCGCTTTGGCTCTGAGGCGTTCTACAACCTACCCAGCATAATGCAAGACCTGGAGTCCATTCTGCAGGACTACGCACCTACTGACATCTACACGACCTCTGCAATCGACGATCACTACGACCACGCGATGACCCACGGCTTCGTTAGGGAAGCGATCCGCGTGCGCATGGCCGCCGATGTCACCTATACCCCCGTCCTCCACACAACGATTGTCTGGTGGGCAGCCGGATCCTGGCCCGCACTGATCGATCCTACGGCCCTGATGGTCGAGCCTCCGGGGTTCTCCGACGCGTCGGGGGGTCTCCTCTGGAGTGACCGGGAGAGCCTGGAGGTGCCTGCGGCGATGCAGCTGGCCGGGGGAGACCTTCCCAGCAATCCCAAGTATCAGGCCATTGCCATCCACGGGGACGGGCCGTTCTTGAACAGCTTCGTACACAAGGATGAGGTCTTCTGGATCGAGGCCCTCAATAGTCCTCCCGCGGCCAACGCCGGCCCACCTCAGTTGGTGACCGAGCAGACCCTCGTGCAGCTCAACGGCAGCGCCAGCAGCGATCCCGACAGCGATCTGTTGAGCTACTCCTGGACGCAGACCGGGGGCATGGGTGTGACGCTCTCCGGAGCGACGACCGCACAGCCCAGCTTCACGGCGCCGGCGGGCCTGGGTAGCCTCACCTTCGAGCTCGTGGTCAACGACGGCCGCGTGAACAGCAGCCCCGCCAGCGTCACGATCACGGTCGACAACCGGGCTCCGATAGCCAACGCCGGCCCACCTCAGTTGGTGACCGAGCAGACCCTCGTGCAGCTCAACGGCAGCGCCAGCAGCGATCCCGACAGCGATCTGTTGAGCTACTCCTGGACGCAGACCGGGGGCATG
>Ga0315287_10001726_pt1 | contig 20422 bp, 16 predicted proteins | sample YL17G11_0_MG_FD_205037 | JGI IMG/M metagenome (GOLD analysis project Ga0315287, IMG submission 205037) | Sediment microbial communities from Yellowstone Lake, YNP, Wyoming, USA - YL17G11_0 | ecosystem: Environmental > Aquatic > Freshwater > Lake > Sediment | place: USA: Wyoming | collected...
AAACTCGCCCTCGCCCAGATTCGAATGCACGAAATTCTCCACAAACAATAAAGCAGTTTCAGACACGAAATCCCGCGCCGAAAGCACGCACAATAAGAAGCCAGATTCGGCAAAAGCGCTCATTAACGCCGTTTGCCCGCCCTCAAAAGCGCCGACTATAATTGGAGCGAGAGAACGATACGACCGGCTGAGGTAATCGATGCAGGAGACGAACGAGCAACCTTACGACCTGGAAAGACGCATCAACCACGTCATGGTGCGTCTTTGACGTAGCCGCCCTCGAAAAAGAAGCCCAGCAGCTCGAAGAGGAGTCGTCACGGCCCGGGTTCTGGGACGATCCGGCGGGGGCGCAATCGGCCATGCGACGGCTGTCGCAGGCGCGCGAAGTGGTCTCGACGTGGCGGGAGATCGAACGGGCGGCCCTCGACCTGCGAGAGCTCGCGGCGCTGGCGCAGGACGACGAAGCGATGGCCGCCGAAGTCGAAGCGGAGACGCGGGCCCTCAGCGAACGCCTCGACGGGCTGGAGTTCGAGCTTTCCTTCTCCGGCCCTTACGACCGTCGCGGCGCCATTGTCGCGATGCACGCGGGCGCCGGCGGGACGGAGTCGCAGGACTGGGCGGAGATGCTCCTGCGCATGTACCTTCGCTGGGCAGAGCGACGCGGCTACAAGGCCGACATCATCGACATCATGCCCGGCGATGAAGCCGGCATCAAGAGCGCGACGCTGGAGGTCGACGGCCGCTACGCCTACGGACGGCTTCGCAGCGAGCGCGGCGTCCATCGCCTCGTGCGGCTTTCGCCGTTCGACGCCGACCACGCCCGTCACACGTCTTTTGCCCTCATCGAGGTCATGCCGCAGGCGGAAGGCGCCGCCGACGTGACCATCAATCCAGAGGACATACGCGTCGACGTGTTTCGCTCCAGCGGGCACGGGGGCCAGAACGTCCAGAAGAACGCCACGGCCGTCCGGATCACCCACGTGCCTACGGGAATCGTCGCGACCTGCCAGAATGAGCGCTCGCAGTACCGAAACCGTGAGTCGGCGATGCGGGTGCTGGAGGCGCGGCTGCTGGCGCGAGAGGTCGAGCGGCAGGCGGAGGAGCAGGCGCGCATCAAGGGGGATCACGTGAGCGCCGGCTGGGGCAATCAGATTCGCAGCTACGTGCTGCATCCCTACAAGATGGTGAAGGACCATCGCACCGAGCACGAGACGAGCGACCCGGACGCGGTCCTCGACGGCGAGCTTGACCCATTCATGGAGGCGTACTTGAAGATGATGATGGGAGGGGATGGACATTGAATCGGATCGCGCTGTCGATAGCTATCGCGTTCGTCGCCGTAATGCCGCTGCCGCTGCCCGGCATCCACGCTCAAAGCGGCGTCGTCATCGATTCGTCGAGCGCTGAGAACGACTTCCCTGACGGCGTCAACTTCTCAGTTTCGTTCCACAGCGACGTTGACCTCAGCGACCTCAAAGTGACCCTTCGCTACACGATCCCGCCTGAGGGGGCCAACGTGTACGAGGAGCCGGAGTGCGAAGGCAACACGAAGGCGCAGTGCACCTTCAACCTCAAGAGCGGCGCGAAGCTCTTCCTCGTGCCGGGGGCTAACGTCATCTACTACTGGCGGGTGGAGGACAGCGAGGGCAACGCCGTCGAGACGAAGCCGGCGACGTTCGTGTACGACGACAAGCGATTCGACTGGAAGAGCACGACGGAGGGCAACCTGACGATCTGGTACTACGCCGGCGATGAGTCGGAGGTTCGGTCGCTCCTGCAGACGGGAATCGAAGGGCTGGCGCGAATGGAGCATCTGCTGAACACGAAGGTCGCCTTCCCGGTGAAGGTCTTCCTCTACGACTCCGCCGGAGACATGCAGCCGGCCGCCCTGTCCTATGTCGACAGCCCGGAGGCGGGTGTCGTGACGCTAGGCGAGGTCTTCTTCTCCGACACGGCGGTAGTAGCGTCTGACTGGAGGCCGCACGACGTGCTTCGGCACGAGTTGGCCCACATCGTCACGCGACAGGCCGTGAAGGGCCCGTTCGGCAATCTGCCCGCCTGGCTCAGCGAGGGCACGGCGGGCTACGCGCAGGCGGAGCTTCTTTCGAACGAGGAGAAGGCGCTGGAGTCGGCAATCGAAGACGACGACGTGCTGTCGCTGCGGGCCATGAGCTCCTCCAGCCTGGCCCATACGAGCATCAACGTCAGCCTATACTACGGGCAGTCGTGGAGCATCGTCTCCTTCCTCATCGACACCTCCGGCGAGGAGAAGTTCGCGGAGCTGTTCGCGACCTTCAAGGAGGGCAGCACGGTCGACAAGGCATTCCAGCGGGTCTACGGCTTTGACCTGGACGGGTTGGAGAACGCCTGGCGGGAGAGCCTGGGTCTTCAGCCAAGGGAGGCGACCGGTCAGCAGGGGCAGTCGACGCCGGTGCCGCAGTTGACGCCCTTCGACGGGAGCGGCGGCGGCTCGGAGGGGCAGCAGGCCGGGCGCGACGACGGCGGAGGGTTCCCCATCGCGGTCGTGGCTGGACTGGCGGTGATCGGGGGGGCTATCGTCGCGGCCGCGGGCGTCGCTGCCATGCGAAGACGCGGCTAACGAGATCCTCTTTCATCGGTGAGTCGAGGCAGTGCCTTTGCCGGACGTCGGGCTTCTGCCGGCGAGGATCTCGGTCGCGTCGAAGTAGGCGGGCCGGAAGTGGAAGACCTGAGCGTTGCCGCCTTCGGCGTCGTAGGCGTAGTAGAAACCATAGCCCTGCTCGCGGAACGCCTCGAAGGCATCGTACTCCAGGAGCCAGACGTAGCGGATGTCCTTCGCCGTGTCGACCGCTTCGCCCCTATCGGTAAGCATGCTTATTGCCTCGTGATCACGCTCCAGGATGCCCAGCTCCAGCCGGTCCTTGTTGCGCATGGCGAACTGGGGAAAGATGGAGCCGGTGAAGACAACCGAATGCGGCGGAATATCGGCTGCCGCCAGGTCTGCGGCGTAGTCGCGCTGGCTCTCTAGGGTATCGAGGTCGGAGAGCATCATGCCGGCGCCGATCTGGGCGCTGGTGAAGGTCTCCTTGTTGACCTCGTCTCCCGGCGACGTCATGTCGACGAAGCCGGCCGCGACGATGAGCAGCGCCACGGCCACGAGCACGGGTCGCAGGAAGTAGCGGGCCATCAGAAAGAAGCCGAAGGGGAACAGGGGAATCAAGTACGCGACCTCATGCGGCAGCCGCGTGAAGGAGCCGAGGACGAGCACCGGGACGGCGACCCATAGCGCTACGTGGCTGTTCGCCAGGAAGTCGACGGGCAATCGCTTCAGACGCGGCAGCGACAGCGCAATCCCCGCCAGCACGGCCAGTGCGCCGGCGACGCCGAGAGTGTCCTTGCCCAGGAGCTTGAGAAAGCCGGAGAGCGGGACTTTCGCGTCGTAGAAGTTGAACATGCCCAGGCCGTACGTCGCAAGGACCGGCGAATAGGCGATGAGCGACGTCGCTGTAAGGGCGCCGGCGAAGGGCACGGCTGAACGAAGTCGCCTTTCGCGCCAGAGCCAGAAGATGAAGGCGAACGCGACCCAAAACGCGGTCAGCCGGAAGCCGATTGCCAGCCCCATTAGCAGCCCTGCAAGCAGTGAGCGCTGCCGGATGAGGGCAAGGTAGCAGGCGAGCACCAGCGTCAGCGACCACATGTAGTCCATGGTGATCACGCTGTTGATCCAGAGCAGCGGCGTGAAGGCAAAGGCCGCCGTGAGCACGCCTTTCGCCGGCAGCTTCAACTCGATGAGCAGCCGTGCGAAGAGATAGACGCCAACAAGCGAGACGAGGATCGTCGACAGGTTCGTCCAGACCCAGCCGGCGCGCACGAGGGGGACGGTCACGAGCTCTTCAAGGGGAAAACCGGGTAGCCGCGAGGGCAGGTATTCGCCGTGCGACAGCAGGTGATCGGCGGAGAGCGCGACGCGCCAGGCATCGGGGTCGGCGCCGTAGCCGAGGTTCAGCCAGGGGATGCGCGCGGCGACGTAGACGACGGCGAAGGCGGCAAACGCAAGCGGCCGCGTGAGGTCGAACTCGACGACGCGCTCCAGGACGTCAGCCGGCCAAGCCTTCGTCGTCTCCACCGCTTCAGCTTCCAAGTTCAGCCTCCATGGCAAATCGTCCTCACGGCAGTATGAGGCCGCTTGCGGTCCGCGCTTCGCGGTCCTGTCGCGGCTGCTCCAGCGGCGTCGACGGCCCCGGTGGCCCGGCCGGACGCAGCGCCTTCCCCTGCGCCACCTGCGCGATCTGCGAGACGACCGTCGCTTCGTCCACCTCGCCGACGAGCACGGCGCGTTCGTCGACGACTGTGGTCGGGACGGCGCGGACGCCGTAGCGCTCGGCCAGTCGCGGGAACTCGCTGGTCTCGACAACGTCGACGCTCAAACGCGCGCTCTCCAACGCCAGCTTCGTGACGAGTCGTGACATCGGCGGGCAGTGCGGGCATGGCGGCGTGACGAAGAGATGGACGCGCACCGTCTGTTGCAAGCGCCGGAGGTGCCGAACGGTCTCAGCGCGTAGCTCCACCTTGCCTCTCGAGGCGTCGACGATGGCTTCGACGAGCGGAAGGAGCTGGTTGCCGACGGGAAAGCCGAAGAAGCGCAGCGGCCGGTTGAGAGCGCCCCTGATCACGATGCCCGGCACCTTGTCGACGCCGAGGCGGGCGGCCTCCTTCGTCGACTCCGCGAACTCGTGGACGTTGAGCGTGATCTTGTCGGAGAGGGCGGCGATCTCTTTCACCAGCGTCTGCGTCTCCTCGCAGTAGGCGCATTCCTCGCGGCCGGGGATGAAGATGGCGAGTCGACGTTGCGTGAAGTAGTCGATCCGGACAGCGCCGGTGAGCTCGCGGGCGAAGCGCATCCGAAGGTAGTCCTGGTCTCTCAGCGGTATCACGACATGGCCTCAGCTCTGTGGGGAGTTAGTCCCGTTCTGCGGGTTGAAACCCGCAGCTTCTGCCAACGACGTTCTCCTAGGAAGCTGAGGGATTCATCCCTCAGAGGCGTCCCCCCCACCGGCAATCCGGGTCGCCTATCAGGGAGCACTGCTTCGACCGCCGTCGCGTTCGCGCTCGACGGCCTTTCCCCGCACGACCCACAGACGCTGGAGGACCGTAAGGTTCGCCAGCACCGCCAGAACCCACAGCGCAATCCGCACCTGGTCGACGATCAGTCCCGCGCCGAGCACGATTACCCGCTCCGGCCGCGTGAAGACGCCTTCGCGGAGTTGAAGGCCGGCTGCTTCGGCCCTTGCACGCAGGTAGCTCACGAGCAGCGAGCCGACGACTGCCGCGAACGCCAGCACCACCTCTTCCCGCTTGCCCTGGCCGGCGAGCCGGAACAACAGTCCGCCGAGTACCGCCGCCTCCGAGAGCCGGTCGCAAAGAGAATCGAAGACGCCGCCGAATACGGTGACGCGATTGCTCGCTCTTGCGACCATGCCGTCGAAGAGGTCCAGCGCCGCTGCCGCCAGCATGACGATGCCGCCGGCAAGGAACTCGCCGCGGGCAATAAGCACGGCGGCGACAATCGCTCCCGCGAGCCCGGCCGCCGTGATCATGTTGGGCGTGACGCCGGTTCGGGCTAGCGCCTGCCCTACCGGGTCGGTCAGGCGCTTCGGCAGCGTGTGCGGCATGAGCGTGAACACGAAAGCCTCCTGCTCAGGCGCTACTCGCTCTCCAGTCCAGCCATGCTCTCATACTGAAGCTGCTCATAATAGGTGAGCACCCTCTGCGACACCCTATCCCAGCGATAATGCTCGGCCCGGACACGGCCATTTTGGCCCATCTCGCGTCGCCGGTCGGAATCGGCCAGAAGCTCGATGAGCGCGGCGGCCAGCGAGCGCCTGTCCTTCGGCGCGACGAGAAGCCCCTCGACGCCGTGCGTGACGACGCTGGCATACCCTTCGATGTTGCTTGCCACCAGCGGCCGGCCCGCCGCCATCGCCTCCAGGAGGACGATCCCCTGGCTCTCATTGCCGGTTGCCGGTGCGACGACGATGTCCGCAGTGTAATGGTAGCGCGCCAGCTCATCGTAGGTCACGTAGCCGATGAATTCCACGTCCGGCAGGCCTGCCTCGGCGACCCAGCGGCGATAGCCGCGAGCAGCCCGTGTCGGCGGCCCGACGATGAGGAGCCGCGGCTCAGGCGTCTCCTTCTTCACTTCGGCGAAGGCCTGCAAGAGATACTTCACGCCCTTCCGCTTTTCCAGCCGGCCGACGAAGAGGATGTTCGGGCGGCCGTCGTTGTACTGCTGGATCGGCTCACGCTCCGCTTCGAAGTGCTCGACGTCGACGCCGTTGGGGATGATGTTGTAGTAGCCCGGGAAGTAGTGGCTGACTAGTCGCATGGCGGGCACGGAGACGGCTATCTTGCCGTCCAGTCGTCGGAACCAGCGCTTGAGCGCGTGGTGGCCGTACAGGTACCAGCGGTTTCTTCCTCCCTCTTTCGCTGCGTGGAACGTCGCCACGTTCACGGAGTTGGACTGGCGCAGGACCTGCATCGGCAGGAAGGGCGCAAAGGGCTCGTGGACGTGGATGATGTCGAAGTGCTCTTCCTGGAGCGCCCTCTTCACCTTCGGCGCCAGGCGCAGCGAGAGGGTGACGCGCGCCACGGAGCCGCTAGCCGGTATGCCGACAGCCCTGCCGATGGGTATGACCCGCTGCTCCGGCTTGTGCGAAGAAGGCCGCGACGACGGCGCGATGATGCGCACGTCCTGTCCCAGACGCAGGAAGTTGTCGCGCAGGTGCTCGATGTGGTTGTTGACGCCGCCCGGCACCGCGAAGTCGTACGGGGAGACGAGCGCGATCTTCATTGCTTGGGCCGCCTGAGGAAGCTCTTGATCGTGGGCCACCAGCCTTCCGCCTTCGGCGTCACGGCAATGCCCCGCCATTGCTGGCGCAGGAAAGCGCCGAAGCCGATTTCGGCGATGGAGGGATAGCTTCCGTTCACGCCGCTGGTCGTCCCCGAGAGTATGCCGCGACGCAGGTCCTCGGCGCTTTCCCCATCGAAGAGCGTGAAGGCGCTACCGACTGCAAGCAGGAAATGAGCGTCGCTGCCGCCGACTTCGGGCAGATGATAGCGCTCCTTGTTCAGTCGCAGCGCCGTCTTCAACTTGACCTTCGATCCGGGCGCGACGTTCGCCGTCTGCATTGCGTCGAAGTAGATGCCGCTGCCGCGTCTTCGCTGCACGTCCATGATCGTACGGTGGCCGACGCTGCGCGTCAGCCAGTTCAACGGATGCGGTATGATGCAGAGCCCTCCCTGCCTGTGCACTGCTTCCAGTGTCTCCTGTAGCGGCCTGAGACTGGCGACCGGCTGTTCCAGGAAGAGGGCAATGAGATGACCCTGGAGCGTTGTTATCTCCATACCGGCAATGACCTCGACGCGATAGCTTCCGCGGGCCCAGACCTCGCGAGCCATGTGCCCGCCCTTGAGCTCATCGTGATCGGTGATGGCGACGACCGTGAGCTCGGTCTTTCGGTCGGCGTAGTCGAGTATTTGGGAGACGCTGGCCATTCCATCGCCGCAAGCGCTGTGCACGTGAAGGTCAGCCTTACCCACAGAGGCAACCCCGAATCTAGAAGATGTCGCTGCCATTGTAGCACCCTGAGCGGCCGCGAGCCTTAGCGGGCCGTTTTCCCATCCGTCAGGTTCGGCGAAGGAGGGAGGAAACGGCTTTTGGCGCTTTTCGGGCGAATCTGTTCTTTGATTGTGCGTGTTTTCTTGGAGAGGTTTCGTATTCAGAGTGGTTTGATTGTCGGGGGGAAAAATTCGCGTCCATTTTGGACCCGGCGGACATGTGCGATAGGCGGCAGCGCAATGCCGGGTGAGTTAGAGCCACGGTAAGAATAGCAGAGCGGTGACGGGGATGTAAGAGCCCGGCGTCACTCTCTCAGCTCAGACCGAGAGCGGCCCGGCAGGTAGTGGGTCAGTTCCGATGATGGTCAACTGTAGATTGGACGCAAGGAGTTCGAGTGCTAAAGTGGCGGCATGGTTCGAGCGGCATTTCGCGATCCGGCTATCGTCACTGCCGTTGTTCTCGTGGGGTTGGGTTTGCCAACCTTAGGCAGTGGTTTGGCCATCCTAGCAACGCTGGTAGTCGCAACCAAGACTCAGTACACACTGCTGGTACTAGCTGCTTCGCTGATAGTCCTGGGATTGGTGGTCACTCTCGCGGGTCTCGCTGCCCTTGTATATCTCATCTTGGAATTGGCCAAGGAGCGCCGCGAGTCGCTGGCGCTCCTTACCGAGCGTTGGAGTGCCACGTACTCTCCCCAGACGAAGCAACTCACCTCTGAACTGAGTATCTACAAGTGCTCCGAGTCGGACTTCAAGGAAATAGAGTGTTGGGCGGACACCGGCGACTGGCAGGGGCAACTGAGGCAAGCAGGCCTGTTGCAGCCGCATCTAACGACGAAATACCGGTATTCTTTCAGCTGTAAGGGCGAAGATATTGAGATACCCAAGAGCGTAGTGACCATAGATCTCCATGTTCGAGCGTCGTTGAAAGATGGGGTCGAAAAGAAGGTCGTAACTGAGGTGAACTTACGTCACGTTGGTGAGTGAGTTCATTGACAACGCATCTTTGGTCATTGCATGAGGTTGTGGGACCTCTCGATTCAAACTGACCCACTAGCCGCTTCTGCGCCGATTAGATAGGCGGGTGGGCGCGTAGAACCGCCCGCGTGATTGCGGACGGGCGCCCGTCTGGGCAGTGCGGGCGGCTCTAGTGCGCCTCCGCAGTCACGCGTTCCCAGAGACTTGACACTTCTTCTCTGAGTTGCGCGTGCTCCGGCCGCGAGAGGTCGGCGTCGGCTTCCAGCAGGCGGGCCGCTTCCGTGCGCGCCAACTCGATGAGCGGGACGTCCGAAAGCCGCGCCACTTTCAGGTCCGGCAGGCCGCTCTGTCGGGTGCCAAAGAACTCGCCCGGGCCGCGCAGTCGCAAGTCGGCCTCGGCGAGGGCGAAGCCGTCCTGAGTCTGCTCGACGATTCGAAGGCGTTCGCGGGCGTCGGGCGCCGGGCTATCGGAGAGGAGGAGGCAGTAGCTCTGAACGTCGCTGCGACCGACGCGGCCGCGAAGCTGGTGGAGCTGCGCCAGGCCGAAGCGCTCGGCTCCTTCGACCATCATCACCGTGGCATTCGGGATGTCGACGCCCACTTCGACGACGATGGTGGAGACGAGTATGTCGAGGAGACGGTCGCGGAAGTAGCGCATGACGCTCTCCTTCTTCGGCGCGGCGAGCCGGCCGTGCAGCAGGCCGAGTCGCGCTTCGGGGAAGACCTCGCTGCTGAGCCGTTCGAACTCCTGCGTGACGGCCCGCGTCGCCAGCGTCTCCGACTCCTCGATGAGGGGACAGATGACGAAGGCCTGGTATCCCTGCTGCACCTGTCCGCGCACGAACTCGTAGGCATCGTCGCGGCCATCCGGCGGCACCCAGCGGGTCTCGACAGGCTTGCGGCCCGGCGGCATCTCGTCGATGACCGACACGTCGAGGTCGCCGTAGACGGTGAGGGTGAGAGTACGCGGGATGGGCGTCGCGGTCATGACGAGAACGTGCGGGTTGCGCCCTTTTTCGCGCAGGGCCGCCCGCTGCATGACGCCGAAGCGGTGCTGCTCATCGACGACGGCGAGTCCGAGTCGACGGAAGTCGACGCCTTCCTGGATGACGGCGTGCGTCCCGACGACGATGTCGACCTCGCCCGCCGCTATCTGCTCGCGAAGCTTCCGCTTGACGGATGCCGCCATGCTTCCGGTCAGAAGGGCGATGGTCAACGGCTTCGACAGGTACGACGGCCTGACGGTGGCGATAGAGACGGTCCGCTCACTGCAGGAGAAGACCCGGCAGAGCGTGTGGAAGTGCTGCTCCGCCAGGATCTCTGTCGGCGCCATCATCGCCCCCTGCGCGCCGGAGGCCGTCGCCGCCAGCAGCGCCGCCGCCGCGACGACGGTCTTGCCGCTGCCGACGTCGCCCTGGAGGAGGCGGCTCATGGGGCGTTCTCGCGCCACGTCGGCCAGCGTCTGCGACATGGCCCGCTGCTGAGCGCCGGTAAGCGCGAAGGGCAGCGATTCCACGTAGCCGCGTCGCATCTCTTCCGGCAGGCGAAGCGGCTGGGCGCGGCCACGCTCCTGCCATTCGCGCTTTCGCTGCAGCACGCCGACCTGGATGAGCAACAGCTCGTCGAAGGCGAGGCGACGGCGCGCCTCCTTGAGGTCGTCCCAGCTATCGGGGAAGTGCATTTGCCGGAGGGCCGCCGGCCGCGAGAGCATTCGATTTCGCGAGAGCAGGTCCTGCGGCAGGAGCTCCGGCAGGGCGCCGGCGTAGTTGTCGAGCGCCTGCTTCGCCAGCCTGCGAACGGTTCGCCCCGCCAGGCCGGAGGTCGTGTGATAGACGGGCACGAGCCTTCCGGTATGGAGCAGCTCTTCCGATTCCAGCGGTTCGTACTCCGGATTGTCGAGGGTCTTCTGCCCTTTGTACAGCGTGACCTTGCCCGCGAGGACGACACGTTCGTTCGTGCGAAGCTGCTGCGCGACGTACGGCTGGTTGAACCAGACGACGCGCATCACGCCTGTCTCATCGCCGATGAGCGCTTCGGTGCCGCGCAGCCTGCGGCCCATGGACGTCTCGTTGGCGCTCCAGACCGTGCCGATGACCGTCTGCTCCTCGCCGACGATCAGCTCGGCGATGGGACGGATGCTGGCGAAATCGTTATAGCGACGGGGGAAGAAGAAGAGCATGTCCTGGATCGTCGTCACCTCGAGTCGGGCCAGCTTGGCGGCGAGCGCTGTGCTGACGCCCCTGAGCGCCGTTACCGGCCGTTCGAGCGCCGACGGCGAATCGGGAGCGGCGACGGGAACCGGCTGTCGCTTCGGCTTCGCGGCGGTCGACGCCCTGGCTTTCTGTACCGTCGGGGCCGTGACCGGGCGTTGGACGGCGCCGTCGAGGAGCTGGATTGTCCGGAGGAGCCAGCTCTGTCGCTGGTCGCGCGACAGGGAGGCGTAGCCGTGGGTCGGCAGGGCCATTATCGATTCCATGATCGGCGACCGCGGGCCGAGGTTATCGCGCTGGATGAGGTTCTTGAGGTAGCGGTCGAGGCCGCCCACGACGGCGGTATCGGCGTAGCCCTTGCGTCGTTCTAGCTCCAGGATCTTACGCAGTTGGGCTTCTGGCGGGTTCAAGCTTCCGTCTTCTCTCCCTCGACGACAGTCATGCCCATGATGCCGGGCCCGCCGTGCGCTCCCAGCGCCGGCCCGAGGCGGGCGATTTGAACGGGGACGCTGGGGAGCCGCTCCTTGACCCATTCGACGAGCATTTGCGCGTCATCCGGCGAGGTTGCGTGCATCACGCCGACGCGCTCGATGTTGGGGTAGGCCATCGCCAGGTCGAACAGGCGTTGGAGGGCGGCCGGACGCGTTCGAGGCCGGCTTAGCGCGTGGATCTCGGTCTTGACGGAGAGTATCGGTTTCACGTGGAGGAGGTTGCCGAGCAGGGCTTCGACTCGGCTAAGACGACCGCCGCGTCGCGCGTATTCCAGCGTGTCGAGAAGGGCCATCGTGTGCTGGCGTCTCACGACCGACTGCGCCGCCGCGACAACGTCGTCGACGCTTGCGCCAGCGTTTGCCGCCCGGGCCGCGGCAGCGACGGCGAAGCCGAGACCGAGCGACGCGCCTTCGGAGTCGACGACCTCGATGCGACAGGGCCCGCCGATGGAATCGCGGGCCATCACGGCAGCGGCCACGGTTCCCGAGAATTTCGCGCCGACGTGGATGGAGACGATGGCGTCGGTCTTGTCGACCAGTCCTTCGTACGCCTTCTGAAAGGCGCCGACAGACGGCTGCGAGGTGCTGGGATGAACGGGGCTGGTGACGAGCTTTTCGAAGAACTGATCGGTCGTGAGGTCGATGCCGTCGCGGAAGGGCTGGTCGCCGAAGAGTGTGACCAGCGGGACGACAGTGATCGAAAGGTCCTCGACGACCTCGGCAGGCAGATCGGCGCCGCTGTCCGTCACTATGCGGACGATCATCAGCCGGAGACTCCTGCCGGCAAGCGGTCACTCAATGGAGATGATGTAGCTGTAATGGGGTTGGCCGCCATATACGATGTCCACCTGAAGGGAAGGATACACTGCGCGGATTTCTTCCGCCAGTGCCTCGGCATCCTCAGCGGTGGACCGGGCGCCGTAGTAGATGGTGGCGAGGCTCGACTGCGGGCTGACGAGTCTCCGTATCGATTCGCGGACGGCGGCCTGCGGCGAGTCTTCAGCGACAGCAAGCGTGCCGTCGAGGAGGGCGATGTCCTGTCCGATGCGGACGCGAAGGCCGTCAACGCTGGTGGTTCGGATGGCTTTCGTGACTTCTATTGTCTGGACGTCGCGGCAGGCGAGCTCCATCGACGCGGCGTTGTCGTCGAGGCCCTGTTCGGGATTGAGGGCAAGCAGCGCCGCCATTCCCTGCGGCACGGACAGCGTTCTCAACACGTGGACGCGCTTATGGCTGTTCTTCGCCGCCTGCTGCGCCGCCAGGACGATGTTCTTGTTGTTGGGCAGGACGATGACTTCTTGCTGCGAGCACGATTCGACGGCCTGAAGTATCTGCTTGATGCTGGGGTTCATGGTGTCGCCGCCGGGCACGATGGCCGCGGCGCCGAGGCTGCGAAAGACGTTCTCCAGGCCGGCGCCGGACGCGACGACGACGATGCCGACGACGCCGAGGTCGGGCTCATAGCCGGTGGATTGCACGTGAGCGACGAATTGCTGCGCCTGCTCCGCAATATTGTCCACCTTCGGCTGCGTGACCTTTCCCAGCGAACGGCCGTAGGCGAGGGCGGTCTCCGGCTGGGAGGTGTGCAGGTGGACACGCAACAGCGTCTCGTCGCCGACGACGAGGACTGAGTCGCCTAGCTCCAGCATGCGCTCCAGCGTGGCGCCGGCGTTCAGTTTATCGCCGCTGACGAGGAACTCGGTGCAGTAGCCGTATTCGCCTTCGCCGACATCGTGCACAGCGATGGTTGCCCGCGCCCAGGTGCGCTCCGGGTCCTGAACGGCCAGCGGCGCCAGCGAAGCGAGATCGCCGCGGAGGTAGCGCAGCGCCCCTTCGAGCATTACGTAGAGGCCCTGTCCGCCGGCATCGACGACACCGGCCTCGCGTAGGGCTGGCAGCAGGCTGGGCGTCTTCGCGACGGCGTCCTTCGCGGCGTCGACGGCGGCGGCAAGCACGCTCTTGAGGTTGCCGCGCATCTTTCGCGATCGTTCGCGGGCGGCAGCGGCGACGGCACGCATGACGGTGAGAATCGTGCCTTCGACGGGATGGCTGACGGCGCGGTCGGCCTTGACGGCGGCTTCATGGAGGGCGTCGACGAAGTCGAGGCTGTTGAAGCGCTCCTTCTCGGAGAGGCTATCGGCGAAACCGCGCAGTATCTGCGAGAGGATGACGCCGGAGTTGCCGCGCGCCCCCATGAGGGCGCCCCTGGCCATCGCCCCGGCGACGGCATTTGCGGCCTCGCTATCGCTTTCGTAGGCCTCGTCCATGGTGGCGCGCATGGTGAGGTACATGTTGGTGCCGGTATCGCCGTCGGGGACGGGGAAGACGTTGATGGAGTTGATGGCCTGGGCATTCCGTTCGAGCCAGATCGTCGATGCGGAGAACATTTCGCGCAGGTCGCCGCCGGAGTAGGTCGTTGCATTGGAGCGACGGCGACGATGCGTGATTGTGGCGCGACGATCCGACTCAGCGCTGGTCAACGGCAACTTGCCTCCGGCCATCGCGGCGTGTTAGGATTGCATTCGAATTCTAGCAAGAACCGACTCACCCGTAAAGGACTCCCAATGGCTGGCAAGTGCGATGTCTGTGGCAAAACGACTGTTTTCGGGCGCAACATCCGTCACCGGCACGCCGGTCGATGGGGACGCAAGGCGCCCGTGACAAGCAGGTTCTTCCGACCGAACGTCCACAAGCAGACCGTCCACCTCGGTGGCCGGTCGATAAGACTCAACATCTGCACCCGCTGCCTTCGCACGCAATCGAAGGCCAAAGCCTGACGGCGGCAGCAAGACCGTGGCCGAGGCTCTCCAGCCTCGGCGCCTTCATCCGCCGACCTCCAACCCACGAACGGCACTCTCCCGCAATCGCGCGATGCTTTCCGCGACGCTCGCTTTGTCGTTGAATATCGCCGTGCCGGCGACGAGGACCCGCGCTCCCGCTTCGACGCAGCGCGACGCTGTCTCCGGCGTTATGCCGCCGTCGATCTCCAACTCTGCCGGCAAGCCCGCTTCGTCGAGCAGTCGACGCAGCCGTCGCACTTTCGGCAGGACGCCTTCGATGAACTCCTGGCCGCCGAACCCGGGGTCGACGCTCATGACCAGCACGAGCTCGACGTCCGACAGCACGTCTTCGACCAGTGACACGGATGTGCCCGGATTGAGAGACACGCCCGGCCGCACGCCGAGTCGACGGATTGTCTCGATGGTGCGGTGGAGCTGGAGCGTCGCTTCCGGGTGGACGGTCAGGATAGCGGCGCCCGCCTTCGCGAACGCCTCGACATGGCGCTCCGGCTCCTCGATCATCAGGTGGACGTCAAGCGGCAATCGGGTCTGGCGGCGGACGGCTTCGACGATGACCGGGCCGATGGTGATATTGGGGACGAAGCGACCGTCCATGACGTCGACGTGGATGTAGTCGGCGCCGGCGGCTTCGGCTTCGCGCACCTGCTCGCCGAGTCGAAGGTAATCGGCGGAGAGGATGGAGGGAGCGATCTTGACGGCGCTAGTCATCGCTCGTCGTCTCCCGCGATGACAGCCGTCGCCGCGCCTCTTCGAGCGCCTCGGCCACCCGCTCCGGCGCTGTGCCGCCCGGAACGTCGCGCGACCGGAGCGACGCTTCGAGGTCGAGGCTGCGCGCCTTTTCGTCGAACAGCGGCGAGTGGCGCTGGTACTCCTTCAGTGTCAGCTCTGACAGCTCCTTGCCCTGCTCTGAGGCGTAGCGCACGAGCTTCCCGACGGTCTGGTGCGCCTCTCGGAAGGGCACGCCCTTTCGCACCAGGAAGTCGGCCAGGTCGGTCGCCAGTGTGTGGCCGGCGGTTGCGGCGGCGCGCATCCGCTCCTCATTGAATCGGACGCCGGGCAGCATCGCGGCCATGACGAGCAGCGTCAGCAGCAGGCTTTCGTAGGTCTCGAAGAGGGGCGCCTTGTCCTCCTGGAGGTCGCGGTTGTACGAGAGCGGCAGCCCCTTGAGCACGGTCAGGAAGCCCACGAGGTTGCCGATAACGCGGCCAGTGCGGCCTCGCGCCAGCTCCGCCACGTCCGGGTTCTTCTTCTGCGGCATGATGCTGGAGCCGGTGGCGAAGGCGTCGTCGATCTCGATGAAGCCGAACTCAGCGGTTGCCCAGAGGACAATCTCTTCGGCCAGTCGCGAGAGGTGCGCGGCGCAGATGGCGGCGCAGGCGAGGAACTCGGCGACGAAGTCACGGTCGGAGACGGCGTCGATGCTGTTGCGGCTCGTTGTGGCGAAACCCAGCTCCTGCGCCACGGCAGCCCGGTCTATCGGGTAAGGGACGCCGGCAAGGGCGCCGCTGCCGAGTGGCAGGACGTTGGTGCGGGCGCGACAGGCGGCGAATCGGTCGAAGTCGCGCTCCAGCATCTCAAGGTAGGCGAGCAGGTGATGCGCCAGGAGCACGGGCTGCGCTCGTTGCAGGTGGGTGTAGCCGGGCATGACGGCGTTGCGGTGGCTCTCGGCGACCTCCAGCAAGGCCGCCTGAAGCTCCCCGATTGCGGCCATCAGGTGATCGATGGCCTGCTTCGCGAAGAGGCGCAGGTCGGTCACGACCTGGTCGTTGCGGGAGCGGGCGGTGTGCAGGCGACCCGCCGCATCGCCGATCTTGTCAGCCAGGCGGGCTTCGACGTTAGTGTGGATGTCTTCCAGCGAGGCGTCGAAGGCGAACTCGCCGCGTTCGATCTCGCGCTCGATCTCTCGCAGCCCGCGCACGATGGCGTTGGCGTCGGGGCGAGGGATTATGCGCTGCCGGCCGAGCATGCGGGCGTGGGCGATGGAGGCGCGGATGTCCTGGCTGTAGAGGGTGGCGTCGACGTCGAGGGAGCCGGTGTAGATGTCGACGAGGGGGTGCGTCTTCTTTGCGAAGCGTCCGCTCCAGGGCTTGCCGCGTCCTTTTCGGTCAGGCATTCCACCGCTCCTTCGGCAGGTCGAGGGTTGAGTATCGGACCGAGGTCATTGTCGCCGATGGCGGCGCTTCTGCCAAGCCGCCGTTGCCGCCTGCGACTGCGTCGGCGCTAATAGCGGCCGCTTCCGCTTCCCGGAGCGCTACGACTGGAACACGGGCAGGGACATAAGCTCCGACAGGTTATCGACGATGAAGTCCGGCGTCGTCAGGGATTGCGACGCGTCGCTGTCTTCGGAAGTCGCCATGTCGCGCTCAGGGTCGCCCCTGGCCGACGAGTGGTTGCGCTTCCAGATTGCAGTCATTCCCAGCGCCTTCGCCCCGGCGACGTCGGCGCGAAGGGAATCGCCGACCATCACCGTGTCGGCGGGGTCGACGCCGAGGGCGTCGAGCGCGTGCTCGAAGATGCGTGGGTGCGGCTTGAGGTAGCCGACCTCGCACGATATCGATAGCACCTCGAAAATGTCGAGAACGCCGTGGTGGCGCAACTCCTCGCGGAAGGGCTCGCCGCCGAGGCCGCGATTCGTCACGGAGCCGATGCGATAGCCACGCTCCTTCAGCCAGCGCAGCGTCTCGGTGACACCCGGGTAGAGCTGCCGGCCGAGGAAGACGCCGCCCAGGTTCCAGGTGTGCCAGAGATCCTCCGCCTGGTCGCTGGTGATGGAGAGGCCCTTCCTGGCGGCGACGCTTCTTGCCAGCGACGGGTAGTCCGGGCTGGTCAGATCGCCCCAGTAGGCTTCGTCGGTCGCCTTTTCGATGGCGGCGCGGATGTCGCGCCCGAGGAAGAAGAGCTCGCCTTCGGGCTCGACGCCCCAGGCGCGAAGGAGGTCAGAGATGCGATGGACCGTTTCGCCGCGAATGACTTCGATAGGCGGCATCTGAGGGAAGTGCCACAGCGTATCGCCGAGATCGAAGAGGACAGCCTTGATCATGTGGTCATTATGATAGTGCCCACGCATGAGTGGAAGGCCCATGAAGGGCGGGCAAGCCGATCAGCCGGCTAGTCGACCAGTCCGCACTCGTGGAGCAGCAGCCGACTGCCGCCCCCGGCGTGAGGGAGGGCGCACCGACTATCGTGCTCGTCATTCGTTCGGGCTGGCGATGCGAAGCGGCTCGCCGGGCTCAGCCAGTAGCTGCGCCCTCGCCTGGACGCGAACGGGGAGGCCCCATATCTTGATGAAGCCGACAGCGGCGCTCTGGTCGAACTGGTCGCCTTTGTCGTAGGTAGCGAGCGCCATGTCGTAGAGGCTCTTCGGCGAACGCCGTCCCACGGGCACGGCGCGACCCTTGTGCAGGCGCATGCGCACCGTTCCGGTGACGTGACGCTGCGTGCTCTGGACGAAGGCGGCGAGGTCCTGATGGTAGGCGGTGAACCAGAGACCGTTATATATGAGGTCGGCGTACTCCTGGGCGATGCGCGCCTTCATCCGTATCTGCGGCTTCGCGAGCGTCAGATGCTCCAGCGCCTCGTGGGCGGGCAGGAGGACAGAGGCGGCCGGCGCTTCGTAGATTTCGCGCGACTTTATGCCGACGAGGCGGTCTTCGACGAGATCGACGCGGCCGACGCCGTGCTCTCCGGCGAGGAAGTTGAGTCGCTTGACGAGGGTCACGCCGTCGACTTCTTCGCCGTCCAGTGAAATCGGGATGCCGCGCTCGAATCCGATCTCGACGTAAGACGGTTCCTCGGGTGCGTCCTTCACCGAGCGCGTCAGCTCATAGATGTCTTCGGGTGGTTCCTGCCAGGGGTCCTCCAGGACACCGCACTCGATGCTGCGACCCCACAGGTTCTCGTCCGTTGAGTAGGGGCTCTCCTTCGTCACCGGGATGGGTATGTTGTATCGGGCGGCGTAAGCGATCTCATCTTCGCGCGTCTTCATGTCCCACTCGCGGACAGGGGCGACGATTTCGAGGTCGGGCGCGAGCGCCTGGATGCTTACGTCGAAGCGCACCTGGTCGTTGCCCTTGCCGGTCGACCCGTGCCCGACGGCCGTCGCGCCTTCTTCGCGGGCAACGTCGACCATGATCTTGGAGATGAGGGGCCGACCCAGCGCTGTCGCCAGCGGGTAGTGCCCCTGGTAGACGGCGCCGGCTGCAAGGGCGGGGAAGGCGAAGTAGCGAATGAAGTCGGCCTTGCCGTCGCGCCAGACGGCCTTGGCGGCGCCGGCGGCGAGGGCACGTTCGTGGAGGACGTCGAACTCTCTCTCCGTGCCCATGTCGATGTGCAAGGCGATGACGTCGTAGCCGCGTTCCGCCTTCAGCCAGTGGATGGCGACGCAGGTGTCGAGACCGCCGGAGTACGCAAGCACTATCTTCTTAGCCATTTCGCTTTCCCCCTTAGCTCACGAACATATTCTCGATGTCTCTTCGCGTAGGGCGGGCATCCTGCCCGCCTTGGTTGACGCACGGTCGGGCGAGACGCCCGACCTACGCGCGCATCATACGCAGACCGTCATCAGACGTCTTCGGAGGCGCCATCCTCTTTGCTCACCCAATCGCGCTCGAAGGCGCGCTCCGACGACTTCGCGAGCTTGTGGCCGGTTGTGAGGACGCGCTCCAACACGGCCAGGCCCTGCTCCAGCTCGGCGTCGCTTATGGTCAGCGGCGGCGACAGGCGCAGGACGTTTGGCCGGACGTTGTTCACGATGAGCCCGCCTTCGAGACAGGCCAGCGTCATCTCTTCCGCCATGTCACGTCGGAACTCAACGCCCCAGAGCAGGCCCTTGCCGCGCACGGCGGTAATGAAATCGAAGCGGTCTTCGAGCTCGAACAGCTTTCGCCCCAACATCTCGCCGGCGCGGGCCGCCTTCGCCGACACTTCCTTTTCCAGCACGTACTTGACGACGGCGTGGCCGACGGCGGTCGCCAGCGGGTTGCCGCCGAAGGTCGTGCCGTGGTCGCCGGGGACGAAGACGGCGCAATGCTCCTTCGTCAGAACGGCGCCTATCGGGAAGCCGCCGCCGAGCCCCTTCGCCAGCGTTATGACGTCGGGCTCGATGCCGAAGTGCTGGTAGGCGAAGAGCGCGCCCGTGCGGCCGATGCCGGTCTGCACTTCGTCGAGGATGAGCAGCAGGTTCTGCTCGTCGCACCAATCGCGGACGCGGCGGAAGTAGTCGTCGTCGGGCACGACGATGCCGCCTTCGCCCTGTATGGGCTCCAGAAGCACAGCGCAGGTCTTCTCCGACGTCGCCTCTTCGATGGCTTTGGCGTCGTTATAGGGGACGTGGCGGAAGCCTTCGGGAAGCGGCGTGAAGGGTGCCTTATAGCGCTCGGTGCCGCCGGCGGTGACTGTCGCCAGAGTGCGGCCGTGGAAGGCGTTCTCGGCGGAGATGATCTCGTAGGCGCCGCCGCGACACTCCTTCGCCCACTTGCGCGCCAGCTTGATGGCGGCTTCGACCGCCTCCGCGCCGCTGTTGCAGAAGAAGGCGCGGTCGAAGCAGGAGTTATCGATGAGCAGCTTTGCCAGCTCGAGTTGCGGCGTGGTGTAGACGATGTTCGAGTAGTGCATGAGGGTCATCGCCTGATCCATGACAGCCTGGACGACGACCGGGTGGCAGTGACCGAGGCTGACGACGACGTGGCCGCCGAAGAAGTCGAGGTACTCCTTGCCGTTATCGTCCCAGAGGCGGCAGCCCTGGCCGCGCACGAGCGTGACGGGCAGCCGCTTGTAGGTGGTCATCATGTATTGGTCTGCGAGTTCTTGCCAGTCGGTCATCACTGCCTCATTCTAGCCGATCTGCGTTCCGGCGATGCGTCCATCCAGTGCCGAACGCAGCGTTCCTTGCCGGCGTCCGTCGAGGATCAGGGCCGCGCAGCCGGCGGCACTCGCCTTCAGGCATGCTTTGACTTTCGGCAGCATGCCGCGCGATATCGTCCCGTCGCGGACCAGCGATTCGAACTCCGGCGCCGACAGCCTTTCCAGCGTCTTGCCGTTGATGTCGAGCACGCCCGGGACGTTGGTCAGGAACGCCAGGAGGTCCGCTTTCAACGCGACAGCGACCTCGCCGGCGACGGTGTCGGCGTTTACGTTAAGCAGTTGCGCGCCTTCGACGCCGATGGGCGCGACGACGGGCGTGTAACCGCTGTCGAGGAGCGACTCAAGAAGCGTCGCGTCGACGCGTTCGATATCGCCGACGAAGCCGAGCTCGGGGCGTCGACGCGCCGTGATGCAGCCGCCGTCCGCGCCGCACAGGCCAACCGCCCGCCCGCCGAGCGCGTTAATACCCACGACGAGCTGTTTG
>Ga0315287_10001727_pt1 | contig 20418 bp, 15 predicted proteins | sample YL17G11_0_MG_FD_205037 | JGI IMG/M metagenome (GOLD analysis project Ga0315287, IMG submission 205037) | Sediment microbial communities from Yellowstone Lake, YNP, Wyoming, USA - YL17G11_0 | ecosystem: Environmental > Aquatic > Freshwater > Lake > Sediment | place: USA: Wyoming | collected...
CACGCCCGCTGCCGCGGCAGGAATGACGCTGGCGCTGGAGGTGGTCAAGGGCGACTCGCGCGAGCAGGTGCCGATCTCCATCACCAGCGATGGCGATGTGGATCCGATGAAGAGCTACCGCCGCCTACATAGCCATCCGTGGATCGTCATCGTCACGGGCATCCGGATGGGTGACGAGTCCGGCGAGGGCGGCCCGATGGCGAGCGTCATGGTCGACAGCGGTGAGCCGGCCGCCGAGGGGCAGATGCCACAGCACGAATGGCAGAGCATTGGCTGGATTGGGGAAAGCGGCGCGGACGTCATGGGCGTACATCTGCGACTGGTGCACGGCCAGAAGGCAGCGCAGGCGTCTGCGGCACAGGCCACGACGGTGCGGTTGAGGCTCGACCGCGATATCGGCCTCCCCATCGTGTACGCAGGCTTCATCGCCATCGCGCTGGGCACGGTGCTGCTGCTGAGCAATACCCGCGGCAGTGTCGTGGCGCTGATCGCAAGGAAAGGTCAGGGCTCGCAGGTGTTCGTCGGCGCATCGCGATCGGGCTCTGCGACGAGCGTCGAGAGCCTGCTGGAGCAGGTGCAGTCGGAGACCGGGGCCGCGACGGGTACGCGGCCTGATGAATGACCGTTGAGAGCAGGCGTGCGCTATGGGGCGCAGGCCGGGGCCCGGCGATATGCCGGCCCAGTCTTCACTGACAGGGGTGAGAGATGAGTAAGAGGGTCATGTCGGGGCTGATTTCTATCATCGGTGTTGCGCTGGCGGTATTCGTGGGCGCGCCGGCGCAAGCGGCCGAGGCCACCTATCTCGGGCCGACGGTGTGCATGGGCTGCCATCATGCGATGAATGCGGCGCAGATCAAGGGATGGCAGGAGTCGCCTCATTCCCGCGCCTTCTGGAAGACGGACGAGTCGGACGCAACGAGGAAAGTGGTCGCCGATCTCACGAAGGCGCCCTTTCCAAAGGACCAGGTGGCGTGGATACTGGGCTCCGGCGCCAGGTCACAGGCATACCTGGACAAGGACTTCAAGGTGCTGCCGGGTCGGTGGATGGTGAAGGGCAGTTCGTGGCAGCCCCAGGATGCGGTGGACGCGAAGAAGGACTGCCTGGGATGTCATACGACCGGCTACAACCCCGCTGCCGCGACCTGGGTCGCGGCAGGGATCGGCTGCGAGATGTGCCACGGAGCGGGATCGGCGCACGCGGGATCGGCCGACAAGAAGGGCACCATCGTCCACGTCGAGCAGCTTCCGCCGGACAGGAGAGCGATGGTGTGTGGTCGCTGCCATTCCAAGGGTAAGACACCTGACGGCGCCTACACCTTCCCGGTGAGCTTTGCGCCGGGGGATGACCTGGACAAGGTCTTCGTGCTGAAACAAGACGTGCCCAAAGGCGCAATGAACGGGCAGTACAACGAACTGCGCTTCGGCGGCGGAAAGCACCTGGCGAATGGTGTGGTCTGCACGACCTGTCACGATCCGCACGCCACGACCGGCGTCGCGCACGAGCTGCGCAAACCGGTGCCGGATCTCTGTATGGACGAGAAATGCCACGGCGGCGGGAAACTGAAGGCGCCGCCGCACACCGAGCAGGTGATCAAGTCGGTCAGTTGCGTGATGTGCCATATGCCGAACGAGTCGCACGCGTTCGTCACACCCAAGACGGGTTGAGCCGGCGAACGCGGCTCTGGGAGTAGTGAATGATTGGTGTTGAAGGGACGTTGTTTCAGGCGGCGCTGGTCCTGTACCTGATAGCTCTGTTGGGCTACCTGCTGCAGTTTGCCGCGCGATCTGAGAAGTTCGGACAGGCGGCCACGCTGATGGCTTGGCTCGGCGTGGCCGCCCAGACGGCGATGATGGTGCTGCGCGGGGTATCCGCGCGCCACGTGCCCCTGGTGACGATGTACGAGTACCTCAGCGCGTTCGGGTGGATGGTGGCGCTGTCCTACCTCGTGTTTCAGTGGCGATACGGGAAAGCGGCCGAGGGCGTGCAGGCGGCCGGCGCGCCGGCGCTGCTGCTCGCGGTGGCGCTGCTCGGCTATGCTTCGACATTGCCGGCTCAGATGAAGCAGACAGAGAACCTGATGCCGGTGCTGAAGAGCGATTGGCTGATTTTCCACGTCTCCGTCGCCATCATCGGCTACGGCGCGGCCGGGCTGGCGAGCGCTCTCGCGCTGCTTTTCTTTGTCCGCCACAGGGCCGGCGCGGACTCGCCCTGGCTGACGCAGCGACTTCCGTCCGCACAGGTGCTGGACCAGGCCGTGTACCGTTCGGTTCGATTCGCGTTCCCCTTCCTGACGCTGGTCAACGTGACTGGCGCAGTCTGGGCCTACAACGCGTGGGGCCGCTACTGGGGCTGGGATCCGAAAGAGACATGGTCGCTGATCACGTGGCTGATCTACGCGTTCTATCTACACGCGCGGCTTCGTGCCGGCTGGAGCCCGGCGCGAACCAACGCCGTGGTTGTCGTGGGAATCGCCGCCATCCTCTTCACCTTCCTGGGAGTCAATCAGCTTGGGGTGTTCTCCAGCAGCGTGCACTCCTACGCCTCCGGGGGTTAGCACTCTGCAGACGCTTTCATCGGCTTTTCGCGCACCGGCTGACACGAGGCTTCGACACGCGCTGCTCACCACGGTGGTGATGGTGCTCGCCGCGGTGGGGCTAGCCGGCGGCCACGCCCTCGGCGCGCAGGGGGCGTCGCTCGAAGTGCTCAGGGACGAGAACTACTGCATGGGTTGCCACGGTGCGGGCAGGCATGCCGAGCACGCGCCCATCGTAGACATAGACATCATCCACCTCTCGGGCCACAGCACGGTGACCTGCGTTGACTGCCACGGCGACATCAACGCGGTCCCTCACAACAAGCCGGTCAAGGCCGTGGACTGCGGTCGATGCCACAGTGAAGAAGGCCAGACCGAGCTTGTGGTCAAGCCGGGGAAGACGCCGCCCGCGCTCGGCACGCACGGATCACTACGGCAGAAGAAGATGCCCGGCATTCCGACCTGCGCCCAGTGCCACGGCGCGCACGATATGCTTCCGCCGACAGAGCCGAAGTCACCGCTGAATCGCGAGCAGATCGAGAAGACGTGCGGCGCCTGTCACCCCAAGATAGCAGCGGATTTCCTCAACAGCATCCACGGCCAAGCTCTGCTCAAGGGCAATCCCGATGTCCCGGTCTGCGATACCTGCCATCCCGAACACCCACGGAAACTGCGGCAGGGAGTCGCGCAGAAGGGCATTGTCGCCACCTGCACTGCGTGCCACGAGGATCCGGGGCTCCAGCAGCATTACGCAATCCCGGCCAACAGGCTGTCGAGCTACATGGGGAGCTATCACGGTGCGGCCGCGCAACTCGGCGATAGCCGCACCGCGAACTGCGCGAGCTGCCACAGTCGGCACCTGATCCTGGCGTCGACTGATCCCCGATCGAGCGTGAGCCCGGCCAATCTAGCGAAAACCTGCGCGCACTGCCATCCCGGCGCCGGCATCAACTTCGCCCGCGGGAAGATCCATCTCCAGCCCTCGCCGAAGCAGGACCGCGTCGTGTTCTTCGCGAAGATCGGCTACATTCTGTTCATCATCGGCCTCATGTCGAGCTTCGTCGGCTACATCGGGCTCGATCTCGTTGCCAGGGCGCGGGGCAAGTTCGGGAACAACCGACATCATCCCGAGGATGGCGAGCCCCAGTTCCAGCGGCTGACGCTGAACCAGCGGATCCAGCACTGGTGCCTGATCACGACCTTCAGCACCCTGATGGTCACCGGACTGCCGCTGGCCTCGCCGAGTTCGTCCATCTCGCGGAGCGTGGTCACGTATCTTGGCGGCATGGGCGCGCGGGCCGTCATCCACCGAACTGCCGCGATCGCGCTCATCCTCATCGTGGCCTACCACCTGCTCTATGTGCTCTTCTCACGCAAGGGCTATTGGGAGTTCCAGCAGCTCCTGCCCGGCCTCTTGGACGCGCGCGACATCGTTGTCACGCTTGGCTTCTACCTCGGCTTCACCCCCGTTCGTGCCAGGTTCGGCAGGTACAACTTCATCGAGAAATTCGAGTATCTCGCGGTCGGCTGGGGATCGATAGTGATGATCGGCACCGGCGCGCTTCTCTGGCATCCCGATCTCAGCCTCATGCTCCTGCCGAAGTGGGTAATGGACGTGGCCTTCATCGTGCACAGCTGGGAGGCCATCCTCGCCTTCCTCGCCATCATCATCTGGCACATGTACAACGTACACTTCAACCCCGCCATCTTCCCTATGAGCCGGGTCTGGCTCACCGGGAAGATCAGCCTGCACGACCTCCGGGAGAACCATCCCCTCGAGTATGAGCATCTCGTCCGCGTGCAGAAGGCGCCGACGGGCGAGGAAGAGCGGGACTTGGTGTGAGCCGACTGCGACAGTGCTTCTGCATCGCCATCGTTTCTCTCATCCGCCGGCTGCGAGCGCCCTGCATCGGCCGGGCCATCCTGACCGGAGCAGAGAGCAGTCACCGCCGGCCGCTCGCCGTGCTGGCCGTGTGCGCGTGGCTTGCGGCGTCCTCCGCGTTTGCGTGTGCCGGCGCCGGGTCTCCCCCGCTGCAGATCTCACCAGCGCTGCTACAGGAGGACGACTTCTGCCTCGGCTGCCACGGCGCGACCTCCCATGCAAAGGACGCCCCCCTGGTGGACCGAGCGCCGCTGCAGGCCTCCGCACACGAGGGTCTCGAGTGCTCCGGGTGCCATACCGCGATCACCACTATCCCCCATCGCGTCCCGACGGCCCGCGTGGACTGCACCCCCTGCCACCCCGGCGATACTAAGCAGGCTTCCCTCAAGGCGCAGGCGGGGAAGGAGGCGCCACTCGACCAACATTCGGCCGCAACGCAGCACGGTGCGAAGGGCCTACCGGTGTGCGCGAACTGCCACGGGACGCACAGCATTCGCCGCGTCTCGGACGTGAATTCTCGGGTAGGGAGGAGGAGCATCGCCTCTACCTGCGGTGGCTGTCACAAGCAGGAGGCTCGGCTGTACCGGGACAGCATCCACGGCGCAGGGGCGGTCGCCGACAGTGCAGACGTCCCCACCTGCGTGACTTGCCACCCTGAACACGCGCGCCTTGGGAAGCGCGGCGTCTTCCAGCAGGGGGTCGTGAAGACATGCGGGTCATGCCACGAGAACGCCGTGCTGGAGGAGAAGTACGCCATCCCGGGCGATCGTCTGGCAAGCTATCTGGGGAGTTACCATGGGATCGCGAAGCAGCTCGGCTACCAGCGTACCGCGAACTGCGCGAGCTGCCACAGCAATCACCTGATTCTGCCGTCTGCGGACCCGCGCTCCGCGACCAATCCGGCAAACCTCCCGCGGACCTGCGGGAAATGCCACCCCAAAGTGAATGAGAATGTCGCTCGCGGAAAGGTACACATCATGGCGACGGCGGAGAGCGGGGGTCTCGTGTACCGGATCAATGTGGCGTTCAAGTGGTTCACCTTGTGCACCATCGGCGCACTGGTGGGTCATATCACTCTGGAACTGTTCGCCCGGACGCGCCGGCGAAGTGGAGGTTTCGAGTGACATCCCGGCCTCCGTATGAGGTGAATGGTGAAGGACAGTCCGGGTCCGGAGGCTTTGGCTGGTCGGTCCTGCTCAGAGAGGTGAGCGAGGGGCTCCGGCAGGAGCGAGCGGAACTGGAGAGGCAGGTCGACTGGCGGGTGCTGGCAGAGGTCGAGCGCGAGATCGCGGCGGGACTGACCGCGGATGCCCGGCGCCGGCTGCGCGAGCGCGTCGCGCAGCGCATCGAGGCGGCGCGTGCCGATCACGCGGCGGAGGATGAAGAGGTCCTGCGCTTCAGCGTGTGGTTCCGCATCCAGCACCTCGGGCTCATGCTGAGCACGCTGGCGCTGATCGTGACGGGCCTCCCGGTGCGGTTTGCCGAAACGGCGTGGGCGCGTGTCTTCTTCAGCTCGATAGGGGGGGTGCCCGTTCAGGCGATCACCCACCGCGCCGCCGCTGGCTTGCTGATCGCGGTGGGCGTATTCCATATGGTGTACATCACGCTGACGCGCGAGGGGCGGCGCGAGCTGACCGCCCTGCTCCCGCGGGCCAGGGACGTGGGCCATCTCATCCACAATCTGGCCTACTTCGTCGGGCTGACGCGGCACGGGCCTCGGTTTGACAGGTTCAGCTACGCGGAGAAGTTCGATTACTGGGCGGTCTACTGGGGCATCGTTGTCATGGTCGGCTCAGGTTTGATGCTGTGGGCGCCCGAGATCTCGATGCAGTACCTGCCGAAGTATGCCATGGACATCGCCCGGGCGATCCACAGCGATGAGGCGCTGCTGGCCGCCGTGGCGATCATCGTGTGGCATTTCTACAATGTGCATTTCGGCCCTGAGCACTTCCCCTTCAGTCGGACCTGGCTCACCGGCCGCGTGTCCGCGAAGAAGATGCGGAACTACCACCCGCTGGAGTATGAGCGACTTCGCCACGCACAGGAGGCGCCGGCGCACGAGGAAGAGCGGGATCAGGCATGAGCAACGTAACGCGCTACATCTGCCTGCCCATCACGCCGCTGTTCAAGCGCGTCAAGCTGCCATTCACGAACAGGACGGCGCCGATCTGGGCGTTCGTCATACTCGTCCTTCTTGTGATCCTTCCAGGCGGCGGCGCGGCTATGGTCTACACCAATCAGCCGATCTTCTGCACCTCCTGTCACGAGATGAGTCTCCATTACGCCACTTGGCGCCAGTCCGCGCACAAGGGCGTCGGCTGCGAAGAGTGCCACGTCATGCCGGGCACGCTCAACATGTTCAAGAGCAAGTTCAAGGCACTCCGCTTGGTCAAGGAGCACGCCGCGGGCGACGTGCGGGCGGTGGCGATCCAGGGACACGTTCCCGATGCCAACTGCAAGCGCTGCCATCCTCAGACACCGGATCTGATCACTTATCACGGTCTCAAGATCACCCATAGGGCCCATTGGGGTATGGGCATATCGTGCACCTACTGTCACGACCGCGTCGTCCACGGACCGAAGTGGATGTATACCGGGGTGAGCAAGACGGAGAAGGTCAACACCGACGTCACCGCCTACAAGTTCACCCCGACGATGGAGGGGTGTTTCCGGTGCCATGACGGCAAGAAAGCGCCGAACACCTGCTCGACCTGCCATGTGACGCTGGGGGAGCGCAAGCCATCGGCGTTTGACCCTGCGTGGGTGGAGGCGCATCGCGCCGAGGTCACTCGCAAAGGCGAGCAGGACTGTCAGCGCTGCCACGTCCGCAACTTCTGCGACGCCTGCCACAGGGCGGCGAATCCGCACCCGTCCGACTGGGTAGAGCATCACCCGGCGCAGGCGAAGAAGGGCCCGCAGAGCTGTTTCTCATGTCACCTCGCGCCGGCGGAGCAGAAGCCGACGGATGTGAAGCAGATGGCCTTCTGCCGCGCCTGCCACGGGCTGCGACAGGAGCACAAGCAGGCGAACTGGACGACCATCCACGGCCGGGAATCGCTGGCGAAACCTGCCGCCTGCCAGCGCTGCCACACCCAAAGCTGGTGCTCGGATTGCCATGCCATCAGCCGGCCACACCCTCAGGAATGGCTGGCACGGCACCCGGCCGAAGCAAGCCGGAACCCCCGCAATTGCGAAACCTGTCATACCAGCCAGTTCTGTGAATCGTGCCATCACGGTAAGAAGGGCGTTCCTCCGTCCCACGCCAAGGACTGGCTCAACCTTCACAAGAATTCGGCCAGGGAGAACCAGCAGAGCTGCAGCGTCTGCCACAAGACCGGCTTCTGCCAGAGCTGTCACGCCAAGAAAGCGCCGGTGAGTCACGGCAAGGAATGGCTGATACGACATGGAACCGCCAGCAAAGCTCAGCCGGCCGCCTGCCTGCTCTGCCACAAAGAGAAGGACTGCAATGCTTGCCACGGCATGCAGATGCCCCATCCCAAGCTGTGGCTGGCCACTCACCCGAAGCTGGCCCAGAAGGACCGAGAGCTTTGCGGCCGCTGCCACACCAAGGAAAACTGCACGGCTTGCCACCGGGGCGCGTTCCCGGCCTCGCATGCGGCGGCAGACTGGCTGGGCAAGCACGGGATGCCGGCGAAGAAGCCCGATGCCAACTGCGCTCTCTGCCACCGTGCTGCCTTCTGTACGGCCTGTCACGGCGTGCCGATGCCGCACCCGAAAGGTTGGTCTGGGACTGCCCACTCCGCCGCGGGGAAGAAGGACAAAGAGTCGTGCATTCGCTGCCACCGTGAGGACTACTGTAACAAGTGTCACGGCCTCGCCATGCCGCATCCGGATACGTGGGTCACAGAACACGGGAAGAAAGCGCTGACCACGGCCGCCACGTGCACGCGCTGCCATGAGCAAGGGGAGCACGAGTGCATGACCTGCCACTCCGCCCTGCCTCCCTCCAGCCACCAGCAGGATGGGTGGCTGAAACAGCACCCGCAGACCGGCGTCGGCAATCAGAGCCTGTGCAAGCTCTGCCACGGCAACAATGCGTGCATGGCCTGCCACGCCAAACGCGGTGTGAAGGGCGTCAAGGCTTCGTAGACAGGCCGGATAGCCGGTCGCGGGCTGGCGCCGACTCACGACGTATTGTGCCCCGTGCGGGAAAGGGATAGTCAGGCAGTTGTACAAGTAACGCCTGCAGAGGGTGCGACCTACATGAGCACCGGTATTCCTGGAATGGACAAGCGGCGAGACGGTATGCCGATCGGCGAGCCAGAGGAAGCCGGGCTGCTGGTCACGCGGCGGCGCTTCCTGAGCTACCTCAGCGGCCTTCTCACTGCGGGCATCGCGGCCGCGCTCGCACTCCCTCTCATCCGGTTCTACGTCGGCAACGCATTCAGGGCCAAGCAGGCACGATGGCTGAAGCTGGGCCCGACGAGTGATGTGCAGCCCGGCCAGCCCCGGCTGTTCCGCATCAGCTACGCCGACCAGGACGGATGGCGGCAGACCATCGCCAGGCAGGATGTCTACGCCGTCACCATGGACGGCAAGGACTTCTTCGTCCTGTCCAATCTCTGCACTCATCTGGGCTGCCCCGTCCGATGGGATAGCAAGGCACAGAGGTTCCTGTGTCCGTGCCATGGGGGCGTGTTCTCGGTCGACGGCACTGTCCAGAAGGGCCCTCCTCCGCGTCCGCTGATACGGATGGCGCACAAGGTGGAGGGGAACACTCTCTACGTGCAGGCGGGGGGAAGCTGACGTGTTTGGCAGGATGCTGCGCTGGATCGACGAGCAGACGGAACTCGTCACACTGTTCCGGGAGTTCATGGATGAGCCGCTCTTCAAGGGAGTCGGCTGGCCTCACGTTTTCGGCAGCGCGGCGCTCTTTCTGTTCATCAACCAGGTCTGCACGGGCGTTCTGCTGGCCGTGTACTACGTTCCCTCGCCGGACGCGGCCTATCAGTCGGTCAGCTATATCAACTCGCAGGTCCCTGTCGGCGGCCTGATTCGCGCGCTTCACCACTGGGGCGCGAGCGCGATGCTGGTCATCGTCTTCGTGCATATGCTCCAGGTGTTCTTCTGGGGCGCATACAAGCGCCCGCGGCAGATCATCTGGGTGATCGGCGTGCTCCTGCTCCTGGTTACCCTCGGTCTCAGCTTCACCGGCTACCTGTTGCCATGGGACCAGAAGGCATACTGGGCGACGGTGGTCGGCACGCGGATCGCGGGGTCTGTGCCAGTGCTCGGCAGGTACATCACCACCATCGTGCGCGGCGAAGAAGGCGTCGGCGCGCTCACTCTCACACGTTTCTTTGGGCTGCACGTCATGATATTGCCCGCTCTGCTGGCCGCGTTCATCCTCTTTCACGTCTCCCAGGTCCGCAGGAAGGGCATCACCGCGCCCTGGCGGCGCGTCGGCGAAGAAGACACAGTTCCGAGGACAGGCATCTTCTACCCCGATCAGGTGTTCAAGGATACCGTCATCGCGCTGGCGCTGCTCGCTCTGCTGTTTCTCATTTCGCTGCGCGAGAAGGCGCCGCTCGAGACCATCGCCAACCCGGGGAGCACAAGCTATACACCGCGGCCGGAATGGTACTTCCTGCCCAATTTCGAGTTGCTCAAGCATTTCCCGGCGTCGTGGGGTCAGTGGGGCGAGTTCGTCGGCGCCATGGTGATTCCGGCGTTGGTCGTGCTGGGGCTTCTCGTTCTCCCGTACCTCGACTGGAACCCCGAGCGCGTGCCCCGACGGCGGCCATTCGTGACTTTCGCGGCAGTGGTGGCGCTGATCGGTCTGTTCTATCTCGGCGTCCAGGGCGCGAAGAGCGGCCCGCGGCCGGTCACGCTCTCACTGAAGCAGGTGAGGGGCGAGAAGGTTTTCCTCGATCTCCGCTGCCAGTCATGTCACGGCATCAACGGCGGCGGCGGGATGGAGGGCGTTGATCTCGCCCAGAGCGGTCCGCGCGCCGCGGAGACGGTGACGAGAAAGCTGCGCAACCCCACCTACGACAACGCGCGATCCATCATGCCGCCCGCGCCCTCAAGCCTCAGTCAGTTCGATTTCGACGATCTCGTCGCGTTCGTCTCGTCGATTGACAACCGGTACCACATGCCCAGCGAAGTGGCGGCGGTCGCGCCGAATAAGCCTCCGTCGCACTACGAGGGCAACTGGTTTGCCAACCACAAGTACGAGGTGCGCAAGGACCCGACGGTCTGCGCGGAGTGCCACAAGCCGACATTCTGTCAAAGCTGCCACCGGAACCGGCTGCCTGACTCACACCTGAATGGTTGGCTGAAAGCGCACGCGGGCGCGTCCCGCGACCGGCCCGAGTTCTGCCTCGTCTGCCACGATCAGAACTTCTGCAACGCCTGCCACAGCAAGCTCAAGCATGGCACTGACTGGATCAACCGCCATGCTCAGATTGCCAAGGCCGATCGAAGCGCCTGCCTGCAATGCCACAAAGAGGATTACTGCACGACCTGCCACGGCGGGGCGACGCCGGTCACTCACAAACAGCCGGACTGGCTCCACCACCATGACGGGGCCGCCAGGGACTGCAGCGTTTGCCATACTGCGAACTTCTGCGCTGCATGCCACGAAGGGGCGAAACCGCGCAGCCACGCCAGCAAGGACTGGGTACACTCACACCAACAAGCGAACACGGCGGAGTGTTCGGTCTGCCATAGCAAGAGCTTCTGCAGCGACTGCCATCGGGGCGCCAAACCAAAGTCGCATGACGCGAATTGGCTGTCGCGACACGGTCAGGCGGCGAAGCCTGATGTGCTCTCCTGTCAGACCTGCCATACCGCGAAGTTCTGTCTCGATTGCCACGGCGGCGTGGAAATGCCGCATCCAGAGGATTGGGTCGTCTCGCATAAGGACAAGGCGAGCTTCGCCAACGGGTCAGCCTGCTATCGCTGCCATGACTACAAGAAGTACTGCTCTCAGTGTCATGGCGATACGCCTCCGGCCCAGGCAGGAACGGGCGGCTAGAGCGGCCGCGACCATCTTGAGAGGAACCACGTAGAGCATGAGTGCCGACATACCGGTGACGCCGGGCGCGTCTCATCCCGCCGGGCATCCCGGCGCCGACGTGAGCCAGGTGGGCGAACTCCGCCCGTCTCTCGTCTCCTGGAACATCACGCGCCAGTGCAATCTCACCTGCGCGCACTGCTACCGGGACGCGCGCGAGTGCCCCGACCCGCAGGAGCTGACGACCGCTGAGGGCGTGAAGCTTATCGGCGAGATCGCCGATGTGGGCTTCCGCGTTCTCATTCTCTCCGGCGGTGAGCCGCTGATGCGCGCCGATCTCTCTGAGCTCGTCGTCGCCGCGAAAGAGCGCGGTCTCCGCCCTGTGCTCGGGTCCAACGGCACACTGATCGCCGAGAGCACGGCGGCAGGGCTGCGCGACTCGGGTCTCGCGCGAGCGGGGATCTCGCTGGACAGCACGGACCCGAACTACCACAACGCGCTGCGCGGATCGCCGACGGCATGGCAGGACGCCGTCGCAGGCATGGAAGCATGTCGCGCCGTTGGTCTGCCGTTCCAGATCAACACCACCGTGACGCGCCAGAACCAGGACCAGGTGCTGGCGATTACGGATGTGGCGATCGAGCTGGGGGCTGTCGGCCACCACGTCTTCTTCCTCGTCCCGACCGGCCGCGGCAAGGATATCGCCGGCGATATGGTGCATGCCGCGCTGTACGAGAAGCTGCTGGAGGCGCTGCTCCTCAAGCAAAAGGAGATCAGCATCGAGATCAAGCCCACCTGCGCGCCGCAGTTCGTGCGGATCGCGGAGCGGGTGGGATTGCAGACCCGCTTCTCCATGGGCTGCCTGGCAGCGCGAACGTACTGCGTGATCACGCCGACGGGTGAGGTCCAGCCCTGCCCGTACCTGCCGATCGCGGCGGGCAACGTGCACGACGAGTCCTTCGTATCGATCTGGAAGAACGCCGAGGTCCTCAGGTCGTTTCGAGAGAAGCCGCTGGAGGGCTACTGCGGCACATGCCGATGGAGCCAGCGGTGCTTTGGCTGCCGAGCGAGGGCGTACTGGGCGAGCGGGGGCAACTATCTCGCTGAAGATCCGTGGTGCATGTTCGTCAACCGCGCCGCGGCCAAGAGGAGTCGAAGTTGATCGGGTTTACCAAGTTGTTGTGCGGGCGAGCCACCGTCTCGCAGGCCTTGCGCCAGTCGCACGGCGCGGAGAAGCGCGAGGCGAGCATGCTCCAGTTCACGACATCGGACCGCCCGCTGGTCGTCTGGAATATGTCGCTGCGCTGCAATCTGCGCTGCGTCCATTGCTACAACGAGTCGGGTGTCGGAGAAACCGAGTCCGAGTTGACGACGGCGGAGGCAGAGCGCTTCATAGATGACCTGGCTCAGATGGAGGTGCCGGTTCTGCTGTTCTCCGGCGGCGAGCCGCTGATGAGAGAGGACATCTACCATCTCGGGTCATATGCGTCTTCCAGGGGCCTGCGGCCGGTTGTCTCCACCAATGGCACGCTGATCACCACCGAGGTCGCGAGCAGACTGGCAGAGGCGCAGTTCCAGTACGTGGGCATTTCCATCGACGGCCTCGAGGTCACGCACGACCGGCTTCGGGGCCGGCGGGGCGCATACCAGGCCTCGTGGGAGGGGCTGAGGACAGCGCGTCAGCGCGGCCTTCGCACCGGTGTCCGCTTCACCGTATCGCAGGAAAACCTTGACGACCTTCCGGGCGTGCTCGACAAGGTGGTGGAGGAGCAGGTAAACCGCTTCTGCCTCTACCATCTCGTCTACGCGGGGCGAGGGGCGCAGATGGCGGACCGCGACCTGTCAAACGGGGAGCGGCGGCAGATGATCGAGTGGCTGGCTCAGCGCACCGAGGAACTGCACGGCCAGGGCCGCGATCTGGAGATACTCACCACCGACAACCACGCAGACGGCATCTACCTCTACCATCGCATCCGACAGCGCGATCCGGCGCGGGCGGAGGAAGTGCTCGAACTGCTCGCCATGCACGGCGGCTGTTCCGCCGGTCGTAAGTTCGCGAACGTCGACGCACGCGGCGACGTCCACGCCTGCCAATTCTGGGGCCACGTCTCGCTCGGCAATGTCAGGCAGAGGCCGTTCTCGGAGATATGGCGCGACACGAGCGACCCGCTCCTCGCCATGCTCAAGGAGAACCAGTCGCACGTGACCGGCCGCTGCTCCGTCTGTCACTACAAGACCTACTGTGGCGGCTGCCGCATCCGCGCGGAAGTGCGATTCGGCGACACCTGGCGTGAGGACCCGGCCTGCTACCTCACCGACGAGGAAGTCGGCATCGCAGCGGCGGAAGAGGCGGCGCTGGACTGATCCGGCGCGTTGTTCGCTGAGTGCGGCCAGCCGGGACGGCGCATATCGCCACTACCTCAACCCCACGAACCTCCACCCGTTCACCCGCGCTAGCGGCGCGAGGTCGGATGCGGTTATGCCCGGGGTGAGAGCGAGGTGGTGCGTGCCGCCGGCCTCGCTGTAGCGTTCCAGGAAGCCCGGCAGGTCACGGCGAGGTGGGATAAGCCAGAAGTGCGGGCTGTCCGAGAGAGCGGGTACGAGGCCGGTATCGTCGATATCGACATCGGCCGCGATCAGCGTCATGCTCTGGTGCGGGCCGGGCGCGAGGTTGACCAGCGCGGCAGGCCCCGGCTTCAGCGGGAAGACCAGCACCGCGGGGTTGTCGGCCGGCCCATAGGCGTAGTCTTTCTCGACGAGCCGCGGACGGCCCTGTGCGAGCGCGGGGTTGCATTCACCCATGTGGCTCATGAAGACGCGGCCGCCCTCCCAATCGGGACAGAACATCTCCGTGAATGCGGTTGGGCCGTAGCAGCGGTTCAGCGCCGCCACCAGCGAGGCCGTGAGCACATCGCCTTCGCCTGCGTACCCCATCCCTCGCGCCATCGCCTTGCTGGCCTCCAGGAACGGGACCGTGGGGGTGCCGAGGCTGCGGTCGAAGGATGCGAAGTTGAAGGAGAACGCGTCCGCGCTGATCTCTTCCAGCGCGTGGCGCAGGCCCAGCCCGACGCGGTTCGAGCGGCTCAGACACGCCTCCGGACACGGCGAGCAGTCGAAGGCTTCGGCATCAGACTCGCGCTCGGCCGCGAGTTCGGCGTCAGTGACCCTTGCGACGCGGTCGCCAATGCGCGGGATGTCGAGGGCCATGACTATGGGGCCGACCGTACGCCGCAGGACTTCGTCATCGACCGAGAAGTCGCCCATTCCCGGGAAGGCGTCGCCAATCAGCGCGACGCGCATGCGGCGAAGCAGATGCCGCGCATGGGCCGCTCGCGCCCAGAGCGCGATCCTCGCTAACGCTCCCGCATCGCCGAACGCGCCCGCGATGACCTCGAACGCCCGCCCCTCCCTCAGCAGCACGTTCGCCAGGTCTTGCACGCCGTGTATCCCGTGGTTCTCCATCACGTCCTGGACCGTCGCCCCGGCGCCGAAGCGTGCGCGCGGCGTCGTATCCCACAGCAGCAATGGCAGCTCGGTATCGATGAGCGCGGGCGCGATCTCTAACGACGGCGCGTAGGCGAGGTGGAGGCAGATGACCCCGTGTACGTCCTGCTTCTCAGCTTCTGCCACCGCGTGCGTGGTCTGTGCCAGGGTCCGGCAGACCGGAAGGGTGACCGTCTCCATCCCCGACGCGCGCAGCGCCGCCTCCGCGGACGCGACGAAGACCATCTGTCGCGGGAGCAGCTCCGGAGCCGCGCGGTCGTACAGCTCAAGGTAAACCGGTAGCAGGGCGAGGCGAGGCCTCTCTCGAGCGGCCATCAGCGGACTCCGTCCTTCACCTGACTCACCAGGCGCTGCGCGTTGTCGAAGAAGATCGCGTTCAACTCGGACTGCGCCAGGCCGGCGGCGTCGGCGCCGCGTATCAGCGCGCGGACGATCTCATAGGCGAAGAGCGTGCAGCGCACCTCGTACGCGCTGGGCTCCGCGTGAACCGACCAGCGATGTGCGCGCTTGGTGAAGAAGTGGCGCTGCCCGTTGACCGAGATCAGCTTGCCTTTCTCCTGCGCGATCGGAAGGTCGAGACCGAACATGACCCGTTCGCGGGGGAACATCGTCAGCGCGTACGCGATCACCTCTTTGTCCTGCACCATCGAGCAATCAGCCCACAGATTTGGCAGGTCGGAGATCGCGCTCAGGTTCTGCATCGCCTCTGGGAAGTAGCTTCGCCCCAGGTGGGCGAGCACGAAGCGCGCGTTGGGCGCGGCCGCGCAGACGCGGCGCAGGCCGTCGATGTTCCTCGGGTCGTTCAGCCGGCCGGTTCGCGGGATGTGCGTCATCAAAATGAGGCCGCGCTCGTTCGCCACGCGCAGCATCGCGGGCGAGATCATGTCGGTCAGCTCGACGCTGTCGAGGTGGTCAGCCACGAGGAACCAGTAGGGCTTGAAGCCCAGGTGCCCGGATGCCAGTTGGCGCTCCAACGCTCCCTCATCCCACTCCGGCCGCGCGTACATCAGTGACTCATAGCCGTGCTCACGCGCGGCCTGTGAGAGCCAGCGATTCTGCGCCTCGTAGTCCGTCGTACTATCGCCTGAACCGAAGACCAGACCATCGACGCGCTTGCCGGGGAACAGGAGCTGATGTGCGCCGCGCAGCGCGTCCACGGGGTACTCCTCGACCACGCTCGGCACCGACGGATCGGCGCTTTCGAGCGCCCGGTGCTCCTGAGCGCGCCAGGCGTGGCTGTGGACGTCGTAGATGCGCTCAGGCAGGCGCGGTGATAGCTCCTGCTCCCACACCTGTTGGTCAACGTCGTCGTACTCAAAGGCGTAGCCCATCAGGACTCCAGTCGGCGAATCGCGTCCTCGTACCTTCCATATGCTCCGTCATAGACTCCGCGCCACGCCGCGATCGGCCGGTGCTCTCGCCAGTCGGTAGACCCATGAAGATCCGGCAGGCCGAGGCAGCGCGCCGCCAGGCAGGCCGCCCCGCGCACCGCCACATCCGAGGCGGCATTGGTGTAGACCGGGACCCCAAGAGCGGACGCGAGGATCGGCGGGATGAGATCACTCTTCGCGCCGCCGCCGACCATACGCAGGGAGGCGATACTCACGCCGCGCTCCCTGAGGTAATCGCAGGCGGCACGGACTTCGAACGCAAGCCCCTCCATCGCGGCCCGCCACAGATGCTCGCGAGTGTGCCCGAGCGACCAGCCGAGAACCGCCCCTGCCGCCCCAGTGTCCCAAGATGGGATGGTGCGCCCGGTCAGATGCGGGATGACGAGCAGACCGTCGCTGCCCGCCGGCACCGCCGCTGCAGCGCGGTTGATATGGTCCCAGTCCGCCCGTTGTCTCGTCAGGTCCAGCACTCGGTTCAGCGTCGAGCCACCACTCGCGACTGACCCGAGCAGACCCCAGAGGCCGCGCTGAACGTGACGGGCCGGCCAGAATGAACTTGTTCGGTCGATGACGGCGCGGTCGGTGATAAGCAGAATCACCCATGCAGTGCCCGCGGAGAGCAGAATGTCGCCTGCGCTGACACAGCCCGCGCCGAGTGCGCCCGCGTACTGATCGTGCGCGGGCACCGCGACGGGAATGCCGGCGCGCACGCCCAGCGCGCGGGCCGCCGGCGGCGACAGCATCCCTGCCACCTCACCGGCCTGCCTCGTCTCGGCGAACGCCGAGCGCGGCAGGTTCAGCCGCTCCAGAGTGCATAGTGCGATGTCGGCGGCGGCGAGATCGCAGAGATTCGAGATCGCCAGGTTCGTCGGATCGGTGACCCAGTTGCCGGTCATGCAGAACGTGAGGTAGTCGGGAACGTAGCCGATGCGGTAGGCCCCCGAGAACCACTCGGGCCTGTTCATCTTCAGCCACGCCAGCGCCGTCGGCGACATGTTGAGGTGTGCCAGACCCGTGGCTGCGAAATGAGCATCGCTCGATATCAGCGACTCCAGTGGCGCCCGCTGGCGCGCATCATTCCAGCCCAGGGCCAGCCCACAGGGCCGTCCAGCTTCATCGAAAACGGCGACGGTGCCGCCCTGCGTCGAAAGCCCGATCGCGGCGACTTGCTCGCCGCTGATGTCTGCTGCTCTGATCGCTCGGCGCGCAGCAAGGCGTGCGCCACGCCACCACGATAGAGGATCCTGTTCGGCCCAGCCAGGCTGCGGGGAGCTGATCGGCTGCTTCGCCTGCCCCGCGCCAAGACAGACGCCATCGAGGCCGAAGACAGCCGCCTTGATCAGCGTCGTGCCGGCGTCGATCGCGAGAACGGGATCAGCGGCCCTTGGCGAGGTCATATGCGTCCGCCATCAGATGTTGAAGCTGAACGCCGACTTCGAGCCCGGGCTGCGCGGGTCGGCCTTCGGCGACGGCCGCGAGGAAGCTGTGCAAGCACGCCACATGCGCGCGCAGCCAGCCGATCCCGACCTTCCATGGAGGGAATACCGCCGGCGGCGGATAGCTCTGAACGGTCTCCAGCGCGCGCCACCCGCGCTCCGCCGCGGGCTGCGTCTGATCGTACACCCACAAGAAGCTCGGCTCCATCAGGTTGAACCGCATCGCCCCCCGCGTGCCGTGAATCTCGAACCGCAGCTCATCTACCGCGCCGGTCGCGAGTTTCGTCGCCTCGATCTGACCCGGCGCGCCGTTGGACGCGCGGACCGTCATCACCGCCGTGTCTTCCGCTGTGACCTTCACCTTTTCGCCGGGTGACTTCGCGCTCGGGCGCTCGGGGAAGGCGACGTAGGTAGTGCAGTCCGTGACCTTCAGTGGACCGATCAGGTGCTGCACCAGGTCGAGAATGTGCGATCCAAGGTCGAGGATCACGCCCCCGCCGCCTAGCTCGACATCGAGCTTCCATCGCAGCGGCGCGTTGGGGTCAACGCTTCCTGCATGCAGGTACGCGCTGCGGAATGAGAGCACATCGCCTATGAATCCGTCGTCCACCAACTGCCTGGCTCGCATGGTCGCCGGGAAGAAGCGGTTGTGCAGCACCATCTGGTGCGTGACGTCCGCCGCTGGAAGCGCTCGGGCGATCTGGTCGGCCTCCGCTCGGCTCGTACAGAGCGGCTTGTCGCAATACACATGCTTGCCCGCAGCGAGCGCGGCCAGCACCTGCTCGGCGTGGAGCTTGTTCGGCGTGCAGATGTGGATGATGTCGATATCCGGCCGTGCGATCAGCTCTCGCCAGTCCGTCGTCGCGACGTCGAACCCCAGCGCGCGCTGCGCCGCTTCGGCGGTCTCGGGCCGCGAGGTGGCGACGCCGATCAAGCGTGTCTTGCATGGCACGGGATCGTAGAAGAGGGGCAGGTTCACATACCCATACGGATGGGTGCGGCCCATGAAGCCGAAGCCGATGATGCCGACGCCGAAAGTGCGTTGCGCCACGCTCATGCCCCCACTCGCCACGTCGGCTGCCCGCCGTCAGTCGCGCGCTGCATGATGCTCGATACCTTCAGCGGCTCCGGCAAGTCATCCGGGAAGCGCTTCACAGCGCGGAAATCAGGCACCGGGAGCGGCGCCCCGCCGCGCGCGATGGACTCCTGCGAGACCAGCCCTGGCATGGAGAAATCGAGGGCGGCATAGACATCCACCTCGGGCTGAACGCCGCCGCGGATCGCCGTCATCAGGTCGATGATCTCGAGCAGGTCCCCTCCCCCGTGCCCGGCCTTCATCGCTTCCTCTCGCCATCTGCGCCAGCTCTCGGGCATGAATTCGTCCGCGAAATCCCGGAGCGGCCGCCACTCATTCTCCTCGCAGCGGTCCGCGAGCCAGATCTTGTCCATGTCCCCGGGACCGCGCGGGGCTTCGTAGCAGCCCTTCGTGCCCTGGAGCGAGTAGTACGTCATCAGGTGCGGCCGGTTGGAAAGCATATCGATGCGCACGCGGATGAGCCCGCCGCCGGCGAGCTTACAGACCATCATGCATGTGTCTTCGTTCTCATACTCTCTGCCCCTCGGGTCTTGGTAGTGGTGGCCGCTGCCGAACCCGCTGACCTCCGTCACGCGGTCCTGGAACCACCACAGCAGCGGCCCGAGTGAATGTGTGCCATAGGTGATCCCGTTGATTCCCGTCTGCCACACCCGGCGCCAGGGCGTGATCTCGTTCAGCCCTTTGAGTTCGTGGAGGTACTCACCTTCGGCGTAGTAGAGGTCGCCGAACAGCCCCTGGCGCACCATCTCCCGCACGATGCCGACCTGCTGGATGTAGCAGTAGTTCTCGGCCATCATGTACACGGCTTTGGACGAGCGCGCGGCCTGCACCAGTTCCCATGCCTGCTTCAGGTCCACCACCGCCGGGACTTCGGAGAGCACGTGAACGCCGCGCCGCAACGCCGCCGCGGCCTGAGGAACGTGGAACGGCATGGGCGTGCCGATGACGACGATGTCTACGCCGCTGTCGAGGAAGGCCTCGTAATCGGTGAATCGCTTCTCGATGCCGAGGTCATCGGATATCCGCTGAAGCGTCTCCGGGTTGGTGTCGCAGCCCGCCACGACCTTGACATCAGGTTGCGTACGGAACGCCGCGGCGAAGCTGCGCGCGCGGGGCAGTCCGACGAAACCGACTCTGAACATCCCAATCTCCTTACACGTACCCGTGCTCTCGCTCAACTTCGCCGATGGCCTCTTCGATGATCTCCAGGCCCTTGAGCGCCAGTCCCGGCTGCATGATGATGGGCGGGGACATGCGCAGGATGTGACCGGCGGGAATCCAGGCCAGGCCCTTGTGGAACGCTTTCTGGTAGACCAGTCTGCCCGCCTCGTCGAATGGCTCCTTGGTGGCACGGTCCTTGACCAGCTCGATCCCGAGCAAGCAGCCCTTGCCGCGCACGTCGCCGATGATGGGATGGCGGCTCATCATCTCGCGCATGCGCTGCATCATCAGGCCGCCGAGCATGGTGGCATGGTCGAGCAGGTTCTCCTCTTCGATCACCTCGATCGAGGCGAGCGCGGCCGCGCAGGCCATGGGATTGCCACCATAGGAGGTCGAGGCGCTAATCGCATCCACTGCATCGGCGTACTTCTCGCG
>Ga0315287_10001728_pt1 | contig 20415 bp, 19 predicted proteins | sample YL17G11_0_MG_FD_205037 | JGI IMG/M metagenome (GOLD analysis project Ga0315287, IMG submission 205037) | Sediment microbial communities from Yellowstone Lake, YNP, Wyoming, USA - YL17G11_0 | ecosystem: Environmental > Aquatic > Freshwater > Lake > Sediment | place: USA: Wyoming | collected...
GTGCCGGTCGAGTGGTGTATACTCGCCGTTGCGAAGCTTGATGACGCTGGGTATCTTTACAAAGTCTACACGTGCCTTGTATTCGAATGCACCTGCGATCGTTGATCCGGAAACAATGAGAATGCTTAGTCCCCGATAGTCCTCTACCAGCGCATGGGCAATGGTGCGGCATCTCCTAAGATGTCCAAGGCCGAATGTGTCATGGCTGTACATCAGTATGCGGGCATGTTCAAAACGGCGCATCATGATCAGTTTTCCTTGCAATTGGCCGGTGCTTCTAGGTGTTCCACTCCATTGTCAATGAAAAGTCGCCGCACTTTATCTTAGTGATATGGATCGGCTGCATCACGCAAACCGTCGCCCAGGAAACTGAAGGCCAAGATCACTAGAACGACCGGGACCATCGGAAATAAGAGCCAAGGGTAGAGAGCAACAACACTAACATTCTTCGCTTCCGTCAGCAATATTCCCCAGCTGGTAATGGGCTGCCGCAACCCGAGCCCGAGGAAACTCAACGCCGTTTCACCAAGTATCATGCCAGGAATTGAAAGAGTGGCAGTCGCAATCAGATGCGACATGAAACCCGGTATGAGGTGCCGGAAAATGACCCTTTTGCTTCTCGCTCCCATAAGCTGTGCTGCCAGAACATATTCTTCTTCGCGTAGGGAGAAAAGTTTCGAGCGGACGGACCTCGCCAGCCCGGTCCAGTCCATCAAGCCAAGGATAAATGTTATTCCAAAATAAACGACCAATGGGCTCCAGGTGACGGGCATAATGGCAGCCAGCGCCATCCATAGGGGGATGCTGGGCAAGGACTGCAAAACTTCAATCACGCGCTGAACGATCAGATCGAACCATCCGCCATGGTAGCCCGCCAGGCCCCCAATCACAATTCCAAGGATGAAACTCACGGAAATACCCAGAAGCCCGATCGTCAGCGAAATGCGCGCACCGTAAATGATGCGCGAAAGCATATCGCGCCCGAGCCGATCAGTACCGAGAAGGAACAAGTGTCCACCCTCACCCGGACAAATCAGATGCAGGTCCGATTTCCACAATCCCCAGAATTCGTAAGGGTTAGCCCTGCACAGGAAACGGATGGGATAAACCTTGTCATGGTTGTCCGTGTACACCCGCTTGAGCGCGTCCATATCGAGAGTGCGGTCCCGGCCGTAAACAAATGGCCCAACAAACTTTCCATCATTGAACAGGTGAACCCTTTGCGGGGGAGAATGTATGAAATCAACGTTTCTTTCATGCAGGTTATAAGGTGCCAGGAACTCGCAAAACAAAATCATGAAATACAACGAGGCAAGGAAGATGCCGGAATAATAGGCCATCCGGTGTCGCTTGAACTTCCAGAACATGAGTCGCCACTGAGAGGCCATATAGATTTTCGACTGGCCTTCCGAAATCGCCTCGATTGACTGCGGATCGAAGGCGGCACTAGAAACGTAGTGCTGCAATGGAGCGCCCGGGGCAGGTAATAGTGTCTTCATTTTGTGCTCCTGCCCTGCAGCCTGATACGCGGATCAAGAAGAGCCAGTGCCAGGTCGGAAATCAGTACACCAATGACAGTCAGGAGCGCCAGGAACATGAGAAATGAGCCAGCAAGATACATGTCCTGGCTTTGCAGCGCCTTGATTAGCATGGGGCCCGTTGTTTCAAGCGACAACACGATTGCCGTAATCTCCGCTCCCGAAATAATGGCCGGAAGAATGGAGCCAATGTCGGAGATGAAGAAGTTGAGAGCCATGCGCAAGGGATACTTCACCAGCAACCTCACCGGTCGCATGCCCTTGGTACGCGCGGTCGTCACATAGGGTTTGCGCAATTCGTCGAGCAGATTGGCCCTGAGACGCCTGATCATGCCGGCAGTTCCAGACGTACCTACAATGATGACAGGGATCCAAAGGTGCTCGAGAATCGACTTGGTCTTGGCCCAACTCATGGGCTCTGCCAGATATTTCTGATCCATCAAATGACCGAGCGAGGTGCCAAACCAGATATTTGCAAAATACATCAGGATTAGTGCCAGCATAAAGTTGGGCACGGCAAGGCCTATCAACCCCAGGAACGTCAAACCGTAGTCGCTGTAGCTGTATTGATGCGTGGCCGAATAAATGCCGATGGGAAAGGCAATAACCCAGGTAAAGACGATTGTGACAAATGACACAAGGACCGTAAGCCACAACCGGTCTCCCACGATATCGCTTACGGGCAACTGATACTCGAAGGAGTAGCCAAAATCGCCATGCAGCATGCCCAGCACCCAATAGAAATACTGATAGATGACGGGTTGATCGAAACCATACTGGGCGCGGAGGTCATCAATTTGCTGAAGGTTGACGCCCTCACCTTGCGCCTTCAGCTCAGCAATGTAGCTTTCGAAGTAGTCACCTGGCGGCAATTGGATGATTGCAAACACCAGCACCGATATGAGCAGCAGCGTTGGAACCATGACGGCAAACCGCCACAGAATGTATCTCAGCACAGTCAGGTTTCTCCCGTGAACCAGAAGGTATCAGGCATGTAGAGGCCGAAATAGGCGGTGGGGTCAAAACTGTACAGCCCAGTGTCTGGCATATTCATGAGATGCGCCGACCTGACCACGGGCTGCAGCGTGGCATTCACGATGCCGATTGAAAACACTTGGTCGGCATAGATCATCAGCATTTTCTTCCAGATATCCGTCCGTTGTCCGATGGTTCCGGAAATCCTCCACTGGTCGTAGAGTTGCATCAGTTCAGAAGCTTCCTTGAGGTCGGGTGCTGCACCTTTGCTGCCATCCGTCTGGTAATACATACCCCAAACCGGCCATTGCAGCTGGTCGTCGGCAGTTGGCGCGAGCTCGCCCGGATTCATGTTGGCCGTTGCGATCCCATTATCCAGGCCTGACCAGATCGCCATCATGATCGCGCCACCAATAGCGCGGCTGCGGAACACGTCTCTTTGCGACGTGCGAATGAAAAGTCCGATGCCCACCTTGGCCCAATAATTGGTCAACAGTTCAAGTACGTCAGTTTCAAGGGTGCTTTCGCCTGCCGTTTCCACAATGATTTGCGCCAGGCGACCATCTGGCAACAGTCGGATGTCATTTTCGTCCCGGGATGCAAGACCTACCTCATCGAGCAAGGCATTGGCCATGGCCGGATCGTGCGAGATCCAGGAGGTGGCAAGTTCGGGCATGAACAGCGAACTTTCCGGCAGCACGGTATCTGCACTTATCTTACCAAGACCAAAGAATACCGCCTCATTGATTTCGTAACGGTCGATGGCCAACGAGAGCGCCCTCCTGAACCTGACGTCCTGAAGTAGCTTCTTCCAAACCGGGTCGCCGTAATTCAAGTTAGGAAGGAGTGCCAATCGCGACCCTTGCGTACGTTTCCACAAACTAACTTTGATGGGATGGAGCTTCTCGGATTCCTTCAAGAATGTGTAGTCAGTAAAATCGAGTGCGGTCCCCTGCAAATCGCTTTCACCCGCACCCGTCTTTGCCGGAATGAGCGAGGACGAACTGCTGTTCAAGATGAAACGATCGACATAGGGCAGTTGCAGGCCGTTCTCGTCGATCCGGTGAAAGAACGGATTGCGCTCAAACACGAACTGTTCGGCTGGCGGCGGGGTTGTGTTGCGCCAGGGATCCAGCGTCGGCAAATCCGGATTCTCCGGGCGATACTGGCGCGCCATGCGGGTATGCAAGGCCCCCCAGTTCTTGACCTTGCTTTTCTTGACGAGGTCACTAAGCTTCTCCTCCGTCTGGTATTTCGCATGAAATTGCTTGAGGTATTGCGATGGCATCACCATGCTCAGGGCCTGCGGTGCAGCGATCCGCGGCAGGAAGTCCGGATTGGGAATTTCCCAAGTGTAGCGGACTGTCAACGCGTCAACGACTTCAAAGATTGGTGGCTTATGATCGGAAAGCAAGAAGGGCACCAAGCCCCCTGGAGACAGTTTATCATTGAGATAAACATCTTCCCAGACATAGCGAAAGTCTTCGGAGGTAAGCGGCGAGCCGTCTGACCATTTATGCCCCTCGCGGAGCTTGAAGGTGAAAATGCGGTCCTCGTTTGATTCAAAGCTCTCCAGGATGTCAGCTTGAAAGTTGAGCTTTTCGTCAAGGCCCACTAGGCGCGAATAGCCATAAATGGTCATGAGACGTATGTCTTTCTGACCTCCAATGAGCATTCGGATATCGCCACCATAACGACCAGGCAGACGTCCCATCTCCTTGAGCCGCACGATGCGGGGCGCCTTCGGCAGTCGCTCGCCCAAGGGCGGGAGCTGGCCATTGGACACCAGTGGCTTGAGAAAGTCCGGTTCGAAATCAGTAGCGTAGCCGCCTTCTGAGACAAAGGGCAAGGCGATAAGGCTCAGTGCAGCGCGTCGGGTTACCATGAAACAAGTTCTTTCACGGTGGCCGTGGGCTGTGCAAGGACAAAATGATCGCCACCCACCTGAATCGGCTCAAGATTTGACGCCCCTTCATCTTCACGGAATTTTGCAGGCCAGGACGCCGTGTCAGATGCTCCGCCAAGCCTTAGGGTTCGGTAATCCAGGGGCCTGTCCAGATCCGGGAATGGTATCGCTGCCAGCAGTGCTCGCGTATAGGGATGGGCTGGTTTTTTGAACAGAGCCTCACGCGGCGCGATCTCGATGATACGTCCGCCGCACATCACAGCAATCCGGTCTGCCATGTAATCCACGACCGCCAGGTTGTGGGAGATGAAAAGATAGGTAAGTCCCAACTGGGATTGCAAATCCTTTAACAGATTGAGGATCTGTGCCTGGACGGAAACGTCGAGTGCCGAAACTGGCTCATCGCAGATCAGCAGGTCCGGGCCCAATGCAAGAGCGCGCGCGATTCCGATTCGTTGCCTCTGGCCACCGGAGAAACTGTGCGGATATCTATTCATGAAGCGAGGATCAAGTCCAACAGCAAGCATTAGGTGCTCGATGCTTTCCAAGCGCGACTCAGCATCGCCGCGTCCGTGAATTTCGAGCGGCTCGCTCAAGATGTTCTGTACAGTCATCCGCGGCGACAAGGATGAGAACGGGTCCTGAAACACCATCTGGATCTTGGTCCTGAGGGTTCGCAGTTCCTGCCCTTCGGCTTCCATGACGTTGACCCGACCCTCGCCATTGTCGAACAGGATCGTCCCGGCATCGGGCGTAATCGCACGCATGACAATCTTTCCAAGTGTTGTCTTGCCGCAACCGCTCTCGCCGACCAGCCCAAGGCATTGGCCCTGCCTGACATCAAGATTGATTCCGGTGAGTGCATGCACGTGGCGTTTTTCGCCTGAACCGAACCAACCTGAACCGTGAATTGTATAGGTCTTGGCCACGTCCCTGATGCTGAGCAAGACCGGATTGTCAGCTTTGACTGCCGGCTTCGCCTTGCCCATCATACTTCCGGCGTTGACAGCCACATCGCGCAAGGCCTTGAGCCTCTCACCCGACTTCATGTCAAAATGAGGAATGGCAGCCATCAGGCCTTTGAGATACGGATGGGTCGGCTTGCGAAGAATCTCCCCAACTGTGCCCGACTCCATGATCTCACCATGATAAATGACGGAGACTTCGTCGGCGGCATTGGCAACTACGCCGAGATCATGAGTGATCAGCAGCATGGCCATTTTGAGCTTAGTCTGCAGTTCCCGCAGCAGGTGCAGGATTTGCGCCTGGATGGTCACGTCCAGCGCAGTGGTCGGCTCATCCGCAATCAGCAGCGCGGGCCGGCAAATGAGCGCCATGGCGATGCAGGCCCGTTGCTTGAGGCCGCCCGAAAGCTCGAATGGATACATGTCATAGGCGCGCTTGGGATTGGGATAACCAACCATCTTCAACATTTCTTCCGTCTGCTCCCGGACTTCCGCCTTGGATAGATCATTGTGAATCCTGAGTGGCTCGCCAACCTGGTCACCGATGGTATGGAGCGGGGAAAGCGCTGTTGTCGGCTCCTGGAAGATCATGCCCATGCGGCCACCGCGCAAGGCGCGGTATGTCTCGCTGTCTCTCGGCAATTGCGCGAGATCAAGAGTAACTTTAGGTGACTTAGGATCACAAAACAGAATGCGACCACTCGTAACCCGCGCAACGCGCGGCAAGACGCCCATGATTGCTTGCGCAATCACAGATTTGCCTGAGCCGGATTCGCCCACAAGGGCTGTCACCTTTCCAGGCAATACCCTCAAGCTGGCGGATTTTACAGCCTCTATCTGACCGATCTGGAGCGAAATTCCAACGGCCAGGTCTTCTATCCGCAGTAATTCAGAGCCATCCAACATGTCCGAACAATAATCTCCAGTTCCTCGCCCGTTCGAACCCAGGAGGGCAACCTACGCCACATCTAGAACGCTTTTTTTCACCCAAGTCCAGTCTTTTGTAAGAGCCGCTATCCCGGCTCATTCCACGTTGGACACGGGCTTGGCAGACAATCATCACAGGCTTGTGAGATTCCTAGCGTTGCCCGAGAAAGAAATTACGCTATGCATAGAATCCAATCTAATGGATGTTCCTCATGACGCAATACTTTCATTTGTCGTCGGAAGAGTAAGGATGACCCGATGGTGAATGCCATCGCCCTGCCCTTACGGAGGTTAATCCGGCTCGCCATATCCTTCCTGCCGCGACTTCGCATCGCATCAAGACCGATAATCTTTGCGTTTGCGGCTACCCATCCCATAAATCATGCCTGCGGCCTGGGTTCATGGGATCTGATGCAGAGCGGTCAGCAGGTTCACGAAGTGGTGACCAGAGTTGTCCCCCGGAAATTGCTCATCGTGGCTGCTGCGGCAGCGCATTTTTTCATCGGAATTTCCAAATTTATTAGCTTGAGAAGCTGGCGGGTGGGCAAGAGCAATGTCATTCAACTCGCCTTTTCAGCTCTCATTCCCGTCTTACTGATATGGCATGTCCTGGGAGCACAGATCACCCAGGAGGTCTACGGCATCGATGACAGCTACGTTTAACGTCTTGGGGGGTCCTCTGGCCGCGCGAAGTCATTGGCCAAGCCATCGTCATAAAACTTATATGGGTCTATGCCAGTATCGGTGTCCATCATTGGCTCATGCGCAAACCCTCGTATCGGTCAACCACATGGCTCTGGTATGGCCTAGCGGTAATGATTGCCGCCCTCAGCTATGCAAGTTTTGCAACAGCGGGCCGAGCAATCGCCTTGCAGGGCGCATTCAAGAGACTTTTCACCCAGGAGCAATATGCTCTCATACAGAACTCTTTTACCCACTACACGGTCAACTACTATGGACTTCTGGCTGCCGCCACCGCCTTCTGGACCATTCTCCTGTTTGCAGACCGCTTTGGCAGCAGGATCGCCGTTCAATACGCCAGTGGACTCGCAATCAATATGCAACGCGGAATGACCTTACTTGAGGTCAACTGCATGAATTGCTCTCCGCTTATTTGTGTTTGCGGAGGAAGGGCCCGCCGCTCAACCTGCCGTGGGCGCAGCGTTGAAGGTTTCAAGGCCTTGCCACCGGCCTTGGTATGCGGGTTGAAGGTGTTGAGACAAGTGGGGGGCCCGCAGAACGTAAGGCTGGCCTACCATCTCTGGCCGGTTGCCGACATCACAATTTCCACGTTGCCGCCGACCAGTACCGATTTACACGAAGGCAGCCAAGCAGACAAATATCTATTGGGTGTCGAAAAGGACCTAACAGTGATCTGCGCGGTTTCACCCAAACATCCGAAGAAAAACTCTCCTTCGACGTGGTTTTCTTGCTCAATCAGTTTCTCGGAAGAATGGCGGAAGCCATTGAAGAGACTAGCGGTTATGTCGACAAATTCATGGGCGACGGCATTGTATCAATCTTTGGGATGGATGAGCCCACGGCAGTTGGAGTAACACAAGCCATGGCGGCAATACGTGCCATGGGCGGGCTACTTGAACCGCTCAACCTGAACCCTAGGGAGGAATTGCCACATCCCCTCGGTTTTGACATTGGAATTCATAAAAGTGCCGTTATCCTCGGCCGCATGGGGATCGCGCGGAAAACAGAGGTAGCAGGCAGGATTACTGCTCTTGGCAAAACTGTTAACATTGCCAGCCGGCTGGAAGGCATGACAAAGGAACTGGGGGGTTGAAGTGATCCTATCGCAGAGCACCGCGCAGGAATCGGACCTGCCCCCCGATGAGATGCTGGTTTCAAGAAAGGTCAAGATGAGGGGCATGCGCAAAACCATAGATGCATCTACAACACTGTGGGCCAACGAACTGCACGCGACCCCTATGCCCGTCCAACGAGTGTCATGAAGAGCATCGACATAACCTATGCGGGTCGAACGGTGGCCCTGCCTGATCTCAGCGCTTACGGGAAATTCTATCGCAAGCTAGTTGCGGGAAGCTGGGAACCGCGCACCTTCGAGGTCCTGGCGCGCAACATTGACCAGGATACGGTCTACGTGGATATCGGCGCCTGGATTGGTGTCACGCCGTTCTGGGCAAGCAAAACTGCCAGACGCGTGATTGCAGTTGAGCCCGATCCAAAATGCTGCGAGATATTGGCAGCCCTCGCCCCTGGTTACCCAAATGTGACCTTGTTGCAGGGAGCCTTGTCGCTGGGCATCACGGCAACCGTCCATGCAGTGGATGATTTTGGGAGCTCTGAAACTAGCATGCTTGATATTGGCGATGGCGAGAGCGCCACGGTCAAGGGCCTCGCGATGGAGGATATCATGCCGCGAGCTAGTTACGATCCGGTATTCGTCAAGATCGACATTGAAGGCTACGAATATCTCGCCTCCGGCGAAATCGCGAAGTTGATACAATACCGGCTGAAGGGACTGCAGCTCGCGGTCCATCCACAGCTCTTTGAGCGCAGCCTACGGGGCAGCTTCCTCGCCCGCAGAGCAAAAACACTGTGGCATACCTGGCGGTTAACCAACATACTCGGCAATTTTTCGCCCCCGCCGACTATTGCAAAATACAGTGGAGTACTTAACTATCTAATCTTCGGCATTTTGTTTTGCAAGAAGCCCAAGGGGGCCGATTTCCTGTTTGAACGAAAACTCCCGGAAAGTGATCATTTCGCCCCATGAGCAAAGCTCCTATCGATTCGTCGTCTGTTCTGCTGGAAAAGGTTGCCGACTGGCTGATGAAGTCTGCCCTCGCCGGTGAAGACCTGGACACTATCGTCAGTGGCTTTTGCGAGCGCCTAGCAGCCGCCGGCCTGCCTCTGGCACGCATCCACCTGACCTTCTCTGTATTGCACCCCCTATACCGCGCTACCGGCTTTACCTGGCATCGCGGCAAGGGCGTTACTGCCGAAAGCTATCGTCATGTGCAGGCAAACCAGAAAGATCGCTTTTCGACTAGCCCCTATTTTTATCTTCTGAACAACAAGCTCGACCATATTCGCAGACGCATCGACGGAACCGGTGCAGTGGAATTTCCAGTATTTGAGGAGTTCAGGGAACAGGGAATCACCGACTATCTTGCCTTCACGCAATCGCTCGATAGCAAAACCGGACAGGCGATGATGGGTTCCTGGTCAACCGACCTGGCCGACGGTTTCAGCGATTCCGTCATTTCGGCTCTCCTGCGCATTCAGGGTCAACTTGCGGCAGCCGCCAAGATCGCGGTTCTGGGCAGACTGGCTGAAAACGTGCTGGCCACGTACCTCGGCAGCAACGCCGGCGAACGCGTGATGAGCGGCCAGATCAAGCGCGGCGACGGAGAAACCGTGCGCGCGGCGATCGTCATGGCTGACATGCGGGGTTCGACCACGCTGGCGGAAGAACACGGCCGCCAGGTTTTCATAGACACCCTCAATCAATTCTTTGACGCCGTCGCAACGCCGTTCAACCGTGGACAGGGTCAGATCCTGTCTTTCCTGGGTGACGGCTTCCTCGCCGCCTACCCCTGCGCGCGCGACAAGAGTGCATCTCAGATAGCCTGTCGGGAAGCACTTTCTGCCGCCCAGTGGGCCGTGGCGCGGATGGACAAATTGAACGACCACCGTCGCACGCAGAGTGAGCCCAAAATCGGCTTTGGCATCGGCCTGCATGTCGGCAACGTAATGTTTGGCAACGTGGGCCTAAGCGATCGCATGACGTTCTCTGTCTTCGGTGCCGCTGCCAATGAGGTGCAGCGCCTGGAAGGCCTTACCAAGAAATACGCTGTCAATATCGTGGCAAGCGAACAGTTCGCCAATTATTGCAGTGGGGCCTGGACCAAACTGGGCACCGAGAAACTGCGGGGCGTCGAACTTCCAATGCAAGTGTTCTCTCCCAAAGATGCCGACATAATGGCGAATGCCGCGCGCGAGGCCGTTGAGCCGGGTGACCGTCACTTGTCCGACGCCGAGCAACTCATTATGCTGCACCGGGAAACGCAGAAGCAGACCGGTACAAGACCCACCAAATGACGCGAATGAAATTTCTCGGTCTCGTTTTTGCAACCTTGCTCAACGTCTGCATCGCAGACAAGGCATCGGCATTTCAGGACGTACTGGTTGATAGCCTGGATGGGCCACAATTTGCACCCACAGGCGGACTGTACTACAAGAAAAATTTTGAACAGAGCGCAGGAACGGTTGAGTTCCAGAAGGACGTGAAACTGTCCGGTGAGGGCGCCCTCAAGCTGTCTGTCAAGCCTTTGTGCGCGGCCTCCCAAGAGGAGTGCAGCGAGCGCGCTGAGATCTGGGAGAGGACAAAACTGCGCGTCCCCTATGACAGGGGGGTATGGTATGGGTTTGCTGTCAAGTTTGCTGATCCAGTGCCACAGGACGATCATCGCTACCTCATTGCCCAGTGGAAGCGGGAAATTGATCCCGGTGCTGCGGGAGATTTCAGCCCCTTCTTCGCGCTGCGCCTGAATAACGGTAAGCTATTTGCGACCGTCGAATCAAACTACCAAGCTTCCCAGACTGCAACTGCAATGGGGCAATGTCCGAAGGGCTCTACTCCCGTCTGGCTCAGACCCGAAACCGACCAGATGCGGGCCTTGGTCGCAACGCCTGCGGACTGGACAGGTGCCGACAGCGATCTATTCAAGTCCTGCACTGATAAAATTCACATCTTCGACCATGGCAACAAGCTGCCCGAACCCGCATCCGGATGGATTGATTTTGCCGTCTATACCGAGCCTGGCGCGGATGGCACAGGACACATCGAACTGTTCGCCAACGGAAAATGGATATCCACAGTCAAGGGCAACATCGGGCATGCGGGTCCCGGGCTCGGAAAGAACCAGTACTTCAAGTTCGGCCCCTACCGGGCCGCCAACACGGGCACCTGGTCTCTCTATTACGATGATTTTCGCCGGTCGTCCCGTTGCGCTGACGTGCTCAAGGGAGGTACATGCCCATTTTGAATTTCCGCCAAGCCATGGCACAGTGGCAACCGAATGTGGGCCAAGCCCGGATATTGCGCTAAGCACTTGCAACTTCGAAGTGAAGGATAAGCCAATTGAACGAACGGTTCTTCGAAGGCTTGCCTGTCTTTCAGAAATTTGATGGGGTGACCGACCCCACCTACTACAAGTCATTGCCCAGCGACTGGTTGCTCGCCACCTGTGACATCGTAGGTTCGACCCAGGCCATTGAGGCCGGACGCTACAAGGCCGTTAACATGGCAGGAGCAAGCGTCATCGCGGCGATCGGAAATGCCCTCGGCCAAAGGGACCTTCCCTTTGTTTTTGGGGGCGACGGCGCGGTAGTGGCCGTTCCAGGTTCGGCCGAGGAAAAGACCCGCGAGGCGCTTGCCGCCGTGCAGACCCTGGTGGCCGAGGAATTGCAACTCACCTTGCGCGCTGCGATTGTTCCCATGCGGACCATCCTTGCCAATGGACATGATGTGCGCGTGGCAAAATACCAGGCGGGCGAAGAGGCCTTCTATGCCATGTTTTCGGGTGGCGGGGCGAGCTGGGCGGAACAGGAAATGAAGGCGGGCCGCTTTACGGTGCCTCCTGCCCCGCCGGGCGCCAGACCGGATCTCACTGGGTTATCATGTCGGTGGAGTCCGATAGAAACCCGTCACGGTGAAATATTGTCGATCATCGCCATTCCGGGTCCGGCCGGAGCTGGTCAGGAATTTACAAAACTGGTCGCCGATGTCATAGCCATTGCGGGGATGCAGGAGAGAGACGGCCACCCCATAGCAGCCGACGGCCCGAAGGTGTCAATATCACGCGCCGGCTTAGATATGGAGGCAAGGCTCAGCGCGCCCAAGGGCCACCACATTAGCCGCCTTTTCAGAATTCTCTGGGAAGGCCTTATCGTCAAGGTCCTGAACTTCGCCCACCTCCGCGCCGGCGGCTTTGACGCCAGGGCCTACCGCCGCGACGTGGCGCAGAATTCCGACTTCCGCAAGTTCGACGATGGCCTCAAGATGACTGTCGATCTCACCGTGTCGCAATCCAAGCAGATTGAAGGCCTTCTAGAGGCCGCAAGCCGCAACCGGGTTTGCGTCTACGGTATCCACCGGCAGAACTCGGCCCTGATGACCTGCATCGTGCCATCGCCATTGCGGCGCGATCACGTGCATTTTGTGGATGGAGCCTCTGGCGGCTATGCCATGGCGGCAAGCCAGCTCAAGGCCAAAATGGCAACATGATTGCAGAATGCCATGAACATCGCCTTCTACCCCCCGCTCAAACCCCCCGATCATCCTGTCCCATCTGGCGACCGGCAAATGGCCAGGCTGCTGATCAAGACACTTGCAGCCGCAGGTCATGGCGTGGATATTGCCTCGAGCTTGCGCAGCTTCCTGCCTGACCCCACGATGTCGGCGGTTTCAGAACTGCAGGCAGCAGCACAGGCCGAGGTGGACCGTATCTCACAAGTGTGGACAAGATCAGCAGCCCCGGATTGCTGGCTGACCTACCATCCCTACTACAAGGCGCCCGATCTCATAGGCCCCGCTCTAGCAGAAAAGTTCAGCATCCCCTACGCCACGATTGAGGCCTCCTACTCGAGGCGACGCAATGTGGATGGCTGGAGCATTACCCAGGCTAGGGTGGCCGAGGCGGTCAAGATGGCAAGCGTCAACTTCTGCTTTACCCGCCGCGACCGTGACGGTTTGGCTGCCATGGAGCCTGCTGCAAGTCTAACATCACTTCCACCCTTCATCGATACAACGCCCTACGTCGGCAAGGCGAGTCCCGACAATCCGGGCCGCCTGATGACCATTGCCATGATGCGCAAGGGTGACAAGTTTGATTCCTATCGCATGCTGGCCGAAGCCCTTCAGATGATCCCAGATTTACCCTGGCGGCTGTCCATCATCGGCGACGGCAGCCTGCGACAGGCTGTGGGCGATCTCTTTGCTGCGATGCCGGGTGGCCGCATCGAGTGGCTGGGAGAAGTGCAGCCAAATCACATACCGGCACTGCTAGTTGGTGGCGGTATCTATGTATGGCCGGGTTTCGGTGAAGCCTACGGTCTCGCTTATCTTGAGGCAGAGGCCGCAGGGCTTCCCGTCATCGCGCAAGATATCGCCGGCGTGCCGGAGGTCGTCAGTAACGGTGTAACGGGCCTCCTCACGCCAGCGGGCGACACGGCAGCCTTCGCTACCGCCATTCGCACCCTACTCACTGACGAAGAGAGGAGAAAGTCCATGGCAGCTGCAGCGCACCGCTTTGTGTGCAATGAAAGATCAATGCAACAGGCAGGCCTCATTCTGAACAGTGAGCTGGAGCGGTCAATGCACCGGAAGCAGCATGGCCGGTGAAGACGCATGGCGGCAGCTTCGCCAGGAACTTGAGCGCCGCGAGGTGGCGGGCAGGGTGGCTCGCCTGTGGTTGCGCGATGACGATGCGACGCATACCACGCCCGCGCTTGATCAACTCATAGCGGTCACGGGAACATTTTCCATTCCCTTGACCGTGGCGGCCATTCCTGCCCAAGTCGAAAACACTCTGGTCAAGCGTCTTGCCAATGCCCGTCACGCGACGCCCGTGATTCATGGTTGGAACCATCAGAACCATGCGTTAGCAAACCAGAAGAAAATGGAGCTCGGTGATCATCGTCCCGTGGATGAGATCTTGCATGACCTCAGCTCCGCGATTGGCCGCATGTCGGAGCTGTTTGGTGACAGCCTGCTGCCCATGCTGGTACCACCGTGGAACCGCATCGGCAGCCTCTCCCTTCCTCATCTCGGGCGGCTGGGCTTTCGGGCACTGTCTTGCTTTGGACCCCAAGGACAACAAGCCTCAGTGCCGGTGTTCAACACCCATGTAGACCTGATTGATTGGCGAGGAACCCGTGGTGGCCGGGATCCTAGCCTTTTGGCTGAGGAGCTTCTCACCCACCTTCAGGGCAGCGGAGCCGATGGCAAACCTGTAGGACTTCTGACTCACCATCTGGTGCACGATGCGTCGGCCTGGGAGTTCCTTGCCCGCCTCTTTACCCTCACCCGACACTTTTCCTGCTGCCTTTGGGTTTCGGTCGCCGACCTGATTGCACTTAACGATGAAGCTTGAACTGCTTTGGCATCGGCTGGTATTGCCTATAAATGGTCAGCATGAGGGCGAGTGAATGAAGGTTCTAGTAACGGGTGCAGCGGGCTTTATTGGTTCGCATGTGTCCCAGAAGCTACTGGATCGCGGCGATGAGGTTGTGGGGATCGACAACCTCAACGCATATTACGATCCACAACTTAAGCAGGCCCGCCTCAACCGCCTGGAAAAGTACGCCTCCTTCTCCTTCAGAAAAATCGATGTGAGCGACCGGTCGGCCATGGAAGATCTGTTTACCAGGGATGGGTTTGCCCGGGTCGTACATCTCGGAGCGCAGGCGGGAGTACGCCATTCGTTGCAGAATCCCCACTCCTACATGGACACAAATATCCAGGGCTTCATGAACGTGCTTGAGGGATGCCGGCACGCCAGCGTCGAGCATCTGGTCTATGCCTCATCCAGCTCTGTTTATGGGGGCAATGAGAGCCTGCCCTATTCCGAGCAGGACAATGTGGACCATCCCTTGAGCATCTATGCGGTGACCAAGAAAGCCAATGAGCTGATGGCGCATTCCTACTCCCATCTGTTCAGGCTGCCGACCACGGGCCTGCGGTTCTTCACCGTCTACGGCCCGTGGGGAAGGCCCGACATGGCTTACTTCGTTTTCACCAGGAATATCCTGGAAGAAAAACCCATCCAGATTTTCAATAACGGCAAGCATGCCCGCGACTTCACCTACATCGACGACATCGTTGAAGGCTTGGTGCGCGTATTGGACAAGGTGGCCACGGCCAACGGAGCCTGGTCAGGCAAGCATCCCGATCCTGCCACCTCCTCGGCCCCCTACCGCATCTACAACATCGGCAGCAACAATCCGGTTCAATTGATGGACTTTGTTGGGGCCATCGAAAGGGCGTTAGACAAGAAGGCGCAGTTCGAGATGCTGCCCAAGCAGGCTGGCGATATCGAGCAGACCTACGCCGACATCGAGTCCCTGAAAGAAGCCGTAGGCTTCCAGCCAGCGACACCGATAGACAAGGGCATCGCAGAATTCGTGAGCTGGTACCGCTCCTATTATGACCATGCATAGCACGGCAATCGACGAAAAGGGAATTTCACTAGCATGCGCATTGCCATGATCGGGTCTGGATATGTGGGTCTTGTATCAGGCACCTGCCTGGCTGACTTCGGCCACCAGGTGGCTTGCGTTGACCAGGCGGAAGCCAAGATCAGGATGCTGAAGGACGGCAAGGTTCCCATCTATGAACCTGGCCTTGAAGACCTGGTGGCGGTCAATGTCAGGGCCGGTCGTCTTTCCTTCACGACAGACCTGAAGCAGGCTGTTTCCAATGCCGATATCATTTTCATCGCGGTGGGAACGCCCTCGCGTCGCGGTGATGGCCATGCCGACCTCTCCCATATCTATGCGGCAGCCCGCGAAATTGCGGCATGCCTTGCAAGCTATGCCGTGATCGCAATCAAGTCCACAGCGCCCGTTGGCACCGGCGATGAAGTTGCCCGCATCATGAAGGAAACAAATCCGACGGCCGACTTCTCGGTTGTGTCCAATCCAGAATTCCTGCGCGAGGGCGCAGCTATCAATGATTTCCAGCATCCCGATCGCATTGTCGTGGGGCTGAACGACGACAGCCGCGCCAGGGAGGTGATGGCCGAGGTTTACCGCCCGCTCTATCTCAATCAGGCACCCCTGCTCTTCACCTCACGGCGCACCTCCGAGTTGATAAAATACGCGGCCAACAGTTTTCTCGCTATGAAGGTGACCTTCATCAATGAAATGGCCGAGCTTTGCGAAAGGGTTGGCGCCGATGTCCAGGAGGTTGCCCGCGGCATCGGCCTCGATAACCGCATCGGTTCTAAGTTCCTCAATGCAGGCCCGGGTTATGGCGGGTCCTGCCTGCCGAAGGACACCTTGGCCCTGGTGCGAACAGCACAGGAGAATGGCACGTCATTGCGCCTTATCGAAACAACCATCGAAGTGAATGAGAAACGACGCAACTCGATGGCCACCAGGATTCTCAAGGCTACAGGGGATGCCGGCAAGGCCAGGACAATCGCCATCTTGGGCCTCACTTTCAAGCCCAACACTGATGACATGCGCGAGGCGCCATCACTCAATATCATCGACGGCCTGATCAAGGCAGGCATGGTCGTGCGGGCCTATGACCCGGAAGGCATGCCAGCGGCCAGGCTCCTTATGCCGGACGTGGTGTTTGCCAAGGACCCTTATGTTGCCGTTGAAGGGGCTGATGCCCTTGTCATTGTCACCGAATGGTCGGAGTTTCGCGCCCTCGACATGAAGAAGATCAGGCAGCTCATGCGGCAGCCCCTCATCGTCGATCTTCATAACATCTATAAGCGGGCGGAAATTGAAAGAGATGGCCTCACGTACCACGGCATCGGCAAACCGCTGACGGAGGAGAAGTAGCATCATGACGTCATGCAATATCTGTGGAGACAGCACTTTTTTAGCGGGCCCCTTTGGCAGGATGAGCTTCGGTGGCCGGCCGCCCCGCTGCGCCACCTGCAGTTCGCTGGAGCGCCACCGCGCCATGCGAAAAACCCTTGATCGCATGGACGCTCGAGAGCAGTTCTCGACCTACCGGCTAATTCGTTTCAGCCCCGACCCTACGGTGGAGGATGCCTGGTTCCAATCTGCTGAAACCTCCATTTATGAGGGCGACAATTCCCTCGACATCCAGTCGATCGACCGAGATGACGGCGCCTATGACGTCGTAATGTGCTCCCATGTGCTCGAGCATGTGAAGGATGATAAACAGGCCCTGCGCGAACTCGTGCGCATCCTTTCACCGCACGGTTTTCTCGTCATGGCAGTGCCACACACCGAGGACAATGCAGTGACCGACGACTGGGGCTTTGCTGACCCCGCCAAGAACCTGCACTACCGCGCCTATGGCCGTGATTTCGATACACGTATCGCATCCATCGTCACTCCGGCATACGCATTCTCCCTCGCGCCCACGGACCCCGTCACCGGCGACCTGAAGCGCTTCAAGATCATCACTAAATCAGACTTCTGGAGAGACCGGGTGAAAGCGCTTTAACCGCACTTTAAATCCCGTCATCCCTGCACCGGCCGGGATCTCCTTCAGGATTGTACCTGTTGACTGGTCCCAGCGTCCGCTGGGATGACGGGTTTGTAGTGAGGGCCTTACATCGGTGCCAGTCTATCGGCCAGGGCCGTGGCGAGTAGGGTGTCGCGCTTGTAGACGTCGCGGCGGAAATTGACTGCGCCATCCTTGTTCACCCAGGCGGTTAGATACGTGACATGGACCGGAATGGGCTTGGCGAGGTTAACCACGCGCTCCTTGCCGGCGGCTATGACATCATTGATTTTCTGGCGCGTCCAGCCCTGGTCGGCAAGCAGCAGGGCTGCAAGGTCGAGCGGGTTCTGCACGCGCATACAGCCATGGCTGAAGATACGTAGGTCCTTGTCGAATAGGCTCTTGGACGGCGTATCATGCAAGTAGATATTGAACTTGTTGGGGAACATGAATTTCACCTGACCGAGCGCATTCTTGGCACCGGAATCCTGGCGCAGTGAATAGGGCATGCGGCCCAGTGACGACCAGTTCACGGCATAGGGGTCCACTTCTCCTGCCCCACTAGCGGAGAATATCCTGATCCCCTGCTTCTTGAGGTAGCCCGGATCCTTCTTTAGCTTTGGCAAATACTCATTGCTGGCGATGGATGGTGGTACGCTCCAGGTGGGATTGAGCACGATGTATTTCATGGTTTCAGAAAACACAGGTGTGCGCGTGAATGGCTTACCTACCACAAGGCGGGCGGTATGGATGGTCTCGCCATCGCGCACCACCTTCATTTCCTGGTCGGCTACATTCACGAACACATAATACTTGCCGAGGTTATCGTCCATCCAGCGCCGCCGCTCAAGATTGACTTCTATTTGGCGAATGCGGTCCGCAACCGGCACATTGAGCTCGTCGAGCGTAGTTTGCGCAATGATGCCGTCAGGTGTGAGGCCATGGCGTTCCTGGAAATTCTTCACAGCAACCACCAGCGCCGCATCGTAGCTATTGCTGTCGGTAACACCCGAACTTTCGAGGTCACCTGTTACGTGAAGTCTTTTGCGCAACGTTGGGATGCGCGGATCCTGCGCATCGGGCTTGAGAACGGCGCCCTTGGGCAGGGTCGGCCAACCGCCATTAGTGGCCATATCCCGGTAGTTGGCCAGGGTATATTTGAGGCGTTGGTATTCGGGCGTGCTGGGCTCGATGGAGTTGACGAATTTTGCGATGCTATCGGCCCCCTCGGCGCCATCAATGAGCGTTAGCGGCCCGATCTCGCGGGGCACGATGGCGTTTTCAGAATTGACACTGGCCGGCAGGATGAGGCCGCGGTTCACGTCGCGGCCAAAATCGATGAATGCACGGCTGATGAGCAGTTCGAGTTCGGCAAGTTGCCGCGGTGTGGTGGCACTCATGCGCTTTTCAATCTCAGCCACACGGTAGTTGCCCGGATTGATGCCCATTTCGCCAGCAGTCTTGAACACCTGAATGACCTCGTATGCCTTGGACTTCGGCCCGCTGTCACGCACCCAGATGGGCTTGTAATTGCGGTCAGACGCATAGAAAACATAGACCTCGACGATCTGGTCATCATTGGCCTGGGTCCCGAGAACCGGCTCGCCACTATCGATGATGGACTTGAGCTCGGCAGCGACCTTCTCATTGTCGGCAGCAATGGCCCCAGGTGCTGCGACCATCAGCGCGAGCGCAAAAGCCCACGCGCATGCCCCCAACCATAGAGAATTCTTCATATTTCCGCTCCCGAAATACTTCTTGCCTGATCGTTTTTCACGCCAGGTTGGGTTGCAGGCTAATCTATCCGGAGGCCACGGTCGATAAGAATAAAGTCGGAGATCGGAATTGACTCCTCAAGGACTGGGATATTTCCACCTGTGCAACCACCCCTGGGGTGGTCCGCACTATCACTGGACGCCTCCAGGTTGAGAAGAGCGCTATGCGAGGTGACGGCTTCCAGCCGCGAGGACGAGTTCGACGACAATCAGAGCCGCAGCGACTGTGAAGGTGGACCGCATGCCGGCGGCAATAGCTTCAGGGCGCACCTTTGTGAAGTCGATCGTTCCCGATGCGAACGAAAAGACAGCGCCCATCAAGGATGTACCAGTGATCAGCCCGAGGTTGCGCGATAGGTTAAGCAAGCCGGAGATCACCCCCCCGCGGTTCGCCACGGGCATCCATCATGACAGCAGTGTTGTTGCCTGCCTGGAAAAGCAGATAGCCAGGGGTCAAAACGGGAATGGCAGCAATGTAGCCTGTGGTGCCGAACATGGCCGGAAGCACGGATAGCGCAGTCGAACCAGCCGCCATTTGGATCAGTCCAATTATGACCATGAATGGCCCATCTGAACGGTCGACAAAGCGGCCAGCGAAGACGCCGCTGAATGCAGAGATAATGGGGCCAATCGACAAAATGATTCCAACAGTGGCCGGGTTGAGGCCTAGCGCGCGCGAAAGATAAAAGGATCCTACCACGAGTGTAGTCATCATCACCGTCGAGACGAGCGCACTGAGGGAGAGACTTGCGCTCAGTGCGGGATCGCGAAACATCGCCAGGGGGATCAAGGGCGATACGATACTTGCCTCGGCAAACGCGAACAGGCCAATTCCACAACTTGCAACCAACAGCAGGGCCACGTTGAGTGAACCAAAACTGCCACGCCCCATCGTCATCGCCGAACTGCGGCTGCTGAAGATGGGCAAGGCTGCCGATCTGGTCGAGCAGGCTGTCCATGAGACGCTGACCTACTATGCCTTCCCTGACATTCACTGGCAGAAGATCCGTATCAACAACCCGCTTGAGCCGATCATGCGGGAGATCCGTCGCAGGACCCGCGTGGTCGGGGCATTTCCGGATGGGCAGTCCTGTCTCAATCTTGCTGCTGCCAGGCTCCGGCACATCGCAGGGACCCA
>Ga0315287_10001729_pt1 | contig 20412 bp, 14 predicted proteins | sample YL17G11_0_MG_FD_205037 | JGI IMG/M metagenome (GOLD analysis project Ga0315287, IMG submission 205037) | Sediment microbial communities from Yellowstone Lake, YNP, Wyoming, USA - YL17G11_0 | ecosystem: Environmental > Aquatic > Freshwater > Lake > Sediment | place: USA: Wyoming | collected...
CTTCGGCCGACCTTCGGAACGGATCGTCACCCGTCTCGGCATGGCGGAAGTCTATCACGAGCCACCCTAACTTGTCAATACTAGCTGCGTCCCCGTTTCAACCCCCCCGTTTCAACCCCACCGGAGTGCCAGAATATCTTGCCGCACACCAATCCTTGCGACGCTACAGGACGACGCTACGGGAGCATGACCTTCAGCCGCGGCGCGATCAATCCTTGTATCCGTTCGGATGCTTCTCGAACCACTTCCAGGCCGTGGCCACGATGGGGTCGATGTCGGTGTAGCGGGCCGACCAGCCGAGTTCGCGGCGAATCTTGTCGGCGTTGGCGAACAGGATCGCCGGGTCGCCGGGCCGCCGGGCGCCGTATTCGATGGGGATCTCGACGCCCGTGACGCGCCGCGCCGATTCGATCACCTCCTTCACCGAATAGCCCTTGCCGATGCCCAGGTTGTAGAACCGGGCGTCGCCGGGCCGCAAGGCGCTCATGGCCACGATATGGGCCGCGCAAAGATCCTCGACGTGGATGTAGTCGCGGATGCAGGTGCCGTCCGGCGTCGGGTAATCCGTGCCGAACACGGTTACCTTCCCGCGCTTTCCCAGCGCCGCCAACAGCAGCACCGGGATCAGGTGCGTTTCCGGGTCGTGATCCTCGCCCAACGACCCATCGGCCGCCGAACCGGCCACGTTGAAATACCGCAGCGACGCGAAGGCGAACTCGCGGTCGGCGGCCGAGTAGTCGCGCAGCACGCGCTCGACGCACCACTTCGACCAGCCGTAAGGGCTGACCGGCTCCTGCCGCATCGTTTCCACAATCGGCGTCTGTTCCGGCTCGCCGTAGGTGGCGCAGGTGGAACTGAACACCAGCCGTTTGACGCCCGTCGATTTCATGGCCTTCAGCATACTGATGGCGCCGGCGGTGTTGTTGTCGTAGTAGGCCAGCGGGTCGGCAACCGATTCGCCCACGTAGGCCAGGGCGGCGAAGTGCATGACGCACTCGATCGCGTGCTCCGTCAATGCCTCGGCGAGGGCCTGCGTATTGGCCAGATCGATTTCGTGGAAGGCCGCCCGGCGATCGACGGCCCGGCCGTGTCCGCGATAGAGATTATCGACGACCACGACGCGGTGGCCGGCATCGAGCAGTTGTTTCGCGGCGTGCGAGCCGATATAGCCGGCCCCGCCGGCAACCATCACATTCATGGGTTCCTCTTCTTCCGCAGCCAAAACTTCGTGGTCAGATGCACCATTTCAACCTGTAAAGGCCACCTTTGTCAACCCTGTCCGGCTCGCGTTCTTGCCGGAAATCGGCAAGCGCGGTATGCTAGCGCCACGCTCGGCGGGTTCCAATCACAGGTCTCAAGTCGCACACCCCTCGATGAAGATCGTCGTCACCGGCGCGTATGGGCAATTGGGCAGCGAGTTGTGCCTGCAACTTGGCACAAACGCCATCCCCCTGGACATTGACACGGTGGACCTGACCAACGCTCCGGCGGTGGCCGACGCCATGCTCCGGTTGAAGCCCGATGCGATCATCAACTGCGCCGCCTATACGCAGGTTGACAAGGCCGAAACCGAGCCGGAGCGGTGCCGCGCCGTCAACGCCGGGGCGGTCGAGCATTTGGTCCGGGCGTGCGGGATGCTCGATTGCCCCCTGGTGCAGATCAGCACGGACTATGTGTTCGGCGCGATGCGGCAACCGCCGCGGCCGTGGCGCGAGGACGACGCGCCGTCGCCACAGGGCGTTTACGCCCAAACGAAACTCGAAGGGGAGCGTCTCGCCGCCCGGCATCCCAAGCACTTGATCGTCCGTAGTTGCGGACTCTACGCACGTCCCGGCGATCCGCGGGCGAACAACTTTGTGAAGACCATGCTCCGCCTCGGCGGCAGCCAGCCGGAACTGCGCGTGGTGGCCGACCAACACTGCACGCCCACGTATGTCCCGCATCTGACCCGGGCGATCCTGTTCCTTGTTGGCGCACACGGCGGAGCGGTTGCGCCTTGGGGCACGTACCACGTTGCCAACGCGGGCCAGACGACGTGGCACGAGTTCGCCACGGAGATTTTCCGATTGGCCGGCATGAAGGTCGCGGTTTGCCCGATCACCACGGCGGAATACGGCGCCCCGGCCGCGCGACCTGCCTACAGCGTGCTCGATACGGCCGCGTATCATTGTTTGGGTGGCCCGCCAATGCCGGATTGGCAGTCAGCCCTGGCCGAATACTTCGAGGCGTGGCGGCAGTTGCAGAGCGAACAGGGCAGACTGAACACGGGGGGTTAATGATCTACCTCACGCGGAGCGTGAGGAGTACAATACGCTCTGCCTCACGCGGAGCGTGAGGAGTACAATACGCTCTGCCTCACGCGGAGCGTGAGGAGTACAATACGCTCTGCCTCACGCGGAGCGTGAGGAGTACAATACGGTATTCCATACGGTATCCCATGCCTGCCCGCAATTCCAAAATCGCCTTGATTACCGGCAGCGGCAAGCGCCGCGTCGGAAATGCCGTAGCGACGGCCTTGGCCGAGCGCGGTTACGACATCGCGTTGCACTACAACCGTTCGGCGGAGGAAGCCCGGCAGACGGTTGTGCAATTGGCGCAGAAGGGCATTCGCGCGGCCGCGTTTGCGGCCGACGTGGCCAGCGAGACGGAGGTTGCCCGGTTGTTCGAAGAGGTGATGAAGACCTTTGGGCGGCTCGACGTGCTGGTGACGGCCGCCGCCGTCTGGCAGCCGAAACCGCTGGAAGAAGTTACCGCCGACGACGTGCGCCGGCACTTCGAGATCAACGCCTTGGGCACGTTCCTCTGCTGCCAGCGGGCCGGGCTGATCATGGTCGAGCAGCCGGAGGGCGGCGCTATTGTAACCCTTGGCGACTGGGCCGTCGCGCGGCCGTACCCCAACTACGCCGCCTACTTTCCCAGCAAGGGCGCGATTCCCGCGATCACCCGCACCTTCGCCGTGGAACTATCGCGGCGCAATCCGGCGGTGCGGGTGAACTGCATCCTGCCCGGCCCGGTGATGCTGCCTGAAAACCTCTCCGAGCACGACGTGAAGGGTGCGGTCGCCGGCACGCTTCTGAAGCGTCCCGGCCGGCCGGAGAACGTCGCCCACGCGGTTGTTTTCCTGGTCGAGAACGATTACGTCACCGGCGTCTGCCTGCCGGTCGACGGCGGGCGGACGATCGCGGGGGGAACGTAGTTTCTATTGCGGAAGACCTTCAGGATGGCACCCCACTTATCGCCCCCTCGACAAGCTGCCGCCCGGCAATTAAGCTGAAGGTTTCTGTCTTGGGTAATTCCATTGATCCAACGAGGGTATCCCGATGGACTGCAAACGTGTTTTTCTGAGCGAGAAAGAACTGCCGACTGCGTGGTACAACCTCCAGGCCGACCTGCCGAAACCGGTGCCGCCCCCGTTGCACCCGGGCACGAAGCAGCCCCTGGCGCCGTCCGACCTCGAGCCGATCTTCTCGAAGGCGTTGATCGGCCAGGAAGTGAGCCGGGATCGCTGGATCGAGATTCCCGAGGCGGTGCGGAAGGTGTACGCGATTTGGCGGCCGAGCCCGCTGGTTCGGGCGACGAACCTCGAAAAAGCCTTGAAGACGCCCGCCCGCATCTACTTCAAGGACGAGAGCCACAGCCCGCCGGGCAGCCATAAGCCGAACACGGCCGTTCCGCAGGCGTACTACAACAAGATTGAAGGCATCGACAGCCTGACCACCGAGACCGGGGCGGGGCAATGGGGCACCGCGCTGGCCTTCGCCTGCTCCTTCTTCGACATGCACTGCAAGGTGTTCATGGTCAAGGTGAGCTACCATCAAAAGCCCTACCGACGCTCGATGATGCACCTCTGGGGCGCCCATGTGATCCCCAGTCCGTCGACGGAAACCAACGCCGGCCGGCAGATGCTCGAGATGGACCCCGAGTGCCCAGGCAGCCTGGGCATCGCCATCAGCGAGGCGGTCGAGGCGGCCGCCACCCGCGACGACACCAAGTACACCCTGGGCAGCGTGCTGAACCACGTCATGCTCCACCAGACCGTGATCGGCCTGGAAGCGGAGAAACAGTTCGAGATGATCGACGACTTCCCCGACGTGGTGATCGGTTGCGTGGGCGGCGGGAGCAACTTTGCCGGGCTGGCCTTCCCGTTTATTCGGCGCAAGCTCGAAGGCAAGGACATCCGCTTCGTGGCCTGCGAGCCGCACTCGTGCCCCACGATGAGCCGCGGCCAGTACCGCTACGATTTCGGCGACACGACGAAACTGACGCCGCTGATCAAGATGTTCACGCTGGGCCACAGCTTCGTGCCGCCGGGCATCCACGCCGGCGGGCTGCGCTATCACGGCATGGCGCCCATGGTCAGCCTTTGCGCCTCGCTGGGCATCGTCGAGGCCGCGGCGTTCCACCAGATCGAGTGTTTCGAAGCAGCACAAATGTTCGCCGCCACCGAGGGCACCATTCCCGCCCCGGAAACCTCGCACGCCATCCGCGGCGCGATCGTCGAGGCGCTGCGCTGCCGTGAAACGGGCGAGGAAAAGTGCATCCTATTCAACCTCAGCGGCCACGGCCTGTGCGACATGGGCTCCTACGACCGCTTCCTCAGCAAGAACCTCGAAGACTACGCCTATCCCCAGGAGAAGATCGAAGAGGCAATCGCCGAACTGCCAGTGGTGGAGTGATCGCTCGGCCGTGTTCGCCGTCCAATGCTTTCATCGCGTCGTCTACCCGAACTTCACGTGCATTTCCGGCTCGGCCTCTTCGTTCTCGCGGAGCTTGATGGTGGCGCCGGGAGGAGCGCGACGCTCGGAGACGATGCCTCGGGCGGTGGTGGAGAGAAACTCGTAGAACAGGGCGGCGGGGCCGACGGGGAAGCGCGTGCGGAGTTGTTCGAGGATATCCGCCCAGCGCAAAGCGCTGCGGTAAATCACCCGATAGGCCGCCATCAATTCTTGAATGACGCCCGGACGGTAGCCCGCGCGGCGGAGGCCGACCTTGTTCAACCCCACGACCAGGCTGCTCAGGCCGTCGACCGTGACGTAGGGCGGAACGTCTTGCACGAGGTGGGCCTGTCCGCCAACCATGGCCAGAACGCCGACGCGGCAGAACTGATGAATGCCCGCCGCGCCAGAGATGTAGGCGCGGTCGTCCACTCGCACGTGCCCCGCCAGCATCGCGTTGTTGGTGACGATGACGTTGTTGCCCAGGTGGCAGTCGTGGGCAACGTGGGCGTTGACCATCAACATGCAGTTGTCGCCAATGGCAGTCGCGTGATCGGGCACGAGGGCCCGGTGGACGGTCACGTTCTCGCGGATGGTGTTGCCCGAGCCAATGGCCACGCGGCCGGGGTTCTCAGGGACGTGGACGTGCTGCGGGAGTCCGCCGAGGACGGCGCCCTCGAAGACCCGATTGTTGGCGCCCAGCGACGTACATTCTTTGACCACCACTCGGCTCTCGAGGATGCAGCCCGGCCCAATGTTCGCGCCCGACTCAACGACGCAAAACGGCCCGATTTGCACGCTCGGGGCGATGGTTGCCTCGGGACTGACGACGGCCAAGGGGTGGATGCTCACGGGAGGCACCTCGCAACAGGGGGTAAGGTCGGTGGATTCCAAGAGGCAACTGCTGGTAGACTGTATCGGTTGCCTAGAACCTGCCCGTTAGGCCCGCCGTCCCGTTTGTAACGGCTTTCCCGTTTTTGCCAGATTAAACCCCACCAGAGAAGGGGCTATTTCGTCCGCATGGCCGGCGGGTTAGACTATGTGACTTCCAACCACCGGAGCAGAATAGACATGCCGACAGTCAGTCAACTGTATGACGAGGCGATTAACCTGCAGCAAGCGGGCAAACTGGAGGAGGCGGTCGGCAAGCTGGAGGCACTGGTTGCCGCCCATCCCGACTACGCCCTGGCCCACGCCGGGCTGAGTGTCTTCTACGGCAAACTGGGCCGGCACGACGATGCGGTCGAACATGCCCAAAAGGTCTGCGAACTCGAGCCCGACGACCCGTTCAGCTTCATGTCGCTCAGCCTGATCTGTCAGCGCGCGGGCCGAATCCCCGAGGCCGAACAGGCGTTGGGGATATCCGTGGAGAAACAATGGGCGGTCCGGCGGGGGGAGTAATACTACTTTTCCACGTCCCGCACTTCCAGCAGCGTGTGGGTCACCAGCACGTCGTCCTCAATGTAGATTTCGCTGCTGATGGTCCGCAACGCCTTCAACACGTCGAGCACCGTGCGGACTTGCGGGGCGATCTCGGGCAGCTTCTCCTTTATCTCGGGCTGCGATTGCGCGATTTGCTCCATGACGACGGCGACCCACGGCGTGGCGGCATCCACCAGAGCGGCCCAATCGAACCACACGGCGCCGGCCCGCGGGCGGTCGGGCTTGGCCAGCGCGCCGCCGACGGCCAGCGGCGTGGGCTCCAGCAGCCGCTCCACGTGGCCTTGCGATGCGGCCAGCACGGCCACCTTGTCGGATAGCCCAATATACGGGCCGATTTGCTTGTCCACGCCCCAGTCCTTCGGCAGCGCGAAGCTGTAGATCGTCCCCGTCTTCGCCTCGCTCACTTGCGGCGCGGGGATGCCAACCCACTCGGGCACGTCGCTGCCTTCGATCTTGCGCACCGCGTCGATCAGCCCATTGATCGCCTCGCGATACCCGCCGAAGGCCTCGCGCAGCAGTTTGGCGTCGCTGACGCCGACGACGATTGCGGGCTCGACCATCGGCATGGGTTTCTCCGTGGCCGGCAACGCCTCGATGAATTGCCTGCTCTTCAGCTTGACGTCGATCACCAAGGCGGCCTGGCCGTCGGCCAGGGCGGGAATAAGCAGGTCGCGGTTGATCTTGTCCATCCGCTTCAGCAGCGGCAGCGCATCGTCGAGAAACTTCTTGGCCTTCTCGCGATCGTCCTCCTTCATGTTTGGCAGGCCGAACTCTTCGAAGTAGCCGTAGGCCGTCTTCGTCCACTTGGACAGGCGGTCATAATCGGCGACCGACATCTTTTGCCGCCCCACGACGCCGAGAATCGGCCTGCCGCCGACGTGGCTCAGCAGCCCGAGCGGCTTGGAGCCGTCCATGCGGGCGTGTTCGCCCCAGGTGTACTGGTAGCCTTCGACGCCGTGTTCGCTCAGAAAACTGACACCCATCATCGCCCCAACCTCGGGGATCATCTCCTTGGCGTCGTTGGCCAGCTCCTCAACGTCTTTGCGGACGCGGTCGCTCTGTTGGTCGGTCAACTTGGCCAGCGGCAGCAGTTCGTCGACCAGTTCCAGCAAGTCGTCGATGTTCTTGGCATTGTTGTTCATCTGCCGGTTCATGGCCTCGCTGAGGTAGCCGATCGAGACCAGCCGCTTGCCGGCGAATTGCGCCAGCGGCTTGAACTCCGGCCGGTCGATCAGCCGGTCGCCGTTGCCGAGGCTCTCCAGGCCGTCGGTCGATGAGCCGATCGAGGCCAGCAGGTAGTTGTCGCGAACGCCCAGGGCAATCACCAGCTTCGACTCCTTTAGCCGGTCGACGATCTTCTCGGCGTCGCCCTCGGCGGCCTGCATCTCCTTGAACTTCTCCATCGGCACTTGATCCCAAGGGACCATCGCGCCGTCGAGTTCCAGGACCAGATACTCAGATTCGCCGACCTTGGTTTTCTTGAAGCGGCCCTTGGTGCGCTCGTTGGATTCCAGCAGGATGTTGCCGATGGTTTCCAGCTTGATCAACTGCTCCTTGGCCAAGTCGGTGCTCTTCAGCTTGAAGCCGACCACGAGGTTCGGTACGCCGATCAGATCGAGGTTCTGCGCCAAGGCCGACATCAGCACTCTGCCCTGGAGTTCGTTGGGGTTGTGGCCCTTATTATGGTCGGTCAGTTCCATCACCATGGGGCCGTAGCGCATCGCACCCATGAGGTTCTGCGCCAAGGTGAAAAAATCGACGAAGCTCTCGTCGCCGTAGACAAAGATTTCCTCCGAGGCCATGTCGCGCAGCAGATCGACGATCTTGCGGGTTTCGGGGTTCTTCAGCACGGTCTCGATCTTGCCCGGAACCGTCTCGGGGTTGTCGGCTTGCGACGTGTAGAGCGCGAGCCCCATTTGCACGACGGGCATGTCCCTGATTTTCGCCCAGGCATTGCTCTGGCGGATGGCCTCGAACTGCTCGCGGTTGCGCATCATGCTCGAATAGAAGGCGGCGTCTTCGGGGATGAGCTTCAACGAGCTGTCGATTTTGTCCAGCTCTCCGTCTCCCGCCCATGCCGGCTGTGCGGCCAGCGCGGCCGCCGATGCCAAAATCGCGATCGCCAACAGACAGAACCAGCCCGGATTGTGCTTGTGCTGACGTGCCAACATCGGTAAGTCTCCTTGCGTCGGAAAAATTAGAAAGAGTTGTCGGGAAAACATGCCCTCATTCAACCGGCATGATTCTAGCACCTACCGCCGGGGGCGGCAAGCTGGCGCTGCAGAAGGTTGCCTCGTGGCCTACTCTGCCCGGGCGTGCTACAATACAGGGATGCCGTCCGTCGCTGAAGGATACTCCCCGCATGAGCGATCAACCCCCTGAACCGAACCGCCCCGCACCAGACAAGAAGCCCCCAGGGTTGGGGGGGAACGTCGTTTGGTATTTGTTGGCCCTTGGGATCGGCGCCCTGTTCCTCGTCAGCCTGATGGGCACCGACAACCAGGTCGAGATTCGCTACATGGACCTCGTCCGCCTGATCGAGAAAGGGGCGCCGGAAAAGAACCCCAACGCGGCGATCGAGGTTCGCGAGGCAACTGGCGGCAAAGAGACGACGGTTCGCTTCTCCAACCTGGACGATGTCAAGATCGGCCCGCACGAGATCACCGGCACAGTGACCATGCAGGCGAGCGGCCTCGAGAACGAGCAAGGCAAGACGGAGGCGAACGTCGGCTTCCACACGCCCAGGGTCGGTCTGGAAAACGACAACAATGCCCTGTTCGACTTGATGAAGAAGCAGGGTTTCAAGAATGTCCGCGCGGAGAAAGCGCCCAGCGGCTGGCGCAACCTGCTGCCGATGTTCGTGCTGATGGTGCTGATCATGGGCATCTTTTTCATCATGCTTCGCCGGCTGGGCGGCACGGGCTCGGCCATGGCCTTCGGCCGCAGCCGCGGAAAGCTGTACGCTCAAGAGGACATCGGCATCACCTTCAACGACGTGGCGGGCATCGACGAAGCGGTCGACGAGCTGCGCGAGGTCGTCGACTTTCTCCGCACGCCGGAGAAGTACCAGGTGCTTGGCGGGCGCATCCCCAAGGGCGTGCTGCTGGTGGGGCCGCCGGGCACGGGCAAGACCCTGCTGGCCAAGGCGATTGCCGGCGAGGCCGGCGTGCCGTTCTTCAGCCTGTCGGGCTCCGACTTCGTCGAGATGTTCGTCGGCGTGGGGGCCGCCCGCGTGCGCGACATGTTCCAGCAGGCCCAAGCCAAGGCGCCGTGCATCGTGTTCATCGACGAGTTGGACGCCCTGGGCAAGACCCGCGGCTCGGGTATTGTCGGCGGGCACGATGAGCGCGAGCAGACGCTCAACGCGCTGCTGGTCGAGATGGACGGTTTCAGCTCGAACAGCGGCGTGATCATCATGGCCGCCACGAACCGGCCGGAAACGCTCGATCCGGCGCTCTTGCGCCCCGGGCGGTTCGACCGCCACGTATCCGTCGATCGCCCCGACGTTAAGGGACGCGAGCAGATTCTCAAAGTCCACGTAGGCAAAGTGAAGCTGGACGAATCGGTCGATCTGAAGGAAATTGCCCGCATCACGCCGGGCTTCGTCGGCGCCGACCTGGCCAACCTGGTCAACGAGGCGGCCCTGCTGGCTGCCCGCGCGAGTAAGTCGGCCGTCACGGCGCTCGAGTTCAACGAGGGCGTGGAGCGCGTCGTTGCCGGCCTGGAAAAGCGTCAGCGCGTGATGCATCCCGACGAAAAGCAACGCACCGCCTACCACGAGAGCGGCCACGCCTTGGTCGCGTACAGCCTGCCGAACACCGATCCGGTCCACAAGGTTTCGATCATTCCCCGCGGCCCGACGGCGTTGGGCTTTACCATGTTTCGCCCCGAGGGCGATCGTTACACGACCACCCAGGCGGAGTTGGAGAGCCGCATCCAGTCGTTGCTGGCCGGCACCGTGGCCGAGGAGATGATTTTCGAGGACGTGGCGACCGGCGCGCAAAGCGACCTGGAACGCGCCACCGAGATCGCCCGCAGCATGGTTATGGAATTCGGCATGAGCCGACTGGGCCGGGTGAACTTCCGGGAGCGTGGGCGGTCGGCATATCTGGCCGGCGTCGACGATATCCGCGACCGCAATCACAGCGAACAGACGGCCCGCGAAATCGACCTGGAGATCAAGCGCATCATCGAGGAGTCGCTGGAGAAGGCCCGTCACATTCTGAAGACGCGCCGCAAGGCGCTCACGGCATTGGCCGAGCGGCTGGTCGAGAAAGAGACGATCGGCACCGCGGAGCTTCGCGAGATCATCGAGGCCAATTCGCCCAGCGCGGCGATTGTGCCGGGCACGGCCGACGCCGCCGCGCGGCGACCGGCGGAAGAGCCCATCCTTGCGGAGAACGTGAAGCAGGCGGAGAGCGGGTGAGCTCTATCGTACTGCTCACGCTCCGCGTGAGGTTAGGTGGTACAACCTCGCGCGGAGCGTGAGGAGTACGTAAAGGAACCGTGCTTGCAGATTCTTTTCCCCCCCGGTAGAATCGCGGCTTTCCAAGGCGCTCTACGCATCCGCAGGTTCCCATGTCACACCTCGTCGTTTATCGCGTCACCACCCGCCGGCAGAAGAGGCAGTTCCTCCGGTTTCCGTGGACATTGTATCGCCACGATCCCAACTGGATTCCGCCGCTGCGCGGCAACCAGAAGGAACTGGTCAACTACGCGCCGCACCCGTTCTACGCACGTAACGCGGTGCAAACCTTCCTGGCCTGCCGCGGCAAAGAGGTTTGCGGGCGGATCGCCGCCATCCTCAACCACGGGCATAACATCCAGCACTCCGACCACCGCGGCTTCTTCGGCTTCTTCGAGTGCGTCGACGACCAGGCGGTGGCCAACGGGCTGTTCGACGCCGTGCGGCAGTGGTTCGCCGATCAAGACATCCACTGCCTGCGCGGGCCGACGAATCCCTCGCTGAACTACGAGTTGGGCCTGCTGATCGAGGGGTTCGATTCGCCGCCCACCTTCATGATGACCTACAACCCTCCCTATTACGCGCGGCTGATCGAGAACTACGGCTTCCGCAAGGCCCAGGACTTGTACGCCTTCTGGGGCCAGTTGGAGATGCTGCCGAAGATCGAGGCCAAGCTCGGTCCCATCGCCGAGCAGATCAAGGAGCGGTACCACGTCAAGCTGCGCCCGCTGGACAAATCTCGCTTCGTCGAAGACGTGGAGATGTTCCTTTCGATCTACAACCGTTCGCTGGCGAACACCTGGGGCTTCGTGCCGATGTCGGGCGACGAGATTCGGCATCTCGCCGGCGGGCTGCGCCACATCATCGTGCCCGAAATGGCCATCTGCGCGGAGATCGACGGCAAGATCGTCGGCGCGTCGTTCGGGCTGCCCGACTACAATCCCCGCATCCGAGAGATCGACGGCCGGCTGTTCCCCTTCGGTTTCTTTCATCTGCTGCGAAACCGGCGGGCGATCAAGCGCATCCGCCTGATCAGCACCAACGTGATTCCCGAGTATCAACGCTTTGGCGTGGGTCTGGTGCTGATGAGCGGCCTGGTTCCCAAAGCAATGGAATGGGGATTGGAGGAAGCCGAGTTCTCCTGGGTGCTGGAATCGAACCGGCTGAGCTTTGGCAGCCTGAAAAAGGGCGGCGCCAAGATCAGCAAAACCTACCGCTTGTACGATTTTGACGGGCCGGAGGTCCGGGGTCGGGGGTCCGAGGGAGAGGGGAGAGAGGAGAGTGGGGCAGCCCGCAGCCTTGTCGTGCCGACCGCCAGGCCCTGGGTTACGGTGGGATTGCCCAGCTTGGCGAGTTTCCGCGGCCGGTTGGAGATCCGCGAGGTCCTCGGCCGGCGCGACCGCAATCAATTCGTCGACGTGCCGTGGCGCATCTATGCCGAGGATCCGCAGTGGGTTCCTCCGTTGAAGATGGACGTGAAGGAGTTCCTCGACCGCCGTAAGCACCCCTTCTACGAGCACGGCGACGCCACGCAGTTTCTGGCCGCGCGCGACGGCGTGCCGCTGGGACGGATCCTCGTCAGCGACGATCCTCTCTACAACGAGCAACACCAGAGCAACGCCGGCTGTTTCGGCATGTTCGAGTGCGTCGACGATCGCGAGATGGCCCATGCCTTGCTGGACGCCGCGGCCGGCTGGCTTCGCGCCCGGGGACGATCGACCATCCTGGGCCCGATCGACTACTCGATCAACTACCCCTGCGGTCTGCTGATCGACGGCTTCGAGACGCCGCCGCGGATCATGATGAATCATCAACCCCGTTATTACGAGCCGCTGTTGGAGTCGTGGGGGCTGACCAAGGCCAAGGACTTCTACGCCTGGTGGTTTACCGATCTGCTGGAGAAGTGGAAATCGCGGGCCGACCGGCTGGCCAAGCGCGGCCGCATCACCATCCGCCCCTTCCGCACCAAGGATTTCGATGCCGAGGTAAGCCGTTGCCAGGAAGTTTACAATGCGGCCATGATCGACCTCTGGGGCTTCGTCAAGCTCACCGAGGCCGAGTTCCGCTACTTCGCCCACCGGCTGGCCCAACTGGCCATCGCCGAGCAGGTGTTGCTGGCGGAGATTGAAGGGCGCACAGTCGGGTTCTCGATCACGTTGCCCGACATCAACGAGGCCATCCGTCCGCTGAACGGCCGGCTGACGAAATGGGGCCTGCCGCTGGGCCTGGCCCGGTTTGCCTACCGCAAGCGGCACATCACCACCGCGCGGGTGGTCGTGCTCGACGTGCTGAAGCAGTACCGCGGCCGCGGCGTGGCCGAGATGCTGATCCTCCGCACGCTCGACTACGGCAAAAACGTGCTGGGCTACACCGGCGCGGAGCTAAGCTGGACCACCGAAGACAACCACCTCATCAACCGCACGGTCGAAGCCGTCGGCGCGCGGCGATATAAGACGTATCGGGTGTATCATAAGCCGATTTAGCTTGGGCATGCGAGCATTTCCGACAAATTGCCCGCCGCGTCGAACGGCAACTCGCGCAAGCCGGTGAGGATTTCCAGATCGGCCCGTTGCTTGGCTTCGGCCAGATACGCCGCCGAACATTCCACCTCGCCCAAGTGCAAGGTGTCGGTGATCCAAAGCAGTTTTGCGTCGGGCGGCTCGGTCAGACCGATCGTGCCCAGCGCCGCGGCGAGCATCTCGCGGTCGGTCTCGTAGTCCAGCGGCGGCATCACCGCGGAGACGTGGCCGGAGACCAAACCGTTGAGGCGCGTGGCCGTCAGGTCTGCTTGCCGCAGCAGTTGCGAGCGGCAGAACTCGGCCACACCCATGCCGATGGCGTTGCCGTGCGAGGCGGCGGTCAGCCCGCGCAGCGCTATCCGCTTGACCTTGGGGAACTCGTCGTCGAGCGCTTTGTGGTCGTTGAACTTCCGGCCGACCACGTTCGGATCCAGGCCCGTGCCGCTGATGTCCTTGCCGATGCGGTCGATCAACAGCAGGTCGGCCCGATCGAACGGCAGCCGGGGCAGCCACCGCCTGGCCAAGGCGAGCAACTCCTTCTCGCGCTGCTCGAACTGTTCCGGCGCGACGGCTTCCACGAGCGCCGTCTGGTCGCGGGCGTTTTCGACGATGGCCAGCCCGGCCAGGACGTGGCAGCGGGCCAAGATTTCGCCGGCCGCGCTGCGGATGATTTGCGCGAAGCTGAAGTCCTGGATGGCGCGGTGGCAGATCGCCGCCCCTTCGCGGTTGCCCAGCCCGATCAACAGCATCTTCATCAGGCCGCTCTCGATCGGGCCGGCGAAACCGGTGTGCGGCTTAATGCGGTTGCACGCCAGCACGTGGTCGGCCTCGAAGGCCAAGCGGTCGAAGTGGATCGGGAATCCCTCGGCCGCGCGGCCCACCACGACGGTCTCCATGCTGGAACGGATTGGGCAGCCGACGCGCTCCTCGGTAATGCCGTACGACTCGACGAGTTGCCGCTGCCCTTCGGCCGTGCCGCCGCCGTGGCTGCCCATGGCGGGCACGATGAACGGCTGGGCCCCCAGCGATTTCAGATGCTCGACGATCGCCCGGGTAATGGCCGCGATGTTGGCGATTCCGCGGCTGCCGGCCGTGACGGCCACGGTTTGCCCGGGGCGGACCTTCCCGGCCAAGGCCAGCCGCCCAAGCTGCGCGCGAACTTCGCCCGCCACGTCCCCGACGCGGGGCGATTCAAACGTTTGGCGAAGGCGGAAGATCTTGGGGAAGGGTTGCATCATGCTATTGTGGGTAGAACACTTCGACTGGCTGGGTTGGAATTGTGCGCCCGCCCCCCATCAAACCGCAAAATTCGGCCTGTTCGCGGACAGCACTTAAATCCTTGCGCCGCAAGGAGTAACATTGTGCTCATGCTCATAGTCCGTTGTGGGGGCGTACGCAAAAATGGAAATGGCCGGCTGGCCGATTTTCGCAAGTGTAGGCGGGCATTGGATTTTGGCGCCATGTGGTAGGCCGCTGATTTTCCCGAAATTTGGCGAGAAGCCGATGTGCATAATTCGTTTTTCCCGCGAAATCGCTTGGTGTCGTGTTTTTCAAAGTACTCCTCACGCTCCGCGTGAGGTTGTGTGGCCTAAGAACCGAAATGTAGCAGGCACACGCCGTGTGTCGTGCGCGGCGGTTGCGAGATGCATTGCACGTCGAACAGACGGCACACGGCGTGTGCCTGATACGCCGAGCGGTTGTTGGTCAACAGCATGGCCATTTTTCCAATTCCTTCCCTCTCCCCTCTCGACTCTCGACTCTCGACTCTCACCTTGACAGCCCGATCCTAGCACACCGGCTGGCCTAATTTCTAGTGGAAAAACGGCATGGCAAATCGCCATTACATACCACCCAAAAGAGGGGTTGTGGGCGCGACCCTCGCGCGCCGTCGCTGCGCGACGGCGCTTTGCGCTGTATCGGATACTCTTATGACCTTTGCTGTGGCTTGCGGGGAATCGTCGCTCGGATACACTAATTAGTCAGTTGCATTGACCAATGACCACGCTGTGGCTTGCGGGGAATCGTCGCTCGGATACACTGGAACATCGGCATGGAAGGTGCAAGTCGGTGCTGTGGCTTGCGGGGAATCGTCGCTCGGATACACTATTGTCGCTTCCGGCTGTATCTGTTTCGCTGCTGTGGCTTGCGGGGAATCGTCGCTCGGATACACTCCCTCCGGCGTAATCCCTTACGCCGGAACCCCTTAGGGCCACGGGAAAGCTAGAAAAGGACAAGCTGGGGAGGAGGTTTTTCGAGTTCAAGCCATTTTTCTCCGATGTAACTCTCCATTTTGCCGAACTGCCGGTCAGTGACGGCCAGCACTCGCACGTACCCTTCGGGGGGCAAGGCCGCCCGAATGCGCGAGCGGTACGCCCCGGCCATTTCTTCGCTGGCGCAATACCGCGCGTAGATCGAGTATTGTAGCATCGAGAAGCCCTGCTCGATAAGCAGCTTGCGGAATTCCGTGTACCGTTTCCGCGCCTTGGGCGTGGTCACCGGCAGGTCGAACATCGCAAACAGCCACATCCCCCGATACCCCGATAATACGAGTTCTCGTCGCGGCATGATAATGTACTCCTCACGCTCCGCGTGAGGATTCCGAAAATCGTTGCGAACAACCCAACCTCACGCGGAGCGTGAGGAGTACGTTACGAACCGGGCAGTTCCAACTCCTCGGCGTTGCCAAGGAAAACATCGGCCAACGAGGAGGCGACTCGGCCGGCCGTGTCGAACAGCGTTCGTTGCTGCCCATCGACCATGTAGCGGCCCGTCAACTCGCCGATGATGTTCTGTTTGGCGGCGGACTCCAGCTTGTACGGCTCGTCGTGCGTACTCATGTACTCGGCCACGGCGCGGTCCACGGTCGGGCGAAACGGCTCCATCAGGTCGTCGGCCAGGCAGAAGGCGTTGTAGCGGTTGTGATGATGAATGCCCAATGACGGGTGCAAGCCGGCCGCGCAGATTGCCCGGGCCACAATTGCCCGCAACACGGCGTAGCCGTAGTTCAATAAGATGTTTTGGTCCTCGTTTTCCCGGTGACGGCGGAAATCGAGGTCAGCGAACACATAGGGCCAATAGCGGCGGGCAGCCCGGGCCTCGACGTTGCTCGGGTCGCCCGAGCGGACGCGGCCAGCCAGCACGGCCACGCCATGATCGGTGCCGTGCAACTCGGTCAACAGCGCCGCCTGGGCCTTGATTTTGGCGCGGACGATCTGTTGCCAGAGCCGCTTTCGCATGGGCAGCGGCGCGCCGGCCTGGGCGGCGAACCGCTCTGCCTGGGTGTGATGGGCCGCCAGCGGCAGCAACATGCCCACCGGCAGATTGCGGCCGTCGCAAGTGACGAACACGCCGCCGGCGAGAGCCAGCCCGGAAAGCACCGCCTGCGTGAAGGTCACCTGGGGATGGGCGACGATCATCACGGCCAGATCGGCCAGAGGCATGGAGACCTCGGGCAGGTTTTGGCGTTGGACGATCAGTTGTGCGAGGCGCACGCGGAGGCGCGCCGGCGCCTCCGAAAAATCAACGATGCGGTTAATCATTGGCCTTAAGAACGTTGCCTAAGGGGTCCACGACCACCTTCCGTGCTTTGGCCTTGCGTAATGAGTCGACGGGCTTGGACAGGCCCGCCCTTCCTCCTTTTGTCTGTCTTAATAGCGTAATTGGGCGGGCGTCGGTATGCAAACGGAATTCCACGATTTTTCCAGATAGCACAGTCACTCTAACCACCCGTCGGTTGCCGTCGTCATCTTCCAACTCCACGTACTCCCCCCCCGCCAGTGAGAACTTAAACTGCATGCCGGGGCCATGTTCGCGTTGGACAACGGGCTTGCCGTCGCGCACCCGCTGGGCGGCCTCCATGAGCGTGACGGTCGTGGCCTCCCATCGCGTCTCTTTGCCCTGTTCGTCCAACACGGTGACGATTTCCATGTGGTGGTTGCTGCCGGGTGCGGCATAACGGGGCGAACTCGATTTCCCCAGCGCGATGACCCCTACGGGTTTGCGGATGCGAGCCTTGTGGATGAACACCTTGCGCTCATCGCCGGCGATCAAATACGGATGGTTGCCCGGATCGGCAAAGACTTTCTTGGGCTCGCCGCCAATCTGTTGCAGCTTCGCCTGGACGAGCTTCCGGATGGTATCGTCCACGATGTTTTCGACCTCGTCGCCCGACATATTCTGGAGCGGCTTGCGGACGTGCCGGTACTCAAGCTCCTTCTTGCCGTTTTCGTCATGCGATTTGTAGGCTTTGCTGTAGTTCGTTTCTTGGTGCAACGCCCCGGTGACACGGCGGTTGACGCGGTAGGAGATGTTGATGGCGTCGATCGAAGTGCGCACATTGTCGAGAAAGGAATCCCACGGCTTGTCGATGGGCGTGAAGAGTCGATTGCCGTGCTGTTCTGCCAATTCGGCGGAATCGCTCAGTTTCTTTACAGTTCCCGCGCTGGTTAGGGCGATCACCACGGCATCGACGGCGTGGTGCCGGTGGTCGCCGCGGTTCTTCTCGTCGTCGCCGCCGTCGTTGAGGATGGCGTTCAATCCCCACTCATCGCGGAGGTAGGCGGTAACGCGGCCGGCGCTGACCTGCACGCGGCGGCGTCCGTCGCCGTCGATCTGCCCGCCGTAGAGCAGGCCGAGATACTGCGCGGCCAGCTTCGACATGTAACGGGTGTCCTGAAGTTGCCGGGCCGCAAAATCGCCGTCCAACTCCTTCTGCTGGAACTTGCGCAGCTTGGCGTGGGCCGCCAAGCCGCGAAACCGCTTCACCCGCGCGATGATTTCCTGCCACTTCGTCTCGTGAGCGGAATAGGCTTCGTACGGTGTGCGATTCTGTTTGACATCGCGGTTTTCCTTCACGTCGCACAGCGTCTTGTTGATGAACGAGTTGTCCAACGAACGGCTGAAGGGGACGATATGCTCGATGTCGAATTGCGGATTCCGGCCGAGCAGCGCCTCCATGCAGATCGTCTTGCCGGTATACGGACATTCCCAATTGCACTCTTTGGCCAACAGCACCTTGAGGATGTCGCTTCTCCGGGGTTCGTCGATGCCCAGTTCCTTCTTGGCGCGGATTTCCTCGCGGGCCATATCGCGGGCCTTCTCGTTCTGCCGATTCTGCTTCCAAATGTCCTCGCGCTGCTTGCCGGAGCGTTTCAGGTCGCGGGCCAACTCGACGCGGACCAGTTCCGGCTTGCCGTACTCGCGAATCAGTGCATTGGCCACCTTGCGCAACTCGGTCAGCCCACGCAAAACCACGGGATTGCGCAACTGCGGCACGGTCTCCAAAACCGGGGGCAGGACGGCTCGCAATTCCTTGCTGCCGGCATACTCGCCGTACACCTCTTTCTTTGCCGTGGCAAAGCGCACACCCTTTTCCATCAGCGGCAGCAACTTGCGCATCGCCTCGCGCGACAGCGAGGCATAGCCATCTTCAAGGGTGATATCGGCCAGATCGTCGGCCAATTGAGACTCGATGCCATATCGGGCCGTCAGCCGTCGGGCCAAAGGCTCTTTCTTCTCGTAAGCGATCAGGTCCTCGATGATGGCGGACAGATGGTCTTGCGTCAGCTTGTCGTACCCGTTGCCCAACACCTTCCGCAATTTCGCGCCGGTGGCGTTTCCCTTGATCTTCTTTTCGCCGCCGGCCTCCAGGTTGAAATCGTAGTCGGTCTCGGAACCTTTTGGCTTCTTCAAGCCCAACTTGGAACGCATGCTCTTGAACTCGACTTCGGCATGAGTTTCCAGGAAGTCGATCAGTCGGGCCCGCAGGTCGGCATGTTCCGGGTCGCACAGACGCCAGATTTCGCCGTCGGGCGCGGAGATTTCCAGGTCGTTGACCTTTTGTAGATAGCGGAACCGTTGGGCCTCTAGCGAAGCCCGGGGTGCGCGGCGGCAATTGGGCTCCAATTCGCAGAGGCCGACAAGGCCCTTTTGCGGCTTCAAGGGGCGCTGGTGGAAAATCGCGTTGTGAATGCGTTGCTTCCAATCCTCGGTCAACCCGGAATGATGCGGCGATTGGGCTGCCCATATCTTCTCGAACTCGTCGAGATACATCTGCCGGCCAGTCCACCGCTTGCGGATGCGTTGCTCCTCGGGGTCCAAATTGGCGAAGTATTCACCCAAGGTCCGCGCACCGCTATCTTGCATCTTCTGGTGCAATTCGGCGATGCCCGCCTTGACGTCGCCTTCCTCTTCGCCTTTCTTCGCCGCTGACTTGCGATTGCTGGCAAAGCCGCGCCGCTGGGCCAAGTGGAACAACGCTCGGCCGAAGGCGAAGGGCGGCAATGTTTGATCGAGGGCCAGCGCGCGGAGCCGATAGGGCAACAAATGCCCGGCAATGCGGTCGCCATCGGGAATGTATGTTTTGGCCAACTCGGCGTCAAGTTTGTTGAGCAGTTCGTGGCGTTGTTGCGGCGTGCGCACTTCGTCGGCCGGCAGCAGCCCCGCCTTCCGCAGCAAATTGAAGACCTTTTTCAGCCGCCGGCCGCGACGCCACAATTGCCGGCGTTGCAGGCGGGCCTGGCGTCGCGTGGCGTTGCCCGATTCGTCCTTGCCCATCGAAATCTGGGTTTCACTGCCCACGCCGCTATCAAAACAGCGGACGCCGGCCCGGCGCACCCTGCACGGCTGGCCGTCCGCGTCCAGGTCGATTGCGGCCCAACCGACCGATTGCACCCCCAAGTCGAGCCCCAGAATGTACGGTTTCCCAGACTGAGCCATTTTTGTTGCTCCTGCCCATTGACGGGGTTGAAGAGATATGATAGAGTAATGTCAGTGTATCCGAGCGACGATTGCCCACAAGTTACAGTAAGTGGACTTTTGTCCGCGCAAGGTTCTGCTACCGGCTTCGGCCGGCAAGCACCCTCGGGGGCCCCTCAGCGGGGCCTTCTTTTTTGCGCCCGCCCCACTTGGCAATGCTGCCCCGTGGCAGCCGTCATTGTAGCCTGGCGGTGAGTGGACGGAAGGAGTGGAGAGTCGAGAGAGGAGAGAAGAAGGGGGAGAGGGGAGAGTGCCGCCCACCCTCACCCTAACCCTCTCCCGGAGGGCGAGGGAGTGATTCTTACTGGGCTTGACCGCCGTGACAAAAAAGGGTACAGTTGTACCAATCATGGGTACAAGCGACGAGACGGGTGGTCTGGCCGAGGCGCTGTTCAGCAAGAACCGCCGCGCGGTTCTCTCGTTATTGTATGGGCACGAGGACGAGGCGTTCTATCTGCGCCAGATTGTCCGTGCCTCGGGTGGGGGCGTGGGCGCCATCCAGCGGGAATTACGC
>Ga0315287_10001730_pt1 | contig 20409 bp, 23 predicted proteins | sample YL17G11_0_MG_FD_205037 | JGI IMG/M metagenome (GOLD analysis project Ga0315287, IMG submission 205037) | Sediment microbial communities from Yellowstone Lake, YNP, Wyoming, USA - YL17G11_0 | ecosystem: Environmental > Aquatic > Freshwater > Lake > Sediment | place: USA: Wyoming | collected...
TATTTTTCGCTTTAGCCGTTTCGATCATTCCCGGCGCGATATCGATCCCGATCACTTCCGCCCTTGGATAACGCTTCGCCAGCTTGGCCGTGAGATAGCCGGTCCCACAGCCGATATCCAAAACACGAATAGGAGAAATTGATACAATACTTCTTAACAGATGTTCCCCCATCTCTTTCTGTAAAATAGCGTGCTGGTCGTATGACCCGGCACTGCGGGAAAAATTGGTTATGATCTCTTCTTTATTGAACATATTTTTGGATAAAACACTGCAGTTGGAAATTAAAAAGCCCCGGGGCTTCGATCATCGGAGCATGACCGATCCCCTCTAAAATTATCACCTCATTATTAGGGATCATTTTGTGCATATATTTAGCGGCTGCAGGCAAACAGATTTCATCTTTACTGCCGTGGATGATCAGGGTTGGAATTTTGATCTCTGGCAGGAGATCGCGCAGATCAAGCTTGGCCAACGCTTCCATCTCTTTTTTCGCCTGTTGGGCAGGGACGTCGACCAGTCCCTCCGGCCGGTCATTCTTAAAAATTAGAGAATGAAACGCTCCAACCCCTTCGTTTTTGATTTTTTTTATCAGCCGCTGTATCAAAACTTCCGGCAGGCCAAAATCGCAATCGCCTGAGCGGACAAATTTGGGGGTGGTCGATACCAGGACTAGAGCCTTGATCTTATCTTTGCCCAGAACGGCGGTCCGGATCGCAACCATCCCACCCATTGACCATCCCACCAGAATGGAATCGGGGTTCAGGTAGCTGGCCAATTTCAGGCTTTCGCTCTCGATATCGTAAAAGTTGATGTTAGGCGCGAGGTCCAGATCCTGAAAATGCCAGATCCGGCTATCGGTGGCAAAACCGTGCAAACCAACTAACTGCATAGGGATATGGTATAATTTTTATGATGAATTATCAAGAACTGGCGGAGAAAATCATTGCCGGCTATAGGATCGAGCGCCCGCAAGCGGAGGAGCTGATCAATACTCCTGACGACAATCTCTTCCATCTGCTGGCGGCTGCCGAACTTCTCCGCCGGCGCCATAAGGGAAAAAAGGTGAAGCTGTGCGCGATCGTTAATGCCAAATCCGGCCGCTGCTCCGAAAACTGCGTCTTTTGCGCCCAATCGGGTCATTATAAGACCGAAGTAAATATTTACCCCCTGCTCTCTGATGAGGAAATGATCAATGCTGCCAAAGCGGCGGAAAAGAATATGTCCGCCACTTGTTTTTCGATCGTCACTTCCGGGAAAACGATCCATTCGCCTGCAGATATTAAAACTATCGGCGCCGCGGTCAAAGAAATTACCGATGGGACAAAAATGAATCGTTGCGTCTCTTTAGGCACTTTAAATAAAGAGCAAATTTTAGAACTCAAAGCGGCCGGATTAAAGCGGCTGCACCATAATCTGGAAAGCGCGGAAAGCTATTTCCCTAATATCTGCACTACCCACAGTTATCAGGAAAGAATAAATACGGTTAAGCTGGCAAAAGAAAATGGTTTGGAGGTTTGCTCCGGCGGGATCTTCGGCCTGGGTGAAACCCCGGAACAGAGGGTCGAATTAGCTTTTACTTTGCGGGAAATAGATGTTCAATCAGTTCCAATTAATATTCTGAACCCTATTGCCGGCACTCCGGCGGCTGAAAAATATCAGCCGCTGTCGCCATTTGACGTCCTGCGACTGATCGCCACCTACCGCTTTATTTTACCAACCCAGGATATCGGCGTTTTTGGAGGAAGAGAGCGGTCACTTGGAAGTCTACAGCCATTAATGTTCATCGCCGGAGCGAATGTAACTTTAGTCGGTGATTACCTGACCACCAAAGGCCAGGCCGCGGAAAAAGACCTGCAAATGATAAAGGATCTGGGATTAGAGATAGACAAAAGCAGATAATCCCTCACCCTGCTTACAATCAACCACGGCCTTCTTTAACTACCCTCCCTGCCTGCCGGCAGGCAGGTCCCAGGGGGCGAGGGAGCTTGATTTTGACTTATATAAAAGACTTTGATTGCCAGAATCGATCAGCCGCGGATTTAACCTCGGCCGCTGATACCGAAAGGTCCATCGGCAATAAGATCGATTGGTAAAAGCCGGCGGTTGTTGGAGTGACGCCTACTTTTATCTGCGCTCCCAATCTGGTTAGCATAGCCATCGATCCCCATAATCCCATTCCTCGGCCCCTGGTTGTCCCGGTTGAAACCCCCAATTGAAAGACTGCTTCAAGCAGATCGCCCAGCGGAATATTATTAAAGGCGAAAGGATCGCCTGCTTCCCACTTCAGAGCGGCATTACGAAGAGCGGGAGAAACCGCTTCGGGAAAATTGTGTGAAAGATAAACAATGGGGCGAAATAATTCGCCTACAAGTATACCTTTACCATTATCTGAAAGACGCAATTCCCAAACTTTGTCAGTCACTTTTCTTCCTGAAATCGTGAAGCTCACAGGCTTATCAATCGGTTTATCATCCAGCGCTATTTTTAGAGACGTCGGCTTCCCTGATCGCATCTCCGATTCAGCGGTTATGCGCATGATATTTTTCACATCACAGGCTATTTTTGGAGCAACCAGCATAAGCGGGAGACGCATCCTTCCCAAACCCGGATCAATATCAATTAGTATAGCGTTTTGTTCAATTTTCCCGGCGGCCCCTTTAGGAGAAACCGCAAAATAAGCGCTTAAAAATCGAAGCGCAAATGCGTCGGCAACCATATCAATAAAAGCCGGAAGCTCACTTCCTGAAATGGCCGGTAAACCTGGCAGCTCACTGTCCCTGGCAAAAAAAGCGGCGCCTATGGCGGTCTGCCGTTCAAAGTAATCATGGTAATCATTTATATATTCGGCAAAGCGCTTAAAGAACTGCCAAGCTTTGGAAGGAATATCATTATTCATACTCTCCCTGATCGGAAATATTGCGGTGATATTATTAACTCCATAAGAAAGAATAGCTCTTGGCGCAATATGGGTAGTCTCGTGGCCGGTGTAAATTAATAAATGATCAATAAAAACGCGCTCAGTTCGATCCAGCCTAGAGGATTTTGATATTTCATCTATCATTGCTCCTTCGGAATATCGCACATAATTCACTTCAGAGATATTGAGCCAGGTTAAAAGCCGATGGTCATTTTCCGCAACAGCTCGTTGAACATCATTTACTAATCCCCTCTTATATTCTTTATAGGTTTTTTCCGGTCCGATCGTTCGATCTTCCCATTCTCTGCTCTCCGATTCCATTTGCATGAACGCAGTCCGGAATATCTCTCTATTCGGAGAAGTAAGAATGCGTTCAAATCCCTGCCTCACATGTGCTAAAGGGCTGAGCGGCAGGCGTGCCGGCCTTTGCCCGGGATAGTTCGCTAATTCAACTCTTGCCATGGCTTATTATCACGTATTTATGCGATAAATTTCACTGTCCTTGCTGGCTTTTTTGCCCCGGTCCGCTCAGGGGTATGGGGACGGAGTCCCCATCACGGGATTGTTAAGGGCGGATCCCTTAACGAGCTTTTCTTTAGCCATTTCTTTTGGCGATTCAAAAGAAATGGCGAGAAGGCAATATAATAGTTATAATGATGCTATGCTTGAGTTTATAGCAGACGAATTAGGACAATTAAAACAATCGGGTCTTTACCGCTCCTTAAAGACCATCACTAAAACTGACGGGCGAATGGTCGAGATCAACGACAAGCAATATATTAATTTCTGTTCCAACAACTATCTCGGTTTAGCCAATCACCCTAAAGTGATCGAAGCATCCCAGCAAGCTGCTAAAGAATACGGGGTCGGCGCGGGAGCTTCCCGTTTGATCTGCGGTAATTTATCGATCCATAAAGAGCTGGAAAAGAAGATCGCTAATTTCAAAGGGCGTGAAACCGCGATCCTCTTCCCGACCGGTTATATGGCTAATCTAGGCGCGATCACTGCACTGGTCGATGAAAATGACACCGTGATCATCGATCGCTTGAACCACGCCAGTATTATTGACGCCTGCAAGCTTTCTAAAGCCAAGCTGCAGGTTTATCCCCACAAAGATATGGCAGCTCTGGAGAAGATACTCCAGCGCTCTGCCAAATATAAAAAACGGTTAATCATCACCGATTCGATCTTCAGCATGGACGGGGATATCGCCTCTCTGCCTGAAATCGTCCGGCTGGCAAAAGAATTTCAAGCGCTCACCATGATCGATGAAGCGCATGCGACCGGGGTACTGGGGACTAGGGGCAAGGGACTGGAAGAACATTATGGGATGGAAGGAAAGGTCGATATTGTGATGGGGACACTATCAAAGGCAGTCGGCAGTTTAGGCGGATTCATCGCTGGAAGTGCGGAACTGATCGATTATCTAACCAATAAAGCGCGGAGTTTTATCTATACCACCGCCCTTCCCCCCTCCGTCTGCGCCGCGTCGATCGCCGCGCTGGGGATAATTGAGAATGAACCAGAGCTGATCAAGAAATTGCGAAATAACATTGCCCACCTCACCCCCTTGATCCCCCTCTCCATCTTTGATGGAGAGGGGGAAACCCGAAGGGAGGGGGTGAGGATTTTCACCCCCATCATCCCGATCATAGTTGGAGATTTGCAGAAGACCATGGAGCTTTCAGATAAATTATTTAACGCGGGAATATTAGCAGCGGGCATCCGGCCGCCCACCGTTCCGGAAAATGAATGTCGTATCAGGTTAACGGTTTCAGCTCTGCATACAAAGGAGGATATCGAATGTCTGGCATCTTTATTACAGGAACGGACACCGGCTGCGGTAAAACCTATATAACCCGGCTGCTCTATCATTACTTTACCGATAACGGATTTGATGTCGGGATCATGAAGCCGATCTCGGCCGGCCCGCAAGCCGAAAACGACGCATTTCTACTAAAGAAAGAGCTTTCCCTTCCCGATCCGATCGATCTGATCAATCCGATCAGGTTGAAATATCCGCTGGCCCCCTACCCAGCTTCCTTAAAAGAAGGGAAGAAGATTCAGCTTAATAAAATATTCAACGCCTATAAAAGACTCTCTTCCCAGCATGAATTGATCCTGGTGGAAGGGATCGGAGGGGTCGCGGTTCCGATAAAAGCGAATTACGCCGTGATCGACCTGATCAGAGACATGGGTTTGCCAGTCATTGTGGTAGCTCGCGCCGGTCTGGGGACCATCAACCATACTTTATTGACCATTAGTTCTTTGCTGCAGGAAAAGATAGAGGTAATGGGGGTCATCATGAACGGCTTCAAAGGGAAAGATCTTTCAGAAAAATCGAACGCGGAAATAATCGAAAAACTGACCCGGCTGCCGATCTTGGCTAAGATCCCTTTCGCAAGCTGAATTCACAGCCGCAGTATTTCTGGCGGTAGATCCCGTGTTTTTTTGACAGCTGAACGCTTACCTGGTGCGCCAGATCAGGATCGAGCGTCAAAGGCTTGTAATTCAATCCCCTCCGCGCACCGGCAAACTCGCCATAACTATTAATAAAATCAACATCTTTAAAACGACTGACGCTCAGGGTCAAAGCGAAATCATTTAAATTATTTTCCCGAGAGTATTCGGCGGTGCGGTCGATCCGGTAAGAGAAGCAAGCCAGACAGCGCGCGCTATTTTCCGGATATTGTTCCGGCGCTTTATCGATATGAGCGGTTATGTAATTTAACCAGGCTTCATGGTCATACTCGCCGACCTGCAGATCCAGGCCGTATATTCCGGCCACCTGACGGGTAGCTTCGAGCCGGCGGTCATATTCTTCGCGCGGATAAATATTGGGGCTGTAGAAATATAAAGCTAGCCCCTTTTCACTCTCGATCACCGGCAAACCGCAGGGGGCACAGCAGATATTTAAAAGCAGCATTAGTGCATCTGCTTCACCTGATCAAGCATTTTCTGATAGTCCATCGGCATTTTACCCTTCATCGGCGTCACGGCTTTGCTGGGCATCATCGGCATCGCTTGCTTCCGATAACCGGCCGGGACCTCAAACAGCGAATTGGGCTGCGGCCCCTTTTTCAAATTCTTAATTTCCATCAAATAGGTCCCCTTAAGATCGGCGGTGCGCATCGGGATATTATCCGCTGAAAGCCAGAGGTAGACCGAATCTTTTACTCCGGTCGCTTTATTAACGTAGGTTGCCAGATATTTGTCGCAGCCCACGCCATTCACATTCTCCCGCCCGACTTTTTTTCGATCGACCTGCCCCGGCACCTTATCCGTCATTCCCAGCGTTTTTTCCGGCTGCATTGCCATTTGCATATACATCTTCTGCTCCGGCATGATGCTGTACATCACTTTTTTATCCAGCCGAATAATCGAGATCATGGAATGCCCAGCCTGCGTCATTTCATTGCGGATCTTTTCCTTGGAGAAATAGATCTTTGAATTATAAGTCCGGCCTTTTACTTTATTAACAATATCCGCCGAATAATCCAGCGCCAACACCATCCCGGTAAAAACAAAAAGCACCAGTAACACACTTAAACTAATTTTTCTTAACATTTTTGAGCCCTCCCTCTATTATCAATTCTATATTTTCGGCCGCTTGCTTTCAAGATGATTTTTCCGCCGCGATGGGCGCCTCAAGGAAAGCGCAAGTCTATTAAATAGGTATCAACGCTCGATTCCGTAGCCATATTCTGCCGCCAATTGCTCCCGAAAATTATCCGGTTGGCATTCCTGCTTACGGTTGCATGCGGCTCGGCATAATAATTGCTGTGATCCGAGTCGTAGGTGGTGGGAGAAAAGCGTCGGCTGTGGTGATGCGCATAGCGTTCGACTGATTCACTGCCATCCATCTTCAGGGCGAACACCTCATCTTCGAAAGGCAACCAATCCAGAGCCGGATTATCCGCCTTATCCGCTAGCCTCCCGACATAGTCAAAGGTACTGATAAAACTCCAGCCCGGGCGCTGCTGGTTGCGGCAAGAAATATGATAATCAAAATCAACTTCAAGTGTCAGCAAGGTCGTTTCCGCCCCATCCGATAAACGATATTTTTTAAATATATTAATATTTGAAGAGGAATCATATATCCCTATGACCAGCACATCATTGCCGTCCGCATCTACACCCAGATCACTATGCCCCGATCCTAATGGCTTTTGCCACAAATAGTTCAGATTACGATCATAGACTTCCACTCCGTGATAGCGTCCGGTTATTTCATCCGCGTAATCCAAAACCACATAATTGCCATTGGGTGAAATTGAGATCCAGTCAAAAGGATCGGGTGAAGTCGGGAAAGCTTCTTTGGTGATTATTTTATCCGCCACAATATCATAAATAAAATAATCCTTAATCGTAACGTTGCCGGAATTGTAATCTCTCCCTACCATTGCAAGATAACGGCCGTCTTGCGAAAGGTTCCCTTCGCCAAGAGTTCCGGCAAAGGTATAGGCTTCAAAAGTATGCAAAGCGGTTTGCGTCAGAGTATTAACATTATAAGAATAAAGGACATTATCAAGAATATAATAGATAAGCGACGGATCGGTTGGATGCCAGAACATATCTTCACCTCCAACAACGGCGCTATCAAGCTGTCTAATAAAGGAATATGTGCTCCCGTTATATACCTGATATTCGCCGTTGCCGGTTTGCAGCATGAGCAGCGATTCGTCTGAATTCCAGGCTTGTCGTTTTGAGTAGGTGGGAATAATTCCTGCCTTTCCCGCCGTAACCGCATCCGTTAAGCGAACTACCGAGGCCCCGAAAACCGGATCTGAATAAGGAACTCCGACACTGGGTTTTGAAATAGCCGGCATCAAATGTGCATTCAAATCTGATAGCCAAGAATGAATAGTAGTACTGGTGGTGGTACTTATAGTTGTAGTGGTACCGGTCGCGGAGGTTGTGCTTGTAGTAGTGGTGCTGGTTGTGGTGGTCGTGGAGGTTGCGCTTGTAGTGGTGGTGCTGGTAGTTGTGGCGGCACTGGTACTGGTAGTTGTGGCGGCGCTGGTACTGGTAGTTGTGGCAGCACTGGTGCTGGTAGTTGTGTTAGAAATACTTGTAACAGTAGTGGTAATCGATATAGTTGTGGTTGTTATCGTTGTCGAAGTAGTCACGATAGTTGTTGTTACAAATGGGACGGTCGTAGCAGTCGGGCCAATCGAATCACATCCAACCATTGATACCAAAATAAACAGGATTAAACCACTTATCGCTATTAAAACAAAAATAAAATATTTATTCATTGCATAATCAAATTCAAATCGGGATCAACATTTAAAACAGCTTATCGCAAGTCAATCAAATAGGTATCAACGCTCGATTCAGCAGCGACGTTCTGTCGCCAGTTGCTGCCAAAAAGGATCCGGTTGGCTTGCCGGCTGACGGTGGCGTGCGGCTCCGCCCAATAGTTACTATGGTCCGAATCGGGCGTGGAAGGGGAAAAACGACGGCTATGGTGATGGGCATAACGTTCGACCGCTCCGCTGCCATCCATTTTCAAAGCGAAAACCTCATCTTCAAACGGCAGCCAGTCCAGTGAAGAATTGTCCGCCTTATCGGAAAGCCTCCCGATATAGTCAAAGGTGCTAATAAAACACCATCCAGGCCGGCTGACGTTCCGGCAAGAGATATGGAAATCAAAGTCCACATTGAACTGCAATAAAATCGTTTCTGTCCCATCGGCCAACTTGTACTTTTTCAGATAATTAGTATTAGTCGCAGAATCATAAACCCCCATGATCAAAACCTGATCACCATTAGCGTCCACTCCAATATCGCTATGCCCCGAACCCAGCGGCTTCTGCCATAAAAAGTTCAAATTCCGATCGTAAACCTCTACTCCGTGATATCTTCCGATTGTTTCATCCGCGTAATCCAATATCACATAATTGCCGTCCGGCGAAATAGAAATCCAGTCAAAAGGTTCGGGCGCAGCCGGGAAGCTTTCTTTGGCTATAATCTGATCGCCCACAATATCATAAACCAAGAAATCTTTGACGGTTGTTACCTGGGTGCTCGTGTTATAGGTGCGGCCGACCATGGCACAATAACGGCCGTCACGCGAAAGATTCCCCTCCCCCAGCGTTCCAACAAAGGTATAACCGCTAAAAGTATGCAGGGTGGTTCTTTGCAAAGTATTAACATCATAGGAATAAAGAACATTATCAAGAATATAATAAATAAGGGAGGGATCGGTTGGGTGCCAGAAGATGTCTTCCCCCCCGACCACTGAGCTATCCAGCGCTTTTACGAATTGACCGGTCGTGCCGTTATAGAGTAACGGTTCTCCATTTCCGGATTGGAGCATTAGCAAAGAATCATCACAATTCCAGGCTTGGCGTTTGGAATAGATCGGGATAATGCCTGGTTTTCCTTCTGATAGTGCGTCCGTAAGCCGTGTAATCGCGGCTCCGAACACAGAATCCGTATAAGTACTTCCCACTGCAGGTTTTGCCACATTTACCTGCAAAAGGGCATCCTGATTACTTATCCAATTATGCAATATGGTTGTAATGGTAACGCTGGTTGTAGTCGGAGTTGTACTAGTCGATGAAGATTGACTTGCCCCGCAACTGCTAACAACAATCCAATATCCAACCCCTAAAAACAAGATTGACCATAATATGAGGAACTTAATTTTTCTCATTTTTTCTTCCTTTATAAATAAATCTTACTGGAATAATTGTGATGATACAACTTAAATGTTATACTGTCAAACTGCTGAATATGAAGAGAAAAACCCGAATTTTACTCGATCAGGATAAACGATACCTCTGGCACCCTTTCACTCAAATGCGAGACTGGGCTGGCAATGAACAATTGATCATCGAACGCGGTAAAGGGGTTTATCTTTACGATACCGATGGTAATAAATATCTGGACGGGGTATCTTCTTTGTGGGTCAATGTCCACGGCCATCACAAAAAAGAGATCGATAAAGCGATAAAAGATCAGCTTAACAAGGTCGCCCACTCCACCCTGCTTGGCTTGGCGAACGTTCCTTCGATCGAACTGGCTAAAAAACTGGTGGAAATAACCCCTAAAGGATTGAATAAAGTCTTTTTTTCGGATAACGGCTCGACCGCGGTCGAAGTGGCACTGAAGATCGCGTTCCAGTACTGGCAGCAAAAGCAAGTCAAGGGGCAAGGGTCAAGGGGCAAGGGTCATAGGCAAAAAACTAAATTCCTGACTTTAGTGAACGCCTATCACGGGGACACGGTCGGGTCGGTGTCAGTTGGGGGAATTGATCTTTTCCATCAGCTGTATAAACCGTTGTTATTCAAAGCTTTCAAAGCACCGTCGCCCTATTGCTATCGCTGTCCAGAAAGTGAAAAGTGTAAAGCCAAAAGCGTAAAACCCTGTTTACTTAAATTAGAGAAACTTATAAAAACACACCATCAGGAAATCGCGGCGATGATCGTGGAGCCGATGGTCCAGGCCGCCGCCGGAATGCTCACCATGCCGAAGGGCTATTTAAAGGCGGTGCGCAAACTGTGCACCAAATATCATATTCTATTGATCTGTGATGAAGTGGCCACCGGTTTCGGCCGCAGCGGCAAGCTGTTCGCCTGCCAGACAGAAAAGGTGCGGCCGGATATCATGTGCGTCGCTAAAGGGATTACCGGCGGCTACCTGCCGGTAGCAGCGACCCTGACTACCGATGAAATATATTCCGCTTTCCTGGGAAAACACGAAGACAGAAAAACTTTCTTCCACGGGCACACTTATACCGGCAATCCGCTAGGTTGCGCCGCCGCCTTGGCTTCACTGAAGCTCTTTAAACGAGAAAAGTTGTTAAATAAAGTAGAACGGAATATTTCTTATCTCAAACAAAAGCTCCCAAAATTCTACCAGCTGAAAGCGGTTGGAGATATCCGCCAGTTTGGAATGATGATCGGGATCGAATTAGTTAAAAACCGAGCAACCAAGGAAGAATTCCCGTACGCGACGAGGCTGGGGCATCAGGTAATTCTCGAAGCCCGCTACCGAGGAGTGATCCTGCGCCCCCTGGGAGATAGCATTATCCTAATGCCGCCGCTCAGCATTGAAACCAGGGAACTTGAAAAGCTCTTGGAAGTAACTTATGATTCTATTGCGACCGTAACTTCAAAACTATGAAAATAAGCATCGTTATCGGTACCTATAATCAACGGGCGGTTTTAAAGAAAACCCTCCTCTCCCTTTTTCATCAGACCATTTCTCCTGAGCTGTACGAAATTCAGCTGGTCGACAGCTCTTCGATCGACAGCACGGATAAAATGATCGAAGAGCTCAAGCCCACCTGCCGGCTCGATTACCTGCGGGTAGAAAACCGCGGCAAAGCTTATGCCCGCAATGTCGGCATTAACAAAGCGGCCGGAGAGATCATCTTGCTGACCGACGCGGACATGGTGGCCGAACCCAGGCTGCTGGAGGAGCATCTCCTGGCCCACGAAAAAAAGAAAAGCGCCTCCTTTGAAGGGTTGACCATCAATCCAGACGGCAAACCGTATATTCAGGCCCGCCTCAGGCCGCTCCAGCCGCTGAAGTGGGCTTATTTCCTGACCGGCAATCTCTCGATCAGCAAGCAGACAATGGTCAACGCCGGATTGTTTGACGAAAACTTTAAGGGTTATGGCTGGGAAGATATCGAACTGGGATACCGCCTGCACCAAATGCGGATCCCGCTCTATTACCTGCCTTCGGCCATAAACCATCACAATCATCCGGTCTCCAGAGAAGGAATGGTAGAAAGAAAATTCGAAATGGGGAAATCGGCCGCCCTGTTTTACAAAAAACATCCCAATTTTGCAATAAAAATATTCATCGGCATCAATCCGCTGGCCATGGGAATATTCCATTTCATAAAAAAGCACCCTTCTGTGCTGAAAATGATCAGTGCCAAAGGACCTGCTTCAAAATTCTATCAGTATTTACTCGAAGAATATCAATACCGTCTGGGGTTAGAAGAAGGGTTGTCAAAACCTTAGCTTCGTGCTAAAATAAATCATCATGAAAGAGAGTATTCATCCTAAATATTTCAAAACCACGGCGCATTGCGCCTGCGGAGCCAACTATGACATCGGTTCGACCAAAGAGAATATCCACGTTGATATCTGCTCTGCCTGCCACCCGCTCTTTACCGGGAAACAAAAACTGATCGACGCCGAAGGCCGGGTCCAGAAATTCCATAAAAAGTACGCCGGCGTAACTCCCAAGGCCAAAAAACCGGTTAAAAAGAAAAAGACCGCCAAGAAATCTACCGGTAAAAAGTAACCACGCCGTAACCCCTTATGTTCCTAGAAAAACTGGAAAATGTAGAGAAGAGATTTGTTGAGCTGGAAAAGACCGTAAGCTCCCCGGAGACCATATCCAACCGCGAACTTTTCACCAAATCCTCCAAAGAATTAAGCGAGCTCAGACCAATAATCGAAAAATACCGTGAATATAAAAAGACCCTGCGGGAAATCGACGACGCCAAAAGCATGATGGAAGAAGAAGGGATGAAGGAGCTGGCGGAGATAGAATTGGATGAGCTGGAAAATAAAAAAGAAGATCTCTCTCGCGGGCTCGAAGTCCTGCTGGTCCCCAAGGACCGTTTTGACGAAAAGAACGTCATCATGGAGATCCGCGCCGGCACCGGCGGGGATGAAGCGGCCCTCTTTGCCGGAGAACTGCTGCGCATGTACCTGCGCTTTGCCGAGCGCCAGGGCTGGAAAACCGAGATCATCGAAGCCAGCCCGACCGGCCTGGGCGGCTATAAAGAAGCAGTCGTCAATATTATCGGTAAAGGAGCTTATAGCAAATTAAAATACGAAGGCGGCACCCACCGCGTGCAGCGGGTCCCTAAAACCGAAGCCAGCGGCCGGATCCATACCTCCGCTGCCACGGTAGCAGTCCTCCCCGAGGCGGAAGAAGTGGACCTTAAGATTGAAGAAAAAGACCTGCGGATCGATGTTTATCACGCCTCCGGAGCGGGCGGGCAGAACGTCAACAAGGTCAGTTCCGCCATCCGCATCACCCACTACCCGACCGGCATCGTGGTCGCCTGCCAGGACGAGCGCTCCCAGCTTCAAAACCGGGTCAAAGCCATGAAGCTCCTGCGCGCGCGCGTCCTGCAAGCCGCGGAAGAAGGAGAGAAAAAGAAAAGAGACCTTTCGCGTAAGATCATGGTCGGCAGCGGCGACCGGTCGGAAAAGATCCGCACCTATAATTTCCCCCAGAGCCGGGTCACCGACCATCGGATCGGATTTACTCTCCACCGTCTGGACGAAGTGATGGACGGGGACCTGGGCGAAATTATTGATGCCATCTCCGCCGCTGACCGCGCCGCCAAACTGGCCAAAGCTGAATGAATCGGACAGAATCTATAAGCTGGGCAGCTGATTATTTATCTAATGAGCAGATCGAAGACCCTCAGCTGGAAGCAGAAATCCTGCTGGCTCATTCCCTGAACATCTCCCGCCTTGAAATAATCTCCGATCCTAAAAGAAACCTTAGCCAGAAAGAATTAAATAAATATCAGGAACTTATCCGCCGGCGCTCAAAACACGAACCGACCGCTTATATCACCGGTTTTCAACCCTTCTACTCCCTAAACTTTTTGGTTGATCGATCGGTCCTCGTCCCCCGCCCCGAAACCGAACTGCTGGTCGATATCGTTCTTTCTCTTTTTAATAACAGGTCCATGGTCTATGGTCAATTGTCTATCGTCGATGTCGGAACAGGCAGCGGTGCCATCGCCGTCAGCCTGGCAAAGAATTTACCTAATGCTAAAGTGATCGGGATCGATAATTCACCGGAAGCTCTGCAGGTTTCCCAAAAGAACGCGGAATTGTGCCAGGTTTGCGGCCGCTGTTTATTCGTTCAGGGAGATCTGCTCGAACCATTGCAAGAACCGGTTGATATAATCGTCTCCAATCCTCCCTATATCCCTTCGGCCGAGATTGAGAACTTACAGCCGGAAGTCAGGGATTGGGAGCCGCGTGGTGCGCTAGATGGAGGGGCGGACGGACTGGATTATATTCGAGTTTTAATAAATCAGAGCCATAAATATTTAAGCTCTAAGGGAAGACTGTTATTTGAATTCGGATGGGGCCAGGCGGACCAGATCCGGCAATTGATCAAGCAGAACGGCAGTTATAAAGAGGCTAACATAATTAAAGATTATTCCGGGATCGAACGAATCGCCTGCCTCACCCCACTTTTTATTTAACTCTTGTTAATCCTTAACGCCCCTCTCCATCTTAGATGGAGAGGGGAATGAATTCTCCGCCAACGGCGGAGAAGAAAGGGGTGAGGTTATAATAGTTTTATGACCCGCGTCAACAGCTGGGAAAGTTCTTTGTTCTTTTCGCTCATCATGCTGATAACTTCACCCGAGCTGACTTTTTTGGGACTAATACCGGCCGCGTAATTGGTAACCACCGCGATTACAGCATAGGGAATCCCTACTTCGGAGGCCAGCACTACTTCGGGAACCTGCGTCATTCCCACCACGTCACCGCCCAGCTTGCGGTACATTTTGATCTCCGCTTTTGATTCAAAGCGGGGACCCTGCGCACAAACATAGACCGCCGCGGGATGGATCTTTAAACCGGACTGCTCGGCCGCTTTCTTGATCAGGCTTCTCAGATAAGCATCGTACGGGAAGCTTACATCAGTAAAAACCACCGGATCAAAATATTCTGTTCTTCCTCTGGTAAGATCAATAAAGTCTGAGAGCAGCACCAAATTGCCCGGCTTCATTTTTAAATTCATTGATCCAACCGCGGCGAGAGCAATGATTTTATTAACTCCGCTCCTCGCCAGCGCCTGCAGATTGCCGCGGTAATTGATTTCGTGGGGCGAGCAGTAATCCGATCCGTGGCGATTGAGGAATACTATCCCCTTCCCCTCCACCAATCCTTCTTTCACCGGAATTACTCCGTATTTGGTTTTTATTTTTTTCCGTTTAAACCCCTTGGTAAACAGCAGATCATCAACGCCCGATCCGGCAATTATTCCGATCCTGCCTGCCGGCAGGCATGGCTTAGACATTTTAACCTCCACCTCACTTTTTGTGCAACAGGCTGTGCCTTATTCCGTAAGAGAAATAAACGATTAAACCGACCACCAGCCAGATAACAAAGCGATACCAGGTTATAGTCGGCAGACCGGTCATCAGAAAGAAACAGGCTCCCGCTCCGATCAGGGGAGTAATGGGACTAAAAGGGACCCTGAAACCGCGAGAAGCATTGGGTTCTTTAACTCGTAAGATGATCACACCGATACAAACCAGGACAAAGGCGAACAGGGTACCGATATTGGTTAGATCGACCATTTCTTCTATATTCGTAATGGCAGCAAAAAAGGCTACGATACAGCCGGTTATGATCGTCGTTATATAAGGGCTGCGGAATTTTGGGTGGACGCGCGAAAAGAATGAGGGGAGCAACCCGTCTCTGGCCATGGAGAAAAAGATCCTCGCCTGCCCCATCAACAGGACCAGCAAGACTGCGATCTGCGCGATCACCGAACCGATGGCGATCACACCCGCCGCCCAGTTTAAGTTAATATATTGGAAGGCCAGCGCCAGTGGTTCCGCTTTCTGGTGGGCCAATGAAGTTTTGAGCAGCTGAAAGGGAAGTATCCCGGTGAAGACCGCCGCGACCGCCATATAAATAACCGTGCAAATGGCCAGTGATCCCAGGATCCCGATCGGCAGATCTCTTTTGGGATTTTTTGTTTCTTCCGCCGTGGTCGAAATACAATCAAATCCGATGTAGGCAAAAAAAGCAATAGCCGCGCCGGCCTTGATCCCGGCAAAACCATTTGGAGCAAACGGGACCCAGTTCTGCGGTTTGATGAAAAACGCTCCCAATCCGACAAAGAAAGCTAAAACTAAAAGTTTTATAATTACGATCCCCATGTTGAAACGGGCGCTTTCTTTGATCCCCTTGATCAGCAAAGCGGTAAGCGTAAGCACGATAAAGATCGCCGGGATGTTACAGATCAGCGGGATCCCAAAAAGATGGGGCGCTCCCTGAACCGCAACCCAGGCATTTTGCAGTCCGGGATTAAGTTTATCAAAAGCGACGCCGCTATTGATCAAAGCGTTAGCTTTATTAAACCCTTCACTGGCGGCGCGGAAATCAATGGTTGACCAGGCGGGAAGGAATAAACCAAAACTGCGCAGCAGTCCGGTAAAGTAACCTGCCCAGCTGATAGCTACGGCAATGCTGCCCACGCAATATTCCAGCATCAGGTCCCAACCGATGATCCAGGCGATCATTTCGCCAAAGGTGGCATAGGAATAGGTGTAAGCGCTGCCCGCGATCGGCACCAGGGAGGCCAGCTCCGCGTAGCACAGAGCGGCAAAACCACAAACCACCGCCGTGATAGCAAAAGAAACGATCAGCGCTGGTCCCGCCCCTGGCCTAACCGCATCCCCCGCGGCCGCGGTTCCAACCGTAGCGAAAATACCTGCTCCAATAATGACACCGATCCCGATCAGGATCAGATCGAATGGTCCCAGTACTTTTTTGAGCCCGTGCAGAGGGTTATCGCTTTCGGAGAGGATTGAATTGAGATTTTTGGTCCGGATGATCTTGCGGGAAAAACTCTTAAATCTTTTTAGCATAATGGCAATATTTTAGAAGATATAAAACCTGTCTGCAATGGGTATTCTAATAATTGAATTTTTATTAACATTTACCGCGTAGACCGGCCTCTTAGGCCGGTTGTTCTAAGTGCCAATGCTTACTTTTCTATTGAACGCTATCAGAAGTTGATCCGGAGCCGCTATCAGTTTGATTAGAAGTTGTGGTTTGGCTGGAACTGGGAGTCTGGCTGGCGGTGGAATTCAGTGAAGCTATTTGCTGATCAAGGAATGAACTCAATGCGTCCTGGCCGTTGCTGCTGTTATCTGTTCCATCAGTTGACCCGAACATAAAATTGTCCAGCATCTTGCTAAACGATTTTTCAAATTCCAGGATCGTCGCCTTTGGATCGATCTGACTGGAACTGCCGGTCTTGCTGACATTCGAAAGACTATTTTGGGCGTTCTTGAACGCGTTTACGTTGGAACTGATTGAATATAAATTGGACAATCCATCAAATGAGTCAGACATATTTTACCTCCCCTTATCGATCCGCGAACCTATTTAACAACTTTTCCAATCTTCTGTCAATCTGGTATCGCTGCTAAAATCCGATGGCGTGTCCGAGCCAAAAAACAAATGCGATTGCGATCAGGTGCAGGATCCACCACCCCGGTTTAAACAGCATAAAACGATACATAAGCTAAGCTCCTTTATTTCCAGAGAATATGCCCCAAGGCATAAACAACCGACAACATAACCAGGTGGACCAGCCACCAGCCGGTGTTAGGATATCTAAAGTAACGTCCAGCCGGGATCGTATCTTGATCGGAGCGCAAGAGCTCCAGGTCAAAGAGCGCTTTGCCTACCACAAACTTTCCCCATAACAAAGCAATGTCTGGCAGCGTGGTATTAAATAATATTCCTGCAAGAGATAATGGACCATTAAAGTGAACGATCGAAAAATGAGACATAGTGATCGTCCCCAGAATAACCAGGAAACCGTTGATCACATAAGCGTATGAGATGGTCGACCTAAACCAAAATAGAAGAGGAAGAATAAAGATACTAACCATCCCCGAAATGAAAGGGACCAGATTATCTTCATCCATCAAGGGAGGATGGGTCCTGATGTGCAAAAGCCATCCGCCGACCGCTAAAAATACTAATCCGGTTATAAGCGTGTTCTTGAGGACTTTTTTCCGGTTCACGGGTTAATTATAACAAGCGCGAATGTTGAATACAACAATGTCCCTGTCCCCTCCCAAGATTTAGCGAATAATCTGAAATTACTCCTATAAAGCAGCGAGAAATAATTGCTATGGCTAGATCTTATCTTGGTTTGTCGGGGATCGGACGCAATCCTGGAATGTTTTTCGCAGTTGAGCAACCGGGTGGCGGAGCTGGACGTCCCAAGCCGGATATTAATAGCTGGATCAACTCCGCTCAAGGTTATCAGGCACCCGCTAAACCCTGGATGCTGTCTTTTGCCGATAAATGGCTAACCTTTATTGAAAGCGGAAATCCGTTGACCCCGCAAATGGTTGATTTTGCCCGAACCTGGTATGCCGATGCGATGAGAAGCCTGAACTATGATCCCACCCATGCCCAACCGGCTTTTAAAATGATCGAAGATCTTTTTTCCGCACACAAATCTGAAGTGGAGGGCTTTGGCAGGTGTGTCCTGAGGTTGGCTGATTTCTCGGTCATCATCGCTAAGGAAGATCCGAAAGCCTTCATTGACGACTATGTCGGCACGTTACAGATCTTAAAAGCCCCTAAACTATTGGAAAGTGGTTTAAGATTAGCGACCGTTATTTATCAAAAGACCGCCGGCCATAAACTGGCGGTGCGCTGCATGTTATCCGATCTGCCAGTTGAGCTGTTTAAAAACAGCGCCAGCTTATTTGAGAGCGCAGTCGCAAGGCTGGCGAAGACCAGAACAATTTTAGATGAATTTATCGATAGCATCATCAATTTAAAGAAAATTTATGCTGCCAAACCTTATCTGTTCAATGAGGGATTGGATATTATTGACAATTTTCATGATGCATTAGAAGCCAGAGGCGTCAGTCATAGTACGCTGACAAATATTATTCGCGATATTTTACCTTTTCTGATCGAAACTTACGCTGGCTATTCAATCGAGGTCCTGGAAAAAGCAGAGGTAGAATCAAGCCATATTAGTACTATCTTGCCGGTTAAGGTAAGCAGATCCGCTAATCCGCCCACTTGGTTTAATGAACAAATTGAGAAGCTAAAAAATCGTCTTTTAACATTACAGGAGAGAGGGATCGATCCCGGTAATTATATTGCCGCCTTTATTAAATTGAATAAATGGATTGAAAAAGGCGAGAACAATCGCGGCAGCATAGTGCTCGAAACCACTGACACGCTTTATCAAGCCCTGTTAGCCGGCGAGCTGGAAGGAAGAAAATGTTCAGATATTGAATTGCTGACTTCGGTTATCTTTGATCTAAAAATCTTAGAATTAGCCCGCGCCGAACATCTGAGAAATATATCCGAAAGAGAATATCAAAGCCGAAGAGAATGGTATCTGACTAAACTAGACCTTTAATCAAGACATAATTGCTTCTGCGTCTTCCGATCCGATCTGTTTGACTAGCTTCTGCGCCACCGCTTCCGCTTTGTCGATCGGCATATCCCCCGTCCCGGCCGAATGAGAACGATTCTCAAACATTCTCACTCCCACCGCATTTTTGCCAAAATTGGTAGCAGTCATACGGGGATGAAAAACACATACGATTATCTTATCCTTTGCCAGTTCGGCCCGTGCCGTCAGCGAAAGCGCGTTCAGTGCGTATTTGGTAGCCGGCCAGATCGATCTTTTCGACCGGCCCGTATTGCGCCTGGTCTGAAGCCCCAGTAACAATTATTACTTTATCCCTGATCTCCAATTTACTAATCCCCCCTATTTATCAGACTGAATATGGAAACGGTGCAAAAAACGATGGATGACCGGCGCCAGTAGAATGGCCGAAACTGTCAGAAAAGCAATTCCGCTATAAAGCGCGTAGAAAGTAGCAAAGAGCTTCCCCGCCGTGGTATGCAGGGTGTCAACTGGGCCCATTCCTGCTAGGATCATGGCAGCGTTCAATGTGGCATCGATCCATTTGAGCCCTTCAGTAAAATGATAGCCGACCGCTCCCAACAACAGGGAAAAAGCGATAAATCCTAAAGCCAGTAAAAAGCTTTGGAATAACCTTCCGATAAATTTATCGACTGGCAGCAAAGGTTCCTGATGATGCTCGTACATAGCCGAATTATATAACGCGAATTAACATTTCTGCAATGAATATTAAATTATTTTCTTAATAAAAAGAGTACTATCAACATAACTCCAACAATAATCCGGTACCAGATGAAAAGGTAAAAAGTGTTTTTTTGCAGATACTGCAGTAGATATTTGATGGCAAAGTAACCGACCACCGCCGCAGTGATCATCCCGACTAGAAAAGGGAGCCGCTCATCAACCGGCAAACCGTGTTTTAGCAGTCCATATCCTTTATACACTCCCGCCCCAAAAATAATTGGAGCAGAAAGGAGGAAAGAAAACTTGGCCGCGGTTTCGCGCTTCAATCCCATAAATAAACCAGTTGTCATGGTGATGCCGGAACGTGAAACTCCGGGCATCAGCGCCAGTGCCTGCGAAGTTCCGATCACCAGGGAGTCGATCCATCTGACCGCGGTCAGATCCTTTTTTTTCTGGCTGTATATTTCAGCCGCCCAGAGCAGCAGCGCCAATCCGATCATAAAAATGGCAATGGTCAGCGGGCCGCGGAAAGTCTCTTCCAAATATTTCTCCCCCAACAACCCGGCGATCCCGCCCGGGATACAACCCAGGATCAACAGCCAGACCAGCCGGCTCCGGATGATCCCCCACCACTCTTTCCAAA
>Ga0315287_10001731_pt1 | contig 20407 bp, 13 predicted proteins | sample YL17G11_0_MG_FD_205037 | JGI IMG/M metagenome (GOLD analysis project Ga0315287, IMG submission 205037) | Sediment microbial communities from Yellowstone Lake, YNP, Wyoming, USA - YL17G11_0 | ecosystem: Environmental > Aquatic > Freshwater > Lake > Sediment | place: USA: Wyoming | collected...
AAGCGGGGAAGGCGCAAGTAGTCGGCGCCTTTGCGCGTGCCTCCGGGCCTAGCGCGCGCCGGGCGAGGAAGGGGGGGGATACGAAGGAGGTGCGGTGTGTGGGGCGTGCTGCGCCCCCAAAAACGTACTCGCAGGCCCATGTGGTGGCCTTGGCCGGGCACGACACGGAGAAAGAGAGAGTGAGCACTCTTTGCATTCATTGCTCGCTTCGGCGCCCTCCCCCTCTCTTTTCCGGCACCCCACCCCACCCCCACCCCTGCGGCAATGCCCCTCCCCACACGCGCCCTCCTTTGCGGGAGAGCCCTTCTTGTCACACAGCGTGGGCGGCCCTCCGTTCGTGCCGCCGCCCTGCGCCCAGCCCGGGGATCCAGCGGCCAGGCGGGCGCATCGCCCGCCGCCACGACCGTCGCCTCCACCCGCCCGTCGGCGACGGAGGACGGCAAGTCCTCCGTCGGTTACACTGTGAGTGAAAAGAGTGAGCAACACATATTTATGTCCTACGCTTTTCAGCGTGTATGGGTGCCCAGCAAGGCCGGCGCTGGTGCCGGAGGCAAGAGCCGACAGAAATGCTTGGCTCCGGTGCGACCTCCCCAACCCCGTCGTCGCCATCCTTGCCATCATTTCTTCCCTCCCGTGCTCCCCCGAGGGCGCGCGCGCGCATCTCACCCTTCCTTGACTTCCATTCCTTTCACAGCTCTTCTCCGACGATCCGGAGGAGCTGGCCGCCGCCATCACCCGCCTCCGCGAAGTCAACCAGCGCACCCGGGAGGAACTGAAAGCGACGGTGGCTGCCCTGGCGGCCTCCGAATCGGCCGCCGCGCCCGCCGTGGAGACGGCCCTGGAGATGGGGGGCGCGTCCGCCGACGCGGCCGACCTGTCGGCGGCCTGGGTGCTCAGCCCGGGTGGGCCGCCGTCGGCCGCGGCGGCGGAGTCGATGTCCACACTGGAAGAAGACAGCAGTGATGAAGAAGATGGAGAGGGTGAGACCACTCCCTCCTCCCCCTCCCCCTCCTCCTCCTCCTCCTCCCCGCGCCGGTCGGGGCGGGCGGCGCCCGCGGCACCCTCGCCGGCCGCCCTGGCCGCCATGGCCGTCGGTAAACCTACCGCCGCCCCTGGCCCTGCCTCCACCCAGGCGCCCACCCCTTCCAAGCCCTCGCCCTCTGCCGCCCGCCCCGCCGACGCCCTGGACATCGTCTTTGTGGGCGCGGAGGCCGCGCCGTACTCCAAGACTGGCGGCCTGGGCGACGTGATGGGCTCCCTGCCCCCCGCCCTGGCCGCCCGGGGCCACCGGGTCATGGTCGTCGCGCCGCGCTACCTGACGGGCGGGGCGGGGGATGCCGCGTACGCCAAGGCCGTCGACACGGGCGTGACCGCGACCCTGGACCTGGGCCGGTGCGGCCCCCAGGAGGTCGGCTTCCACCACGAACACCGGGCCGGCGTGGACTGGGTGTTTGTCTCCCACCCCGCCTTCAACCGGGCGGGAACGCCCTACTGCGACACGGGCGGCACGGCGTTCGGCGACAACCAGTTCCGTTTCGCCTTGCTGTCCCTGGCGGCGTGTGAGGCGCCCCTGATCCTGCCCATCGGCGGGTTCCGGGATGGGACGCCGCCAGGGTTTCCGTACGGCCAGAAGATTGCGTGGGTGGCCAACGACTGGCATGCGGGCCTGGTGCCCCTGTACCTGGCTCACCGGTATCGCCCGCACGGCGTGTACGCGGACGCGCGGTGCCTGCTGGCCATCCACAACCTGTCCCACCAGGGCGTGGAGCCCGCGGCCACCTTTGACACGCTCGGCCTGCCCGGGTCCGCCTGGGACGACCTGTCCTGGCGGTACCCGGAATGGGCGCAGGTGAAGGGCGAGGCCGTCAACCTGCTCAAGGGCGCGGCCCTGGCCTCCGACCGGGTGGTCGCCGTGTCGGCCGGGTACGCGTGGGAGGTCCAGACCCCGGAGGGCGGGTGGGGCCTGGACGGCGTGCTCCAGAGCCGGGCCAGCGTGATCAACGGCATCACCAACGGCATCGATGAAGGCGAGTGGGACCCCGCGGCCGACCCGCACCTGGCGCCGCCCTACGCGGCCTTCTCCCCATCCGACATGCGGGGCAAGGCGGCCTGCAAGGCGGCCCTGCAGGCGGAGCTGGGCTTGCCCGTCGACCCGGCCGCCCCGCTCGTCGTCTGGATCGGGCGCCTGGACCACCAAAAGGGGCCCGACCTGGTGCTGGAGGCCGCGCCGGGCCTCGCGGCCCGCGGCATCCAGACCGTCATGCTCGGCTCCGGGTCCGCCGAGCTGGAGGGCCGCATGCGGGCGGCCGAGGCGGCCCACCCGGCCCACTTCCGGGGGTGGGTCGGCTTTTCCGTCCCGCTTGCACACCGGCTGACGGCGGGCGGGGACGTCCTCCTCATGCCCTCCCGCTTCGAACCGTGCGGCCTGAACCAGCTGTACGCCATGCGGTACGGCACCCTGCCCGTCGCGCACGCCACGGGCGGCCTGCGCGACACCGTCATCGACGCCGGCGGGGCGCCCGGTATGAAGGACCAGAAAACGGGTTCCTACGAGGCGGCCCCCGCGAATGTGGGGACGGGCTGGACGTTTGCCCCGCCCGAGACGGTGCCCATGCTGCGCGCCCTGGACGCGGCCCTGCACACCCAGGCGCACGAGCCGGCCCGGTGGGCGGCCATGCAGGCCGCCGCCATGGGCCAGGACCTGTCGTGGGACCGGGCGGCGGGCGCGTACGAGCAGGTGATGCGATGGGCGGCGCTGGACGGGGCGGTGCGGGGTGGATGAAGTGAGGATGATGTTGGGTGTTGAGGTTGTGTGTTCGTGTGTGCATTCTCTTCTTAGGGCGTTTGAGGCGTCGTCGTGGGTGTGTGGGGTGTGTCTGTGAACGAAGCTCGTCATTGTTTTGGTTGTCCAGTCCAGGCGAGAGGGCGGCGGTGGCGGGATGTCTCGCCACAGGCGGCCTCGCTGAGACGGAGTCGGGTGCAGGCTGGGTGGTTGGCGTCTGCCGGGGACGCGCTCGGCGTGCGGGTGGGCCAAGACAGCGAGCTCACGCGTCCGGGGTCGCGGGTGGTCAGCGTGCGGGTAGTGAGAGAGGTGAGAGAAAGAGGTGCGTCGGGCTCTCTTTTCCCTTCACAGCTGGAAAGGCCCCTCCCCGCACTCCCTCCTGCTCACTTCCCGCTTTCCTACCAAACCCGCACCTCACCCCTTGCTCCCCTTGGCTTCCTGATCCATCTGTCTTCGTACTCATCGCGTGACCAGCCATGGGCTATGCCACGCATGTGCCGGTGAGTGGGGTGGCGAGGGGAGAATTCGACGGCGGAAGGGGGGGGGGGGGAGGAGAGAGGCGCGGCGAGGCTAGCGGGGAGAGCGCCGCCGACAAAAGTGCCGCCCCGCACGCATCCGCCCCTATCCACGCCCTCAACCCACCCAAGCCCGGGGCTTAAATGCTTGGCCTCTACGCTGGAGGGGTGGGAAGGTGGAAATGGGAGGGAAAGGCGGCAAGCAGGGACCGCAAATGGGCTCTCTCTCGCGCGCGCAGAGTGAGGCCCGCCCTCCTCCCCCTCTTGCGCTCCGCGGCCAATCGTTCTGTTCGCTCACGCCCCCTCTACCCTCTCCAGATCTGGGTCACCACCATCGTGCTCGGCCACCTACTCGGCATCGCATTCCTGCTCTACTCAGTGGAACGGGTGACGGGCGTGTTTTCGCGCCTGGCGCGCAAGGCGGGCCTGACAAAGGCGGGCGAGGCCGACGCGGCTGACGGCGGGCTGTTCTCGGTCGCCGGCGCCAAGGCCATCGACGGCGCCTTTGTGGAGGCCGACGAGGACGCGGCCGCCGTGAGGGCGCCCCGCTGGGTGCGCGGCTGTGCTTGCAAGGTATGAGGGCATGAGAGAGAGGGAGCCATCGCAGAGATGTAGGGAGGGCGGGGCGCCGGGGCAGCTGAGGGAAGAAGGGCTAGCGCGCCTGGCGCGCCCCGCCGTGAGGCACGGCGGGCCGTTTTCTCCTCTTTTCCCCTCTCTAACTCTCGCGACGTCTACCCCCCCCCCCATCTCACCTCATCCCCTCTCCATCACACTCCCACAGGCTGCCTGCTACTGCGAGTCCCGCTGGGTCGCCCCCGACGATGCCGCCCTCTCCAAAGCCGCGGACGGCCACCACGCGGCGCCCGCCCTGACCCCGCGCACCGCAGCAGGGGCCCTCCTCACCGCGCCCGCGCCGGCCGACCTGGCCTGGGCGGGGCTGACCTGCACCGTCCTCGACCGCAAGACCCTGGCCGACAAGACCATCCTGCACCCGGGCTCGGGCGTCGTGCTGCCCGGCGAGATGTGCGCCCTGGTGGGGCCGTCGGGCGCGGGCAAGTCGACCCTCCTGGACATGCTGGCCGGGCGCAAGACGACGGGCAGGCTGGGCGGGACGGTCTTCATGAATGGCCGCCCCGTGGGCAAGGCCTTCAAGCGCAACTCCGCCTACGTCGCCCAGGAGGACGTGTTTGTGCCTACCCTGACGGCCGGCGAGACCCTGCGCTTCCACGCCCGCCTGCGGGCGGAGCGCGGGGTGGCGGAGGCGGACCTGGAGGCCCGCATGGCGGCCGTCCTGGCCGCGACAGGCCTGACGCGGGCCCGCGACACGACCATCGGCGGCATGCTCCCCTCCGGCATCCCCGTCCGCGGCCTGTCGGGCGGCGAGAAGCGCCGCCTGACCGTCGCCTGCTCCCTGGTGGCCCGCCCGTCCCTGCTCTTCCTGGATGAGCCCACCACCGGCCTGGACTCGTTTGCCGCGCTCAACATCATGGACCACATGTCGCGCTTGGCGGCGGGTGGCCTCACAGTCATCGCCACCATCCACCAGCCCCGCAGCGCCATTTGGGGCATGTTCCACAAGGTCCTCGTCCTATCGGAGGGGCACCAGCTCTTCTTCGGGGCGCCCGACGCGGCCGCCCCCTGGTTTGACCGCCAGCTGGGCTACCCGTACGAGGCCGCGCGGGACGGGAGCGTGTCGGACTGGCTGATGGACCTCGTCTCGGTCGCCTTCCCCAAGCCCGACGACGTTGCGTCCCGGTCCATGACGACGCGTGCGGACGTGGAGGCGGCGGCCGGGGCGTGGGCGGGCGCGGGCCTGGCGGACGCGGAGGACGCGGACCTGCTGACGGCCGCGACGACGGCGGGTGGGGGCAAGGCGGGCGCCAAGGCGGGCGCCAAGGTGGCGGGCACCGTCACCGAACGCCCCGGCACCGCCTCCTTCAACCGCGGCGCCGGCATGCCCGCCGCCCCGACCTCGGCCTCCTCCGTCGAGGAAGCCGGGACGGGTCGTGTCAAGGGCGGCGCTCCCGCCACGGGCGGCCCGTCCGTCGCGCCCACCACCACGCTCGCGACGGCCCCGGTCACCGCGCGCGCGCGCCCGCCCACGCACCGTTACCCGGCCTCGTACTGGACGCAGTTCGCGGTCCTCTTCCGCCGGTCCTTCATGGCCCAGATGCGCAACCCGACGGACGTGGCCTCTCGCACCCTACTGTCCACCTGGGTGGGCACCATCGGCGGCCTGGTCTTCATCGCGACGCCCGCGGGGCCCAACAGCGTCTTCCAGCGCCTGGCCGTCCTGTTCTTCACGATGATGATCTTTGAGCTGCTCCCCTTCTGCTACATGTCCCTGTACATCGCCGACCGCAAGTTCTACGCCGCCGACGTGGCGTCCGGGCTGTACCACCCGTGCGCGTACTACCTGGCCCACTCGGCCGCGGCCTCGCCCTTCATCGCCCTCAACGCCGCGATCGGCGGGCTATCTGCCTACGGCCTGGCCAACCTGCGCTACACCCCTCAGGCCGTCTTCATCTACGCGACGCTGGCCGCGGTGGGCGCCCTCATCGCCGTCCAGCTGGTCGTCCTGTGCGTCTACCTGACGCCCAACCAGGACCTGGCGTTCGTCCTGGCCGTCTCGTACGTCGCCATCTCCATCCTGCTGGGCGGCTTTTACGCGCCCTTGAAGGACATCAAGATCGCGCCCCTGCGCTGGCTCTCCTACCTCTCCTACCCGCGCTACACCTTCCAGGGCATGGTCCGCAACGAGCTCCTGCCCGACAAATACCGGCCCCAGGGCTGCCTGTCGAACGCCCTGCTGGGCGCGACGGAGGCCGAGATCAACAACCTGCGGACCAACGCGACCTTGCAAGCCGCTTCGGGCGGGGGCGGCTTTGACTGCAAGATGGTGGCCAACGGCGTGGGCGCCCTCGACTTTTGGGACTTCAAGCTGACGTGGAAGGCAATCGTGCCCGGCATGGCCTGCTTCTACTTTGGCTTCCACGTCCTGAGCTACCTGTGCCTGTCCCGCCTGCACAAGGCGAAACGGTGAAAAAGGATGATGAGGCGGGAGTGTGTTTTTTTAGGAGAGGAGAGAGAAGGGGGTCGAGGAGAGAAAAGAAACTGGAGAAGAGAGAGCGTTGGAGTTGGTGTCCCCCCCTACACCCCCCACCCCCCCCGAACACACATTTTTTCCTGCCACCTGTGCGCGCGCGGCTCCTTGCGCGGCCGGGCGTGCCCCCGCCCCCCTTTCCTGCTGTTCGTTGCCTATGGTGTTGGTGTCGAGAGAGAGATGAAGAGATGAAGGGATGGGTTTATGAAAAAAAAAAAAAAAAAAAAAAAACTTCTTTTACGAAAAACAATTACACGCCCTCTCACAACATCCTCCGGACCAGATCCGCCAGCGGCCCGGGCCCCACCTTGTCAACCAACTCCTCCTTTGTCAACCAGGCCAGCGGGCCGTCGGCAAGGGAGGTGGGGGCGGGGTCGCCGGCAATCAGCTGGGCCCGGTGGAAGAAGAGCGTGCCATCGACAGCAGCTGGCCCACCCACCCCGCCGGCCGACGCGGCGTCCAGGTGCCCCGCGGGGGCGTTGCCGACAAAGTAGGTCTCTAAAGGTGGGGAACCAGGACCGGGGACGATGGCGGACGCGAGAGCACGCTCCGCGGCGGCCCGGATGGGCTCGCCCTCAGCCGACGAGTGGAGGGCGGCCGGGAAGGTCGGGGTGGGCGAGGCCCCGCCCAGGAGCATGAAGAGGCGCTTGTCCAAGGCCCGCCGCAGGGAGGCCGTGTCCCCGCTCTCGTCGGCGGGCGTGATGCGCGGGGCGGGCGCCCAGGCGGCCGCCCCACCGCCAGAGGAGGACAAGGTCGCCGCTGCCCCCCCGCCTCCCTTTCCACCACGCCCGCCGCCACCGACCAGCTCGTCTGGCAAAACTTTGGCCCGCCCCTCATGCACACCGGCCTGCCATGCCCCGTAATCGGCCTTCCAGGCGGGTGGGGGTGGGGTGATTACCTGACGAAGGGAAAGGGAGCGCGAGGGAATGATTTAGAAATGATGAGGTTGGGGCAAGGGGAAGAGAAAAAAAAAAAAAACGCGGGGGCTGGTGGTGGCCCCGATCTGTTGGCCCGGGCGCGCGCGATGGCCGCGCGCACCACGCCGCACACGCAATGCCATCTTCCTTTCCATGCTCACCGGCAGACGCTCCAGCACGCACACGCCGACGAGCGGGCCGGCGGTTGAGGAGGACGAGGACGCGGCGCGAGAAGTCTCGGAGGCGGCGGAGAGCAGCGGCAGCGAATTGGCCGCCGCCCCTGCTGCTGCGCTGCTGGCGCCCAGCGGGCCCAGGCTCTGGTGCAGGCGGGTGAGGAGGGTGGAGGTAATGGCTCGCCTCATGGGAGAATGGGTGTGAGAAGCGAGCCTGCAGGACGAGATGAGAAAGAGAGAGTAGAGGAGAAAGTGTGTTCCTCTCCCTCACTCTGCGAGCGGACTTTTGTCTTTTATCCCTCAACGCGTCGTACAGCACTCCCACCACGCCATGACCGCTACCACCTTTGACGCCGGCCACGCGGACATGGTGCGTGTGTGTGTGTGTGTGTGTGCGAGAGAGAGAGAAACGAGTGAGGGCAGGGAAGAGACGCTCCGTGTGCGCGCTTGCGCACACGGAGCGTCTCTTTTCTTTTTTTTTCGAGCGCGCCATCGCTTGCTCCCCTGCCTCTCTCACCTCCCCCCTCCTCACAGGTCCACGACTGCCAGCTCGACTATTACGGCCGCCGCCTGGCGACCTGCTCGTCCGACCGCATCATCAAGGTGTGTGTGTGAGAGAGAGAGAGAGAGAGAGAGGCGTGCACAACGAGAGAGAACATACGAGCCGGCGCGATGGTCCAAACCTCGCCCCTCACAACGCACTCAACCTTCCCTCATCAAAAAAGGTCTTTGACGTCGTCGGCGACACCGTCACCCCGCTGGCCGACCTGGCCGGCCATGAAGGCCCCGTCTGGGCCGTGGCCTGGTCGCACCCCAAATTCGGCAGCCTCCTGGCGTCGGCGTCGTTCGACCACCGGGTGTGCGTGTGGCGGGAGGCCAGCCCCGGCGCCTGGCACGCCGTCTTCACGGACCCCATTCACTCCGCCTCCGTCAACGCGGTCTGCTTCGCCCCGCACGAGTGTGGGTGCGCCGTGGCGGCGGCGTCGTCCGACGGGGCGGTGAGCGTGCTGTCGCATTCCGGGGGCGACCCGTCGGCGGGCGGGGGTGCCTGGGCGGCCGACCGCATTGAGGGCGCCCACGCGGCGGGCGCCCTGGCCGTCACCTGGGCGCCCGGGGCGGTGCCGGCGGCCGCCCTAGCCGCCCCCGGCCGGCCGCCCCCCCCTCCCGAACGCCGCCTCGCGTCCGGCGGGTGTGACAACCTGGTCAAGGTGTGGCGCTTCCAACCGTCCTCCGGGCGGTGGGCCCTGGACGCGCCGCCCCTGGCCGCCCACACGGACTGGGTGCGCGACGTGGCGTGGGCGCCCTCGCCAGTGGGCGCTGGAGGGGCCGGGTCTGCGGCGGCGGGGCCGGCCACGCTCGCGTCGGCGGGCCAGGACGGTCGCGTCTTCATTTGGATGGAGGACACCGCAGCGGGCGCGGGCGCGGGCGGGTGGACGCCCACCCTCCTCTGCGAGCTCGACTGCCCCGCCTGGAAGGTCAGCTGGGCGGTGTCGGGCGGGGTGCTCGCGGTGACGGATGCCAAGGGCGAGGTGACGACCTGGAAAGAAGCGTTGGACGGGGCGTGGGAGCAGGTCGGGGCGTGAAACATTTTGATGGGGTTGTTTTTTTCTTCTCTTTCTAACACTCTTCACGCCTTTGTCCTCCGCCCCACCCGCCGGCCCGACGCGGTCGTCACCCCACCACCTCCACCACCAGGCACGGCCGCTGCCGCCACCACCGCCGCCGCCCGCGCCTCTGCCGCGGCGCCCGCCTCGCGCGCGCGGCGGACGGCAGCCATGCGCGCCCGGTGCAAGTCGGAAGCGGTCGGCCGGCGGGGGTGGCCGCCGCCGGGGCCCAGGGCCGCCGTGGGGCCGGCCGGGCCGACGCCGTCCGCCCCACTGCCCGGGACGTGGACGTGCCAAGCCCGGGCTAAGTAAGGGCCGACGTCAGAAGGTCCGAGCGTGGCCGCCCGCCGCCGGCGCGCGACGGCCGCGCCCGCCGTGAGCCCCTCTGAAACAAAGGAGGCCACCAGCTCCATCAGCGCGTCCTCCGCGGCGGGGGCCAGGCGGGAGGTGGGGTCCAGGGCCGTGGCGGCGCGGATGAGGGCGGCCCGGGAGACGAGGCGGCGTTCTTCCTCTGTGAGGAGGGCGGGGTTCTGTAAAAGAAAAAGGAAGAGGGAGGGGGGGCGGGGTTGAGAGGATGAGGCGGCTGGAGAGGAGCGCCGGGCGTGTGATTTCTGGTCGCCGCGCGCCGCACACGCACGCACGCATACGCCTCCGTGCCGATGCGGTGGGCGCATTCTCTCACAGGGCCTGTCATCTTAACCGCCCCCGTCGGCACGCACCATCGTCGCCATGGTGGAGAATAGAGCGAGAGAAAACGCACGGGAGTGAGCCGAAAAGGAGATGCAAGAGTGAAAGCAGCCGCGCTCCTCTCTCTCTTCAGTAGCACACACGGGCGCGACTTGGTGGTGAGCGTGCGGTCGGAGGTGTATACTCCGGGCGAAGCTGGCCCAGGGGCTACGAGAGCGTAGCAGCAGCAGGGCGCTCCTCGCTGAGAAAAGAAAAGTCTGACGGGGGAATGCCGGAGAGAGAGACTTCACTCTTCTCATAAACCTGGGGGGCACGCTCGTGTGTCCTGTGCGTCTGGCACACGCACCTCATAGCTGCAGCGTCGCACGCACCTATCCCCCAGACCCCACCCTCTCTCTGGTCTTCATGGTGCGCGCGCAATATGAAGGAGACTGCAAACACCTTGGCGCCGTTCCAATTGTTCTCTCACGCCCTCTCACCCCACCACACGCACAGGACGCCCGACCCCCGCCCCTCATCCAACAGGATGAGCAGGATCGCTGGCTGGCGGACGCCCTGGCCGCCGTCAACCGGAACGCGTTTTGCATGCGCAAGGCGATGGTAAGTGAAAAAGAAGGAGGGAGCATTGAAAAAGAAAAAAAGAAAAGGCGCGAGCGGTGTGGGCGCGCCGCGCCTGCAGCCCCACCCTGTGATGTGGGCAGCTAGTGAGAGCGGGTCCCTGTGCGAAGGCGCATACGGAAGGAGGGCCAGCGAGCAGGCTTGTGTGTGCCCGGACGCACACTGCGGCGAGAGCGCGTGAACGCGCGCCTTTCGATCGGTCTCTCCATCCTCACTCCCAACCCAACCTCCTCCACCCATCGTTTGCACATCACACCAACCAGGACGACGACAACCTGGCCGACGCCCTCCGGTACGCGGCCGCCCTCCTCGGCGAGCTCCGCACCTCCCTGCTCGCCCCGCCCACCTATTTCGAGCTGTACCTGAAAGCCACGGAACACCTGGGCGCGCTGGCGTCCTGGTTTGCGGGGGAGCCCGACCGCGGGCGGTCGCTCGCCTCGCTCTACGCGCGCGTCCAGGGCGCCGGCAACGTCCTGCCCCGCCTCTACCTCATGGCGGCCGCCGGCAGGGTGTGCGCTGCCGGTGGCGCCCTGCCCGCCCGGGACGTCCTTGCCGACCTCGCCGAGATGGCGCGGGGGGTGCAGCACCCCGTGCGCGGCCTCTTCCTGCGCGCGTACCTGTGCCAGATCGCGCGGGCCGTGTTGCCGGGCTGCGATGGAGGGGGTGAGGCCCGGGCGACGCCCTCCTCCGACGGTGCGCCGGCTTCCTCGTCCGCCGCGGCTGCCGCCGGCTTCCTGCTTTCCAACTTTGCAGAGGCCAACAAGCTCTGGGTGCGCATGGCCCACCAGGCGGGCGGGGGTGCTGGTGGAGGGGGCGCCGCCGCCGCCCCGCCGCCCTCCCTGGAAGGCCACCCGCCTCCACCGGCGACGGCCTCCGCGGCCACCCGGAGCCGCCGGGACCGGGAGCGCACCCAGCTGGCCGAGCTGGTCGGGAAGAACCTGCACCTGCTGGCCCGCCTGGAGGGGCTCGACCTGGCGCTCTACGCGGCGTCCGTCCTCCCCGCCATCCTCGCCCAGGTCCTCGGGTGCCGGGACCCCCTCGCCCAGACCTACCTGGCCCAGTGCGTGGTGCAGGCCTTCCCGGACGAGTTCCATGCGGCCACGCTGCCGGCCCTGTTGGCCGCGTTCGGCGGGCTGGCCCCCGGCGCCGGGCTGGCGGTCGTGTTTGGCGGGCTCGGCGACCGCCTGGCGGCAGCTGCCCTGGCCTCGACCTCGACGTCCGACTCCCCCACCCCCGGCGCCGCCGACCCGGCGGTGGCCGCCCTGCGCACCCGCTCCACATTTGACGCCCTGGCCGACGCGGCGTCCGGCGCGGTGGCCAAGCAGCCCGACCTGTCCGCGGCAGAGGTGGCCGCCCTGTTTGGGGGGCTGGCCCGGTTTGCGTCGGCCGTGCATGCCGCCCCAGGAGCGGCCGCCGCCCCAGGCGGGGGCCCCGCCGCCCCGGCGTCCCTGGACACGGTGGATGCGGCCCTGGCTGCGTGCGTGGCTGCTCTAGCGGCTCGTGGCGGCCTGACCGCCACGGACGCGGCCGGCGTGCGGGCGGTGGTGGGCTTGCTGTCCGAACCGCTGGACGCGGCCGCAGCCGCGGGCGGCGACGTGACCGCCCTCCTCGCCCTCCCCTCCTTCCCGGCCCTGGCGGCCGTCCTGCCCCCGCCCGCCCGCCGCGAGATCGCGTCCAAGGTCGCGACCGCGGTCGTCGCCCGGGCGGAGCCCGTCGCCGACCCGGCGGCCGCGGCCGTCGTCCTCTCCTTCATTCGCCCGTTGCTGGTGAGTGATGAGATTGGCGTTGATGGGGCGGCGTCCGCGGCCACCGCGGCGGACGTCGAGGAGGAGTGCGCGCTGGTCGCCCGCCTCATCCACCGCCTGGCGGCCCCTGGCAACCCGGGCGCTCATTTTACGATGCTGGTGGCCGCGCGGGCGGCCGTGGGCGCGGGCGGGCCCGCCCGGTTGGCCGCCCTCCTCCCCCCCCTCGCCTTTGGCGGCCTGGCCGTCGCCCGGGCGGCGTCCGCGGCCGGGGCCGTCGGCGACGACCGGCGCGCGTCTGGGGACGGCGTGGAGGACATCCTCTCCTCCGGGCCCGCTAAAAGCAAGGCCGCCAGCGGCGTGGCGGCCCAGGCGGCGGGTCAGCAGGGCGGGGCCGCGGCGGGCGTGACGGCTGCAGACGCGCTGCGCTTTGTGGGCGAGTGTGCAGGCACCCTCTCCGAGGAGGGCGCGTCCCCACAAGCCGCCCTCGCCCTCCTCCTGGCTGCGGCCCTGGGCGCCTCCGCCGCCGGCCTGGAACTGGTGGCCTACGACTGCTTTGAGCGGGCGTTCCTGCTGTACGAGGACGGCATCCCCGGGTCGGCGGGCCAGCGGTCCGCGCTGGGGGCGGTCACCGGTGCGCTCGTGGCCGCGTGCCGGCTGGGGCCAGACTCCCGGGCCGCCCTGGCGGGCAAGGTCGCCTCCTACGCCTCCACCCTGTTGCGCAAGGCCGACCAGTGCCGGGCGCTGTGCGCGTGCGCGTACCTGCACTGGCAGCCGGAGGACGGGAGTAGAGGGGGGGGGGGGGGGCGGGGGCCGTCACCCCCCCCCCCCCGCCGGGATGGAGAGGCGGCCGTCGCCTGCCTGCGGCGGGCCCTGAAAGCCGCCGCCGCGTCCGGCGCCCAAGCCGCCGCGGCGGCGGCATCGTCATCACCGGCTGCCAACCCGTCCACCGGCCCCTCCACCCCCGCCGCCCTGTACACAGAGGTCCTGGGCCACCTGCTCCGCCTGGCGGGCGATGCCTGCCCGGCCGTGTCGGGGGAGATGGTCCAGAACCTGGTGGACCTGATCGGCACGGAGTTGGGGAGGGGGGGGGAGGGCAAGGCGGCGGACGCCGCGTCGGCGGCGTTCTTCGAGGCGACGGTGGCGCAGGGGAGGGCGGCGGTGGGTGGAGTGTTGGCGGGGGTGAGGTGGGGCGCGAATGAGTGAAAAAAGTTTCAAGGGCCAAAGATCGGCTGCTGATGCTCGCGCGACGCAGCTCCACTCTCCAATTCTTTCTTCTTTCTCCGTGCGTCGTTGTGTCCCGTGTTCGCTCTCACGGCAGACAACGCGCGTCGTCGTCTCGATTCCCTACATCCAAAGCCTTCAATGCACCGTGTACCGCCTGCCTCGATTTTTTTGGTCGCGGCTGTTGTTTTTGCAACGTGCGCAGCCGATGCTCGCTCCGTCAAAGCGTCCGCCACGCTTACGACGCTCCTACCTGATGATGCAACGTTCTCGACTGTAGGTCAGTGTGATGGTGAAGCGGTTTTTGGTGGGCGGCGGGGGAATGGCGTCAGGCGGGGCGGGTTCTTTTAGGGAGGGAAGACGAAAGAGGAGCGTGCGTGAAGGAGTAGGCCTTTTTTTGCGCGCGCCCCGTCTCCTCGCCTGTCAGCCCTCAAACACATTCTCAACCCGGCCGGCCTCTCTTTTTCCTCTCACTCACTCTCTCTCTCTCCAAAACACACTTAGTCAACTGCTCACCGCTCGCCCTGCTCATCCAGCCCGGCCCGGCGTTCGCCCTGGAAGCACACCCGGCCGTCGTGCCCACCGTCGACGCTGCGTCGGGCGCCCTCCACCTGGGCGTCCGCTCCTTCAACTCGTCCATGCCGGTACTGCTGCGGGTCAGCCTGCCGCCCGACGCACTGCGCCGTGTCGTCGCCTCAGCGGATGGCAGCAGCATCACCGTCGCGCCGGGGTTCAACGCGAGCAAGCTGGAATTGATCAACACCGGCGGCGCAACCCTTTACGTCTCTGGCCTGGCCAACAACGCGACGCACGTCGCCATCTCCAACACGGGCTCGGGTGCCGTGGTCGTGGACTCAGTCATTCGGTCGGCTGCAGTGGCGGGCGGGGGCAACGGGGCGACCTTCATCCGCGGGGTGAGCCGGTCCGTGGTGGTTGACTTGGGCGGCCTCGCTCGGGCCGTGGTCGAGCCCGCCAGCGCTGACGCCCTCATCTCCGGCTCCACGGCCGGCATGGCGTCCGTGCAGCTGACGCGCGGCCGGTGCGCGGTCGAGTCCGCCAACGGCGGCTTCTTCGGACCGCCCTGTGCGCCTGTGGCGGGCGTGGCCTTGCCGCCGCCAGTGACGACCTGGAGCTGCGGGCTGGCCGTGTCGGTGGACGGAATCATCGGCTGTGATGCGGCCGCCGGCCGGAACGCGATCGTCGTGGGTGGTGGAGGCAATGGTGGTGGCGGCGGAGTGTCCACCAGGGGCGGCGGTGACGGGGCCGGCCGGTTCGTCAGCACCAGCACGGGCGGCGGCGGGTCATCCTTCATGACGACAACCTCATCCGGCGGTGGCGGCGGCGGCACCTTCGTCTCCAGCGGCACCGGCGGCGGCGGCGGCGGCACCTTCGTCTCCAGCGGCACCGGCGGCGGCGGCGTGTTCATGCCTTCCAATGGCAACGCGGTGCTCAGCGGTGGCGGCGGCAGCGTTGGCAGCGGCAACTTTTACACAATCAACGCGGACGGGTCGATCACCCAGGCACCAGTTGTGCGAGCGCCGGTGTGCATGGCGAGCGCGGACGAGGTTAAGATGACGTTGGCGCCCGCCGCGGTCGCCACGACCGCCGACCCGCAACAGGGGGCGTGAGAGATTGGGAGGTTGAGTGATTGTTTTTTCCTCTCTTCTTGTTTCTCATCAGCCCGTTTTCCGCGCGGCCAGATGGCCTCCCACGGTGGCGCCGCCGCGCCGGGAGGCAGTCATGAGGTCCCCCCACCCTCACCCTCACCATCCCCATCCTTATCCTTCGACGCGCCTGCCACCCGGGCAGCTTTACAGTGCGTGCTCCAATTGGCCAGCGCCGCAGCGTCCCCACTCCCCTCCACCTCCTCACCAGCCTGGCTGGACGCGGCCGCGGCCGCCCGTGTGAGGGGAGAGAGTGGGGGTGTGGACGCAGGTGAGTGTGTGATGAATGGTGTATGGAGCGGATGAAGCGCCGGCGGCCCTTAGCGGGACTCTTGACACCTCTCACTCGCTCTCTCTCAACCCGCGCTCAAAAAAATCCAGCCACCCTCCTCCTCGCTTCAACTCCCGCCTGGACCGCGCCCGACGCCGCCTCCCGCCGGGCGATCTGCCGCCTGGGCGCGTCTGCCATGAGAGCAGCCTCGCCCACCTCTCTAGCCCCTGCCGCCGCCTGCCTGGCCGCCCGGGGCGGGGTGGGGCTGCTGGATGATGGGGCGGCAGGCGTGGACGCGCTGGGGCTGGTGGCCGCGGCCGCGGACGTCCTGAGCAGCGAGCCCGGCCAGGCGTGGTTGGCAGCGCTGCACGCACCTGAGCGGGTGGAAGCGGCTCAGTTGGCGACCGCCGCGGCAGCTGCCATTTCGTCCCCGCCCGAAACCGTTTTCGCCGACGCGGGTGGCGACCCGCTCGGCTCACCCGCCGACGCGCCCGCCGCGGCCGCCTGGGCTACCCGGGTGACCGCCTGCCTCGCCCTGGCCTCTGCCCTGGCCTCCGGCACCGCCCGCCCAGGCGACGCAGCCACGACAACCACCGCCCGCGCCCCGGCACCTCGCCCCACCCCGCGACCCCGCCTCGCCTCCAGTGCGGGCCTTTGGTCTGTCGGCGATGGGATGGGCGGGGAGCGGGCGGCGCGCGCGGGCCTGCCCACCAAGTCTGCGTCAAAAGGTCTGGTCATTGAGGTCATTGGCGGCGATGATGGTGGTGGAGGGGTGAGCGGTGAGGAGGAGGCGGGCGGCGAGAAGGAGGCAGTAGCCGCCGCTGCCGCGGCCACTGCCGCTGTCTCCGCCGCCGCGTGCGCCGCGACCGACGCGGCCGTCTCGGTCCTCCTTGCGGTGTCCTTGTATTGTGAAAGGGAGGGCCTGGACGGTGCGTGGGCGGTGCCAGCAGCAGCGAGCGCCGCCCTGGCCGCCCTGACGGCCGCCCTCGGTGAGCTGCCTCCTCCCTCCACCCTCCTCCTCCCGCTGGCGCTGCGCCCGCTGCGGGCCACGCTCGTCCAGGCGCACTGGACGGGCCTGGACGCGGTGCGCATGACCATGTGCGAGGGGGCGGGCGTGTATGAGCGGGTGCTGGCGAGCCGCCAGCTGGCGGCGCTCGTGCGGGGCGAGGCGGGTGCGGCCACCGACACCACCTCCAACATGCTGCTGCCCGTCGTCCTGGCGGCCGCGGATGACCCGGCCCCTCCCGTCCAACGTGGGGGCCTGACGGCGTTGGCGCACCTGGCCGCGGCCTGGCCGCCTGCTGCGTTAGGGGCAGATAGGGGTCTCCTGCTAGCTGCGGCTAAAAAGGCGGTCGTCGGGTGTGACGGGCGGGCGTGGCCGGCCGCGGCGGGGGCGGCCGTCGCGGTCGTGGTTGCACTGGATGCAGCGGCGGCGGCCAAAACGAGCACCACCACCACCTCCGCCGCCCCCCGCTCCACGTCGACCACCACCATCGGCCGCCCCACCACCGCCTTCGTCCCACCTCCGCCCGCGGCCTGCCTGGCCTTGCTGTCCGACTTCTTGGCGGAGGGCGAGCGCCACGCCCACGAACGGTTGCGGTCGCTGGTGTGGCTGGGCGCGGCAGGCGCGTTGCTGGGCGGGTGCGGGGCGGGCTGCCTGGCCCTCGCCCCACGCCTCTTCCCGCTGCTCCTTCGCTGGCTGGCCGCGCCGGATGGGGCCGTGCGAGAGCGTGCCGCCTGCGCCCTGGCCGTCCTTTTACGGTCCACCTGGCCCCGCGCGCCCGCCCACGCGGGGCATGTGTGGGCACACCTATCCGCCGCGCGGGTGGGGCGAACCGGCTTTGATGAGCCGTCGGCGGTGGAGGTAGGGGCGCTGGTGGAATGCGCTGCTGTGCTGTGGGCGGCTGGTGGGGAGGGTTTCAGGGAGGAGGTGAGAGGCGGAGGCGGAGGAGGCGAGCCAGGCGGGCGGGCGTTGGTGGGGGCGCTGGGAGTGATTTAGTGCAAAGACGATGAAAAAACAAAGGCAACAAAACCGGGGGATGGAGGACGTGCGCGCACACCTCCTCTTTCAACCCTTCTCTCTCTCTCAACCCCTCAGCGGCGAAAAGCAACGCAAAACACACACAGGGTATGGAGGGCATGCGCGCACACCTCCTCTCTCAACCCTTCTCTCTCTCTCAACCCCTCAGCGGCGAAAAGCAACGCAAAACACACACAGGGTATGGAGGGCATGCGGGCACACCTCCTCTCTCAACCCTTCTCTCTCTCTCAACCCCTCAGCGGCGAAAAGCAACGCAAAACACACACAAGCTCTTCTCTCCTCTCTCACATCATGCCGACCACCAAGTCGATCGGGCGTTCCACGCAAGGAAGCAGGGAGACCATTGACCCGGCAAAATTCTCCAGCGTCGGCAGGCCCCGGCCGGCGAAGCCGCGGCCACCGCGTTGCACACCCCCACCACCACCCACCGCCGCCGCGGCCTGGGCCAGGCGGCGCCCGCCGGAGGCCACGTCACCACCCGGCGTTGAGGCCGCGGGCGCCTGCGCCATGATGGCGTCCGCCTGGGCCAGCGGCTGGGTCGCCAGCGCGCCCGGGGCGGCCGCGGGCGCGGCCGCCGCCTGAATGCCGCCCGCCCCGCCATTCTTTTCGGGCGCCGGGCAGGTGAAGGGCCCGTCCGAGCGCAGGCCGCAACTCCACAGAGGGATCAGGGCGACGTCCGGCATGGACCCCACCCGCACGCAGGGCGAGCCCAGGCCAAAGGGTCCCGTCACCTCGCAGGCCGTGCCGGGCGGGACGTTGACCGAGTTGGCGCCCAAGGCCGCGCCCCGGACTTTGGTTGTCCCCGGCCGGCCGTACACGTCGACCGCCGCCGCGCCGCTGAGCAACAGGTCGACCTCCCCGGGGGAGAAGAGGGCGGCGGAGGAGACGCCGCCCAGGTCGACCTTGACCGTCGCGTTGGTCGCGTTGACCAGGAAGTTGGCGGCGCCCGAGCCGGCCAGGAAGACGGTCTTGGCCTTGTCCAGCCCCCGGAGCACGACTTTGCCCGTGGACAAGTGGCTCGTCACGGTGAAGGTGTCAGCGGTGAAGCCCTTGTCAACGAAAATGTCAGCCGTCAGGGGCGCCGCGCTCAGCTTGGTCAGCGCGTCCGCGGGGGCAAAGATGACGACCTTGATCGCCCGGTTAGTGGAAAAAGGGCCGTCCGTGCCGATGACGAGCTCGTCGTCGAGCACGTCGACCTTGACGGGCACCGGATCGGCGGACTCCACGAGGAGCGAGTAATTGCCGGCACCCGCGGGCGAAACCAGGACGTTGATGAGAGGGGTGCAGACGGAGATGCGGGAGAAGGGTGGGACGACAATCAGGCGGCGGCCGGTGGAGGTGGCGGCTGCGGAGGCGTATGAGAGAGAGGGACGGGCGGGGCGGGGCGTGCGAAGGAGAAATGAGAATGGTTGATGGCGGGAGGAGGCGCGCGACAACACGCAGGGCGGGCGCGGGCGCAGGGGCCCCCTCACGCTCTCTCTCTGCCCGCGGCTCAGGCTCTCCTCCACCCCACCGACACCCCCCCACCCCGTTCCCACCGTCCGTCTTCTGGGGAGCCATCGCAGGGGCATGGGCTTGGGCGGCGGCGGCCGCGGCCAGGGCGAGCAACAGGCACGTGAACAGAGAGCACTTCATGTTGTTGTGGGTTGTGTTGTTTTGAGGTATGACTTTCTCACTCACTCTCTTGCTCTTTCCCGCGTGCCCCCCCCTCGCTCACCTCACCTCCAAACATCAGGACCCTTCACCCGACACCATGGACCCGACCACCACTGCTGAGATCGACTTCATCCTGATTGACCCACCCGACCCGCCGAGCGCGGTGAGTTTCTGTGTGTTTTTTTGTGAGGTGACCGGAGCGCGTTTCGTCAAGGGTTTTTCTTTCGCCCTCACGCCCGCCGCTTGTGCCGCCCGCCGCGCCTTCCGACACGCTCCAATGTGTTGGCGAGACACTGAGATACCCATGTCGTGCGGGTGTGGCGCGTCCGGCCGTGAGGACGGTGTGCATTCCGAAGCTCTTGTCTTGTGCGCGAGCGGGATTGAAAAAAAAAAACCATGCGCGCGCTCTCTCATCATCCCTCGCGCCCCCCACCCACACCACCCCCGACAGCCCGACCCGCCGCCCTGTGGTCACCCAAGCTCGTCAGGTACGCTCTCATCCGAGGGGCCCACCACCCCGGCCGCCGGAGAGGCGCCCCCCGCCGAACGTGAGACGCGGGACGTCGGGGTGGATGCTCCGTCGTCGGCCGACCCCGACCTCAGCCCCGCCCCTCGTGAGACTTCCCGCCGCGCCGCCCTGGCCCGCCGCCTCTCCCTGATTGGCCGGGCCATCGCGACGGCCTTCACGGCTACGAGCCGCTCCGTCGCCGACTCTGCGGCCGAAGCCGCCACCAACGCCGCCGCCGTCACCGCGTCCGCCCTCTCCACCACCCACGCCCACCTTGCCTCGGCTGCCTCGGCCGCCTGGGCGGCCGCCTCCCAGGCGTCCCTGGCCTTAGGCGCCTGGACCGCCCGCCCACCCGTACGGGCGGCCATGGACGCTTACCTGCGCCTGTTTGTGGCCGCCTGTTCGGCGGTGGCCGTCTCCCAGCTGTGGCGGCTGGCGTCCAGCGCGGCCGCGCACGCGCGTCTGGCAGAGGCTGCGGCGGCGGCCGCCACCAACGAGCACGGCCACCACCACCCGTCCAGCCGGACCACGCCCGCGCACGCGCCTACGCCCAGCTGCACCAGCAGCGCGTCCTCCGCGGCGGCGGTGGCGGCCGCGCCAGCGCCTCAACAACCTCCCACCGTCTCCTGGACACCCCTTGCCTCCCCACACACCGCCCGGGCGAGCGCGGTGGACGGGGCGGCCAAGCTGGGGGCATCCCTGCTCAAAACGGCGGTGGAACTGGAGGGCGCGCTCACATCCGCTGTGGAGGACTTGGTTGCGGACTTAGCAAAGGGCGGGAAAGGCGGTGGCGTGGGCAGCGGCGCGCCGGCGGTGGATTGATTGATTGATTGAGAGAGGGGGGAGAGGTGTACCGGCGTGGCGCGAGCATGTGTGTGTGTGCGTGTGTGTGTGTGTGTGTG
>Ga0315287_10001733_pt1 | contig 20396 bp, 21 predicted proteins | sample YL17G11_0_MG_FD_205037 | JGI IMG/M metagenome (GOLD analysis project Ga0315287, IMG submission 205037) | Sediment microbial communities from Yellowstone Lake, YNP, Wyoming, USA - YL17G11_0 | ecosystem: Environmental > Aquatic > Freshwater > Lake > Sediment | place: USA: Wyoming | collected...
GCTGCCTATGCCGCCGCCGTAGGTGGCGAGTCCTTCTAGATCCGTTGCGTCGGTAGCATGCTACCGATGCCGCCGCCGTAGGTGGCGAGTCCTTCTATATCCGTTGCGTCGGTAGCATGCTACCGATGCCGCCGCCGTAGGTGGCGAGTCCTTCGGACTCGGCTTCGGTTGCATGCATCCGAAGCAACAAGCATGTTAGTGTATATCGGATTCCCGAAGCTCATTCAGGAACCGTCTGTCTTCTTCGCTGAGCGGCGCGGTCTCCAGCAAGTCCGGGCGCCTCTCCAGCGTCCGTGTCAGCGCCTGCTCCCTGCGCCACTTCTCGATCCGGGCGTGATTGCCCGACAGCAGGACTTCGGGCACTTCATGCCCCCGGAAATCCGCCGGTCGGGTATAGTGCGGATACTCGAGCAATCCGCTTGAAAACGTCTCAAATTCGGGCGATGTCTCATCTCCCAGCACCCCCGGAACCAGCCTGACCACGGCATCGGTAACCACCAATGCCGCCAGTTCGCCTCCGGTGAGCACATAGTCGCCGATCGAGACTTCGTCGGTCACCAAGTGCTGTCGAATGCGCTCGTCGACGCCTTCGTAGCGCCCGCACAGGATTATTACGTAATTCTCCGCCGCCAGTTCCTCGGCCATTTTCTGGTCGAATCGCCGGCCCTGCGGGGTCATAAGCACAATTCTCGGCTGCGCGCCCATTCGCCTGGCCTTCAGCGCCTCGACGGCCTTGAAGACAGGCTCGCACTTCATCACCATCCCCGGCCCGCCGCCGAACGGCGCATCATCGGTGGTGCGGTGCCGGTCCTCGGCGAAGTCCCGCAGGTTCACAGCCTCGACTTCGACAATTCCCTTCCTGCGAGCCCTGCCCAGGATACTCTCCCCGACGTAGGCCTCGATCACCTGAGGAAGGGTGGTTAGAATTTCGATTCGCATTTTAATCCAGCAATCCCGGGACGGGATGGATGGTCATTACCCGGTTCTCAAGGTCCACCTTCACGACCACGTCTTTCAAAGCCGGAATGCACAGGCCGGTGCTGGTAACGTAAGCATCATTCGCCGGCCCCTGCATAATCTCGACGATCTCGCCCTGCTCCCGGCCGTCGTCAGTGACAACTCTCAGGCCGACCAGGTCGAAGACGTAGAACGCATCCTCCGGCAGTTCGGCCAGCTCGGATTCGTCGATGACGACTTCGGCGTCCCTGAGCGCCTCGGCATCGCGGCGCGTCTGGATGCCCGGAAACTTGACCGTGAAGCCGCCCTTGTTCGGGCTGCTGCGCTCGATGGGCATGCGGGTGCGCTTGCCGTCCGCCATCTTCAGGGTAACCTCCCGGCCTGCGTCCACGCGCTCGGGGAAATCGGTGTGCAGCACCAGCTTGACCTCCCCACGAATGCCGAAAGGCCCGGCCACCTTGCCTATCAGTATGTCGGTGTCGTTATCAGGCATAACTAAGGCAGGATCTTCACGAAAACGTTCTTATGGTCCTTTAACGCGGCTGCCTTGACCACAGTCCGGAGCGCATTGGCAACACGCCCCTGCTTGCCAATGATCTTCCCCAGATCGTCGGCATCCACGGTGACTTCATAAGTCACGGACGAATTGTCCTGGATTTCCTCTATGGACACGGCATCCGGGTTGTCCACGAGGGCCTTAACTAAGATTTCGATCAGACTTCTCAAGTCAGTCTACCCCATATTCAGACCGCGCCGCAACGTAAGGCAGTGATTGTTTCGGCACGTTTCGGCATTGAAATGCCGAAACATCGTCCATCGTCAAGGCATCACTACTGTGCTTGCGCGGTCAGGTCGATTCTTATTCGGCGGGTTCCTCCGCCGGCGCTTCCCCGGCAGGAGCCTTTTCTTCAGCCGGAGCAGCGGCTTCGGTGGCGCCTTTGGCGGCGGCAGCTTTCTCGGCCTTTTTCTTGGCAGCCACTTTGGCGGCAGCAGCTTTCTCGGCTTTTTTCTTGGCAGCCGCTTTGGCGGCGGACTTCTCGGCGACAGCTTTCTCGGCTTCTTCCTTGGCAGCGGCTTCGGTGGCGCCTTTGGCGGCTGCAGCTTTCTCGGTTTTTTTCTTGGCAGCCGCTTTGGCGGCGGACTTCTCGGCGACAGCTTTCTTGGCTTTTTCCTTGGCAGCGGCTTCGGCGGCGGACTTTTCGGCTGCAGCTTTCTCGGCTTCTTCCTTGGCAGCCGCTTCGGCGGCGCCTTTCTCAGCTGCAGCTTTCTCGGCTTCTTCCTTGGCAGCGGCTTCGGCGGCGGACTTCTCGGCTGCAGCTTTCTCGGCTTCTTCCTTGGCAGCCGCTTCGGCGGGAGATGCCTGGGCCTCAGGTTCCTCCGTCGGAGTCTCCTCGGCGGCGGCTTTGGCAGCAGCAGCTTTCTCGGCTTCTTCCTTGGCAGCCGCTTTGGTGGCGGACTTCTCGGCGGCAGCTCTCTCAACTTGTTCCTTGGCAGCGGCTTCGGCGGCGGCCTTTCCGGCTACTTCCTTGGCGGCAACCTTCTCCGCGGCCTTGGCGGCCTTGGCTTGGGCGCTCTTGGACGTCACTCCGCCCAGGAAGCCCTGGCTTTTCAACAAGCCTCTGGTTGTATCGCTCGGCTGCGCGCCAGTACCCAGCCAGTAGTCAATCCTATCTTTCTTCATGGTGATTTCGGGCGGATCCTGATTAGGGTCATAAGTGCCGACGACCTCGATGAACCGACCGTCGCGGGCGGCGCGACTATCCGCGATCACGATCCTATAGAAAGGCCGCTTCTTGGCGCCCATCCGCCTGAGTCTGATTTTAACCACGTGCTTTCTCCCTTTCGTGTTTGTATTTTCCAGTCCGCCTCGGGAGGCGGAGAATTACATAAACGGAAAATTGGGCAATCGCTTGCGCTTTCTCGGGTGATCCTCCGCGCCGGAAAACGCGCGAAACATCTTCTTCATCTCACCGAACTTGTTAACAAGCTGGTTGACTTCCTGCACGCTCGTCCCGCTGCCGGCGGCTATCCGCCTGCGGCGGCTGCCGTTCAGGATCGACGGGTCGCTGCGTTCGTCAACGGTCATCGAGCACAGGATCGCCTCGACCCTGCTAAACTCGCGGTCGTCGATCTTTGCGTCCTTAAGGCCCTTGATGTTGCCGATGCCGGGAATCATCCCCAGCAACTGGTCGAGCGGCCCCATCTTGCGCAGCTGCCTGAGCTGGTCGAGATAGTCGTTCAGGTCGAAGCTGTTCTCCCTGAACTTCTTCTCCATTGCCCTGGCCTGGTCCTCATCGAACGCCTCCTGGGCCTTTTCAACGAGCGAAAGCACATCTCCCATTCCGAGGACGCGCGAAGCCATGCGATCGGGATGGAACGGCTCGATACCGTCCATCTTCTCGCTGGTCCCTATGAACTTGATAGGCTTGCCGGTAACGGCCTTAACGGACAGGGCGGCGCCGCCGCGAGCATCACTGTCCATCTTGGTCATAATGACGCCGTCAATCTCCAGCGCCTCATTGAACTGCCGGGCCACATTGACCGCGTCCTGACCGGTCATGGCATCGACAACGAGCAGCACTTCGGTGACGTCGATGGAACTCCTGAGCCTCTTGAGCTCGTCCATCATCTCTTCATCGATGTGCAGCCGGCCCGCGACATCGATCAGCACGTGATCGTTGCCGTTCGACCGGGCGTAGCCGAGCGCCGACTTCGCGACCACAACCGCGTCTTGCTTGTCGCCGATATCGTAAACTTCAACGCCGACTTGCTCACCGAGCATCCGGAGCTGCTTGATGGCGGCGGGCCGATAAACGTCGCCCGCGACCAGCAGCGGCCTCTTGCCCTGCTTCTTGAGCATAAGCGCCAGCTTGGCCACGTTGGTGGTCTTGCCCGAGCCATGCAGACCCGCGACCATTATGACGGTCGGAGGCCTGTCGGCTATCTTGAGCTTGACCTGCTCCCCTCCGAGAAGCTCGATCAGGCCCTCATGAACGATCTTGATGACCTGTTGGACCGCGTTGAGACCGCCGAGAACGTCCTCGCCGATCGCGCGTTCCTTGACCTTCGCGACAAAGTCCTTGACGACTTTATAGTTGACGTCGGCTTCCAGCAAAACAAGCCGGACCTCGCGAAGCGCGTCCGTGACCTCCTGCTCGGTCAGGCCTCCCCTGCCGCGCAGTTTCGCAAACACGTTCTGGAGTTTCTCGGTAAGGCTCTCAAACACGTGCGATCATCCCCAACTAAACGGGCGTGCAAGAAACTGAGGGAAGAGATCGAACAGGTCCCTTCCCTCAGTTTCTCAGGTTACCCAGTCACAACAAATTAGTATACTGGTTTAGGCTGCGGTTGTCAAATCTGAGCGAGCCTCATCAAACATAGCGACCACGTTTGCCGGGGGCACGTCGTCATCGACTATGGCAAGCTGCTGGATGAGGTCATACACTCTTATGGGCTTCGGGGGCAGGCCGAGATGCTTTCTAAGCTTCGGGTAGACAATAGCCGCTATCCCGGACGAACGGTGCCCGCCGAAATCCATGGGGACCCTATCCGGCTCACGATGGTTCAGCGTGGCAAGCACGCGTTGTCTGGATGTCATTTGACTGGGCATGTCTTCTCTGCTTAGCGCCCTCAGTTGATATCAGGTCGGTCATTCCTCCACGGATATGCCATGTTCACACATATCATCCATGCCTAACTGGTAGCCATCACTCGGGGAACAACTTCCTACCGGCCAGCCACAAAGCCAGAATCCCGCCCAAGATCGCAATTACCAGATTCGACAGTGTTCCAATAAGGAAGTACTCGGTCTTCTTTTGTTCCTTCAACCATTCAAATCGGGCGACTGACTTGGCCGTCAGCACAAGACCGACCGCACTGTACTGATAGCTGACTATGAAAGTGGTAATCAACAGTGCCTCAAAGACACCGATGATTCTACCGGCACCGGGCACACCTCCATCGTCATTTCCTGGAGCCCATTCTAGCTTGGTGAGCACAAGTGACACGAATGCGTCTCCCACCCAAAGCGCGAAAACATACCCCAGAATGTAGGCAAGCACCCTCACTGATTCCCAATCTCGGGGATCGAAATGCCATGCCGACGTGAGCGCCGAGCAGTAGAGAGCCGCAATCGTCGCTGACCCCGCAAGAACAAGGACTTTCACCGCTTGCTGCGCAACGAAAAGCGAACGCTGTCTGGACTCTATGGGACTGTTCCACATGCTGGTGCGGGCGAACGCCGCGTCGAGCAGCCAGTGGATCAGCGCGCTCGCTGCGACAAGCTCGAACACTGGCAGGTAGCAGACGCGAAGATGAGCGTTGAGAACGAGCAGACCATAAGCGATCACTACATAAGCAAGCAGGTGATATACAGCCCGCTGAGTCGGACGCTTTCCACCTCTCTTGAGAATTTCGCCCCGCAGGGCAAAATCGGCGATAATATGGGCCAGCAGAAGCGCGACAAGCGAATACACCCATAGTTCACTATCCAGCCTGCTGAATCGCAATATTATTCCACTCATGCCGCCTGCTGCTTTCCTTTTCGAGAAGATGTCGTGGGTATTGGAAAGACCTGTGCAATGGATTAGAGTTGCATCGACTGATTGCAATCTATATGGGTTGCAATCTCGCATTGTAAGCGTGTCGGGCTGCAATCGCTAAGAAGGGACTCAATGAGCCTTTCCCCCTCCACAAGAGCATAGTAGTTTGCGCGTACCATCGACTGTCTCACGGCCTGATGAGAAACACCGAGCCTGGCGCCCAGTTCCATTTGTGTAAGGCCGGACGATAGGAGTTCCGCCTTCTCATGCATGCTCTGTGTCCATCTTGACTTGATGGAGCTGACCAGGAAGGTGAGTCCGTTTAGCATCGCGTCACGGTCCGCATTTCCCGAACAGTAGTAAACGGTGCGCCCGTGGGAGAGCTTCCTGCTCTTCAGAAGCTGCATGGCTGAGCTGGCGCGATGCAACGCCGGACCATCGATCGCGGCAATATCCCGGAGAGGTTCGGTGCTTATTTCCCCGATACCGACAGCAAGGCGCATTTTGTGCGGGGACGCAGCGGATTGAAGCAGTTTTATGACAGCATAGCTCTCGGATTCGTCCTTTAGCAGCCCGCGCACTTCGTCTCCTGCCGTGAATCGAAGCGGCGCCACCAGTTGCCCGCTGAACTTCGAGTTGATCGAATCCAGACCGAGAAGAAGTCGCTTCTGCAGGTCGTCGCGCTCCATGATTTCTCGCGACGCTATGATATCCCCGAAAATGGCGCAATACTGTGACTGTTGATCCGCAGTGGGCAATTCGATACCTCAGCTATGTTCCGATGGTCTATTCTAGCAGAACCAGACACATTGAGCAAAGGATACGGGCTGCACTAGGTCGCCATCCCCAATATCGTCGACCCGTCGTCGATGTTGATGACCTTCGCGCCATTTTCGGTGATGATGCCGACGCTGGGCGTGGGGCGGCCGTTGATCTCATACTTGGGAAACGATGGGCTGCCGGGGTTCATGAGGACCACGCCACCTGCTTGCTCCAGCACGGGGATGTGGGTGTGGCCGGAGATGAAGTAGCTTGCCCTGTAACGCCTGCCGAGTTCGATCATAAGGTTTCGATCGAGCAGGTGGCCGTGGTTGATCAAGAGTCCCATGCCGTCACAGTTGGCGTAGGCGTAGGGCGATTGGACGGGCATGTCGAGCAGTTCCTCGTAGACCTGGGCGTCGCAGTTGCCTTGGGCGATCACGATGGGCACTTGCAGGCTGTTGAGTATCTCGACAAAGGCGAGGATGTCGTAGCCTTCTGTGCAGCCAAGGCGAGGCGGATGATAGAGGACATCGCCGGCGTGGACTATCAGGTCCACGCCGGCGAAAAACTCCAACGCCCTGCGCAGAGCCTGGACGTTGCCGTGGGTATCGCTAATGACGCCTATTTTCATGACTATGGCTGCTGGTCCATGCTCTCGGGGGCCTGGGCGACTCGCACGCCGACGTTCGCTATTTGGCCGTCGGATGCCTGCCAGACCTGCAGAATGATGCGGTCGCCTATTTTGGCCTTGCCCACTTCGCTCGAGATCGAGACCTTGCCGTCCTCGGTCTGCATTGTGGCGGAGATCGGCTTACCATTGATCTTGAGTATGATATCCCGGGGCTGCAAGCCTGCCTGATCCGCTGGACTGCCTGTCATGACTCTGCCTATCAACGCGCCGTCTTGCCTGGGAGGGTTCTTGACGCCGTCCCTGATGAGCTTAGAGCGCTGGTCCTCGTTATAGGACCCGTAGACAATGCCCATATATGGCCGCACGACCTTGCCGCTCTTGACAAGCTGATCGACGACGGTCTTGACCGTGCTCGTCGGAATGGCGAATCCGATCCCGATGTTGCCGCCGCCCGGCGAGGTCGAGAGTATGGCCGTGTTGATGCCGATTAGATTGCCGTTTGCGTCGGCGAGCGCGCCTCCGCTGTTGCCGCGGTTGATGGCGGCATCGGTCTGAATGAGACCTTCCAGCATCTTGCCGTCGATATCGACGCTTCGCTTCGCGCTGACCACGCCCACGGTCACAGTCGGGCCGAGGCCGAGGGCATTACCCACGGCGATCACCCAGTCACCGACCTGGACGGGATTCGGGGCGAACCGCGCGTAAGGCAGCCCCCCGGCATCGATCTTGATAACGGCCAGATCCGACCTGGGATCGCGCCCGATCAGCTTGGCCGGGAACTTCTTGCCGCCGTGAGTGGTGACGGTAAGCTTCTGGGCGTCCTCGACGACGTGGTTATTCGTGATTATGTAGCCATCGGAAGTATAGATAACCCCTGAAGCCTGGCCCCTGGGGATGACTTCTTCGGGCTGCTCGCCGCCGAACGGGAACCCAAAGAAGTCCGGGAAACCGGACTCGCGCACCGGCTTGCCGACGGTGTCGATGTTTACCACGTATTCGCTCGCGATCCCGGCGGCATTACGAATAACATTCGATCCCTGTTTGTCGATCCCGACACCACCTCGCGGCAGGACGGGAGCCATAGTCACCACACCGCCTCCGCGAGACCTGTCCACGATCTCGAATGCCACGACACAGGCAATAAAGCCGAGCACAAAGAATATGACATACGAAATGAAGCGGTTCATTACGCCATGCTCCTCAGCAAGTTGGCCATTTCGATCGCGGCCTCGGCGGCCCCAAAGCCCTTGTTGCCGGCCTTGGTCCCGGCGCGCTCGATAGCCTGTTCGATACTGTCGGTGGTTATTACCCCGAATATGGTAGGCACACCCGTGACCATGCCCACCTGCGCGATGCCCTTGCTGACCTCGGCGGCTATGTAGTCGAAGTGCGGGGTCGAGCCCCTGATTACCGTGCCCAGGCAGATGACGGCATCGTAGCTGCCGCTTTCCGCCATCTTTTTGGCGACCATGGGTATCTCGAATGCCCCCGGCACCCAGGCCACCGAAATGGCGTCATCGGACGCTCCGTGCCGCTTCAGAGCATCCACGGCGCCATCCAGGAGCTTGGACGTGATGAATTCATTGAATCTGCCGGCGACGATGCCGAACTTCAGCCCCGCGGCTGATAACTGGCCCTCATACATTCTTGGCATATCGTTTGCCTCCTTTTGAGAAGTTCTGAGTTCTAAGTTTTGAGTTTTGCGGCAGTTTCGGCATTGAAATGCCGAAACATCCCAATTACGGCCTTTTCTTCCTCACCCCGACCCTCTCCCGCACGGGGAGAGGGGGCAGGCTAATTGCCATCGCCTGGAGCCTGCTCTTCACAGCAATCGCAGGGGCCGGTGTGTTTGAAGAGACCGGCATCGAGAATATGGCCCATGCGCTCGCGCTTGGTGTTCAGATATCGATAATTGTCCTTGTTAGGGTCGCACACGATCGGCACGCGCTCGACAATCTCGAGGTCATAGCCCTGCAGCGCGACGTACTTGCCCGGATTATTAGTCAGAAGCCTGATTTTCTTCAGGCCCAAATCGACGAGGATTTGCGCGCCCAGGCTGTAATCACGCATATCGTTCGGGAAACCCAGCAGGTGATTGGCGTCGACGGTGTCCGCGCCGTGGTCCTGCAGAACGTAGGCCTTGAGCTTGTTCACCAGGCCGATACCGCGGCCTTCGTGGTGCGAGATGTAAAGAAGCACACCGCTGCCCGCCTCGGCGATCATGGCCATCGAGGCATCGAGCTGCTCGCCGCAGTCGCAGCGCAGCGAGCCAAGCACATCGCCCGTGAAACAACCCGAATGCACGCGGACCAGCGTCGGCTCGCCGCCCGAGACATCCCCCATCACGAGGGCGATATACGGGCTGGACTCGACCGTGGCCTGGTAGCCGTGGGCGACAAACTCGCCGTGCCTGGTGGGTATCCGGCAGGCGGCGAACTCATAGACCAGACGCTCATTGATGCGGCGATACTTGATGAGATCGGCGATGGTGACGACCTTCATATCCCATTGAGCGGCCATTTCCAGAAGCTCCGGCAGGCGGGCCATGGAGCCATCTTCGCTGAGGATTTCGCACAGCACACCGCTGCAACTCATTCCGGCCAGCCTGACCAGATCGACCACTGCTTCCGTATGGCCGGCGCGCACGAGCACCCCGCCTTCTTCGGCGCGCAGCGGGTGAACGTGCCCCGGACGAGCGAGGTCCTCGGGCCTGGCGTTCGGATCGACGAATGTCTTGATGGTGATCGCCCTGTCCGCCGCTGATATGCCCGTCGTCGTGCCATGAACGGCGTCCACGCTTACGGTAAACGCAGTGCCCAGCTTGGAGGTGTTGCGCTCGACCATCATCGGCAACCCGAGTTCCTGGAGGCGTTTCTCGGTCGTGGGCACGCAGATCATGCCGCGTCCATGCTTCGCCATGAAGTTCACGGCCTCGGGAGTGATCGACTCCGCAGCCATTATGAAGTCGCCTTCGTTCTCGCGGTCCTCATCGTCGACGACGATGATCATCTTCCCGGCCTTGATGTCCTCGATGGCCTCCGGAATACCGGCGAATACGTTCTCAGCGCTCTGCATACGACTTAATCCTTACTTTGATGTTTCGGGATTTCCGTTCCGCTAAGCTCCACTCAAATCCCGAAACACCGGGGAGGCATTATTACATGAACCCAGCGTTGCGGAGCATATCTTCAGTCACCCCTGACGGCCCCCGCTTGCCCGCCAGGAACTTCTCCACATACTTGCCAATTATATCAGTTTCGATGTTCACTTTGTCGCCCGGCCTGCGCAGGCCGAGAGTCGTGACCTTCAGCGTGTGCGGAATTAGGGCAACCGTGAACCCCGACTCATCCACCGAGGCGACCGTCAGGCTGATGCCGTCCATGGCGACCGAGGCTTTCTCGACTATATAGCGCAGGACTTCCTCGGGAGCCTTGAAGCCGATCACAGCCGAATCGGCCAGGGTCCTCACGCTCTCGACCACGCCGACGCCATCGACGTGCCCCTGCACGAAGTGCCCGCCGATCATCTTGCCGGCTCTGAGACTCGCTTCGAGGTTGACCCTATCGCCGGGATGCAGGTCCTTGAGAGTGCTGCGAGACAGCGTCTCGGGGACGGCGTCGAAGCTCAGTTCGCCGGAGCCGATGGAGGTGACCGTAAGGCACACGCCATTGACCGCCACGCTGTCGCCGACGGCGACATCGCCGATCACCTTGCTCGAGGCGACCACAAGCCTGGCTACCGTTCCCACGGAGAGCCTTTTGACCGTGCCGAGTTCTTCGATTAGACCTGTAAACATTGCGTTTGGTACCTTAGTGTGCGATGATACCCGAAACAGAAGGGAGTAATCGCGAAAACCAGAAAGGAGCGAAAGGGCGAAATGGGAAGGGAAAAAGCAGATTCCTCACATTCGTTCGGAATGACATACTTGGGGACTTCGTTCTTCGCTCTCAGTCCTCAGCCTTCAGCTTTCTGCCTTCTGCTTTCAACGGTGTATCGGGACTTCAGTCCCGATACATGCGCTTAGTTTCGGGACTGAAGTCCCGAAACACCTCTCGAAACAGAAAGGGAAGGGAAAAAGCAGATTCCTCACATTCGTTCGGAATGACATACTTGGGGACTTCGTTCTTCGCTCTCAGTCCTCAGCTTTCAGCTTTCCGCTTTCCACTTTCTGCTTTGCGCTTTCCGCCTTCTGCTATCTGCTATCCCTCGGGATAAACGACATAGCCCTCGATAGCTACGTCATCGCCGAATCTTCTTACCCGGATACGGTCGAGCTTAATCGCGGAGTCGACCGTCTGGGCTCCGAGCCCGCCGACCGAGTTGATGGCCTCACGGCCACCGATAATCTTCGGCGCATAAAAGTAGAGTATCTTGTCCACCACGCGCTCTTCAAAGGCGCTTGCGGCCACCTCGCCGCCGCCTTCGATGAGCACCGACAAATACCCCAGCTTGCCAAGCTGCGCCATCAGGTCCCTCACGGAAGGTCTGCCGCCGACCTGACTCAGTGTTAGTATACGCGCGCCGGCGCGCTCAAGTTTCCTGAGTGGTTCCGAACCAGCCGTAACCGGAGCGGCCACTATGCACTCCCCGGGCTCGCACACGAGTTTCAGGCTGTCGGGCACGTTTCCGCTGGCAGTCACCACGACCCGCGGCGGGTAAAAGACCTCGCGGCCCAGCCTGGCGGTCAGCGAAGGATCGTCGGCGCGGGCGGTGGCGCCGCCCACGAGTATCGCGTCCACCCTGCTCCTGATCTTGTGAGCATAGGCCCTGGAGCGCTCGTTGGTGATCCACTTTGAGTCACCGGTCCGGGTCGCGATCTTGCCGTCCAGGCTCATCGCCGATTTCAGAATCACCAGCGGCAGCCCGGTGGTACGGTGCTTGATATACGCCTCGTTCAGGCGCTTTGCGTCTTCCTCGCAAAGCGGATAGTGGACGGCGATCCCGGCGGCTTCGAGTTCGGCAATGCCTTTCGACGCGACCTTCGGGTCCGGGTCGACCATCGCGATATGCGCTTCGGCGATTCCGGCCTCGATCAGAGCCTTAGTGCACGGCGGAGTTCGGCCCTGGTGGCAGCAGGGCTCCAGGGTAACATACATTGTCGCACCCCTGGCTTCGTTGCCGGCTTGTCGCAGCGCGAAGATCTCGGCATGGGGCTCGCCGGCGCTGGGGTGGAATCCCTCCCCTATCACGACGTCGTTCTTAACGACAACAGCCCCAACCATAGGGTTCGGGCTAGTCCTGCCACGCTCAGCCAGTTTGAGCGCACGCCGCATGTAGTCCTTGTGCGTCACTTGGTATCCCGCCGTGTATCGTCCACAAAATCGCGGAACGCTCGTTTATTGAGTTTCGTGAACTGCTTTGCGACCTCTCCCAACTCGACCAGCGCGAGCACGAACACCGCCACGCTTATCGTGAGGCATACGGTCCAATAGACCAACTGGCCCGCGACATCCCTGCCGGACGTAAGGCTCAGTCCGAACCAGGTCAAGCCGAACAGGAGTTCCATCAAGAGCGCGAGGCTGGTTCTGGTGACCTTGTGCCTGCGGCTGATCACACTCCCCGGCGCCCGCCACTTGATCAGCTCGACGATGAACATCAGGCCGACTATGATGATGCCCGCCAGAGCTATCCACGGGGTGGCCGCGAGCATTCAGGCTCCTCCCGCGTCGCGAGCCGCCTGCGCGGCCACGGTCAGCGCCTGGCAGGCCTGGGTGACAGACAGCCTCAACCCGAACACGCTGGAACCGGCGACAATCACGTTCGCGCCGGCGTTCACGACCCTGCCGACGGTTTCGATGTCCATCCCGCCGTCAACGGCAATATCAATATCCGCGCCGGCATCGTCGGCCATCGCCCGCGCGCGGGCGATCTTCGGGACCATAGCCTCGATAAATGTCTGCCCGCCGAAGCCTGGGTTGACGGTCATAATGAGCAGCGTGTCTATGTCCGTTATCACGTTCTCTATGGCGCAAAGCGGGGTCGAGGGGTTGAGCGCAACGCCCACGGCTGCCCCCGACTCGTTAATTTGCTGGATCGTGCGATGCAGGCGCGGGCAGGTCTCGGCATGCACGATGATCTCATTCGCGCCGGCTTCGACGAACCTTTCGATGAACTGCTCCGGCTGCTCAATCATCAGATGGACTCGAAGCCTCAGATCGGTGAGAGACCTGACGGCGGCGACTATCATCGGGCCAAAGGTGATGTTCGGCACAAAATGGCCGTCCATTATGTCGCAGTGAAGCGCGCTCACGCCGCATTCCTCCGCAGCCCTAATGTCCGAAGCCAGATTGCCGAAATCCGCCGAAAGCAGCGACGGAACCACCACGATATCCCGCATTGTGCCTGTACCCTCTAGTAGACTGTGTCGCTATCCAGTTGTCCACCGATGTAGATCTTCACATCGACCGCTGGTCCATATCCCTTGATCTCAACGTCGAATCTATCTCCAGGCTGTCTGGTCGCCTGGTAGACCACGTTGTTGTTTACGCGATCGTCCGAAACCTCGATTCTGACTTCCTGCGGCCCATCGGCGTCCGCGGGAACCTGCACGGAGATCGGTATGCCGCGCTCCTGGGAAACATCGGGAGACTGATCCGTGCCCGTGGTAGGCGGTGTTTCAGTCACAGGTTTGGGGCCCATGCTTACCACCAGGTTGATGGTACTGCGCGGAGGTCGGGAAACGCCGCCGCGAGGGGCCTGCGAAATGACATCGCCGACGGGCACCGCATCATCATAATCCTGTTTCGGCGCTCCATAGTCGAAACCAGCCTGCTCAATCGCCGCCTGCGCGTCAGTTTCGCTCTTGCCGACAACATAAGGAACCGGAATCTTGTCCGGTCCGGAGCTTACTTTGACCTTCACGAGTTCGTCGGGAGCGATCGACGTGCCGGGAGGCGGACTAACAGAGCAGATCTGCCCGCTGGAGTAAACATTGCTGTATCCGGTGCCGTCATCCTTTAATGTTATCCCGGCTTCCTTTGCCGCCGCTTGAGCCTGGTCCCACGTCAAGCCCAGCAGGGGCGGCACAGTGACGGTGTTCTTGCGACTCTTGAGCATGAACGTGGCGCCCATCGCAATGAGACAGACCACGACGAACAGCACCAGCGCGGTGACGAACTGCGATCTGAAAGTCTTCTCGGGCGCATCCGTGGCGACTTCCTCGGCGCTCCTGGCAACCTTCGGGCCGGAGCTGTAAAAATCGACCGGCGCGGCAGGCATGCCGGTGCGCAACGCATGGCTAACCGCTTTCAACTCGGCAAGCATCTCCGCCGCGCTGGAGTATCTGTCCTCCGGCGCCGTCTCGATCGCGCGCATCGCGATGTCGCTCAGCGATTTGGGAACGGCGGTGTTGATGACCCGGGGGTTGACGGGGGTGTCCTTGGCCTTTTTCATCGCGACCGCGACGGAGGTGGCCCCATCAAATGGCAACTGCCCGGTGAGCATTTCGTAGATTATGATCCCCACCGAGTAGATATCCGACGCGACGGTCGGGGCCGCGCCCCCGATGATCTCCGGGGCCTCATAGTGGACCGAACGCATGATATATTTGTCGGCGATGTCCGGATGCTCCGTGAAAACACCCGCCAGGCCGAAGTCCGTCACCTTGACTTCTCCGTCCGGGCTGACAATCACGTCCTGGGCCGCCAGGTCGCCGTGAACGACCCCCACCGAGTGGGCGTAATCGAGTGCCGTCAGAACCGGGATCATGATATCCACGGCGAACGGCGCGGCGATGGGTCCCGCCCGCCGCACTCGGTCCTTGACGTTTATCCCGCGGGCGAACTCGCAGGCAATGAAACACTCGCCGCCAACACAGTCGGCATCAAACACCTTCGCGATGCTGGGATGCGCGAGAGACATCGCACCGCGATAGGCCGTCACAAAGGCTTCGCTCAGACCTGGCGTACCCTGCAGTCCCTTCACGGGCGACTTCAACGCCACAAGCCTGTTGAGCACCTTGTCCCGCGACTTGTAGACGGAAAAGAGCGGGCCGTCGCCGATCTTCTCCAATACCTCATAACGAAAGTTTACGATTTTGCCTATCACGCTCAAGTCTCCCCGAAATAGCCCAGATTATTCGCGATATGCGGTAGGCTTCGGCATCAGGATACCAAAGCAACCACTTAGCCCCCTCACCCCAACCCTCTCCCGCCAGGGGAGAGGGAGCCATGCGCCGCGCAAGGTGTTAAGTGAACAGTATTGGGGCTAGGGCGCTGAGTGCAGCCACCTGGTAAGGCCCATCCAGCGGGTCCGCGAATGCCGCGGATGCGTTCGCCGCTCACGGGTCTTCTCAACTCCTCAGTTTCCTGTGCGCCTCGATGGCCCAGACGAGGTCCCCGCGCTCGATATCGCCAACCACCCTGCACTCACCAATCCTGGTCGGCAGCGCGAGCCGGATTCTGCCACCTATGGTCTTCTTGTCGAGTTCGACCGAGCGCAGCAGATCATCGGTGCGCAGGGTCGGGTCCATATCGACAGGCAGTTTGAACTTTCGCAGGATGCGGACCACCGCCCCTGCGATCCCGGCCTCGGCCACACCCAGCGCCTCGGCGGCAATCGCCTCGGTAACCATCCCAATAGCTATCGCCTCGCCATGCCGGTACTTCCCGTAACCGCTAAGCGCCTCGATCGCGTGACCGATAGTATGGCCATAGTTCAGAATCGCCCGGATGCCGGATTCGCGCTCGTCCATCTGAACTATATCTCGCTTGATCTCGACGGAACGGCCAATTGCGCGGGCCATGGGCTCGTCTTGCCGCCTCAGCAAATCGTGGGCGACGGCATCGAGAAAACCATAAAACTCTTGATCGTAAATTATACCATGCTTGACTATCTCCGCCAAGCCTGAGCGAAGCTCGCGCATGGGCAGTGTGTTCAGGGTGAGAGTATCTATCAGCACGGCCCTGGGCTGGTGGAACGCGCCAACCAGGTTCTTGCCCCGCGGCAGATCAACGCCAGTCTTGCCTCCGACGCTCGCGTCCACCTGCGCAAGCAGCGTCGTGGGAACCTGGTAGAAATCGACCCCGCGCATATAGGTCGCGGCGGCGAAGCCGGCCATGTCACCGATCACACCGCCGCCCAGTGCCACAATAGCACCGGCCCGGTCCATTTTCATCCCGACGAGCGCATCGTAGATTCGCCTCACCGTGCCGAGTGTCTTCGATCTTTCGCCCGCCGGCACGGTGACCAGAGTGGCATGCACCCCCGCCTGCTCCAGGCTGTCCAGCGCTTTTTGGGCGTAGTACCTGCCGACGATCGGGTTTGTCACCAGGGCAACCGTCGTTGGCTTTCGGTCCGATGTCACAACGCCGCCGAGCCGCTCCAGCGCGCCCGCCCCTATGGTAATAACGTATGATCGCTCCGCAAGGTTAACACGCACATGATGCATTTTGGTTTCCCCCACTCAGTCACGGCCCCGCGCACGTACGCGCAAGAGGGGATTGCTCTTGCAATCCCCTCCGCCAACTCTTGACCGTATGCGTTCTACGGCATCAGCGTGGTGTCGCCAACCGTGCCCGAGCCGGACGATTGTATGATGGTCGGGGTTATGAAGATCAGCACTTCGCGCTCATCGAGGGTGCGGGCGCGGGTGCGGAACAGGCTGCCGACAATCGGCAAATCAGCAAGGAACGGGACTCTCTGGAAGCTGTTCGAGTCGTTCTTCCTTATGAAGCCACCGACAACAATGGTCTCACCATTGGCCACGCGCCTCTGGGTCATCAACTGCTGAGTCTTGACCTCGGGCAGCGCCTGGCCGCTGGGGCCGTTGACGATGTTGCCGCTGTCCGAGACCTGCGGCTGCAGTTGCATGGTGATCGTGCCGTCGCCATTAACGCGCGGCAGCACGTTCAACTGAGTGCTAACCGAGATGAAGCGCGGCTGCGCCTGCTGAATGACGCTGGTGCCGACGACAGTCGAAATCGTTTCCCAATAAGGAATCTGGGTTTGAATGCCGATCGAGGCCGGCTGGTTGTTGATCGTGGAGATGATCGGCGCATTGATGACGCGTCCGATATTGTTGGTCAACTGAGCACGGATCTGCGCCGTAAGATTGCCTCGATTGAAGCCGAACACGACGTTACCGGACGGAAGGAATGATGTCGCGAAACTCTGGTCGATTCGGTCCAGACTCCAGTCGATGCCGAAGCGCTTGATATCGGTGGTGCTGACTTCGACGAACTCAGCCTTGATGCTGACCTGCTTTGGCGGCACATCCAACATGCGGACTATCTTCTTGAAAGCCTCGATGCCGTCCTCGGTTCCCTTGATGATGATCGAGTTGTCCAAATCGAACGGCCGCGCATCGGTAACGCCGTCGGGCCATAGGAAGTTGCCGGCGTTGGGCGCAGCGGTCGGAGCGGGCGCCGGAGTGGGTCTTCCCCCCGGGTAGCCGGGAACACCGGGCGGATACTGATCCGCGATACCGGAGCCGGAAGTCCTGCCCGCCCCCGGAGTCACGCCGTTCGGACCGATAGCGGGCACAACCGCGCTGCCGTTGACACCGGAGTTGACTCTTGTCGGATCGTAAGATCGACCATCGCTGGTGGTGATGGTTAGCGTGCGGACATCGCCTTCGGGCCTCGCAAGCAGTGTTACCGCGGGAGTGGGCCTGAGCCCCGGCGTGGCGCCGGACCAGGAGCCCGGTTCCAGGAGTCTCAGAAGCTCACTGGGGGTCGAGTGCACCAAAACGATCTTCTCGAAGACCATCGGCAGCTCAAGCGCCACGGGTTCACTGGCAATCGGAGGAAGCACATCCGCAATCTCGCGAGGCGCAATGACGGGCACAGTCACCTGAGCGCCGCCGATGATATATGTCCCGTCGTCCATTTTGCGATAGGACACACCGGCGCTGCCGACGATATAATCGAGGACCTTGTCGAGTTCAACGTCCTTGAGACAGGCGTCGATTTTCCTCTCCATCTTAGAGTCATCAGCGACGATGATATTCTTGCCACTCTGCTGCATCAGGACCTTTACAACGTCCCTGAGCGGGCAGTCTTGGACTTCCAGGGTAACTCCAGTGCCCGCGAAAGCCGCGCCGCTCAATATGAGAACCGCGACCAAAGCCAGACGGAACACTTTCGCTACCGACACAGCCGTGGCCGAAGTGCTGTGCCACAGCTTGGGTATGTGATGCATCTATTATTTCCTCCTCCGGGTAAGAGCAAAGCAAAATCGGAACGATAAGGTCTAAGTAAATCACGCTTGATCGCTTGTATACGTCACCCTGATCCTGAACTGGATTCAGGAGTTTCAGGGTCCATGCCTTCGCAACCTGGATGCTGAATCAAGTTCAGCATGACGACGTGCAAGTTTGCCAGGGTGATTTACTTAGAAGCTCCGGCCGTAGTTGCCGCCAAAGCCGCCGCCGCCATAGCCACTGTTACCGCCAAAGCCGCCACCGCCATAGCCACTGTTACCGCCAAAGCCACTGTTGCCGCCATAGCCGCTGTTGCCGCCATAGCCGCTGTTGCCGCCAAAGCCACTGTTGCCGCCAAAGCCGCTGTTGCCGAAACCGCCACCGAAGCCTCCGCCGCTGTTGCCGAAGCCACCGCCGCCAAAGCCACTGTTGCCGCCATAGCCGCTATTGCCATAGCCGCTGTTGCCGCTATTGCCAGTTTGGCCGTTCATCATGCCGAGGAGCTCGCTGGCGCCGGTATTGCTGAGCGGGATCTTATCGATCACGGTCTCTTCCGTCGTGGTTGCCTGGACTTCCACGGTAGTATCCTGCACAACCGGAGCCGCGACCTCGGGAACCACCTGCTTTTTCTGAATCAGGTAGATACCGCTATCGACCCGATAGATCAGGCCGGCGGTTCTGGCCAGAGTCTTGAGCGCGGTATCGAACGGGACATCCCTTATAACAACACTGGGGATCGTTCCCTGCACCTCCTGGTCTATCGTGAAACTCTTGCCGGTACCACGGAACAAGGATTCGATCGCGGCTCTAACGTCGACATCCTTGAGGTCCAGACTGACGTTTCCGGTGATGTCCGCGGCATACGCGGCAACGCACCCGATGCCCAAAGCCATCACGACAGCCAGAATCGCCACTATCAGCTTGGTAAATCTACTTCTCATTTCAACAACCTCCCGCACAGACTGCGTGACCGCATCCGTGACTTGCGCACACAGCGCACATTTACTTTGACTTTGCCTGGAGCCGTAAGGTTCCAAGCGCTCGCATCAGAGATCATGTATTACTAGTATACCATGGAACCCCATCTATGGCCCGCGGGGCATGGCTCCAGGGCCGCCCACAGGTCCTCCTCTGGGCATCCCTCCAGCAGAAGAGGGATACCCCGCAGGCAGAGGCGCGCCTCCGCCTGCGGGTGCAGCCGGTGTGGACACATCCACGCGCGACGCACCCGCCATACGCACAGTTATGTATCTCGGAACCTTATCCACGGTCTTGAGGATCACTTTATCGCGCTCGATCCTGTCGACCATGGCAAGGCGATCGTTCAGAGTGTCGCCCGGCTGGACCACTTCGGTCTTGCCGTTCGTCTCCAGGATCGCATAGACCCTGCCGCTCAAAAGCAGACCGGCCATCCTTCTCATTGGCTGCTGCACAACTTGCTCGACCTTCTGACCGCCGTCATCTATCTTGTGGTACCTCGGCAGATCGGGGATGGGCAGGTCATAGATAGGCGGAACCGGCCGTTTGATGATCGTTGGCTGCTTGTAGCCGACCGGAAGGAATGGATCGTCCCTCCAGGTCTCCATCGGCATTGCCGCAGCCACTATCGCAGATGCGGGGCGCGCTCCCGCCCGACCCGGCTGCGGAGAGGGGCTTGGGGTGGGCGCCACGGCAGACGGGGCACCCGGCACAGGGCCGGGCGTCGTGCCCTGGGTGGGCGGAGTCATCGGCCCGGAGGGGCCCGGAGTATTCGAGACCGTCTCCGAGGATGATCTGCTCGGGCCGCTGAAGTTGGACTTCCACACCGCGAAGCCCGCCACGATGAGTATCAGCACGAAAGCGCCGATTATTATCGGTTGGTTTTTCTTATCATTAAGCCAATCCATCAAGCATCACTCCACATCATTGCCGTGTGTCCTACGGACCGGGGGGCCGACCCGGGGCGGCGGGCGGCGGTTGGTACGGAGCCATAGTCATTGGCGGCGTGCCTGGAGCGCCGCCTGCCGCGCCTGCCGCAGCCATATCTATCCTCGCGCCGCCCTTCGCGCGCGGGAAGATAATGCATCTCACTGGGTAATTGACAGTCAGATTCGGGCTGGAGCCCGCCAGGGTGGGCGCGCTCTCAAGCATCACCAGCCTGCTGCACCTGTTCCACCTCCTGATGTTGTTCATCAGGCTCTTGAAGTTCCCGCTGGCGGAAACCGATCCGAGCGGAATTACTATTACATCCTGGTCGAAGAGCGAATCATTCGGAGTGTAGGGCAAGGCAGGCATTTGGAAGCTGACCTGCACATTCGCCACGCCATTGTCCTTGGCAAACGAGTTGAGCAGCGGGTCCAGGGTCTTGGTTACTTCACGCCACCAG
>Ga0315287_10001734_pt1 | contig 20381 bp, 13 predicted proteins | sample YL17G11_0_MG_FD_205037 | JGI IMG/M metagenome (GOLD analysis project Ga0315287, IMG submission 205037) | Sediment microbial communities from Yellowstone Lake, YNP, Wyoming, USA - YL17G11_0 | ecosystem: Environmental > Aquatic > Freshwater > Lake > Sediment | place: USA: Wyoming | collected...
GCGGAAGTGGCCGGTGCCGGTGCAGAACAGCGGGCGGATGTAGGCGGGCACGAAGCCGGGGTAGCTGAAGGCCACGCTGTGCGCCAGCCCGCCGGTCTCCGCCTGGCCGCGCAGGTTGTTGCCGTAGTCGAAGGCCTGCGCGCCGGCTGCCTGCAGCTCGACGATCGCCTGGCAGTGCGCGGCCATGCTCTCAAAGGCGCGCTTGCGGTAGTCCTGCGGGTCGGCCTCGCGCAGCGCGTTGGCCTCCGCGAAGGTCAGGCCCGCTGGGTAGTAGCCGTTGAGCTCGTCGTGCGCGCTGGTCTGGTCGGTGACGATGTCGACCTGCACGCCGCGCCTGGCGATCTCGGGCAGCACCTCGGCGGCGTTGGCGATCAGGCCAACTGAGAGCGGTTCTCGCTGGGCGCGCGCCTTCTCGCAGAGCTTAAGCGCCTCGTCGAGGCTGGCGCCGACGGTGTCGAGGTAGCCGGTGGCCAGGCGGCGGTGCACGCGGCTCTCGTCGATCTCGATGCACAGCGCCGCGCCGCCGTTGAAGGTCACGGCCAGCGGCTGCGCGCCGCCCATCCCGCCCAGGCCGGCGGTGAGCGTCAGCGTGCCCGCCAGCGTGCCGCCGAAGTGGCGCTCGGCGACGGCGGCCAGCGTCTCATACGTGCCCTGCAGGATGCCCTGTGTGCCGATGTAGATCCAGCTGCCCGCCGTCATCTGGCCGTACATTGTCAGGCCCAGGCGCTCGTACTCGCGGAAGTGCTCCCAGTCGGCCCACTTGGGCACGATCAGCGAGTTGGCGATCAGCACCCGCGGTGCCCACTCGTGCGTGCGGAACACGCCCACCGCCTTGCCGCTCTGCACCAGCAGCGTCTCGTCGTCGCGCAGTTCGCGCAGCGCCGCCAGGATGCCGTCGAAGCAGGCCCAGTTGCGCGCCGCGCGGCCGGTGCCGCCGTAGACGATCAGCTCGGCGGGCTTCTCCGCCACGTCGGGGCTGACGTTGTGCTGCAGCATGCGGTAGGCCGCTTCCTGCACCCAGCCGCGGCAATGCAGCTTGGTGCCGGTGGGCGGATGAACGACGCGAGGCGTGCCGAGGCCGGATGGTGGTGCGGTGCTCATGCGCTAATTCTAGCGTTGGATTGGCGCGCCCGCTATGCGCTGCGTGGACGCGGGAAGGTACAACAAGCGCGCGCGTGACACCTGCAGGCGATTGGGAGTGGAGGGGAAGCAGGGACAACTGGATGGCGGACAAGATGTCCGCCCCACGATGGCCGATGCGGAGTCCCGCCCCACCCGCCATGAAAAAAGGGACGTACGTCCCCTTTCATAATGGCACCATACGGCGGCTTGCACCGCCGTATGGGTTTCGTCCAGTTTTGCCCCGCTAGTGCGGGGTTAGCTTCACGCTAAGGTTGGAGCTAGACTGAGCCGCCGCCGCCCTCGTCGTGGGGCAGGTTCAGGTTCAGGTCCTCGTCATCGAGGCCGCCCGTGCAGCAGCAACCCGCGAACACCAACAGCGTGCTAGCAAGAACGATGCCCAAAAGGACTTTCTCGAATAGCCGCATTACGTCCTCCACAGCTTATTACTACAAGATCAGCGGGGGGCTACCCCTCTGGAAAGGCTCAGCGGAATGCTATTCCGGACGCTTTGCCCTTCCTAGTGCGGGGAATTATACCATACCCCGCGGTACTGCAACTACTTAAGCTGCATTTCAGCAGCACATTCTATAGGTTACCACAAGTTGCGGCGTATTGAACAGCGCTCTCAATACTCTGCTGTTTCTTCGCTCTCACCGCTGGCGTCGATTGGCCGCAGCGAGTTGCGCCTGGTCCCTAATACTGTGACCGTAGCGTAGAAGTACGGGTGCAGGCCGTTGGGCAGTGCCAGTCCGGCGCGCATGTAGTCCACGCGGTAATCCATGCCCGGCAGCACGTGCTCCATCGCCCGGCCGATCAGCGCCGTCAGGCTGAACTCGGGGTCAGCCAGCTCGTCATCGGTCGGCTTTTCAAGCCAGGCTTGCACGCGCTCGCTGACCAGGCGGTCGCTGGCGCCGGCGGTGTTGCAGACATTCACCAGCACGGGCATCCAGGGCTGCGGTTCGCTGGCCAGCACCATGTTGCAGTCGGCGAGGTTCATGCGCCTTGCGAAGCCTTCCACGTGCTGGCGCAGCGCCGCCTGCTGCGACGCGCTGAGCTGCGTGAAGTTCTCCGCGCTCACGCCCAGCGGCGCGGGCCATGCCGGCAGTTCGAAGTCGTAGTGCCGCTCGAGCACCGGCCCGCGGGACTCGATGAACTCCAGCGCCGTCAGTTTGAACGCCGGGTCGCCCGCCGCCAGCTCCTCGGCCAGCGTGTGCTGGTAGAGCGGCTGGTGGTTCAGCACATCCAGTGCCAGATCGCGGCTGGGCTTGAGCAGCGCGGGAACGTGGTGCTGTGGATTGATCAGCCTGCCTGCAAGCTGCACCGGGCTGGTCCACTGCACAAAGTAGAGTTTTTCCGTGTTGTAGCTCACGTCACTGGCCAGGTCTTTGGTGTCGTCCCAGCGCATGCTGCTGGCCAGCTTGTCCAGCGTGCCAGCGGACTGGGTGAAACTCGTCGCATTGATCGACAACTTGCCGCTGTCAGCGTCGCCCAGTGGGGTATATTCGGCGCCGGCGAGCACGTTTTCGGGCAGGTCGCGCAGGGCCTGGCTGATCAGCTGCTGGGCCTCGGCGCGGGTGTAAAGCTTGTCAAACTGTAGGCTGAGCAGCGCCAACTTGGAAGTGGCGGGCACCCATGGCGCCAGCAGCGCAGCGGCGAGCACCAGTGCTCCGCCGACCGTCGCGCCGAGTTTCCACCATGGTTTCGTCGGGGCGAGCGGCACCATCGTCTGCGCTTTGTAGAGCACCTCGCGCACGCTCGGCGCTGCAGCCCCCATGGCGGCAAAGTCCAACTGGGCTCGAGCCAGCTCCAGCGGATCGCGATTCATATTCCCCTTCGACAACATCACCAGTCTACCTCGAAATCCGGCCCTAGAAATTCGATGAGCTTGCGCCGCGCGCGGTGGATACGTACCTTCACCGCGCCCGGCGACACACCCATCACCTGGCCGATTTCCTGCAAATCCAGCCCTTCCAGCGCCGAGAGCGCCAATGGCGTGCGCAGCGCTTCGGGCAGCCGGTCCAGCGCACGGAATACCGCGCGTAACTCCAGCCGTTTGTGCGGGCCAGTCATCGTGGGATAACGGCCCAGCCGCTCCCAGACGATCTGGTCGCCGCCGAAATCCGCCACGTCGAGCTGGCGCTTGCGGCGGCGCAAATGATCAATGTGCAGGTTGCGCATCAGGCGCATGAACCATGCCTTGAAACGGGTGCTGTCACGGAGGTTGTCGAAGCCACGGATGGCCAGCGCCACGCTCTCGGAGAGCAGGTCTTCAGCGTCCTCGTGCCGTCCGCACAGGTACAGCGCGAGCCGCCAGGCCTGCAGGTGGACGTCCTCGTACAACGCGACAAACTGCGCGTTACGGACGGCCACCGCCTCGCTGCGTGTCATCGCCATGACAAACACAATATACCAAGACGCCAGGATTCCAGATTGGTTACAGGGGAGGAATCAGAAGAGAAGGGAGAATGGCGAGGCTCGCCCCCGCCCGTCAGGTTATAATTTAGAGACCGAGTCCACAGTTTGCATGTGTGCGCGCTGGTGCCTTGAAACGCGGTGGCTAGGAGGTAGTGATGAGCGATTCTGGGTTGCGTTGCTTTCGGCGGATGACTCAGCTGGCCGCGGTGCTGGCTTTGGCAGCACTGGCGGGCTGCGGGGGGCACCATGGCAGCCTGCCGGCAGATGCGGAACAGGCCGCGCCGGCGGCGGCGGTGGCGGTCGACCCGGGGCAGTTGAGCCTTCCAGCGCCGGCCGAGCTGCTCAGGCTGCGCGGCATCTCGTATACCGAGGCGGACCTGCAGTGCTACGGCAGTGACTTCCCGCTGCAGCTGCCGCACCAGCAGGTCACCGAGAATGCCGGGCTGGGCAGCTTCAACCCGCACTACACCGCCGCCTCGGGGCTGAAGAACCTGGCCTACGCGGTGTACCTGTTCGGCGGCGAGGGCTACAACCGCCAGCCGACGTTCACGCTGCTGTGGGCGCAGCAGCCCGCCAACTACGCCAACCTGTGGATTGGGCTGGCGAACTTTGCGGCTCAGCGCTGGGACTGGTTCGCGGGTGACAGCGGCAACGTGCTGACGCTGCCAAGCCTTACCCCATACATCGGTCCGGCGGCTCAGGGCTACCCGATGTATGCCTGTGTCGTGCTAGGAGGCACGCAGCCGGCCAGCCTGGCCAAGCTGTTCTACGGCATGCCGTCGGACGTGCCCGACGATGCGATCTACATCGTTCCCAGCCGCCTGCGGGCGGCCGCCGGGCAAGTAGTCACTCTTACCGTCTGCGCGAATAAAACCGCCCAGCCGCTGCGCAGTCTGCTAGGCGCACGTGTGGCCTTCGATCAAGGCAGTCCCGGCCAGGAAAACGAGTATGTGAGCAAGTCAGCCGACTGGGGCACCCCCGGCCAGACTGGGCCTTATGATGCCGATGGCGTCTGGGCCGGCATGAGTGAACACCTGATCTTTTTTCAATGGCTGCATTACTTTGAGATTGGTGCAATCCTAAGTTACTACACCCCATTCGAGTACTGGTTCGAGCCACAGCAGTTGCCGGGGGCTATGCTGGCGGTTGACTTAGGTGGGCGGCCTTCTCGAGCAGACGCCAGCGGAAATAGTACTGAAGAGGACGACCCGCTCGACCCGCTCGTTGAAGCTACGGGCGCGCTGTATAACTTCCAAATCGTTGTGAGAAGCGATACGCATTTCGAGCTCCAGCGCATGCAGGAAGGCGAAATCTACACTTCATACGGCGTGCCCTGGGGTGTTCAGTATATCTGGGCTAACGACACGAATGCCGGCCAACCAGGAGTTGAGCTTAACGGCGAGACATTGCCCACCGCCAGGTTGTCGGTGTCGCCCGCCAGCGGCGAAATCCCGCTGACAGTGCAGTTCAACTTATCAAACAGCTACGAACTGCCCGGCCACTCGATCATCAAGTACGAGATCGACTACGGCGACGGCATCTATCACGTAGTGAGCGGGCCTGCAGGGCTCGTGCATACGTACTGGATTCAAGGACTTTACAGCGTCAAACTGCGCGCGACGGATGAGGTGGGTTACCAGAGCATCGCTGAAGCGCCAGTATGTGCGGGAGCGACTTACGATGAGGTAGAGAACAACGACGGCGACAACAGTAATGCGGATCTGATTACGATTCCGGTGGTCGGTTTCCATGGCAGTTTTGGTCCTGATCCAAGCGGCACGTACATTCCCTACGATGGAGATTTTGACGACCGCTTTGCTTTCAACGGAGTGGCCGGCAAAGAAGTATTCTTCCGCCGTCGTCTTGGCGCAGGTATTTATCCCATCCTTGAATTGTGGGACCAGAACGGGGCCATGCTCCAACCCTTTCACGCACTGCCCTACGGAGATGATGGAACCAGATGGACGCTGCCTGCAACTGGCGTCTACACCTTGCTTCTGCGGGACGGGTATGAAGATCCCAACAGCCACGGGGATTATCTGCTCGACGGCTGCTTTGACGCGCCTACCGCCCGGCTGCGCGCGTTGCCCGATCGAGGGGCGCTGCCGCTGACCGTGACGCTCGACGCCTCGACAAGTACCGACATCGCGCCAGGCTACATTACTTCCTACGAGTTCGATCCCGAAGGTGTGAGCGAGTTTCAGCCGCCACAGATCGCGCCGACGCTGGTCTATACCTGCACGATCGACGGGGTATATCACCCCCAGGTGCGGGTGACGGACAATGAAGGCAATAGGCACACGACCTGGGCCTGGATCTTCGCCGGCATGACGATGTACGACGAGCAGGAGGACAACGACACTCCCGCGCAGGCCAACCCGCTGCCCGCATTTCCTTTCAGCGGCTGGCGCGGCAGCATCGGCGGCGCCGAGAATTACCGCGGCTACGACTGCGATACAGACGATTGGTTCAGCTTCACCGCGGCCCCCGGAGACAGACTAGACCTGAGAGTGTGGTGGGAGGAGTCCATAAAGTATGCTGCGTTCTACGAGGTGGTCGGTGCCGAAGGCACAGTGCTGGGCTATGACATGGGTACCGAAGTAGGCGAAAGGCTCTACGACATCCCGCCCGATGCTGTGGCGCCGTTCTACCTGCACGTCACAGGCGGCAAGGAGTACTTCGTGGACGGCTCCCTGGGAACGTCATGAGCACTCCGTAGGCGCTTGCGGGGCTGCGGCACGTCGGCCGCCGGCAGATGGTGGGCGCTCGAGCTGCCGATCGCGGTAGTACTGCCGGGCGGCGGCGATTACACCGGTACGCTGACCCCATGCAGCGGCGTGTATGGCACGCCGCAGGCGATCCAGACCTGGCCGCACGGCACGGTCGACGTCGGCGGCGGCGGCCTGGACGGCGTGCACGTCGGCTACGGCTGGATCTATCCCGGCCCCGAGGTGTACAACGAACAGGAAGACAACGATGCGATGGCGCAGGCCAATCCGTTTCCGGCATTCCCCTTCACGGGCTGGCGCGGCAGCATCGGATACGCTGACGGATACATCGGTTATGACGGTGACTTCGACGACTGGTACAGCTTCAGTGCGGCGCCCGGCGACGACGTGGTGTTCAGAGCGTACTGCTACAACTTCGCCAGTGATGTACTCCAAAGCCTGCCCTGTGTGGTTGTCGATGCCAACGGCAATGCGCTGAGCAACGAGCAGGGCTCCCAGCTCGGCGAGTTCATCTGTCACGTTGGGCCTGCCGATGTTGCCCCCTTCTACTTGCATGCGAACGACGGCAACGGGGACTACTGGATCGACGGCAGCATCAGCACGCCGTAACAGGCCCTCAATTCGGCGCGGCAGCGATCTGCAAGGCGCGTCTGACTTGCGCTGGTGTTATACTTCCGCGGGCTTCCGCCCGGGAGAATCGCTTGACCATCATCACCTCACACCCCGAACCTGTCGCGCGGCCGTCGATCGACGCCGGCAAGTGCAGTTCCTGCGGCATCTGCGCCACCGCCTGCGCCTCGGGCACGCTTAGCTTTGCCGACGGCAAGCTGAGCATCAATGACGACACCGCCTTCGGCTGCATCGCCTGCGGGCACTGCATGATGGCCTGCACGGAGAACGCGATCTACGTGCACGGGCGCGGCATCTCGCACTTGGACCTCGTCGAGCTGCGGCCGCTGGAGGCGCGCGCGGGAGCCGAGCAGCTTGGCGGGCTGATGCTGGCGCGGCGCAGCATGCGGCGGTTTGCCGACCGCGACGTGCCGCGCGAGGTGCTCGACCGCGTGCTGCAGATGGCATCCAGCGCGCCGATGGGCATCCCGCCCAGCGAGGTGCGCGTGCTGGTGCTCTGCGGCCACGACAAGGTGCGCACGTTCGCGGCGGAGATGGACCAGTGCTTCCGCGGCGCGCGCGCGTTCTTCACGCCATTCATGGTCTGGCTGATGGGGTTGGCGTCCAAGCCGGCGATCCGCGATTTCATGAAGAGCTTCCTCGTACCGCTGATCGACTCGCTGGTCAAGGGCCGCGAGCAGGGAGGCGATCCGCTGCTCTACGACGCGCCGTCGGCGTTGCTGTTCTACGGCGCGCCGTTCTGCGACCAGCAGGACATGGCCATCGCTGCAACCTATGCCATGCTCGCCGCCGAGTCGCTGGGGTTGGGCACGTGCATGATCGGCTCGGTCAGCCCGTTCCTGCAGCGCAATAAGAAGCTGCTCAGCAAGTACGGGATCGCCGCCGACAGCCGGCTGGGCCTGGTGCTGCTGATCGGCTACCCCGCGCTGCGCTACCGCCGCGGCGTGCGCCGCCGCTTCGAGCGTGTGAACTTCGCACAACACGCCGAGTAGAATAAACCAGAATGCGCTTAGTAAGTAAAACGCTCATTCGGGAAGGTTCCATTTTCGCCGACATGGACAAAGATGTAATTGTCAGGGGCTAAGTACTCATAGTACACGTCGCTAGATCTGCCATCGCCATAAAATGGATTCCCAGTTAGTGGATTAACTGAACTCCAGCTAACAGGCGCCAGGCCGCTGTTAATAAAATCTGCCCATGTGTATGGATAGTGCTCATGTACATGATAGTACTGTAGCAATTGAGCATTGCACATCCCAAGTATTGCCAAGTACCGTAATCTCTCCGGACGCTCCAGGAACCAAGGTGCATAAGAAACGTAGTCAGCAAGAGCGGTTAGTTGTTCATTATAAGTTGCATAATGCGGAACGTCTATATAATTAATGCTCATTCCATCAATCAAAATCAACTCGCGAATCTTCGCCTTATCCCCCGTGCTACTTAGCGCATCGTAAAACAGATCACCTTCAAAATCGAGTTTGCTATCGTCGGGATCTATCACCTCATTGTGAAATCCTCGAAGTGGTACCTGAAATATGCCGACGTCAACAATATCTTGCCAACTGGTTGGCCAATGTTCATAGATTTTGTAATAGTACTGCAATGCAATTTGCATTTGTAGCGCAGCAATATCGGTGACGCTGTTCCTTTCTACATTGATACCCGCGTAATCATCAGAGAATTTGTCGCCAAGGAAGCTAATAGAAGTGGATTGAGCGCCTGATACTGGCAGAGCGAGAGCTGAACTGCTAGCTGACGCTATCAACAGGCAGGTGGCAAGCACTGCCATTGAGTAGCGATACGAAGTCATAGATCGAAACGCCATGTAAGCGTGATGCACTGCATTCTCCTCTAATTTATTCCTGTTAGGAATGATTAAACGGCTGCACATAATACAATCACAAGAAATTCACGTGGTTATGGGCATTGATCAGTAGTGATACCGCCATTAGGAAGATCAGGGACGCATCCTTCGGCACACAAGTCGCGGAATATTGTATATGTAGAATAACCAGTTAACCAAGTACATGAATTGCAGTTCCACGATGGTGCAGGATCGCACTGATACGTACCTATCACGCATATGAAATTGAACTTGGTATAGATAGCATAGCCACCGCAAGGAGCTGTGGGGTAAAGTGGATTATGGCATCCGACATACTCATAGGTTTGTCCGCTATACTGAGGACCCATCGAAACCTTGCCACAACACTCGTACTTACCCGGAGGAATAGTACAATCGCATACTACGTCGGGATTGGAAGGAGTACCGGGACAAGTTTGTCCACTGCATATACTACTGCTCGCTACTATAGCCATTGAAACTACGTATAATGCGAATGTGCTCTTTAATAATGCGCGACTTATCATATACCATCTTCTCCCATCTAGAGGTTATAAGATGTGCCAGGCGACACCAAGAGTAAATTGTAACATTGCACGATCCTACTGTCAAGCTCACGGCCAAGAACCTTGGATTGCAGATAACGACGCATAGCACGGTGTTTGAGTTCAGGTTCTAAAGGGCTGAACGTAAATGCGCCCCTCCATGGTTTAGCTGTGGTCAAGCTCCGGGTAACAACGCAGTAAGCATTGCGCTGCTCAAGCCGCGCGCGCGTATAATATCGACCGGGGGCGGAACGTACTTTCAAACAATGGGATCAGTCAGGGGGATTAAGATGCAGATCCTCAAAACGTGTGCGCCGTGGCGGCGCACCAGTTGCGCACTGCTGGCTGTAGCGCTCATCGCGCTGGCGTCCTGCACGCCGCAGTCCGCGCCGGTCAGCCAGCCTGCAGGCGGCACGCCGCCGCCCGGCGGGCAAGCCGCAACGCCAGAAGTGAAACCAGCCGCGGGCGGGCTGCTCGACCTGCCCGCGCCGGCTGTGCTGCTGGAACAGCTCAGACAGGAGGGGCAGACGAAAGCTGCAGCCACCGCTGAAGAAGTGCGCCTGCGCGACGGTGGTGATTACTCGACAGTCCTGCCACCATCGCGGGTGAGCGCGGACGGCGCGGCAGCGCTGTTCGCCCCGCAGTGGAGCAGCACGCAGGACGGGCTGGCCGCGCTGGCCTATGCGCTGTACGCCTTCAACCTTGCCGACCCGGCGTCCCATGAGCAAGTGGACACGGCCTGGGAGGGCGCGCTGCCCGCCAGCGCTGCCTACATCGCGCTCAGCGATTTCAGCAACGGGCGCTGGCTGTGGTACGCCCTGCCGCCCAGCGGCGAGCTGAGCTGCGGGGTGTGCAGCGCGTATGCCAGCCCGGCAGGTGTGATGCTGGCCGTCGTCGTGCTGACCGGCACCGAGCAGCAGCGGCTGCACTGGCTGCGCGTTGGCGGCAACCTGCCGCCGGTGGCCGACCTGGACGTCACGCCGCAGTCCGGCATGGCGCCGCTCGATGTGCTGCTTGACGCCGCGGGCAGCAGCGATCCCGAGGGCGCGCCGCTGGAGTACCACTGGGACTTCGACGGCGACGGCGTGATCGATGAGCTGACCAGCGACGCGCAGATCGAGCACCGCTACGAGCTGAGCGGGCAGTACCTGCCCAGCGTCACGGTGCGTGACGACGGGGACGCGGCGTGCGGCGCGAGCGCGACGCTGGCGGTCGGCGGCCCGCCGCAGGCGGTGCTCAAGGCCACGCCGGATACGGGCTGCGCGCCGCTGGCGGTGAGCTTCGACGCCACGGCCAGCAGCGACGCGCTGGGCGCGATCACGCTCTATGAATGGGACCTCGATGGCGACGGCACGTTCGAGCTTGGCGCTGCCGATAAAGTGACCACCGCGTATACGTATGAGCAGGTCGGCGACTACACGGTCAGGCTGCGGGTTACGGACAACGAGGCGATGACTGACCAGGCCGCGGTACTGATCCACGTCACCGAGGCGCCGGTGGCGCAGCTGACCGTCGATCCCGCCGCGGGAGCCGCGCCGCTGGACGTGCGGCTCGACGCCAGTGGCAGCGCGCATCCCGACGGCCTGGAGGCCGTGAAGTACGAATGGGACTACAACGGCGACCGGGTCTGGGACAACCTGACGCTGGGAGCGCAGTCCACCCACAGCTACCTGGGCGGCGTGCAGCAGGCGCACGTGCGCGTGACCTTCAGCGACGGCTCATCCGCCGTGGCGCAGGCGCAGGTCAGCGTCAGCGGCTTCGCCACCAGCTGGGGCGGCAGCAACCATGACTACTTCAACACGGCGGTCGTCGGCGCCGGCGGCGACATCTTCTGCGCCGGTTCGACGCTGGGCTTCGGTACTTACAGCCTGGACGGGATGGTGGTCAAGCGCAACGCTGACGGCAGCTACGCCTGGGCGGCGACCTGGGGCGGCTACGACGTCGACGCCTTCTACGCCGCGGCCTGCGACGAGAGCGGCGGGATGTACGCCGGCGGCTACAGCTACAGCTACGCGCCCGCCGGCCTCGACGACGCGGTCATCGTCAGGTACAACTCCGGCGGCGGCATCGACTGGGCGCGCAGCTGGGGCCGCGACGGCTGCGACTGGATGCAGGACATGGCGCTGGACAGCGCCGGCAACGTCTGGTGCGTGGGCCAGACGCGTAACGAGGAGTACGGCAGCGACCGCGACTTCATCCTGCTGAAATACTCGCCGGCGGGCGAGCTGCTGATGCAGCGCGACTACAACAGCGGTCGCACCGACCGCGAGCCGTACCTGGCGCTGGCGCCAGACGGCAGCATGTACATCTCCGGACGCAGCACGGGCAACGCGGGCAGCGGGCTCGACGCGCTGCTGCTGAAGGTCAGCGCCGGCGGCGAGCTGCTGTGGCAGAAGTACTGGGGCGGTCTGGACCAGGACGGCTTCAGCCGCCTGGTGCTGGATGGCAGCGGGCAGATCTACGCCGTCGGCTACACAATGAGTTACGGCGGCGGCGCGGAGGACGGCCTGCTGGCCAAGCTCAGCGCCGGCGGCGAGCTGCTGTGGGCGCGCGCCTGGGGCGGGGCGGAGTCTGACTTCCTCACCGCCGTGCAGCTCGACAGCGCTGGCAACGTCTACACCACGGGCTACTTGATCACCCCCGAGGAGCAGTACGTCGCCGTGCTGCTGAAGTGGTCGGCGGACGGCGCGCTGCTGGCGCAGCGGCAGCTGACCGAGGCGATCTACAAGGACTTCTGGCAGTGCCGCAAGCTGGGGCCCGATACGCTGCTGCTGATGGGCTGCGGCACGACGGCGGCCGGCAACTGGTGGCCGCTCGAGCTGCCGGTCACGGCGCTGGTGCCCGGCGGCGGCGAGCTCACCGGCACGCTAACCCCATGCACCGGCGTGTATGGCACGCCGCAGGCGATTCAGACCTGGCCGCATGGCACGGTCGACAACGGCGGCGGCGGGCTGGACGGCGTGCTCGTCGGCTACGAGTGCGAGTGAGATCGCACCGCTGCTCCAACACCTGACTGGGGCAGCGGTAGTTGGTTTGACGCAGCGGCGAGAGCAAAAAAAACACCGAGTCTCCTCGGTGTTTTAATCTGCCGTGTTAGGGTGTTAGTGCCCCTGGTGACGATCCGACTGACGCTCTTCGAACTGGTGTAATGCTTAAGACGATTGGCCCCGGTAGATGTTCGAACGGCCAGGCGAAAACCAGAGCGCAGTGCGCTCAACGCTTAGCGCTAAGCCCCGCTTGGCAGGTGTTCAGCGATCAGCGTTCAGAGTTCAGTGTTTCTTCGCTAGCTGCCGACCAGCTGGTTGGCGCGCACCAGCGAATCAAACGTGCCGGCGTCCGTCCACCAGCCGCCGAGCACGTCGTAACTCAGCGCGTTGCGGCGCACGTAGTCCTGGTTGACCTCGCTGATCTCCAGCTCGCCGCGCGGGCTGCGGCGCAGGCCGTGGATGATTTCGAACACCTCGGGCCCGTACATGTAAATGCCGGCCACGGCGAGGCGGCTTTTCGGCTGCGACGGCTTCTCGACGATCCCGACGATGCGGCCGCCCTCGATCTCCGCCACGCCGTAGCGCCGCGGGTCTTCCACTTCCTTGAGGAACAGGTGCGCGCTGCGCGGCGGGGCGTCGGCGAAGCGCACCGCGGCGCCGGCGATGCTGTCGGAGAACACGTTGTCGCCGAGGATCACGCACAGCCGGCTGCCGGCGCAGAAGTTCTCCGCCAGCCCCAGCGCCTGGGCGATGCCGCCCGCCTCGTCCTGCACCTTATATGTAAAGCGGCAGCCGAAGTCCTTGCCGCTGCCCAGCAGCCCCACCACGTCGCCCAGGTGCTCGGTGCCGGTGACGATGAGGATCTCGCCGATGCCGGCCTCGATCAGCTTCTCCACCGGGTAGTAGATCATCGGCTTGCGGCCGACGGGCAGCAGGTGCTTGTTGGTCACCTTGGTCAGCGGAAACAGCCGGCTGCCGGTGCCGCCGGCCAGTACGACGCCCTTGATCGCCTCGCTCATGCGCGCAGTGTAGCATCCGCTCGGCGCGCGGGTAGAATCAGACATGCTCGCAATCAGCTACAGGGCCAGCGTTGCGCTTCAGGCTGTTGTCTTCCTTGCCTTGATAGTCATACAGGTTTTCGCAGGTTATATCGCCTTCAGCTACTACGACTTCGGCTGGTACGCTACCAATTCAGGATTGGTAAAAGGCACCCCTCCAATGGCAGTTCCTTGCATCGCGTCGTTTATAGGCGGGGCTTTCAGTCTGCAAGGCTTGATTCTCGAAGGATGGCTGAAACGAAGACCGATGCACTGGTTCGCCCTGCTGTTCGCAGCGATCGGGCTTGTTGGCGTCGGGCTGTATGGCGTACACCTAATGATGGCCGTGTTAGTAATCGTCACAAGGTAACTTCTAGGTTGATAGATCGGCGCTACGCCGCGCTATCATTCGCGTTCCCTGCTAAGCTAGCGGCATGTACGCTGAACGGACTGCTCGCCTACCAGTACGAGGCGTACATCACGCCGGGGTAGTCCACCTGGGGCCCGGGCCCCTGATACAGCGCGAATGCCAGGGCCGGGGAGCCCGCGATCTCCCCGCACGACGCGTGATCGGTGAGTTCGTCGCTGCCGCATTTCAATGGCTCAGCTGCACCCTCGGGAGTGATCGCCATCGGCAATCCCCAGCTCGTACCCTCGAGATTGTTGGCGGCAACAAATCTGATCTCATGGGTAAGGTCGTTCATGTAGAACACAGCCGGGCGGCCGTCGGCGATGAACAGGCGGCTGGGCATCAGCGTTCCCTTGTCCAGCGTCACCGGCTTGCCCCAGGCGCTCCCCGCGGCATTCAGCGCGCCGACGAACCTGATCTCACGGTATGTTGCATCGCCGTAGGCGATACCCGGCCGGCCCTGGCAGCCGACCATCTCCGGCAGTGAGGTCGTCGAGATGCAATCCACGACAGTCGACAGGCTCCATGCCGCGCCGAATTGGTCCTCGGCGTTGCGGTACTTCAGCTCCTCTGCCGCACTGCCGGTGTAAGCCACACCCAGCATACCGTTGACGATACCCAATCCCGCAGCGTAGATCGAGACTGGCTCTGTCGACACCGTCGTCCAGCTTGAGCCGTTCTCATCGTCGGCGCGGCTGATGATGTATACGCTGTCTCGCACGATGACCATCGAGCCAGCCAGATACATGATCTCCGAGATCGTTCCTTCCCCGTCGACCGGCACACTGGCGTTCCAGCTTGAGCCTAGGTTGTCATTGGCGCGCTGGAAGAAGCAAGCGCGAGGATAGGTGTTGTACTCCGTCCATGCAGCTACCGGCCGGTCTCCAGCGACCGCCAGGCAAGTGGCCTCCGGCAGCGGGCCATCGAGCACCACCGCGCTTCCCCACGCTGTTCCATGCGCGTCGGCGGCGCGGATGTAGATCGGCACGAAGTTCGGTTCCGCTTCTGGATACTGCAGATGGATCGCGCTGAGCGCGGGGCGCCCCTGCACGTCGGCAAGCGAGTGCGGTGAGATGTTGCCCACATCGGCCGGCAGTTGCGTGGCGTGCCATTGCTGGCGCAAGGCAATCTCCACGCTGGCGTGCGCTGTGGCGCTGGCGCCATCGTCGTCCGTGACGCGCACCGTCGCCGGGAAGCTCCCCGGCAGGTAGTAGTAGAATACCGCAGTCGGCTGCGTGCCCGAGTCGTACTCGAACACGCCGTCATCGTTGAAGTCCCAGGCGAAGCTGGCGATACTGCCGTCGATGTCGCTGCTCTGGCCGGCGTTCCAGGTGACGTGGGCCATGGTATTGCCGCCGAACGGCGTGCCCAGCTTCGCGCTGGGCGGCTGGTTGGGCGGCGCCACCACCTCGACGGCGTTGCTCGCCGTGCCATCGCTGTCGCCGTCGTAGGGCCGCACCCAGTAGTACTGCTTGTACTCCGTGGGCACGACCTGCGTCGTCAGCCAGCGTCGCGCCGTCCCCGCACTGGCCCGCGCCAGCGGCACGCTGTCCACCAGGCTGACGCCCGCGCCGTTGGGCGCGCTGCCCTCCGCCGGATAGCCGCTGACGCTGTCGGCGACGTAGACGCGGTAGCCCTCGACGCGGCGGCCGAAGTTCAGCCCGATCTGCGTGACGTCGGCCAGGTTGATCTCGCCGTTGCCATCGCCGTCGATCACGCTCTGCGCGCTGTCGGGCGCGAACGGCCCCACCTCGCCGAAGTGCAGCCCCAGCGGCGTTAAGTCGGCGACGTTGACCTCGCCGTTCTGGTCGTAGTCGCCGCTGTTGAAGTAGCCCCAGCCCAGCGTCGAGGACGCCGTGATGTAGCTCAGCTGCGGCGCCGACTCGGCGTTGACCGGCGGCGCGGAGGTAGTCTTCAGGAGCGCCCGCGTCCCTGCGGGTGAATGCCGCGGAATCACGGGCAGGGACGCCCGCGCTCCAACCACCCGCGCCAGCTCAGCCTTGAGCTGCTCCCATACTGCCGCGTCCACGCCCGCCGGCGCAGCCGCGCCCTGAATCTCGGCGAGCGCATCCCCGTTACTCTGATGAACAGCAGGAATTGCATTCCCCGCCGCTGGCCCGCTTGCGGCATTGCCCGCGCAGCCGGCGACGAGCAGCAGCAAAGTGACTAAGACGCCGAATCTCGAAAGCAGGCCCATTGCATACCTCCTGAACTCCCACCGGTCGCACCGCGGCTCCCAGACCGCCAGTGCGTGTCTGCGGCACCGAGCCGCAGGTGCGTGCTTAAAATGCTGTACCCGGGGGCGCTGTACGTGCAGTGTCAGCTATGAGCTGTCGCCACCCCAGGCACATGCAGAGTATAACGCCGCGCGGGGATGCGTGCAGGCACGGCGGCCTGCACCACCGGGGATGGGCGAAGCATGGCTTCGCCCCTACTGGGATATCCTTTCCACCAGCACGCGGCTCACGCGGTTGCGGGCCACGGAGAGCACGGTGAAGCGCAGGCCGGGCAGCAGCACCTTTTCCTGTGGTGCCGGGATGTGCCCCAGCTTGTTGGCGATGAAGCCGCCCAGCGTGTCGACGTCCTCCTCCTCGAAGGCCAGCCCCAGCAGCTCGCTCAAGTCTTCCAGCTGCAGCTGCGCGTCGAGGATGTAGCTGCCGTCCTCGCGCTGGTGCACCAGCTTGCTCTCGTCGTCGTACTCGTCCTGGATCTCGCCGACGATCTCCTCCAGCAGGTCCTCGATCGTCAGGATCCCCGCCGTGCCGCCGAACTCGTCGAGCACCACCGCCAGGTGGCCCTTGCGCCGCTGCAGGTCGCGCAGCACGTCGTCCACCTTGCGTCCGGCGGGCACGAAGAACGGCTCGAGCATCACCGCGCGCACGTCCAGCGCCGCCGGCCGGTCGGGTCGCGCCAGGAACTCCACCACCTCGCGCAGGTGCAGCACGCCGACGACGTTGTCGATGCTGCCCTCGTAGATCGGGAAGCGGCTGTAGCGCGAGCCGGCGATCACCTCCAGCATCCGCGCCGCCTCCCACTCCACGTCGAGGGCCACGACGTCGGTGCGCGGCGTCATCACCTGCAGCGCGGTGGTCTCGCCGAGCTCGAGGATGTTCTCGATGTATTCGCGCTCCTCGGCCTCGACCTGCTCGCCGCTGGCCATCGTGATCTCGAACTCCGGCTCCTCTTCGCGACGCTCCGCCGTGCCGTTGCCGCCGTGGCGGCGCGGCAGCCAGAAGGTCAGCAGCTCGGCCATCAGCTGCCCGGAGCGCAAGCCCAGCCCGCTGCGTTCGCTGCGCGTGCCCACCGCGATGCCGAGGACGGCGCCCAGCGCCGGCAGCAGCACCGCGGGCCAGATGGCGTTGCCGGCTTCCAGCACGCGCGCCAGCTGCTCGAAGGCGCGCTGGGCTGACTGTGTATCGCCACCGCCCGCAGCCAGCCCCTGCAGCACCGGCCGCAGCGTGCCGTGCAGGCCAAAGTACAGCAGCCCAGCGCCGGCAACGACCGCCAGCGCCATGCCGATCAGCGTGCGCGAGAACTCGGCGCGCCCGAGCTGCCGCGCCAGCTTGCCTGCCGTGGCGGCGTAGGCGATGATCCCGCTGGCCACGCACAGCAGCCCGCCCAGCACCAGCGCGGCGGAGCCGCCGGGTGAAACGCTGGCTAAGGCCAGCGTCTGCAGTAGTGGTTGATCAGTGTCCAAAGATGCTTACCTCGTACCCCGCTTGGCAACAGAGTTCCCGCGTGCGGCGGTCCATTTCTTCCTGGCCGGCGGCATCGGGATGATCGAATCCCGCCAGGTGCAGCATGCCATGTGCGATCAGCGCCAGCGCCTCGGCTTCCGCAGCGTTGCCGTTGGCCCGCGCCTGCGCCACTGCCGCGTCCCAGCACAGCGCGACGTCGCCGGCGTGGCTGGCTGTCGCGTCGTCAGCGGGAAAGGATAGCACGTCCGTAGGCTCGTCGACGCAGCGGTAGCTGCGGTTCAGCTCGCGGATGGCGCCGGCGCCGACAATCCGCAGTCCGACCAGGCGCGTCGGGAAAAGGGTTTCGGCGATGCGGTCGGCGGCGGCGGTCAGTACCGCCCAACTTCGTGGCGGCACGTCGGCTTCGGCCACGGCCTCCAGGTGTCTGCTTAGTGCGTGCTGCGTAGTCACAATAGGTATGTACGGCGCGCTCAAGTTCCGCGCTGCCCCGTGCCAACGTAGCATTATAACAGAACCCGCCTGCGCGCCGGGTCGCCAGCGGCCGCGCCGTAGGCTGGCCGGTCGCAGTGAATGAGACGAGTTCTCAGCTACATGGCTCCCGCGGCGCCCTGCGCGCCTGTATAATGCTGGCGATGCGTTTACTTGCCTGCCTCGTTCTCGCCGCCGTGCTGGCTGCCGCGTGGGTTGCCACCGCGCAGGCGGGCTCCGGCAGCCTGGCCTACGCCGCGCGCGTCGTCCACAACAACCGCAGCCAGCTCAGCTACGTGGACGGCCGGATCGACCTGGCCAGCGGCGACTACGACGAGCGGGTGGAGCGCAGCTACAACCTGAACTGGCGCGAGCTGCCGGGCCAGATGCTCCCCACCACCCCGGCGCTGCCCTCGGTGTGGGGCGTGGGCGGGCGCACCGCCCAGCGCTACGGCACGGCACAGCAGACGGGCGGCAACCTGCCGCGCTTCGACAGCCCGTTGCTGCGCCACTTCATCGTCGGGCAGGTGCTGGCGGATGTTGAAGCATTGCAGCCGCAGCAGACGTTCCTCTCGGGCCAGCTGGTGATCCAGTCCGTCGACGTGCAGGACGGCTCGTTCGAGGTGGTCGCCAGCTTCCGCGGCGCGGCGCTGGTCGCCGTCGGCCGGCGCGCGGACGTGGACGGAAAGAAGCTGGTGCGCGACGTGGCGGTGCTCGGCCCCGAGGGCGAGCTGTACCAGTACTTCATCGACGAGATGCACTGGTCCGCCGACCCGCCGGCGCAGCCGATCGCCCTGCCGCCGTTCAATGCCGCGGATTACGTCACCTTCCCCGCCGGCGAGGCGCAGCCCGTGCCGATCCGGCCGGTCAAGGACTGGCTGGTGTTCCAGGCCACGCTGCCCGATGGCCGCCCGCTGAACCTGGTGTTCGACAGCGGCGCCGAGAAGATGATCATTGACGACTGGGTGCTTAAGCTCGATGCGGGCCTCAAGCCGCACGGCGATCTGGCGGTCAGCGGCGCGCTGGAAAGCGGCCAGATGCAGCAGTACGACGGCTTTGCTTTCAACATCGGCGGCGTGCAGTTCAAGAACTTGTCGGTCGTCGGCACGCAGCTGACCAGCCTGGGCATCGGCGCCAATATGCGCATCCACGGCATCGTGGGCAATGAGATCCTGCAGCTCTGCCGCATCGACTTCGACCTGGAAAGCGGCGAAATGCGCCTCAGCCAACCCGGCAATGACACTGCCCCGGGCGGCGAGCAGCTGGCGCTGACGTTCATCAAGGAGCTGCCGCACGTCGAGGCGCAGGTGGCGGACGGCAGCACGGCGCTGATGCTGCTGGACACCGGCCAGCGCGCGCCGCTGTCGGTCAACCTGGACTGGCTGGACAGCGAGAAGCTCGGCGACAAGCTGAAGATGTCCGGCTTCCTCGGCGATATCACCGGCGGGCTAGCACCGCGCTACATCATGGAAGACCTGGACCTCTCGCTGGGCGGCCAGACCTACCACGAAAAGGCTGTCGACGCCGCCATGGACTACACCTTCCAGTACGATGGCATCCCCGTCGTCGGCTCGATTGGCTTTTCCCTGCTGGCACGGCACTTCGGCGGCATCACCTTCGACTACTCGCACAAGCTGCTCTATCTGCGCGACCCCGCCGAGAACCATGAGTTCTTCGGCCAGCCCGAGGCGTGGGCCAAGGCGGGGCCGGCTGCGGAAGGCGCGGGCGCCGAGAGCGTGGCCAGCGCGGCAGCTGAGACCACGCCGGCGCAGCAGGTCGCGGCAGCGGTCGTCCCGCCGCTCGACCCACGGCGGCCGGTGCTGCTGCGCGACCACGACGCGTCCAGCGACGATCCGCGCGCGAGCTATCAGCTGGACGCCGCGGGCGACAGCGCCGCCGACCCGCTGCAGCTGGTGCGCGCCAGTCCGCCGGAGGGCGGGGACGACGAATCCTCCAGCTCCAGCAGGCTCAGCGAGTTCGGGCTGTTCTGGCCAGCGCAGGAGCTTGCCGCTGTTGAGCCGCCCGCCGCAGAAGTCGCTGCCATGGCGCAGCCAGCTGCCAATACCGATGTTGCCGCAGTGCAGCCCGCCGAGGTCGAGCAGCCCGCGCCGATGGTGGCAGTTGCCACGCCGCAGCCTGCCGCGCCGGGGTCTCAGCCCAGCCTCTACAGCATGCCTCAGGGCATCACCGCCGAGCTCAAGTCGCGGCTGGAAGTGCTCGCCGGCAAGTTGCGCAAGGCCATCATGCGCTCGCTGCGCGCGATCTAAGCTAGTATCGGTCACCACCGTCCATACTGTTGAGAAACCCACAGTGGTCATAAACAGGTGCCGGCTAATCTTCCCGGTATATGCTTCTCCTTAATCCATGCGCTGCATCGACTATCCTGCCATTCACCTTCATATAGAACTCCCAGTCTTTGTAGGCAAGCCTACCGTGAAGGCGATGAGAAGCTGCGAGCAATAGCGCGTAACGATGCTTATGCGTGCGGAAATGCTCGG
>Ga0315287_10001736_pt1 | contig 20375 bp, 27 predicted proteins | sample YL17G11_0_MG_FD_205037 | JGI IMG/M metagenome (GOLD analysis project Ga0315287, IMG submission 205037) | Sediment microbial communities from Yellowstone Lake, YNP, Wyoming, USA - YL17G11_0 | ecosystem: Environmental > Aquatic > Freshwater > Lake > Sediment | place: USA: Wyoming | collected...
AGTCTACGATAGTGCTGATCATCACCAGATGAATAGAGGCTGCTAAGTTCAGTGCTAAGTTCAGTGCTAAGAGCTCTTAGCATCGAAGAATTGCTTAATTTACTTAAATACTTTGCCATTTCGAGTAGTTTGATATACGTATACATATGTAATGTTTTGATGTTTCTTTAATTATAATGTGATCATATTTAATACCACATAATATATTAATATAATATCTTGTTGTAGCTATTGGATATTTTAATTCTGATGATAAATCTTTCCATGTAGTGCATATAGTACCCTTCTGAACAATAACTTTTCTACCATCCAATATTATCCAATGCTCTTTAAATGCAGCAAGTAATAATAAAAATATAAACACTCTAAAATGTTTCTCATTAGATGTTATATCATGTTTTAATAATTGTCTTGTTAATTTGATATAATTTCCATTTTTAACTTTATTAATATTTTTTTTCATATACACGGTTTAATTTAAAGTCAACAAAAAAGGGATCTAAAGTAACCGTGACGAAACCTTTAAGAGTCCCTTTAATGTTGACCAATATATCTTTATTTTTATCACGGTTAATATTTTATTTTATATTATAATTTACTTATTAAAGTTTGTTAAAATTGTTAAATATTTGATAATAATACCCATCTTTCTATTTCCATTTCATAGGATTTTCCATATATACCTGTACGTTCTGTATTATCAATAATTTTAACTAATTTTTTAGAAATCCATCTTTCTTCAAAATTAATTCCTTTAAGCAAATATGCTTTTTCTGTTTCTTTAATAATGTATAATCTTAATTTCATAATATTGTTATATTAAAAATTATAAATCCATAAAAGTTTCTATGTTTTTCAATACGATACCAAAGTTTAATAAATTCTGTATTACTATTAAATTTTATCATTCTTTTAATATTATCTCCATTTTTACAAATAACTTCCATAATGGTTGATTCATATTCTGTATTATGTAATTTATAATTTATAATGTCATCATCTAAAAAATAAATTAGATAATATTTTATTTTGTCTATATCTACATTAGTTGCTTTGTAGATTTTTTTAGGTTTCATTTTATCATTTTAAAATAACTTTTTAGATGTTAGGATTAATATTTCTTTTCCTAAATATTCTTCAGGTGATGCCCATTTGATATACGCATTACAATGTGAACAACGAGTTTGCACTCTGCCTTTTACTTTTATAAAGTAAACTTCATCACTATAACATTTACTACAAAATGTTATTTTCTTCTTTTGAGGATATTTAAACATAATTCATTATATTAAAATAAAAGAACCCATCTCCGCTTGCAGGCTTAAAGAGATGGGTTCAGGAAAAACAGTATTTAAATTCCTTTATATTTATCTTCTACCTGCAAGCTATATTTTATAAGTAAATATAACAAATATAATTCACATATTTTTCATTATTCTGTTAAAGTTTTGTTAAATTATTTCTTTTTATTCTTAGAATTATACGTGATTATGAAATGTAAAAACTTAAGTATTTCCCATACAAGGAATCCTAACAGGAATCCCATGAAAATATAAATTGGTAGAAATTTTAAATCAAGTGTCATCTTCGTCCTCCTTGTCTTCTTCTTTTTTTCTTTTATTTTCTTTAACAACTTCAGGATGTTTTTCTTCAAAACGCTTTATCCATTCGTCTAAAGTTGGGATAACTGCAATATTTCTATATTTTTTTAATATGTACTTTGCCATTTAGTTATTAGTTGATTGATTTATTTCTTTTTCAAATTCTTTATCTAATATAAGATAAGTATTCATAAGCGCTTGCATTTGAAAATTGTAAGTTAATTTAGAACATGCACATTGATGTAAAAGTTTTAATTCTAATTCTTGCATTAAAAGTTTTATTCTTCCATTATTTTCATTCATATGTTTTATCTTTTAAACCTTTATACAATTCAAATGGATCTATACTTTCAAATTCTTCAACACTCATAATAACTATTAATCGATCTTCACACTTACAAAATGAATTATCTTTTAATAATGTAAGTTCTATTTTTTCTGTACTCCAATCGATATTATCACTTTGTTGTTTTAATTCATCTCTTAACGAATTATCTATTTTATTTTTAAAATCAGCAATTCGCCTGTATAGTAAACTATCTACTCGGGTATTAACACTAATTATCATCTCTATATTCTATATTATTTTCTTCTCTTAACATTGTATTTTTAATATCAACTTTATTATTCCATGTATCAATAAATGTATCTATTTCATCCAATGACATTCCTTCAAGTAAATCATTTAATGTACTTGAGTCTTCATTTTCTAATTCAGGTATTCTTAACCAATCTTCCATTTTCGTTTCATTATTTGAGGTTCTTCTTGCTTTCTGTTTTGAGGTGGTAAATTATTCTTCATCGTCTTTATCATTGTCTTACGATCATGACAGGGTTTACATAAACTTGTTAAATTTGTAATTTCAAGTCTTAAATCTGGTTCATCTTTTATATCCTTAACGTGATCAACAACTTGTGCTGGTTTTAAATATCCAAATTTCATGCATATTTCACAAAAAGGATCTAAAGATAATTTATATGCACGTAAATTTCTCCATTCAGGTGAAGTATAAAAGAGCTGGCGCCTATCACGCGTGCTCCAGCCTTCAGTTGATATATTTTTTAAGTCCTTCTTCATCAAAAATTAATATATTATCTTTAAATTTTTTACATGTATTCATGTGTTTTAAAATATCAGTATGTAAAATATTAGATGCTAATGTAATACCATCAATAATAACAAAAATTTCTCTTCTTTTTCTTCTAACAAATCCATCATTTTTACATTTTTCAACATTTCTTTTCATAATTTCTGCTTTTGATGTCCATCTTAAATTCTTTAAATTTAAATTTAATTTATTTCCATCTATAAATTGTACTTTGTTATGATCAGGTGTTGGTTGTTCAGGCCCCCATGTTGACATTACGATATTTGCAACACTTGTTGGAAATGTTATAGAATCTGGTTTATGCAAATTAACAACAACATATCCATTTTTTAAAACAATATGTTTAATAATATGAGGTTTTCTTAATTGATAAGATATAACTGTACCTTTTTTAGAGCATGCATATTTTCCTGCAGTGCCAGGGACTTCTTTGAATTTCTCTTTCATTTTTAGTTTGTTATATATTTATATTATATATCTTAATAAAAGTTTTAAATAAAAGCCCCTTGCTGCACAGTTTTTTTAAGAATATATAATTTGCGGTGTCATGTCCCGCACATTATTTTTATTTTTATGTTTGTTGATTTCTTTTAGTTCATTTAAGAAATCTAAAAAGGGAGTCACTTTCAGTGCTCCCTTTGATCGTTTAAGTGTTTTATGTAGGTTCTATTATCTAAAGTACATCAATTGATCTCGATGAATCTAGTGCGTTAATTATATAGCTTTCTTTATAGTGTTTATGTTTATGTTTAGATTCATTTCATAACTTTTAATTGTTTCATACATATCTTCATCATCATCTTCATATTTCCAATTTATTACAGTGTTATATCCTTTTTCTATGTTTTCTTTGATAATATCAAATGTTCCATATAAAATACCAGACATTCTAGTGTTAAAGTACTCTAGATCAATGTTAACTTCTAAGTTTTTAGGATTTTTATTAAGATCTTCTTTAAAATTATGGATAAAACCTTTTAAATATTCTCCTACATAAGGAGATGTTGCTCTTCCCTCAATATTTAATATGCCTGATTTTTTGTCATATTCAACTTTAGGTATCATGTTTTTTTGCGTTTCCATTTTGATCATGAAATATTATTTCAATTTGTCTTTCAATTATAGCAACTCTACTTTCAATTAAATCAATTCTACCTTTTTGTATAATAATTTCTTTTTGTATTAATGTTAATAATTTTTGAATGTTATTTATATTTTTATTTTGTTCATAAATAAGTTCTAAAACTTTATCATACTTTTCTTCAATACTTTTAAATTTATCATTAAAATATTCTTCAACGAAATCATCTTGGCGATCGAAAAGACGTTTTAATAAATGTTGATCATCACTAGTTAAAGATAAACCACCTATAGTTTTATCACTTAATCCTAAGTTATCATATTTTGAAACAAATTCTTCCATAAGTTATTATAATTTTACGCTTTCAAGTATCGTAAAACGATCTCTAATTATAGTGTGAGTTCCAGTTGTACCATCGAGTGTAATATCGTAACAAAAATCTCCAGGTGCTATACTTGTATCTGTTGTAGTTAAATTAAAAGTATATGTAGTTGATGGATCAGAAACAATACCTGTTTTTGATAATAATGCAGATGCATCGGTTGCTTTTTTCTTGACAGTCATGTACGATGTGTACAAATTTAAATTTGAAAGCCCAACAACATAAACCGCTATTGTCTTTGTATTCTTCTGATAAATTTCGATATGATTATTCATAATAACGTTAATTTTATTATATATTTCATTTGTATTTATAGCGTATAATTACTACACCTGAATTACCTGAAGGTTCATTTGAATCTATCCACCAATCTCCATGACTTCCACCACCTATTAATCCTGATCCATCAATTCCTCCAGCAATTCCAACTCCGCCACCACCTCCTCCATACCATTCATTATTAATTTTACTTAATGTTCCTGCTCCGCCATTTCCTCCAACCCAATATTGTCCATCATCATAATAATAACGACCATCAGTTCCTATTTCACTGTCTCCACCACCTCCACCTGATATTACTCTAGAAATAGTACTTCCTCCTAATATTCTAAATGTATAACTTCCACCATTATATCCATTTGCTGATATTATTCCTTTACCTATACATGGATCTATTTCTCCTGTAGAGACATAAGCCCCTGAAGCATCTAATAATCCTTCTATTGAACTATTACTTCCACTACCTCCATATTTACCATAATCACCTAAAGCACCACCTATACCTACTGTTATTTTATAAATTCCTGCTGGAATATGTAAATTATAATTTTCTACTAAATGTCCTCCTCCTCCACCGCCAGAATTAAAATATGTACTTATATCGATATCGTAATATGCTCTTGCTACACCACTACCACCACCAACAGCTAATGCAGAAGCATCAACTGCATTATAAACAATAAAATTATCACTTACATTGAATGTGTGTATTTTATAATCACCATCATATGTTATTATACCACCTGAATTACTATATACAGGTGGAATAATTTCAGCAGGTCTACCTTTGTAACGTGCAATTTTATTATCGTTTCTTGCGATCATCAAATAAATTATTTAACTTACTAATGTTAAGGAACTTCCATCCAATCCTATTTTAGTTATACCTTTATATGTAACACCCAGATATCTATTTGTATTACTTGCTACATATACACCTTCTGAAGTATCTAATGCTATACTTGCAATAGTAGATCCACCTGCAAAGCCAGTACTCATATCTAAATTAGCACCAAAGGTTGTATCTCTTGATCCATCTTGTTTTAATTTTATTATCATTAATAGTTATATTAACTATTGTAGATATATCCCAATTTACGTATGACATATTGTAATGTATTTTTTTTCAATTATATATGTATCATTTTTAATATCAAATATATAACATTCTTTATCAATAGATGATTCTGTTTCTATTACTTCATTAACATTATTTATAACATATTTTCCTGATTTAATTTTAAAGAAAGTAAATCCTGTTCCTAAATGAAAATCTATTTTACAAGGTGAATCTTTTTTAATTTTAATTGTTTTCATAATTTTTATTTTTAAATTTATACTAAATACCCACTCCTCCATTATACAATTGTGATATTTCAGATGCAGTAATAGCTCTATTATAAAGATAAAATTGATCCAAATAAGTATTACTTTGTCCATTTCCTCTTTGAAATAAACGAAAACTTGTTGCTCCAACTATTTGATTAACATTAGTATATGCAGTAGAAAATGATCCATCTAAATAAACACTTATATTTTTACTTGCATCATATTGTATTGCATAATGATGCCAATTTGATATAGTTGCTGGTTGAGCAGGTGTTGCACAACTACCACTTGTTCTACAAATTAATAAGGTTCCTCCCCACCAACATACTTGAAAAACTGTATTATCCCAAACATTTCCATTACTACATGCCCAATGAGCCATAGAACTATTATCACCATCACCGGATTTAGCCCAATATGCTGTTGTAAAAGTAGCAAAACCATTAATACATCCTATTGTTGATGCATCATTATTATAAGCAAGAGTACCTACAGCATAACTACCTGTATTAACCTTGCCTGCAACATATGTTATTGTACCACTTGCTGTTAAATCATGACCACCATAAGAATCAACTAAATTTGAACTATCAAATGTCCATCTTGCAATTAATCCGTTTGTGGGATAACCAGGTGTACTAGGTATATGATAAAATGCATACTTATTTTTATAAATTGTAAATTTACCATTTAAATTTGCATAACTCATTATAAATTATTATATTATTTGAACTATTATTCCATTTTTAACTACAATTTTTGTGATAGATGCTAGTGTTGCAGTACCTGAGTATCCAGCAGAAGAATCGGCATAAATAACTCCATTTAAATATGTTTTTGTGATTGTTGTATGCCCAAGTGTTGCAGTATTTGAGCCTGCACCTATTGCACCATAACCTATAACTATTTCATTAGTTTGTCCATGTGCTGATGTTTGTGTATTTTCACCAATATATACGCCATAATTTGATGATGCATTTTTAGTGGCTAATCCACTAAGATAACCACCTGCCTGGTATCCTATTCCTATGTTATCACCTCCTATGCTTATTCCAACTAAAGCGGAATCACCTAATGCAATATTACTATTTCCTGTTGTTAAAGAACCTAATGAACTTTTGCCTATTCCAGTATTAAATGATCCTGTTGTTATTGTATTTCCAACAAGATTACCAAAAAATGAATTTCTTTGACCACTTGCAGATGGACCACCTGCAGATGTTCCAAACCATGTATTAAGTGATGCATCAGTTCCAGCAACTTTTCCTATAAATATTTTTGTGACTGATGTATTCCCAAGTGTTGCAGTATTTGAACCTGCACCGATTGCATTGTGACCAATAACAATTTCATTTGTACCTGAAAGAGCAAATGCTTTTGTATCATATCCTATAAATACACCACTATTACAAATAGAATTATCTAATACTCCAGTATAATAATATCCTGCAGTAAAACCTAATGCTGTATTTTGATTTCCAGAACTTAATGGAGCCATTGCTTGATATCCTACAGCTGTATTTCTATCACCAGTACTCGAACTAAATAATGTTTGATATCCTATAGCTGTATTAAAATCAGTACTACCTGTTATTTTTAATGATTCATATCCTATTGCAGTGTTTCTAATTGATCCAGATTCATGTAAAGATAATGAATTTGTACCTAACCATGTATTTCCACCTGCATCGGTAAAAGAAGCATAAGTACCTTGTTGTCCTTGAATACCTTGAGTACCCTGGGTTCCTTGAGTACCTTGTGTTCCTTGAGCACCTTGAGTTCCTTGTGTTCCTTGAGCACCTTGAGTTCCTTGTGTTCCTTGAGCACCTTGAGTTCCTTGTGTTCCTTGAATACCTTGTATACCTTGTTGTCCTTGAATACCTTGGGTTCCTTGAGTTCCTTGAATACCTTGAGTTCCTTGTGTCCCTTGAGTACCTTGTTGGCCTTGAATACCTTGAGTTCCTTGAGTACCTTGAGTTCCTTGAGTACCTTGAGTTCCTTGTTGTCCTTGAATACCTTGAGTACCTTGAGTTCCTTGTGCACCAGTAATTCCCTGTATTCCTTGTATTCCTTGAGTTCCTTGAGTACCTTGTGTTCCTTGAGTCCCATCAGTTCCTTGAGTCCCATCAGTTCCTTGAGTCCCATCAGTTCCTTGAGCACCATCAGTTCCTTGAGTCCCATCAGTTCCTTGAGTCCCATCAGTTCCTTGTGCACCATCAGTACCTTGAGCACCTGTAATTCCCTGTATTCCTTGTGTTCCCTGAGTCCCATCAGTTCCTTGTGCACCATCAGTACCTTGAGCACCTGTAATTCCCTGTATTCCTTGTGTTCCCTGAGTCCCATCAGTTCCTTGTGCACCTGTTGTTCCTTGAACTCCAACGTTTGTACTTACTTCAAGTAACCCTGCATCCCAATAAAAATCTGTTCCTAATGATGCATTAGGTACAAACAAATTCGTTATATCAATAACATCATTTAATGAAGCATCTTGTTGATAATGTTTAACATATAAATCATTTACACTTGCATCATTTGCTGTTCCTTGAATACCTTGTATTCCTTGACTTCCTGTTATACCTTGTATTCCTTGTTGTCCTTGAATACCTTGAGTTCCTTGTGTTCCAGCTCCAGTTATACCTTGTATTCCTTGTGTACCTTGACTTCCTGTACCTCCCTGTGCTCCAGTTCCACCTTGAGCTCCTGTAGTTCCTTGAATAGCATCTGCTTGAACTTTTGCATATTCTGCTGCTGTTAAGTGAAATCTTTCTGTTAAAGAACCTCCCATTAATCCAGCGAGATCATTGTGTCTTGTAACTAACGGTGTACTAAAACGTGAATAATTTTCTGTTCCACCATGATAATATCTTATAGATGTATCTGCTGTTCTTGTTGTTGTACCATAATACTTTGCAACTAATCTATCTGAAGGATTAATTACAAATGAAGGTTGAACAACTTCTATTGTATCAAGAACTGGTGTAGCACTATTAATTTCACCAGTAGAAACATTAAATCTTAAACTTTCAAATCCTGATGAAGCACTTCTTGTATAAACTTTTATATTTATTTTTGAAACGCCAACAGCTGAAGAAACTGAACAATATGTTTTAAAGTTCCATACTCCACCATCAATTAATGTTCCTCCTAATCCTGTAGAAGCACTAATATAAGATTCTATTAAAACTGTATTATTATTACAATTTGCATTATCAATATTTTCAACACCCACTGAAGGCAACGGATTCAAATAATCATATCCTGAAACATCTGTAGCAATATCATCTAAATAAAATGTTATGCCTTGCCCTGCAGATACTGCTCCTCCAGCAGCATTTATCCATTCAACACCATTAAACTTAAGAAAATTATCAACAACAGGGGAAGTTGTTGTAACATCTGCTAAATCACCTAATCTATATGCTTGAGCTATTCTAACATTTATTCTGCCTTCTGTAGCAGATTTTGTTATAAGTCTTCCAACTCTAATTTCTAATGAAGGAGCTAATGGAATTGAATTTTGTAAATATCCTGCACTTGTATCACTTAAATAAAGAACATCTCCTGTTGTCCATCCAGATACATCTGTATTACATGAATTTATATGTCCTCTAACTGTTACAAATCCATAATCATTATTTGAAATATCTTGTGTTGCAAGACCTAAAACAAATGCTGTAGTTGCAGAATCTGCTTTTGCAAGAGCGACTGTTACAGTATCTTTTGGCCAATCTGCATAAACTCCAGTTGTATAAACTGCTTGTCTATTTTTTATTTCTACTCCTGTATTATTATAGACTCTTCTTAAATCTTCTTGACCTATTTGTAAATTAACATCTCTACCTTCATTAAATGATAAAGTCTTCCAAGTAGAATCATAATATAATTTTCCTTCTTTATAATCAGATACACAAGGATCTGTATTAAAATATAATTTTTCAGTTTGTAAATTATGAATTCCTAAAGAAACATCTGTAGTTGCTCCTATATATGGAACATATAATGCAAGTGATGCATCACTAAATGATATTCCTTGAATACCTTGAATTCCTTGTGTTCCTTGAGTACCTTGAATACCTTGTGTTCCTTGTGAACCCTGAATACCTTGTATTCCTTGACCACCAGTTGTTCCTTGAGAACCAGTTATACCTTGAGATCCTGTTATACCTTGTATTCCTTGTGATCCTTGAGTCCCATCAGTTCCTTGACTACCTGTTATACCTTGTATTCCTTGTGATCCTTGAGTTCCATCAGTTCCTTGACTACCTGTTATACCTTGTATGCCTTGCTCTCCTGTTGTTCCCTGAGAACCTGTTATTCCTTGTGTTCCTTGACCACCCGTAGTTCCCTGAGAACCTGTTATACCTTGAGTTCCTTGAGTTCCTTGTCTTCCTTGAATACCTTGAATACCTTGAGAACCAATACCTGCTCCTGTGCTTACTTCAAGTAAACCTGCATCCCAATAAAAATCACTACTTAAAGAAGCATCTTTTATAAAAATTTCATCAATATCTAATGTAGAAACATCTAATAATCCTGCATTCCAATAAAAATCAGTTCCTAATGATGCTTCATTCCAGAATCCTGTTATTCCAATAACACCTTGAATTCCTTGTATACCTTGTGATCCTGTACCAGTTATACCTTGAGTACCCTGAATACCTTGAACATTCGCATCAGTTCCTTGTGAACCAGTTATACCTTGAATTCCTTGATCACCAGTTGTTCCCTGAGCTCCATCAGTTCCTTGTGTTCCTTGAGTTCCTTGTGTTCCATCAGTTCCTTGAGTTCCTTGTGTTCCTTGAGATCCATCAGTACCTTGTGTTCCTTGTGTTCCTTGAGTTCCATCAGTACCTTGTGTTCCTTGATTACCATCAGTTCCTTGAGTTCCTTGTGTTCCATCAGTGCCCTGTGTTCCTTGTGTTCCTTGAGTTCCATCAGTACCTTGTGTACCTATACCTGTTGTACCCTGATCTCCTAAAGTTCCTTGTGTTCCTTGAGTACCTTGGGTTCCATCAGTACCTTGTGTACCTATACCTGTTGTACCCTGATCTCCTAAAGTTCCTTGTGTTCCTTGAGTACCTTGGGTTCCATCAGTACCTTGTGTACCTGCACCTGTTGTACCCTGATCTCCTAAAGTTCCTTGTGTTCCTTGTGTTCCTTGAGTTCCATCAGTACCTTGTGTTCCTGCACCAGTTGTTCCTTGATCTCCTAAAGTTCCTTGTGTTCCTTGAGTTCCTTGACTACCTGTTGTTCCTTGTGTACCTGCACCAGTTGTACCTTGAGTTCCTTGAGTACCTTGACCTGCAAAAAGGCCATCAACTCCTTGTATACCTTGATATCCCTGAATACCTTGTGTTCCTTGAATACCTTGAGCAACAAAAGCACCTGAAGTACCTTGAGCTCCTTGAACTCCAACGGATGAAGCGTTAATTACAAATTGACCCATCACCCCGTATATTGAGGTGTCTACAAGCCACGCATTTAGAGAAATATCGAAAACATATGCAGAGATATCCATTTATAAATGATTATTTTATTATATATTTTAATTATACAACCGACGTAATTATGCCGTTAGTTACTGTAACTGTTGATCCATCTGCAAGATATGTACCTGTAAATCCAACAGGAGGTCCATATGTTAATTTTCCTGTTGATGATTCATAATGAACAATGTTATTATCATTTGTTTCTAATTTCAAATATCCAAAACTTCCATCACCAAAATAAACATCACCCCTACTACCATCACCAGTTCCAGCACCTCCATATAGAAATATATCACCGCCATTATAACTAACATCAATTGCTGAACCTCCTTTTAAAGTAACACTTTTGCCTTTTGTTCCAGATGTATTTCCACCTTGAATTATTGCGTTTGTTAATCCAGATGTTAAATATATTTTATTTGATTGTAATGAAATTGAATTTGTAGCAATAAAACTTGCATACCCATCTCCGGCTGTAATAGTTATATAATTTGCAACATTATTACCACCTTTTGATGCTAAATATAATCCTATATTTGCTAATGATCCTACAGGTGATATTTTTAAAGTTCCAAAATTTGAAATACTATTTCCTAAAAATATGTCTCCTATGCCTTGATTATAATATTGATTTCCAGGGACTATATAAATATCTCCTTTAACTGAAGCAGAATCTCCTAATGAAGAATTACCTGCTTTTAAAATAAGATTACCTCCAGGTGCACTACCATAATTTACAGCATCTCCTGCATAAATTGTTAAATGTTTTGCACTTCCATCTTGAGCATCAATTGAATCCCCTTGTATAAGTAATCCATCAATATCTACATGATCACCTGATGTTTTCGGTGTTAACACCGTGCCATTTCTTGACCAATAATTATCACTTACTTCAAGTAAACCAGAATCCCAATAAAAATCAGTTCCTAATGATGTATCATCTAATATTCCTTTTGTTCCCTGAGTACCTTGTGTTCCTTGTGTTCCTTGAGTACCTTGTGTTCCTTGTGTTCCTTGTGTTCCTTGAGTTCCATCAGTACCTTGTGTTCCTGCACCAGTTGTTCCTTGATCTCCTAAAGTTCCTTGTGTTCCTTGAGTTCCTTGACTACCTGTTGTTCCTTGTGTACCTGCACCAGTTGTACCTTGAGTTCCTTGAGTACCTTGACCTGCAAAAAGGCCATCAACTCCTTGTATACCTTGATATCCCTGAATACCTTGTGTTCCTTGAATACCTTGAGCAACAAATGCACCATCCGTACCTTGTATGCCTTGTATACCTTGAGTTCCTTGAATTCCTTGAAGAGTTATATTTGTTGGTGTACTTAATCTTCTTACAACAGATGATATTTCTAATGGAGTTCCATATTGTTTATTAGAAATACTTAATTTTGTATATGCCATAATTTTATATTATTTTAAGGACAGGTTTCTATTCCATAACCTCTAAACCATTTTTGATGAACACCTCCTATTTTAAATTGCCATCCATATGAACTTATATATGAATCGGGTGTATATGTAACAAAAACTCTTGTGATTCCTGCAATACCTGAATAATTACTTAATTCCCAAATTCCATTTCCTGGAGTTGCTGTCCAAGAAGAATTACTACTAACATCTACAAAAATTACAGAACAAGCTGTACCTGCTTCATTAAAATATAAATAATCATCTGATAATGTTAATGCAGGTGAACCATCTGGACATGCATCTTGATGAACAGGAATTATATATGTTGATAAATCTGTAGGATATAGATATATTGAACCATCTCTTCCTATACCTGTATCATTAATACTTACATCTACATTAAAGAAATTATGAACCCACCAAGATAATGTTATCCAATCATTTAAACTTGCATCTCCATAATATGTTGTATTTGTTAATACCTGAACTTGACTATAAACACCATGACCAGAACAATCAAAAGTCATTGTTGTCGGTATAGTTGTAAATGATAAATCTGGATTAATTCTATAACTACTATCTGTAACGAATTCTTGTAATTCCAACCTATATGTATTTTCTCTAACATTATAATCAAACCCATTACAAATAAATTCCATTAATGCGCCATCTTCATATCTAATTGAATTGTGTGTGTATATATTTCCTAATGTAAATAATGAACTATCTTTTGATCTTATATCACAATTTAATGTATATCTTGGTGCTTCATACATATGAACTAAATTCTCCATATAATCTTCTTGAAGAGTTATATAATTTTCATTTAAAGAATCTCTCCAACCTTCAATAAAATATACATTATCACTAGTATCTATTTCATATAATCCATTAACAAATTGTAAAATAGATACATCAAAAGTTTCTATAGTATGTTCTGCTATATTACGATAATTATCTAGATCAACTTCCATATATTCATTAGGTAGAACAGTATCAACATCAACATCTACATCACCAAACCAAGTATAATATGGATTCCATGATGCAGGATTTGCAACAGATGTATATAAAAGTGGATAAATATCTAAATACATTTTTGCCATATATGCCCCTGTATCTTTTATTCCTTTTCCTTTTGCTCTTCTTTTCCATTGCCATTCATAATCTGACCAAATAGGATATGCTAAAGTTCCATCTGACCATTCAATTGGTTCACCTATATTATAATTTTCTTTAACAATTGCTGATCTTGCTGTATCATCTCCCATCGGAATTGTAACATTAATTTCTTGATTAATGGTAAATAAAAATCTATCTATAACAACTTGATCATATAATATTGATGTATCAAATAAATAAGGTGTATTGCTCCAATATGTTGAAATATCATTAGGATTTGATTTTGCTATCCACCAATTATCTGTTTTTCCTGAACATGCACGTAAAGCAAATCCACCTTGTAAATAATATCCATTTTTTGTTGTTCCAGGTGATACTTCATATGAATATTTAACCGATATAATTGTGCTTAAAGGATCTGCTGTAAATCTAAAACAAGTTGAAGCATATTGTTCTTTGAACCAAGTATATCTATTTGCCAATGTTCCCCATATGCTCGTAAAATAAAATAATCCACTTTTAACATTTGAAGATGAATATGGCATTGCATCTATTGAAGCATCTAAAGCAGACATCATCCATTTTCTTACTTTAGGTAAAGGTTTTGTACTTATTGCAGATGTATCATTTATATAGTATTGAAAATCATAATAATAATTTTCAACTAATGAAGGTGTCATTTTATGTTTTGTATTAAGTATAACCTTTTTAAACCCAGGATTATAAGTTAATATTGCACTTTTTGCTATTAATTCATGATTAGGACAAGATAAATCTATTCTTTTATTATCATATACCCAAGGATAAACATTAGGAGATGCATCTTTTTCAAATATTACAAAATCTTTTGTTGATAATTTAATATCTGACATTCGTTCTAACATCCATTTTCCATTTGAATAATAACATCTTGTATAAAATGGTTTGAATATTTTATCTAAACAAATTTCTTCATTTTGAATTCCTTTATCATCTGCAAAATTATCTGCTGATAAAAATACTGCATTAAAAATTGAACTTGATGAATCTGTTGTATAATTTGTTGTACACAAATCATTATGTACTGCTATCTTTTTTGTAATATCTGTATCATTAACTAAAATTGAACTTATTAAAGAAAATGCATTTATATACTCATCTGAACGATAAGTTGATGTATCAATTAATAATATAGGTGCATATAAATCTAATTGTGATAATCCATCTGTGGCAGTTATAGTTACTCTGATATTACTTTCTAATGTTGAATTATACATTTCAGGCAAAACATATCCTTGAAATAAAAACATAGAAGCATCACCACTTATAGGAGATTTTATTATTTCAACATAATTATACATTTCTTGTGAATCAAATAATGAATTATAACGAAAGAAATTTGAACTATCATTTATAATGTTAATCTTGCATCCACATCCAAATAAAGTATCATAAAAATTTTGCTTAGGATATGAAATAGTTAATGGATTTCCATCAAGTAATAATTCCTCAGATGAACCGACAAAATCTTTTTGTAAAATATAAATGTCTATTCTATCTTTTAAAGGAATATCATTAAAAGAACCGTGATATTTTAAATTATAACTCATTAAAAGTAAATATTTTTATTATCATATTTTGTTAAAATTCCAACTAAAGTATCTTGTTCGATAACGAATTTAACTTCACTTGGACCTAAAGCAGTTCTTCCTAATAGATTTTTTAATTTATCTAAAGGAGCAATTACTTCAGGATTGTTTTTTGCATTAGGATATTCTCCTACTGTTGCCATTGTTGGACCATATGCTAAACCTCCTTTTGCTAAAGGTTGTGATGCTATAAGTGCAATTTGTGCGGCTGTTGTTGCAGCTATAAAAGGTATTGCAAGTGGAGATAAAATTCCTGTTTGTGCAAGTACTTTTGTAATTGCTTCAGCTCCATTTATTAATGCTTGTGCGATAGATAATGCTTTTTGTTTTTTTGCATATTTTCTTCTAATAGCTTCTTTTTTAGCTTCATTATCTCCTGCAGCTTTTGTTTCTCTATTAAATGCGGCTTCTTGTAAATTATTTATAATATCTAATGCATTTGATGCATATGCTAAATTACTATCAATAACTTCTAATTTTCTAACTCTTTCTTCTTCATCAAGTTGTCTTTTCTTTTCTGCAAATTCTGATTCTACTATCCATTCTTTTGCTTTAGCCTCTTCAAGTAATTTTAATTTTTCATCATAATTTAATCTTGTATCTTCTAAACTTTTATCTAAAACATCCAAACCAATATCTTTTGTTTTTTCTTTAGATTCTTTATTATAATCATCAGCCATTTTAGCCAATGCTAACCAATAATTTTCCCATATAAGTTGTTGTGCTTCTGCAGATTTAGATTCTCTTAATTGATCATCTCTATCAAATGCTAATTTTGCTTCTTCTAATTTTTGTTCATCTTTTATTTGTAATAAAACATTTTCTTGTTTTAAATCTTTTATTTCTTTAACTCTTTCTTCTTCTTTTTTAAGAGCTTCTTCTTTGGCCTTTTCAATAGCTGCTATTTCAGCCATTTCTGTTGCAGTATCTTTTTTTCTTAATTGAGCTATCTTTTTTTGACCATCATATTCTTCTTGTATAACTTCTTGTCTTTTCTTTGCAAGTTCTAATTTTTGTTCATCTGTTGCTTCACCTGATGAACTTTGTTTAATTTCTTCTTCTAATACTGCTAATTCTGCTTTCTTTAGTGTTAAATTTGCAGCATTGATTATTTGTTGTTGTTTAACTTGTTCTGCTACAATTTTTTCTCTTTTTGCACGTCCTTCAGCTGTTTTATTACTTGTTTCAGAATATTGTTCTATTAAATCAGCTAATTTTCTTTGTGCTGTACCTACTTTTTCTATAGTTTTTAATTCTGTTTCTACTAATTGATTTTTAAGATCTGCAAGAGCAACTCCTTTTTTACCATAAGCATTTATATCTTTTGCTGTTTGTTTTAAATCATCCCATGTTTTTCCTGTAATAACCTGTGCAACAGCTTTTCCCATATCACCCAGGCCTTTTGCCATATCTGCAAAATATTGTTTTGATTTTTCTCTTGCATCTTTATCAAATATACCTTTTATTGCATATGCAACACCCATTGCACCGTTCTTAATTATTTCCCATCCAGCAACAAAAATCTGTACAACTCCATTAAATCTATTAACAAGTTGTTCTTTAATAACATTCCATAATTCTTTTATTGCAGTTTTAGGATCTGTAAATACTTTAATTAGCCATTCACCAACTTTAACAAGAAGATCTAAAAAATAATTTAAAACTCCTTTTAAAAATCCTATTGCTTTTTCTAATTGATCACTTGCAGTACCACTTCGTTTAAATGCAGCCACTAAACCTGCAATTGCAGTAGTTATTGCTAAAATTACTGCACCTATTCCTGTTGAAATGAATGCTGCAGTTAATCCTTTCATACCCATTGCTAATCCTTTAAATGTTTTTAGACCAGTAGATAACATTCCACTTAATCCACCTGTCATTGCATTTAATGATGAACTAATTTCTGATGTTGCAGCTTTAAATGAACCTGATAAAGATTTTCCCATAGTCGATATTTGACCTTTAAATCCAACTACTTTTGCTTTCGCTTCATCTAAACCTTTTTTTAACTCAGCGCCATTTGCTCTTAATCTTAATGATATATCTGCTAAAATTGTAGCCATAACCTTAGTTTGTTATTTTTATATTTATCTAAATTAAAAAAGGACCACTTATTTTGGTCCTTCTATTTTTTGTTTAAAAAAATCTTGTATTGCACTAAATGTATTATCGTCTATAACTTCTTTATCTTCTTTATCTTTTTCATCAAAACTAAATGGCAAATAATCTCTTTTGAATGTAATATAAGTGACTTTTCTTTTTTGTGAAGGTGAAAATAAATATGAATAGTAAATTTTTAATCTTGTTTGTTCCCAAGTAATTTTTGATCGTTGATCTTCGTTTTCGTAATAAAACTTAAACGCATAATCTATTTCAACTGGTGTATAATCATAGAATTCATTAAGAGTAATTTTAAATAAAGTTAAACATAATCCTCCTAATTCATCTATTGTAATTTTTTTTTATTTTCTATTGATGTATCTGTTGCTAAAGGAAAGAATTCCATTATTATTGTGTTAAATTCATTCATAGATTCATCTAGAACGAATTCCATTTCATCTCTTTTTAATTCTAAAGATTCATTTGCACTTTTTGCACCAGCAATTAATCCATACCAAAGTAAAACTTCAAGTAAAGATATATCCTGATCTATTTCAGATATATCTCTTTTTGTATCAAGTTGAAACATTTTAATTGCATAGTAAGATATGCGAATAGGATATTTTTTACCACTATAGGTAATATACTGGACTATATTTGACATTTATTTTAGAAATTAAGTAGTTGTAAGTACTGATAAAACACCATCACCTGTTACTTCAAATGAATATGTTACTGCTGCACCTACTCCACCTTCATATGTTAGAGAAGTGAAATATCCTGCACCAGAAAAATATTGGTTTAATGAAACATCAGGTATAATTTGTACTAACACAGATGCATCTGAGGCAAGTAAAGAATTTGCCATATTAAATACACCATATCCTGTTGATCCTACAGTTCTAAAAACTAATCCAGATCCTGAAACACTCCAACCATACATATCAGGAACAGTTGTTTTTGCACCTGTTGAAGATAAACAAGCGATCTCTATCATATCTTTATTCATTGATAAAGAAAACTCTGTTGCACAGGCTACGGTTGAAGAATCGATTTTGATATTAATTAACTTACTGAATAAAGGAGTTGCCATAATTTAATTTATTATTTTAATTATATTATTATATATTCATCTAATTTTTTATACGTATATTGCGTCAAAATTTAAAGTATTCATATAAATATTTTTATCAAGATCTAAAGTATGTATATCACTAACAAAATTTATATCTTGTATTCCATTATATGTTTTATTATTTAAATAATCAACAACATAGTTATTTATAGTTTCTAATTTTAATGTGTCAGTTGCTACAATTTTAAGCACTATATTGTATGTAGTAAATACCTCACTACTATTCATACAATTTTGTTGAGAAGCTTTATTAAATGAATATATAATCCAATCTTTTATAATTTCCCAATTTTCTGGTAGATTTTCAAAATTAATTCCTCCTACACAATATGTGTTTAAAGAAGAATCATTTTTCATTATATAATGTAAATCTGTAACAAATGACATTATTTCTTTAATTTTTTAATTTTTTTCTCTAATATTTCATTAACAGCAGTACCAAAATCTTTATTAAAATAATCTATCACTGCATCAACTTGATTTTCTATTAAATTTGTAAATATAGGATGTGCTGTTATTTTTCCTTTGTTTAAACCTTTTTTTGTTGTTCTAACATCTGTACCTTTTTCAACAAATCTAATCCAAAATGAATCTGATGTTGGTCCTGCAAAAAAACCAGTTTTATCTTCTTTATCTGCAACTACTCTTATATTTTTATTTGTAGTTGAACTATAAGGTGAAATTGATCTAAGTGGTTTTATTACATTCTCAGTTAAATCTTTTCTTTCTATTGATTTAATTATATTTAAAATATTTCTTGTTTCTAATGCAGATAAAGCATCTAATATTTGTTCTGCACCTTCTACTTCAATTGTGATACCTTCCATTAACTTCCCGGATGATTTTCATTATACAAATAACATCTTAATTTTAAAAATCCACCTGAATCAATTTCTTCAATATAATTTATTCTATAGGAATTTTTATCATAAACAAGTTTACAATTATAATCTACTAATTCATCATGTCTTATTGTAATCTCAATTTGAGATACTGCTACAGAACCTGGTGCTGTATCATTTTGAAGACCTCCAGACAATACTTTTATATTAGCATATACATATCTATAAAATAAAAATTGTTCTACAGGAGTGCCTGCTGCATTTTCAGATCTATCATATTTATAGATTGTAACTCTTTTATTTAATCCATTTACATTCATATTAGAAACGTATACTTAAATAATAATTTAATAAAGATTCCCAAATTTTATTATCACTGTAACCTGACCATGTTACACTTGAACGTTGACTATCATATAAATTAGAAATCAAAATTAGTATTGCCTGACGAATTAGTTCAGGCGTTTCATCTTCTTCAAAACCAGTATAAAACCTTATAGTTAATGGATTAGAACTGATAGGTGCTGTCCATTCAATCGTAAAGTAATCATAATTAACCGATGTTTGATGTATAGTTCCTACTGCTACATTAGTTGCATTAAGTACACTTACTATTGATAAAAAGTTTCCCTCCATTATCTTAACAGAATCTCCAGAAAAACTATCAATTCTTAATACATTAAGCGTTTTACAAATAGCTTTATTCAAATAGTTTTCAGCCATTTGAGTTGCTGATTTTTTCAAATGTTCAAGATAATCATCATCGTCGACGAAATCATTATGTAAGCGTAAATGACGTTTTATATCACATAAACTTAATGGATAAATCTCTCGTGTTTTTACAAGTTGATCACTTGGAATTGTGTAC